>Ga0070741_10004349_pt1 | contig 33151 bp, 35 predicted proteins | sample Coa_R1_4_FD_66440 | JGI IMG/M metagenome (GOLD analysis project Ga0070741, IMG submission 66440) | Surface soil microbial communities from Centralia Pennsylvania, which are recovering from an underground coalmine fire - Coalmine... | ecosystem: Environmental > Terrestrial > Soil > Unclassified ... | reverse complement strand
GGCCAACAACGTCGGCGAGACCGGCGACCCCAACCTCAAACCCGGTGAGACACGGACGTTCAGCGTGAAGCTCGCCCCAGGCAAGTACGTGCTCGTGTGCAACCTCGCCGGCCACTACGGCATGGGCATGCGCGCCCCCTTCGAGGTGCGATGACCGGTACGGACGACGCATCCGCGCCGGCCGACGGTGCACCGCAGGACCACGACCCCGTGATCGGGTGGTGGCGGGCGATCGCGACGGGGCTCGCGGTACTGGTCGCCGGTTTCGCGGGGGCGGTCGTCGGTGCCAATGCCATCTTGACCAGGTCACTGGCGCTGACCCGCACGGCACGCGAATGGCTGGCGACGGCGCTGTTCTTCGTCGTGATCGCCTTGCTGGCCACCGTGCTGCGGCTGCTCCAGCGCCGGAGGCTGATCTGAATGCCGCTGCCGTCGGTGCCGGACGCCCGCTGGCTGTGGGAGAACGAGCCATGCCGCGCCGCGTGCCCGGTACACACCGATGCTGGCGCGTACGTCACCGCCATCGCCGAGGGCCGCTTCCGCGACGCCTACCTCATCGCCCGTGCCCCCAACCCGTTCGCCTCGATTTGCGGGCGGGTGTGCGCAGCGCCGTGCGAGGTGGCATGCCGACGCGGCACGGTCGACGCGCCGGTCGCCATCCGCGCCCTCAAACGGTTCGTGACCGAGCGGCTCGGCGTCGAGAGCTTCGCGGCTGCCAGCGTGTGGCACGAGGCCCACGGGCCGGTCCCGCCCGCGACGCTCCCGTCCGTCGGGGTGGTCGGGGGCGGCCCCGCCGGCCTGGTTGCGGCCTACGAGCTCCGTCTCGCCGGCCACCCGGTGACGGTGTACGAGGCGGCCGACCGCCTCGGCGGGATGATGGTGCTCGGGATCCCCGAGTACCGCCTCGCACGCGGCGTCATTTCCCGTGAGATCGACGCCGTGATCGAGCTCGGGATCGACGTCGAGCTCTCGTGCCGGGTCGGGCAGGACGTCACGCTCGACGCGCTGCTCGAGCGCCACGAATCGCTGTTCCTGGCGATCGGGACGGGGCGGGGGAGGGACCTCGACCTCCCGGGCCACGACCTCGACGGCGTCCTGCGCGCCGTGGAGTTCCTGTTGAACATCAACAGCGGGTTCAAAGCCGATCTCGGTGGGCGCGTCGTCGTCGTCGGGGGCGGCAACGTCGCGTTTGACGCGGCACGCACCGCCCTCCGCGCCGCCGCTGGCGGACCCGCCGCCGGCGACCCTCCCGCTGGCGACCCCGTTGCGGCAACGACCGAAGAGGCAGGATCGGTCGGGAGCGGTGACGACGCCCGCAGGGGCATGGTGACCACCCTCGACGTGGCGCGCGCTGCCGTGCGCGCCGGCGTACGCGACGTGACCATCATCGCCCTGGAGTCCCCGGAGGAGATCCCCGCCGACCCGGAGGAGATCGCCGAAGCAGAGGCCGAAGGGATCACGATCCTCTACCGCAGGGGACCGCACCGCTTCGTCGGCGAGAACGGCCGCGTCACCGGGTTGGAGACCATCGACGTGAAGTCGGTCTTCGACGACGAGCACCGTTTCAACCCGACCTTCCTGCCCGGCACCGAACAGGTCCTTGCCGCGGACACGGTGATCCTTGCCGTGGGCCAGGCCGCCGACCTCGCGCTCCTCGAGGGGACCGAGGTCGATGTCGTGCGCGGTGGGGTCCGGACGGACGCGGCCACGCTTCGGACCTCGCACCCGCGCATCTGGGCGGGTGGTGACGTCGCCCACGGCCCACGCAACCTCATCGATGCCATCGCTGACGGCCGGCGCGCCGCGGCGGCCATCCACGCCGCGCACGAGCGCAATGCCGGCGAAGGAACGGTTGGCCCGACCGGCGACGGGGTCAGGGTCGAGCTCAGCCGCCGGGACGGCTACCGCCGTCTCTCGACCGCCTACGACGCCATCGGCCGCCGGCCTGTCCCCGCCGTCCCGACCGCGCGCCGAGTGGGGTTCGCCGAGGTCGAGGCCGGCTACGACGCCCAGGATGCGTGGCTCGAATCGCTGCGCTGCCTGCGCTGCTTCGACAACGTCATGCTCGACCCCAGCCTCTGCATCCTGTGCGGCCTGTGCGTGGACGTCTGCCCTCCGAACTGCATCACCATCGCGCGCGCCGACGCGGTCGGGCTGGGGACGACGTCGCAGAGCGTCCTGCTCCTCGATGAGGACCTTTGCATCCGGTGCGGCCTGTGCGTGAACCGCTGCCCACCCGGGGCACTGTCGATGGCGCACGCCAAGGAGCTCGCGCATGACTGACGTGAAGCCGCCGGTGACCCCTCCCGACGAGCCCGCCACGCGCGACGCGCTGGAGCCGCAAGTCGCCTTCGCCCCGGGAAAGGGGCTGCCCGCGCGCATCGAGCGCAGCAGCGTGTGGCGTTCGATGTTCCGCCACCCGACGATCGACACGCCGCGCGGACGGGCACTGCAGTCGTTCTCCAACTTCTTCCTGCACCTCTATCCGGTCAAGATCCCCGCGCGCGTGCTGCGGATCCGGTACTCGTTCCGCCTGGGCTTCATCATCTCGGTGCTGTTCGGCATCCTCGTCGTGACCGGGATCTACCTGATGTTCTTCTACACGCCGACGGTCGGCACCGCGTACGGCAACATGCAACAGCTGCGCACCGGGGTCGGGTTCGGCCAGCTGGTGCGCAACGTGCACCGCTGGTCGGCCCACCTCATGGTGCTCGCCGTCGTGCTGCACCTGATCCGCACGTTCTATGCCGGTGCCTACAAGCGGCCGCGGGAGTTCAACTGGGTGATCGGCGTCGTGCTGCTCGTCCTCACCCTCGGGCTCTCGTTCACCGGGTACCTGCTGCCCTGGGACCAGCTGAGCTATTGGGCGGTCACCGTCGGGACCAACCTCGTGCACTACGTCCCGCTGCTGGGCAAGACCATCCAGAACGTCCTCATCGGCGGGGAGCAGGTGGGCCAGAGCACACTGCAGCGCTTCTACGCCCTGCACGTCGCCGTCTTGCCCGCGCTGCTGGTTGTGACGATCTGCGTCCACATCTGGCGCGTCCGCAAGGACGGTTTCGCCACGCCGCGCACCAGCGTCGGCGGGCCGACTGGGACGTTCGAAGAGGAGGCGACGGCAGCTCCGGCACCGGCCGTGCCCCCGACGGCGCCGGCCAATCTCTACGGCGGCCGGACGCGTGTGCTCGGCGTCATCGACCGTGAGTCGGTGACCGCCGAGGAACGGCCGACGGACGACACGGTGTTCACGTGGCCGCACCTGCTCGTCCGCCATGTCGTGGTCGCCCTGGGTGCCGCCGCGACGGTGCTCGCCCTCGGCGTCGCCTTCGCCGCGCCCCTGCGGGGCCTCGCCAACCCCAACCTGACCCCGGAGCCGGCGAAGGCGCCGTGGTACTTCGCCGGGTTGCAAGAGCTCCTCTCGCACTTCGACCCGCTCGTGGCCGGGATCCTCATCCCCGCCGGCGCGGTGCTGGTGCTCGTCCTACTCCCGTACATCGATCGCAACCCGTCCACGGAGGCACGGCACCGCAAGGTCGCCATCGTGGTGTTCACCGGGCTGCTCGCTGCCGCCATCGTCCTCACGGTGATCGGCACGTTCTTCCGGGGCCCGGGCTGGCGTTTCGTCACGCCGTGGACCCACTGGTATGTGGAGCTCTAGGAGAGGCGACGGATGCCGACGACGCGACGTGAACTGCTCCGCAGGGGATGGAAGGCAGGTGGCGCCCTCCTCGCCGCCGCTGCGGGCTGGACCGCGTACGAATCCCTGCGCCCCCTCGCAAGCGCGGCAAGCGGGGGCTCGCTCAACCTCGGGAGCCCGACCCAGTACCGGCCTGAGTCGGCGACGTACGTCCCGCAAGGGCGCCTGTTCGTGGCCCACACCGGCAGCGAGATCTACGCCCTGTCCCAGAAGTGCCCGCACCTCGGTTGTCGCGTGCCGTTCTGCGACTCTTCGGGCCGCTTCGAGTGCCCGTGCCACGGGTCGAAGTACGACCTCGGCGGGGAATGGATCGAAGGCCCGGCCCCCCGAGGGATGGACCGCTACGAGCTCAAGGTCGTCGGCGGGAACCTCGTCGCCGACACGTCGAAGCTCATCACCGGCCCGACGCGCGGCGCCAAGCGCTACCTGACGCCGGCAAAGGGCCCCTCCTGCGTCCCGAAGGGCTGACGCCAGATGCCCCGGGAACGCCCCACCCCGCCGCCGTTCGAGCCGGCCGCCCTCGAGCGCAGCCTCGACCGCTACCTCATGGCCGGGCTCGTGTTCATGGTCGTGCTGATCGCCGGCTTCGGAGCGTACCGAGCGCGCGAACCGAGCCTCCGGAAGGACGCGAAGACCGCACAGGTGGCCTCCTACCGCGCCATCGGATCAGCGCTGTTCGAGACCAACTGCTCCGGCTGCCACGGCAGAGGCGCGACCGGCGGGACCGCCCCCGTGCTCGACTCACAGCAGTTCCTGAAAGGCACGTCCGACGACCAGATGGGCAACCTCATCGCCGCCGGCGTCCCCGGGACCGAGATGCCGGCGTGGAGCCTGGCCTTCTCGGGGACGTTGACCGACGAGCAGGTCCGTCAGATCACCACCTACCTGCGGTCCCTCGAACCCACTGCGCCGAGCGTTCCTACGTGGCGCCAGGGGAAGCGGTAGGAGAGCCGGCGCTGCAGGGCCGAAGGTCCCGAACGAAGAAGGGCCGTTCGGCCCTGTGCGGTCGACGGCCCGTCGCGGAGAGTTCGTGAGAACGTGATCTCGAGTTGCGGGGAGGAACCGGCGTGGAGTTCGGACTGTTCTTGCAGGGATACCTACCCGGGCCGCAGGCCCACGACCCGGAGTGCGAGCACGTCGAGTTGCTCGCCGAGATGGAGCTCGCCAAGACGGCGGACCGCAACGGCTGGAAGTTCGTGTGGCTGACGGAGCACCACGCGCTCACCGAGTACAGCCACCTCTCCGCCAATGAGGTGTTCGCGGGTTACCTCGCCGCCTGCACGGAACGCATCCACATCGGCTCGGGGATCTTCAACATCTCGCCGCGCGTCAACCATCCCGTGAAGACCGCCGAGAAGGTGGCCGCCCTCGACCACCTCACGAACCGCCGCTTCGAGTTCGGCACCGGCCGGGGTGCCGGGAGCCATGAGATCGCCACGTTCAACATCGACGACAAGGAGTCCACGCGAGCCGAGTACGACGAGGTGATCCGGGAGATCGACCGGATGTGGGAGCAGCGCGACTACACGTTCCACGGGCGATCGTTCGCCATGGACACGCCCCACAACGTGCTCCCCAAGCCGTACGCGCCGGGGCATCCACCGTTCTGGCTGGCCGTGGGCAGCCCGGCCACGTGGCGCAAGGCGGGCGCGCTCGGCCAGGGCGCGCTCGGCTTCACCTTCTCGTCGATCCACGACCTCAAGCCGCGCATCGCCGAGTACAAAGACGGGATCGCCGAATGCTCCGACCCCGTGGGGCAGTTCGTCAACAACAACGCCATGGTCACGTCCGGCGTGCGCTGTTCCCTCGACAGGGCCCGAGCACGTGAGCAGGCGACGCGGTTCGGGAGCGGGTACCTCGTCACCATGGTCGGGCTCTACCACGACACCATGCCCCGCGAAGGCATCCCGCATTGGCCCGCACCGCCGCCTGCCGTGTCGCCCGACGACCTCGACGTGCTCATCAGGGGCGGGTTCATGCTGTGCGGGACGCCCGAGGAGGTGTGCGAGCAGCTCCAGGACTACGTCGAGGCCGGCGTCGACCAGCTCTGCTTCGGTGTGCCGAACGACGCGACGCACGAGGAGGCCCTCGAGATGATCGAGGTCTTCGGCAAGTACGTGATCCCCGAGTTCGACCGTGACCCCGTGGTATCGACCGACCGCTACCGGGCGACGGCCAAGCCGAAGTTCCCGGTCTTCGGCGGGGCCGTGCCCGACGTGCAGACGATCTGGACCGGGGCCAGGTGACCTTCGACGCCACCAGCGGCAGGTTCTACGACGACCCCTGGGCAACGTACCGCTGGTTGCGCGACAACGAGCCCGTCTACTGGGACGAGGCCAACGGGCTCTGGGTGATCTCGCGGCACGAGGACGTGTCGCTCATCTCCCGCTCGCCCGAGCGGTACTGCTCGCGCTTCGGCGTGCGCCCAAGAAACAACGTGCCGCTGTCGATCCTCACGCTCGACGACCCGGAGCACACCCGCCAGCGGCGCCTGATCAATCGGGGCTTCACGCCGGCCCACGTGCGCCGGCTGGCGCCGCACATCGAGGAGGTGACCGATCGGGTCATCGCGGAGATCGAGCACCGCGACGAGATCGATTTCGTCAACGATGTCGCGGTCCACGTGCCGCTCATCGTCATCGCCGAGCTGATCGGGCTCGATCCCGACGCCCGGGAGCAGCTGCACAAGTGGAGTGATGCCATGGTGTCGGGCGAGGGCCGCGAGGACCCCGACGACCCGCTTGCCAAGAGCGCCGCCGTGGCCTTCGGTGAGTACGTCGAGCACCTCCTCCCGCTCGTCGAGGAGCGTCGGGCCAATCCGAGGGACGACCTGATCAGCGTCCTCACCACGGCCTACGACGAGGGTGCGCTCGACCCGGGAGAGGCCGCCGCGCTGCACCGCTTGGACCAGCTCGACTCCGGGGAACTGCTGATGTTCCTCGTGGCACTGGTGGTGGCGGGCAACGAGACGACGCGCAACGCCATCGCGGGCGGGTTGCTCGCGTTCAGCAGGTTCCCGGAGCAGAAACAGAAGCTCCTCGACGACCCCGGGCTGATCGACCTCGCGGTCGAGGAGGTCTGCCGGTACGTCTCGCCCGTGTTGAACTTCACTCGCACGGTCACCGAAGACCACGAGCTGCACGGCCGTCACCTCGGCGCTGGCGACCGCGTCCTGATGCTCTACCAGTCGGCCAACCGGGACGAGCGGGTGTTCGACGCGCCCGACGAGTTCCGCATCGACCGCGACCCCAACCCGCACCTGGCCTTCGGTATCGGTCCCCACTACTGCCTCGGCGCCAACCTGGCGAAGCTCGAGATCAAGACCGTGTTCTCGCGGCTGTTCGCCCGCGTCGGTGCCATCCGCGCCATCGACGCGCCGCTCCGACGCGCCGAGAGCGCGCTCGTCCTTGGCATCGAACGGCTCCCCGCCCGCGTGCGGTAACGCCGCCCGCCCGGCGCTCGGGCGGCCGTCGACGTGGTGGGTACGCTTCCCCCACATGGGCGACCCGTTCGAACCGGCGATCAGGACGGACGCGGAGCTGCGCGCCCTGTACCGCCCCCCCGGCGAGGTCGTGTGCCAGAAGGTGCTCCCTCGCCTTGACCGCCATGCCCGCGCGTTCATTGCCGAGGCGCCGTTCGTGCTCGTCGGCACCGCGTCCCCCGACGGTACCGGCGACGTCTCGCCCAAGGGCGGGCCACCGGGGTTCGTCGCCGTGCTCGACGACGAGCACATTGCCATCCCCGACCTCTCGGGCAACAACCTGCTCGACTCGATCTCCAACATCGTGCACGGCTCCGGCGTCGGGCTCCTCTTCATCGTCCCTGGCGTGGAGGAGACGCTTCGGGTCAACGGCCGGGCGTGCGTGACCACGGCGCCCACGGTGCTCGATGCCTGCGCGGTGAAGGACCGTCGCCCGAAGGCGGCCATCGGTGTCAACGTGACGCAGCAGTACATGCACTGCGGCAAGGCCTTCCGGCGCAGCGGCCTCTGGCGGGCCGAGGAGTGGGCGGGGCGTTCGGTGCTTCCGTCGCTCGGCGCCGTCCTCGGTGACCAGATGGCCGCGCTGAGCGGGTTGCCCGTGGAGCAGATCGACCAGATGCTGGAGTCGGACTACGCCGCCACCCTCTGGGAGCCTGGCGGGACGGGCGTCTAGCCCGTCCGATGGACTTCTCCCTGACCGAGGCCGAGCGCGACCTCGTCGATCTCTGCCGCGACTTCGCCCAGAACGAGATCGCGGCGCGCGCGCCGCTCGCATGGGAGGAGGGGCGTTGCCCGACGGACCTCCTCCGCGAGATGGGCGCCCTGGGGCTGCTCGGGGTCCTGGTCCCCGAGGAGTGGGGCGGGATCGGCATGTCCACCGTCGGCTTCGTCGCGGCGATGGAGCAGATCGGCCTCGCCGACCAGTCCGTCGCCGCCGCGTGGCAGGCGCACGTCACGATCGGCTCGCTCCCGCTGTACCTGTTCGGGAGCGACGCCCAGCGTGAGCGTTGGTTACGCCCGCTGGCCGAGGGGCGCGCCCTCGGCGCGTTCGGCCTGACCGAGCCCGATGCCGGCTCCGACGCGCGCGCCATCCGTACGCGGGCGGAGCCGCGCGACGGGGGATGGGTCATCAACGGCCGCAAGACGTTCATTTCCAACGCGGGGACCGACATGTCCTTCGGCGTGACCCTGCTCGCCCGGACGGGGGAGAGCTATGCGGCCTTCGTCGTCGAGAAGGACGCGCCAGGGTTCACGATGGGCCCGAAGATGCGCGGGATCGGCTGGCGGGGGCTGGACACGCGCGAGCTGTACTTCGATGACGTCTGGGTGCCGGCTGAGCACCTCATCGGTGACCCGGCCATGGGGCTTGGCCAGTTCCTGAGCACGCTCGAGGTCGGCCGCATCTCCGTTGCCGCGCTCTCCCTCAGCCTCACGCAGGCCGTGCTCGACATGGCCACTTCCTACGCGGCCCAGCGGGTGCAGTTCGGCCAACCGATCGGCAAGTTCCAGGCCGTGCAGTTCAAGTTGGCTGATATCGCGACGGAACTCGAGGCGGCGCGGTGGCTCACCTACCGGGCTGCCTACCTGCGCGACACCGGCCAGCCGTTCCAGAAGGAGGCGGCGATGGCCAAGCTCAAGGCCAGCCGGGTGGCGGCGTGGGCGGCGTCCGAGGCGGTGCAGGTGCACGGCGGCCTCGGGTACATGCTCGAGTCGCCCGTCGCCCGATTCTACTGCGATGCGAAGGTGCTCGAGATCGGCGAGGGCACCAACGAGATCCAGCACCTCGTGATCGCCCGGGCGCTGGGCTGCTGACTCGGCACGCGCGCTCAGCCGCCCTCACGCGCCCGCCATGCGCCGGACCGCGGCGGCGATGTCGTCGCGGTCGGGCAGCCAGACGCGCTCGAGCTCCGGCGCGTACGGCGGGGGCGTCGACGCGGCACCGACCCGTTCGATCGGCGCATCGAGGTCCCAGAACGCCTCGCGGGCGACGGTCGCCGCGACTTCGGCACCGATCCCGAACGGGACGACGGCCTCGTGCGCGACCACCAGGCGCCCGGTCTTGTGCACGGACGCGAGGACAGGCCCCATGTCCAACGGCGCGACGGTCCGCAGGTCGATGACTTCGACGGACACGCCGTCGTCGGCCAGGGCCGACGCGGCGGCGAGCGCCTCGTGGACCATCCGTGACACCGAGACGACCGTCACGTCGGTGCCGGGCCGCACGACCGCAGACCGGCCGATCGGCACCAGGTGGTCGGCCGGCGGCTGCGGGCCCTTCATCCCGTACAGCAGCCGGTGCTCGATGAACACCACAGGGTTCGGGTCCTCGATGGCGGCGCGCAATAGCCCGTAGGTGTCGGACGGTGTCGAGGGCATGACGACGGTCAGCCCCGGGATGTGGGCGAGCAACGCCTCCAGGCTCTGCGAATGCTGGCTCCCCGACGACCGCCCGGCGCCGAACTGCGTGCGCACGGTGAGCCCCATCTCTGCGCGGCCACCGGTCATGAAGGGCAGCTTGGCCGCCTGGTTGAGCAGTTGGTCGAGGCAGACGCCGACGAAGTCGAGGTACATGACCTCGACGACGGGGCGCATGCCGGCCATCGCCGCGCCGACGCCGAGGCCGACGATCGCCGTCTCCGAGATCGGTGTATCGCGGACGCGCTCACCGAAGCGCTCGCGGAGGCCACGGGTGAGGCCGAACACGTTCCCGCCCGCCCCGACGTCGATCCCGGCGAGGAACACGCGCTCGTCGCGCTCGAGCGACTCCTCGAGCGCGGCGCGCACGGCGTCCATGGTCCGGAAGAGCGGCGCGCCGTCCCGAGGTGCCGGCGGTTCGGCGGTCGCCGGCCTGGGGCGCACGACGAAGTCCCTGAGCGTGAGTGCACCGGGTGGCGCGAGACGGCGGGCCGCGGCGACCGCGTCGTCGAGGTCGCGCGCGACCGACGTCTCGACCGACGCGATCGCGTCGTTGTGCACGCCCGAATCCCGCAGCCGGCGGGCATGGACCACGAGGGGGTCGCGTTCCTCCCACTCGCGGACCTCGTCCGCCGAGCGGTACCGCTGCGGGTCCCCCTCGTAGTGGCCGTGCCAGCGGTACGTCGTCGCCTCGACGAGCGCCGGCCCGCACCCGGCGCGCGCCCGCGCCACGACGGAGCGCATCGCCGTCGCTGTCGCCACCGCGTCGTTGCCGTCGACGGCGACGTACTCGACGCCGTAGCCGGCGGCGCGCCGCTCGAGCGGGGCGGCGTGCTGCGCCGACGCGGGTGAGAACTCGGCGTACCCGTTGTTCTCACAGAAGAAGACGACCGGGAGTCCCCAGATGGCGGCCAGGTTGACGGCCTCGTGGAACGCGCCCTGCGCCACGGCGCCGTCCCCGAAGAACGCGACGGCGACGCCGCCGTCGTCGCGCAACTGGGCGGCGGTCGCCGCGCCGGCAGCGATGGGCAGCCCGGCGGCCACGATCCCGTTGGCGCCGAACACCCCGAGGGCGGGATCGGCGACGTGCATCGACCCCCCGCGCCCGCGGTTCGTGCCGTCCTCTTTGCCCATGAGCTCGGCGAACATGGCGAGCGGCGCCATTCCTTTCGCGAGGCAGTGCCCATGGCCGCGGTGGGTCGACGTGACCACGTCGCCACGCCCGAGGGGCCAGCACGCGCCGACCGCTGCTGCCTCCTGGCCGATGGACAGGTGCACGAAGCCCGGCACCTCTCCGTCGCGGTAGAGCGCCGCCACCCGTTCCTCGAACCCCCGGACCACGAGCATCCGGCGGTACATCTCGACGAGATCGGTCGCGGTGAACACTTGGCGATGTATTGTACTGACTGGTACAAGACGGCGAGAGAGGGGCGATGGCGGCACAGATCGAGATCCCGCCCCGCTTCCCGGCGGGCGGGGACGTTCTCGGCAAGCGGGTGGTGATCACCGGTGCCAGCCGCGGGCTCGGCCGGCTGCTCGCCCACGCGTTCTCGTCAAGCGGCGCGACCGTCGCGCTCGTGGCGCGCACGGAGACCGAGCTCAAGGAGGTGGCCGACGAGCTCGCGGGGCCGGCCCTCGTGGTCGCCGGCGACGTCAGCGACGCCGCGTTCAACGAAGTCGTCGCCGATGCCGCGGTCGCCGAGTGGGGCGGTGTCGACGTGTGGATCTGCAACGCCGGGATCTCGCCGATCGTCGCCGGTCCTGTGGAGACGGGCGTGCCGGTATGGCGCCAGGTGATCGACGTCAACCTCACCGGCGCGTTCCTCGGCGCGCGTGCTGCCGCCCGCGTGATGCGCAGCGGTGGCCGCATCATCTTCACCGGGTCCGTGCTCGGCGAGCGGCCGCGCCAGGGCCTGGCCGCCTACAGCGCGTCGAAGGCCGGCCTCGTGGGCTTGGCGAAGGGGCTGGCGCTCGACCTGGCGCCGGCCGGCATCACCGTGAACGTGGTCGCCCCGGGATGGTTCGACTCGCCGTTGGCAGACCGGTGGAAGCAAGACCCGGAGCTGGCGGCGCAGGTGCTCGGCCACACGGCGCAACGGCGGTGGGGGAGCGCGACGGACCTCGCCGGTGCGTACCAGTTCCTCGCGTCCGATGCGGCGTCGTTCGTCACAGGCTCCGTGCTCACCGTCGACGGCGGCTACCTGCTGGTATGACGGTCGTCGCCATCACCGGCGCCGGAGGTGCACTGGGCGGTGCACTGTCGCGCCATTTCGTTGGTGAACCTGGCATGGACGTCGTGTTGAGCGACGTCAGCGCCGCGTCGCTGGACGCCACGGTGCGCGGGCTGCCGCAGCCCCGAGGCCGCGTCGAGACGCTGCTTGCCGACGTGAGCGACGTGGCGCAGGTCGAGGCCGTGGTCGCGCTGGCCGTCGAGCGGTTCGGCCGGCTCGACGTGCTCATCAGCAATGCCGGCGTGCTGTCACCGAACGGCCGCGTGCACAACCTGACGACCGAGGACTGGGAGCGGGCGTTCCGCGTCAATGTGATGGGTGCGGTCAACGCCATCCGAGCGGCAGCACCTGTGATGCGGGCGCAGCACTCAGGATCGATCGTGCTGACTGCGTCGGTCGCAGGCCTGACGGCGTGGTCGCACGCCGCGCCGTACTGCGCGACCAAGGCGGCGGTGATCCAGCTCGCCAAGGTGGCGGCCGTGGAGTACGCCCGCGATGGGGTCCGGGTGAACTGCGTGTGCCCGGGGACCTTCCTGTCGGGGATCCACGACGGCCTCCCAGCCGAGGCGATCGACGCCATCGCGGCGCGCCACCCGCTCGGCCTCGGGTCAGCCGACGACCTCGTCGCTGCGTACGCCTTCCTCGCCGGCGACGGGTCGCGATGGACGACGGGGTCGGCGATCGTGGTCGACGGCGGTTACTCCGCGCCCTGAGCGATCCCGCCGATGAAGATGTCGGCGAACGGTTTGGCCACGTCGCGCGCCGACAGGCGGCCACCGGGCCTCAGCCACAGGTAGGTGTAGTTGTGCATCCCCAGCCACGCGAGCGCCGTGAGGCGCGGGTCGAGCGGGCGGAACTCACCTGAAGTGACGCCGGCCCGCAGGACCGCCTCCACCCGCCGTTCGTAGTCGCGACGGCGCGTGCGGAACTGCTCGGCGCGCTCGCCCGTCAACGCGGGGAACTCGTGCAGGAACACCCAGACGTGGTCGGGGTAGCGGTGGATGACGTCGAGCAGCTCGTCGCCGAGCATGGCCAATTGGGCCGATGGTGCCCCACCGGCCGCGGCGACGCGGTCGGCACCGGTCATCACCTCGTCCATCACGCGGTCGTGGATGGCGGCGAGGAGCTCCTCCTTCGAGCCGATGTAGTGGTACAGCGCCCCCTTGCCCAGGCCGTTCGCCGCGCACAGCTCGGTGAGTCCCGTGGCGTGGTACCCCTGGCGGGCGAACACGCGCGCCGACGCATCGACGATCTGCTCGCGCCGTTCCCGCCACTTCTGGCTCCGGCGGGGCTCCTCCGCGACTGCAACCCGGGCCATCGGGCCCGAGGATAGCCCGAACAGTAGACTGATCGGTACAAAAGCCTATAGACTGATCGGTACAAAACCGCGGGGACCGACCGCGTTCGAGGTGCGCGGCGCCGGTGCGGCGCCGTCCGCATCCCCACCGAGGGGGGCCGATGACGGTGACGATGGAGACCAGGAAGCTGACCGGCACCGTCGGCGCCGAAGTCCTCGGTGTCGACGTGGAACGCCTCCTGCACGACGAGGAACTGCCGTCCGCGGTGCTGGCCGCCCTCGAAGCCAACGGGGTGCTCGTCTTCCCCTGTCTGCACATCGACGATGCCGCCCAGGTCGCGTTCAGCAAGCGGCTGGGCCGGGTCGAGGTCTTCGGCGCGGGGGAACTGCCCGAGATCTTCCTCGTCACCCTGGACCCCAAGAAGAACCGGTCGGCGGCCTACCTCCGGGGAACGTTCGACTGGCACATCGACGGGATGACCGAGGACATCCCGATCATGGCGACGCTGCTCAGCGCCCACGACGTGGCCGAGTCCGGAGGCGAGACGGAGTTCGCCAGCACGTACGCCGCCTACGACGACCTCCCCGACGACGAGAAGCAGCGGTTCACGTCGGTGCGCGTGGTGCACACGATCGAGGCCACGCAACGCCGCATCAACCCGGACCCGACACCGGAGGAGCTCGCCGTCTGGCGGTCGCGCCCGGCCAAGGAGCACCCGCTGGTATGGCGGCACCGCAGTGGCCGCCGCTCGCTCGTCCTCGGCGCCACCGCGGACCGCGTCGTGGGGATGGGCGATGACGACGGGCGCGCCCTGCTCGACGACCTCCTCGCGCGTGCGACAGTCCCCGAGCGCGTCTACCGCCACGAGTGGAGCGTCGGCGACATGGTGATGTGGGACAACCGGGGCGTCCTGCACCGGGCGCTCCCGTACGACGCGGCGTCGCGCCGTGACATGCACCGCACCACGCTCTACGGCGACGAGGCGGTCCAGTAGGGGCGGGCACGCGGCGACGCCGCGCCTAAGGTGCCCCGATGCGCTTCGGGCTCGATGTCGCGCAACAACGGCTGCCCTGGGACGAGGTCGTCAGCCGTGTCCGCTTCGCGGAGGATCTCGGGTTCGACGGCGCGTGGGGCTTCGACCACCTGCAGCCCATGTACGGGGACGGGCCGGGCGAGGCGTTCGAGGGCATGGCGACGCTGGCCGCGCTTGCGGGTGCCACGACACGCATCCGCCTCGGCCTGCTCGTTGCCGGTGTGACGTACCGGCACCCGTCGGTGTTCGCGGCGGAGGCGATGACGATCGACCATGCCTCGCATGGCCGTCTGGAGCTGTCGCTCGGTGCCGCGTGGTTCGACAAGGAGCACACCGAGCTCGGCATCCCGTTCCCATCGACCGGAGCGCGCTTCGACCTGTTGGAGGACGCCCTCGAGATCGTGACGCGGCTGTTCACCGGTGACGTCGTCTCCTACACGGGGAAGGTGGTGTCCCTGCGCAATGCGCAGTTGCGGCCGGTGCCCGTGCAGCGGCCCCACCCGCCGATCTGGATCGGTGGGAACGGCCCGCGCCGGACGCTGCCGCTGGTCGCCCGGTATGCCGACGTGTGGCACGCGTGGGGCACACCGGACGCGTTGCGCGCCGCGAACGAACGGCTCGACGAGCTCGTCGTCGAGGCGGGCCGGGACCCGTCCGCCGTCGTGCGCGCCAGTTCGCTGTCGCTCGACGACCTCGCGACCGCCCGCCGGCACGCCGCCAAGTGGCGCGACGCCGGCTATGGGTACCTGGTCTGCGGCTGGCCCGACGCCGGCCGGGCACAGGTCGAGCGGTTCGCGCAGGAGGTGCTGCCCGAGTTCCCGGCCTGACCTGGTCGGCGGCACCTCGCGCCGATCGACCGGTCGGTACAATGCGGCGCCAGGAGGCGCACGGCGAAAGGCGACCCGAGATGGCCACCGACGAACCCGGTCCCGAGGCGAGCGCAGGCGCGCCGGGCCAGGACGCGGGCGTCGTGCCGGGGGCCGACGCGGGCGTCGTTGCGGCGGGCGCGCCCACCACCGCCGTCGTGGACGTGCTCGTGGTCGGCGCGGGCATCACCGGGATCTACGCGCTGTACCGGGCACGCGAGGCCGGGTTCTCCGCCCTCCTCGTGGAAGCGGGCGCTGGTGTCGGCGGGACGTGGTTCTGGAACCGGTACCCGGGGGCCCGCTTCGACTCCGAGAGCTACACCTACGGCTACCTGTTCTCCGAGGAGCTCTTCGACGAATGGGAGTGGCAGGAGCACTTCGCCGGGCAACCGGAGATCGAGCGTTACCTCAACCATGTCGTCGACCGGTTCGACCTCCGGCGCGACATCCGGCTCGGCGCGAGGGTCAGGGCGGCCCTCTACGACGATCGGGCGGGCACGTGGCGCGTCACCGTCGACGATGGCAGCGCGGTGACGGCGTGGTTCCTCATCGCCGCCACGGGCGTCCTGTCCGTCCCGCACTTCCCCGATGTGCCCGGGCGTGAGGGGTTCCAGGGGGAGCAGCACCACACCGGGTTGTGGCCGTCCGAGCCCGTGCACTTCGCGGGCCGGCGTGTCGCGGTGGTCGGCACGGGGTCGAGCGGCGTCCAACTGGTCCCCGTGGTTGCCGCCGAGGCCGCGTCGCTCACCGTGTACCAGCGGACGGCGAACTGGTGCACGCCGCTCAACAACGCTCCCATCACGCCGAGCGAGCAGGCGCGCCTGCGGTCGGAGTTCGACGCCATCCGCCACACGCTCAACACGTCCGCGAGCGGCTTTCTCCACGTGCCGCACGACCGCGCCACGTTCGACGACGCTGCGGAGGAGCGCCTCGCCTTCTACGAGAAGATGTGGAACAGCCCGGGGTTCTCGAAGCTCACCAGCCACTACACGGACCTGCTGTTCGATCCTGCCGCCAACGACGAGTGGTGCGCCTTCATCGCCGCCAAGGTCCGCAGCATCGTCGAGGACCCCGCGACCGCGGAGCGGCTCATCCCGAACGACCACCGGTACGGCGAGCACCGGCCGCCCTTCGTCGCGGGGTACTACGAGGCCTACAACCGGCCCAACGTCTCGCTCGTCGACCTCAAGCAGACGCCGATCGTGGGCGTGACCGAGCGCGGCATCGAAACGGCCGACGGCCTGCGCCAGTTCGACATCATCGTGTGGGCGACGGGGTTCGACTTCGGGACGGGGGCCCTGCTCCGGATGGGCGTCCGGGGCCGCCGCGGCGTCGCCCTCGAGGAGCGCTGGGCCGACGGCCCGCGGACGTTCCTCGGCGTCCAGACGGCGGGGTTCCCCAACTTCTTCTTCCCGGGTGGGCCGCACGCAGCCGCCGGCAACAACCCGCGCTACAACGGCGACCAGGTGGACTTCATTATCGACCTGCTGACCTTCGCGCGCCGGAACGGCTATGCCACGATCGAGGTCGACCCCGCTGCCGAGGCGGAGTGGACCGCCATGGTCGACAGGGGCGCGACGAGGTCGCCGTCGTTCTCCGAGGCGAGCTACTACTTCGGGACCAACATCCCCGGCAAGCCGCGCCGCTACCTGCTCAACTCCGCCGGCCGGCGCAAGCTCTTCAAGGAGATCGCCAAGGTCGTGCAGGACAACTACAAGGTGTTCGGGCTGTCGCCCGCGCCGGCCGACGCGCTCACACCGTCGCGACAGGCGTGACGGGGGAGCCGACGACACCCGGCATCCGCAGCGGCGGCGCGGTGAGCAGGAACCGGCTCCGCCCGTGCGCGCGCAGCCACGCGGCGAGCTCGTGCAGGTACCACATCTCGCCAAGGGGGACCCCGAGGCGGAACAGGCACAGGTGGTGGATCGGGAGCAGCGAGTGGCGGCTCTGGTCGCGGTCCCTGCCGACGAGGCCCTCGACCGCGTAGTTGTCGGCCACGAGCGCCGAGATCTGGGAGTCGGCGATCCACTCGAGCAGCGAGGGGTCACGCGCGTCCAGGAACGTGCACATCGCCTGGATCTTCACTGGGTCGGGATCGCGGTCCCACTCGAGGACCTTCGTCGCGAAGCCGGTATGCAGCAACAGCACGTCACCGGGCTCCACGACGACGCCGTCGGCCGCCATGATCTCCTCGAGCATCACCCGGTTGACGGCACGCCAGTCATGGCCGAGGTGGTGGGCGAGGTCGACGAGGACGCCCCGTCCCTGCACGCCGTGGAACGCCATGTGCTCGAGGCCGAGGTGGTGGGCGAAGCAGGTGTGCCCGCCGCCGTCGCCGCGCGCGTCGGGAGCCGGCCCGACGAGGTCGGTCCCGGCGCGGTAGCCGTTGTAGTACACGGCCTCCTCGACCCCGTCGCCGTCGGCGTCGAACTCGGCGCCGACGTGGGCGAGGGAGTCCCACTGGGTCGAGTACTGCAGTGACAGGGTGATGACGTCGTCTGCCCACACGTCGACGTAGCGGGGGTCGCCCCAGTCGCGCATCTCCCGCATGCGCACGTTGTAGAACCGGCCGGCATTGCCCTCCATGTCCTCGGTGGGGGCTAGGACCGGTGGGTGGCGCCGCTGGTTGAGCGCGATCCCGCCCGGGAAGTCGAGGGGCAGGCTGAGGCAGAACGTGACGCCGGCCTGGACCTCGCGCACACCCTGGAGGACCTTCTCGGGGGTGAGCAGGTTGATGCGCCCGAGCTCGTCGTCGTCGCCCCAATCGCCCCAGGTCGACCCTGCAGGGCGTTGTGCCCAGCGCTTCGCCACGGCTCCTCCTTTGTGCCCGCCCGTGGGCCTCCGGGCGCGTTGCGTGTACCGACCGGTTGGTCTAATCTCGCCCGAGCCTACCGGGCGGCGCGCGCCGCGCGCGAGGTGAGCGGAGGAGGGTGCCGCCGTGACTGCGAAGGACCTGGTCGTGTCCGCCGATGGCCACCTCCTCGAGCCGACGGACCTGTTCCGCACCCGCCTCCCGGCGCACCTGCGCGACCGCGGCGTGTGGGAGGAGGACTTCGAGGTCGAGCCCCTCGTCGAGGGGGGCGCCCGCGTCTTCCGGCGGCTGCACACACCGGGGTTCGAGGGCTGGACCATCTCCCGCTACCGCCAGACGGGCGGGCGGACCCCGGAGGGGGACCCCGAGCTGATCCTCGAGGACATGGACCTCGACGGCGTGGACGTGCTCGTGATGCACCCGAACCTGTCGTTGTTCGGCCTCTACTCCGACGACCACGAGCTCTCCATGGCCCACGCACGCGTGTACAACGACTACGTCATCGAACGCTTCACGCCGTACTTCTCGCGGTTGGCGCCGACCGCCCCGGTGCCGATCACCGACATCGCCGACGCGGTGGCCGAGATCGAGCGCGTCGCCGCCGCCGGGTTCCGCGGCGTCCTCCTCCCCGCGGTGCCGCCCAAGCCCTACTACTCCCGCGAGTTCGACCCCGTGTGGGCCGCGGCCCAGGCCAACGGCGTCCACGTCTTCATGCACACGCAGACCGGTGGCGTGAAGGTCAACGACCCTGCCTCGACGACACTCAAGGTCGTCATGGACCAGGCCGCGCAGGTCAACCAGCCGATGACCGAGAAGTCGGCGTCGAAGCGGATGGTCACCCAGTGCATCTACAGCACCGTCGTCCCCCAGCAGGTCATCTGCGAGTTGATCGGTGGCGGTGTCGCCGAGCGCTACCCGGAGCTCCACTTCTCGCTGATCGAGTTCAACGCCCACTGGTTGGCGTCGCTGGTCGGCGCCATGGACAAGTGCTGGGTCACGGGCGTCGGCCAGGACGCCGAGTGGTGGCTCGGCATCTGGGACGACACGCGCCCGGCGAACGACCAGCCCAACATGGCGCAGTTGTTCAAGCTCAACGACAAGTGGCCTTACCCGCTGCGGCCGAGCGAGTACGTCAAGCGCCAGTTCCACGTCTCGTTCCAGGACGACCCCGTCGCCGTGGCGTGCCGGCACGTCACCGGCCTGTCGACCATCGTCTGGGGCAACGATTACCCGCACGCCGAAGGGACGTTCCGCGGCAGCCGCCAGCTGATCCAGTCGCAGTTCGCCGGCGTCCCGGTGGACGAGCGGGCGGCGATGCTGGGCGGGACCCTCGGCGGCCTGCTCGGCTTCCAGGCCCCGGTGGCGGCCTGAGCGAACTGCGCTTCGACGGGCGGGTCGCGGTCGTCACCGGCGCCGGCCGCGGCATCGGGCGCGGGTATGCCCGCCTGCTCGCGTCGCGCGGCGCGCGCATGGTGGTCAACGACCTCGGGGGGTCGATGGACGGCACCGGCGCTGACGCCGGGCCGGCGTCGTCGGTCGCCACCGGGATCGTGACCGCCGGCGGGACGGCGATCGCCGACGCCAACGACGTCGCCACCGAAGCCGGCGCCCAGGCGCTCGTCGACGGCGCCGTCGCCCACTTCGGCCGGCTCGACATCGTGATCAACAACGCCGGGATCATCCGGTGGGCGGGGTTCCCCGATGCCGACGCCGACAACCTGGCCCGCCACCTTGCCGTCCACGTGGCCGGGTCGTTCAACACCACCCGCGCCGCATGGCCCCACATGGCTCGGCAGGGGTACGGGCGCGTGGTCATGACGACCTCGACGGGGTTGTTGGGGCTGCCCAACAACACGTCGTACGCGACGGCCAAGGCCGCCGTGATCGGCCTGACCCGCAGCCTGGCGACGGCGGGCCGGCGCCACGGCATCACGGCGAACCTCATCGCACCGGGCGCCATGACGCGAATGGCAGCCCAGCCCGGCGACGACGCCGGCGCGGACGACCCGTCGCGGGAGACGTCTGCCGATCTGGTCGCGCCCATGGCCGCGTTCCTCGCCCACGAGGCCTGCCCGGTGACCGGGGAGATCTACACGGCGGGCTTCGGCCGGTTCGCGCGCCTGTTCATCGCGTCCACCAATGGCTACGTCCACGCCGGGGCGCAGCCCACGATCGAAGACGTCGCACACCACTGGGCGGCGATCAACGACGAGACGGGGTACTACGTCCCCGCAGACCTCATGTCGTGGTCGGCAGCGTTCATGGCGCACCTCGGGACCAGCGGGCGTGGGGGGGAGGGGTGACGCAGCCGCCCACCGCCGCCGCGAGCCGGCACCCGACCGGCCGCTACCGCGTCGCGCAATGGGCCACGGGCAACATCGGGCGACGGTCACTCCGCGCCGTCATCGAGCACCCGGACCTCGAACTGGTCGGTGTCTACGTCTACGCCGAGTCGAAGGCCGGCCAGGACGCCGGCGCGCTCTGTGGCACCGGGCCGACCGGTGTCACCGGGACGCGCGACATCGCCGAGATCGTGGCGGCCAAGCCCGATTGTGTGCTGTACATGGCTGACCGCGTCGACGTCGACACCCTCTGCCGGTTGCTGGAGTCCGGTGCCAACGTGGTCAGCACGCGCATGGAGTTCCACCGCCCGGGCAGCATGGACCCCGTGACGCGCGAGCGCCTCGAGGCCGCGTGCCGGCGAGGCGGGACGTCGCTCCACAGCACCGGGTCAAGCCCCGGGTTCATCACCGAGGCCGTCCCGATCGTGCTGACCTCGGTCCAGCGGCGGCTTGACCGCCTCACGATCGACGAATTCGCCGACATGTCGTCGCGCAACTCCCCCGAGATGATCTTCCGCCTCCTGGGCTTCGGCCGCGCCCCGGGGCGGTTCGACCCGACGATGGCGGCCCGCCACGGCGCCGCCAGCTTCGGGCCATCGCTGCGCACCCTGGCCGAGGCGCTCGCGTTGCCGCTCGACGACGTGCAGTCGGGCGCGTCGGTCGCGGTGGCCACGACGACCATCGAGATCGCGGCCGGGACGATCGAGGCGGGCACGGTCGCGGCGCAACGGATGGAGGTGTGCGGGATGCGCAACGGTGCGCCGCTGCTCGTGTTCCGGGCCAACTGGTACTGCGCGACCGACATCGACCCGGCCTGGGAGCTTCGCGAGACCGGGTGGCGTGTGCAGGTTGGCGGCGACGCGCCGCTCGATGTCGACATCCGCTTCCCGGTGCCCGACGAGGAGTACGCCGCCGTGTCACCGGGCTACACCGCGCACCGCGCGGTCAACGCCGTGCCGTACGTGTGCGCCGCTCCGCCGGGCATCCAGACGACGGTCGACCTCCCGCAGGTGGTCGCCAAGCTCGGGTGACGTGACGGCTGTCCGCGAACAGCGCACTGCCCACGCTGACGGGACAATCCGTCTAGTCGTTCCACAAGTACCGTCGCTGTGCCGTCTTCGGACGGCGGCGCGGTGCCGTCCGGGATGTACCCGCCGTGACGTGTACCGCCCACACGCGCGGCAAAGGCCTCGGACGGCACCGCCACACGCGGGGCGTGCCCAACGCCCCGCCGCGCGCCGGTGTCAGGAGACGGCCGCGCCCTCGGAGGGCACGAAGCGCCACCATCGCCGGTTGCCGACCGACGCCCCGACGGAGCCGATTGCGTCCTCGCGCACCAGCGCAACGACGACACCGCCGAACCCACCACCGGTCATCCGGGCGCCGAGGACCCCGTCGATCGTCGTCAACTCCGAGACCAGCTCGTCGAGGGCCGGCGTCGAGACCTCGAAGTCGTCGCGCAGGCTGGCGTGGCTCTCCACCATCAGCAACCCTGCGCCGACGAGGTCGCCGCGCGCGAGGGCGCCGGCGAACGCGAGCACCCTCGCGTTCTCGGTCACCACGTGACGCGCCCGGCGCCGGAGCAGGGGCTCGTGAACGGCGTCGACATCGCGGGGCGATGCGTCGCGCAGCGGCCCGATCTCGGCCTGCGCCGCTTCGCACTCCGCCCGCCGGTCCGCGTACGCCGATCCGGCAAGGGTGCGCGCCTGGCCGGAGTGCACCCCGAGGACCGCGGCCCCTTCGGGGAGGGGCGTCGGCGTGACGGAGAGGGCCCGGCAGTCGATCAGCAGCAGCGAGCCGCTCACGCCGGCGACGGAGGCGAGCTGGTCCATGATCCCGCAGGGCACGCCCGAGGCGCGCTCCTCGGCCCGCCGGCACAGGCGGGCGAGCTCGAGCGGGGCGCCGTCAAAGCCGAGGGCGAGCGCCACCGCCACTTCCAGCGCGGCGCTCGAGCCCAGCCCCGCACCGACGGGGAGCGTGGTGCGCACCGTGCCCCGGGCACCCACCGGGGGCTGCACCTCGCCGACGATGCCGGCGACGTAGCGCGCCCACGCCGGCTCGGCACGGGAGGGGTCGGCGATGTCGAGGGGCACGGAGGCGGGCGACGGCTCGACGTCGGACCGGAGGTGGACCGACGTGCCGCTGCGTTCCACGGTGACCGTCGTCCCGAGGTCGATCGCCATCGGGAGCACGAACCCGCCCGTGTAGTCGGTGTGGTCACCGATCACGTTCACCCGGCCCGGTGCGTACGCCGTCGTCCGGCGTGTCGAGGTCATCGGGGCCGAGCCGGTTGCCCGCGGCTCACCCGAGCTCCACGGCCGTGCGCGTCAACCGCCGGCCGAAGGCTCTAGGAGCCTTCTGCCGGCGGGGCGGTCGCGGCCACGTACCGGTTGTGCAGCTCGACGGTGAGCTGGTGGATCACGCGGGTCAGGTCCGTGTTCTCGACCAGCAGCCGTTCCTCTTCCTGGTAGTCGTGGTCGGCCTTGGACCGCTGGAACGCCGCCTGGCGGTTCTGGCCGATCATGACGAACGTCGACAAGAAGATGGCCTCGAGCGATACGACGAGGGTCAGGATCGGCCATGGGCGGTGCTCGAAGAACAGCATCCACACCGCGAACACCACGGCGTGGACGTAGACGAACCCCATCGAGCCGGCGAAGGCCGTGATCCGGTCGGCCACGCGTAGCTGGACGTCGGCGCCCCGCCGTGCGGCCTCCGCCGTCACGGCGGGGTGGTGCTTCGGGCTTTGCGTGTCCGTACCGGGGCGGCTCATAGCGCCGGAGGCTAGGCGGGGAGCGCTCAGGAGGCCTTGGGGTGGTGGCCGAGCGAGCTCAGCTTCTGCTTGAACTCGGCCTGCCGCGTCTCGCGGCGCGCCCGGCGGGCCTCAGCCGCAGCGCGACGCGCCGCGTCCTGGGCCGAGCGCACCTCGGTCTCGACCTCACTGACCGGGAGACGGGTGATCTCGCCCTCGAGCCGCTTGGCCACGTCGTCAGCCGCGGCATGGCTGGCTTCGGTCATCTCGACGATGAGCGCGTTGGCGCCGGGTGGGATGCTCTTGCTGAGGACGGTGAAGCCGTCGTCGGTGTCTGCGGCCGAGTCCGCGTCGTACGCGGCGCCGGCCAGGAACCCGGTGCTCCAGCCGAGGAGCACGCCGAGCGGGCCGGCGAGCACGCCGACGAGGGCGCCGACGGCACCGCCGACGGCGATGCCGTCGCCTGCCGCTGGGGTGAACTCGTCGGCAACGCGGATCTGTCCCTCGGGCGTGCGCTCGACGACGGCGGCGCCGGCGATGCCCGGCTGTGCCTTCATCTCGCTCAACGCCTGGAACGCCTTGCTGGGGTCGGCGAAGCGCATGACGAGGACGTTCTTTTCATTGGACATGGTCAAGTCTCCTTTGGATGTCGGGTGGTGCATTCCGGTGCGCTCGTGCCGCGGCCGCCCGGGCCGGGAGCTGCCTGTCTCTGCTCTCGCCTCGACGGCGACCGCGGGCACGGGGCGCATGGATCAGATGCCGACCATCGAGTCGAGGTCGTGGCGGACGTGGCGCAGGTTGACGGCGGTGACGATTGCCGAGATGCCGAAGACGAGGCTGAACAGGCCGAACACCTGGGCGAGCGAGACGGCGCCGAGGTCCGGCCGGGCAAACAGCACGACGCCGAGCGCGATCGACACGAGGCCGCCGAGCCCGAACAGCGCACGCTGCCCTGCGGGCTCCTTGGCGGCGAACGCGGCGCCGAACTCGATGGCGCCGGTCACGACGGCCCATGCGCCGACCCAGATGGTGAGCGCGTACGCGGTGATCCCGGGCCACGCGAGGGCGACGGCCCCAGCAGCCGCGTCCAGTACGGCGAGGAGGAGGTGGCCGGCGACCGGCCCCGCGGTGTCGCTCGAGAAGGCGCGCGTTGCCTGCCAGAAGCCCGACGCGAAGGCGGCGATGGCGAAGAGGATCACGAACGCGCCGATCGTGATGCTGGGCCAGGCGATGGCGATGATGCCGATGGCGATGGCAAAGACGCCGCGCCAAGCCAGGGATGTGGTCATGTCAGGTTCCTTTCGTGTTGGTGTGGTTGGGTGCTACGTGCAGGGGCAGGTCAGCGGCCGGCGGGCGGACCCATCGCGTCAGCTCCCGAACAGGAGCGTCAGCACGGCGTCGGCGTGCGCCTCGATGACCTCGTCATCGAGCGGGTCGAAGCCGGCCAGCCGTCGGCACTCCGGCGCGACGACGAAGATCGTCGGCCCGGCTCCGATGAGGATGTAGTAGAGGTGCGCGGGAGCGATCGGGGGCACCTTGCCGAGGTCCACGAGCCTTTCGAGGCGCGCCGTCGTGGTGTCGTACAGGGGCCGGATGTGGCGCTCCACGAGCCACTCCATGCGCGGGCTGTCCGCCTTGCCCTCCTGCATGGCGATGCGGTGCAGCTCGGGGTGACGTGCGGAGAAGTAGATGAACTCGCGCACCACTAGGCGGGTCGTCGTCAGTTCGTCGACGCCGCGCAACCCCTCCTCGCGCGCCGTGAGCGCGTCGGTGAGCATCTCGAACAGCCCGTCGACGGCGGCCCGCCACAGCTCGTCTTTCGAACTGAAGTGGTAGTTGAGCAGCGGCTGCGTGACCCCGGCCCGGGCAGCGATGTCACGTGTGGTCGCGCCCTCGAAGGAGCGCTCGGCGAACAGCTCGAGCGCGGCCGTGAGGATCCGCTCCCTGGTCTGGTCGGCCGAGGGGCGGGTCGTCCTGCTGGGGGCACTGCGCACCATGCCCTTACCTTATCAACCGATAAGGAATAGGTCAAGAGATTGTTCGGACGAGAAGGAAACGTTGCCGCGGCGGCCCGCCGAGCCGGTGCCGGCCTCCGTCACCGCCGCGCGCCTGATCTGTCCTGCCCCCAGCGCGCCCGATCGCTGATCGGACGTGCGGCGACGCGGCCCGCCGAGCGGCGCGCCGGTAGCGCCACCCCGCCAGGGCGGCCCTCTGCAACCGACGTCACGAACGACGCATCAGATGAGCGCTTCGTCCGCCTTCGCCAGCGCCCGGCGCTGGGCTCCACCGTCCCCGCGGAACGACGGCCCGTCCCGGCTGGGCCCGCTCGGTCACCACGTGACGTGGAGCGCCTGTGGGCCGCGCAGCTGCAGGGTCGCCCGCCACTCGAAGCCGTCGGTCGCCGGGCGCAGGGTGGGGAACCGGTCGAGGAGTGCCCGGATCCCGACCGCCGTCTCGAGGCGGGCCAGTGCCGCGCCGAGGCAGTAGTACGCGCCGAACGAGAAGGCGAGGTGGTGGGCCAGGTCGCGGGTGACGTCGAGGCGGTCGGGCTCAGCGAACCGCTCGGGGTCCCGGTTGAGGGCGCCGTTGAGCGTGTACACCATGCCGCGCGGCGCGATGTCGGCGCCGTCGAGGTGAGCACCGTCGAGCACGACGCGGTGGCTGATCTGCACCGAGGCGTCGAAGCGCAGGAACTCCTCGACCGCGTTCTTCGTCAGCTCCGGACGCGCCCGCAGCAAGGCGAGCTGGTCGGGGTGGCGGAAGAGGGCCACCTGCGCATTGCCGAGGAGGTCCTGCGTCGTCTCGTGGCCGGCCTGGAGCAGGAGCACCAGGTTGGCGACGACCTCCGTGCGCGTGAGGGTCTCACCGTCAGATTCCGCGACGAGGAGCGACGACAACAGGTCATCCCCGAGCCGCGCCTGCCGGTCCTCTGCCAGGTCGGCGAAGTACGACGTCAGCCGGCGCGCGGCCTCGTCACCGCGCGCCGAGATCTCGGGCGTCATGACCTTCTCGCCCGCCCGTGCGAAGTCCCACGCCCAGCTCTTGATCAGCGGGAAGTCCTGTTCGGGGATGCCCAGGATGTGGGCGATCACATTGAACGGGATCTCGTAGTTGTACTGCTCGACGAGCTCGGCATGGCCGTCGGCGGCCATGGCGTCGAGCAGCTGCCCGACCACCATTTCGGTGATCGGGCGCCATCGCGACATGGCGCGCGGCGTGAATGTCGACTTGATCAGGTTGCGGACACGCTGATGGGGCTCGGGGTCCTGCCAGATGAGCACGTTGCGCATCACCTCGGTCCACGAGCCGTCACCATGGGTGAACGCCTCGTCGACGACCGCGGGGTCGTTGACCACACGCGGGTCCCGCAGCAACGCCTCGGCGTCGTCGAACCGCGTGATCATCCAGGCGCCGTGGAACAGCTCCGGCGGGCACCGGTACACGGGCGCGACGCGACGGAGCTGGGCGTAGAGCGGGTAGAGCTCGCCGCGCCGGACGGGGTCGACGATCCACGCCATGACCTCGTCGGGGTCCGTGGGGAGCCCGGGAGGGCTCCAGTCGACCGGTTCGAAGCTGGCCGGGACACCAGGCGCCTTGACTCCTGCGCTCACCGCTGCCCACCCCCGCGGGCGCCCGCTGGCGCGGCGCCGTCGGAGCTCGCGTTGCGCACGAGCCGGGACTGGTCGCTACGGCGGTCCTCCATCCAGTCGGGCAGCGTGATGGGCGGATTGGGCAACGGCGTCACGCCCCGCTCGGCCAATAACGCCGCGAAGCCGTCGGGGTCGGCTTCCCATGAGTGCCCCTCGCCGGCCGTGACCTCGAAGATGTCGGCACCGTCAGGGCCGGCGACGAACGGGCCGGCGGCGGCGCCGAGCGGGACTTCGATGTGGGTGCCTGGGCCGCACCACTCGTCGCCGCAGTGCATCCCGCCGCGGAGCACGTACATGACGTGGTGGCCCATGTGGCCGTGGCGGTGCACGAGGACGCCGGCGTCCCAGGACGTGAACATCGACACGAACCCGGGTTCCCGGCTGATCACGAAGTAGCGGTCCCACACCGACCGCTCGGAGCCATCGGGATGGCGCTGGGCGCGGACCTGCTGGGGCTCGAGGTCGTCCGCGTGGGTGATGCGCGCCTCGGCCCCAGGACGTTCGCTCATCGGCTCGTCCACCACGCCCCCTCCCGGTCGACGGCGACGATCCTACGACCGCCGCCCGCCGTGCCGGGTGCGCCGCGGCGGCGTGCCGTGGTCGCGCGCAGGCCGCGCTTCACCCGTGGGCCGGGCGCGCCGATGGGACCGAGATGCGTTGGACCGGGTTCGGAGGGGGCCGCGACCCCGACGCCGCTCCCGGCAGCTGGTTGCCGCACGGCGAGCTCTGGGTCGCGATCGGGACCGCGGTCGCCGGCGTGGCGGTGGTGGCGAGCGTCCTCGCATCGGGTGGCCACCGGCGGGCAGCCGCGAAGGTCACTGCCGCTCCCGCCCGCTCCGTCACGTCGGTGCCCGGGACGTCCCGGCCTGCGAGCCCGACGACGCCGCCGACGACGGCGGCGCCACGCACCACCGTCACCGCGCGTCCCGTCGCGCCGACGACGCCGCCCACCGCACCGCCCACGGCGCCGCCGACGACGGGGCGCCCGGCCTGGACGCCGGACCCCCTGCTCACCGGGCTCCTCCCGTCCCAATCCCAGCTCGGCGCGGGGTGGTCCGTGGTGTCGGGGCCGTCGACCGCTGGGGGTGCGCCGTCGACCGCCGGGCCGTGCCCGGACGACCCGCTGCCCTATGCCGACGAGGGGGTCACCCTCGGCATCATCTTCAACGACGGCGCCCACCAGGCAGCAGCGGCCGTCACGCTGTACCGGGTGGCGACTCCCGTAGCGGCCGCGAAGGAGGCCGCGTTCACGGAGTCGCTCGGCGTGGTGCCCTGCCTCGGGGTGTCGGCGGCACGCGACACCGCGCCGTACCCCTGGCTCGGAGAGCTCGAGGGCACCGAGTTCACTGACGGTCGCGCGCCGGTCACCTTGCGCCAGCACGGCGATGCGGCACTGCTCACGGTCACCGCCCAGGCCGACGGCTCGTCGCGGTCGGCGCAGTGGGCGTTCGTGCACCAGTACGCGGGGCGGTACGAGGCGCTCACGGTCGTGTCGTGGTGCACGTGCACGCCGCTCCCGCCAGCGGCGCTCCAGCACGTGGTCGACCTGTCGGGGGCCGCGGTCGCGACGCTCGCCGCCAAAGCGCCCTGACGGCGCGACAGGACCCGCCACGCGCGACCGCAGCCGCGGCGAGGGGCGATCGCGGCACCGCGGGCGCGAAGCTGGCGCCATGGCCGGGAACGATGCGAACAAAGCGGTGGTACAGCGGTTCTGGGACGCGCTCGCCGCGCGGGACTGGGACGGGATGAAGGCGCTGCTCACGGACGACGCGCACTACACCGACGTCGGTGTGCCTGGACCGGGAGGCACCGGGCCCGAGGGCGTCATCAGGCGCCTGAAGATCGGCATCGAACCGCTGGAGGAGTACACCCACCTGCCCGGTGCCCACATGGTCGCCGATGGCGACCTGGTGATGACCGAGCACACGGAGCGGTGGCGCTTCCACACGGGCGAGGTCATCGACCACGCGTTCGTGTCGGTCACCGAGCTGCGCGACGGGAAGATCCGCCGTTGGCACGACTACTCCAACATCGCCAACATCACCGATCACGCGCCGGCGTGGTGGCTCGAACAGATCGCGGCCGCGTCGACGGGCGGGTGACGGCGCGCCGAGGGGCGTCGGCGGACGCCTAGTCCTCCAGGCCGAGCGCAGCCCGTGTGTCGGCAGTCGTGTTGGCGTGCGGGAACGGGTGGTCGGGGACGGGGACGCCGAGCGCGGAGCAGATCGGTCCCCACCCGTCCTCCGGCGCCCATTCGACGAGCCGGCCGGCTGGCGCGGTCGCTCGGACTTGGTCGTTGTAGGCCAGGTACGCCGCCTTGGCCGAGGCCTCGTCACGCCACCCCGGCGTGAACCGTGTCATCATCCCGCGGCCCATCCGCGTCCAGCCGTCCGCGGGCGCGTCGGGCTGAAAGTACGTCGCCACCGCGATGAAGATCGTGTGGGACGCGCTCCTCCACCACGAGTCGGCGTCGCGGACCGACAGCAGGATGGGCGCGTCCGGGAACGCCTCGCTGAGCTCGGGCCAGAACGGGGCGGCCGGCCAGTCCACGGACGCCACGTAGCCGTCGAAGAAGGCGTGCCAGTCGGGGAGCCTGCCCTCGTAGGCGTCGCCCCACACGTCGGGGTCCGCGGCCCGCTCGCGCACCTCGAACATGTGGTAGCAGCGGCCACCAAGCAGCTCCTCCAACGCCAACTTGAGTGAGGTCGTGCCGGTCCGGCCCAGGCCCGCACCGATGATCTGCAGTCCCATCCCCACCTTCCTGGCTCGGCAGCGCACGCCACGTTAGAGCCCGCCGGGCGGCCGGCGCCGCGCGCCGCGCGCCGCGCGCCGCGCCGTCTGCTCAGGGCCACGTCTGTTCGAACTCGTCGGTGTGCAGTACCTGGCCCGTCATGGTCTCCGCCGTCTGGCGGGCGAGGTACAGCAGCGCCGGCCCGAGCACGTCCGGCGTTGGCGCCTTGCCCCAGTCGCTCTCCGCCTTGGGGTTCAGCGTGAGCGCCGTGTCGGTCCGGACGATCCCCGGGCTCAGGGCGTTCACCGCGATGCCGTAGCGCTTCAGTTCCTCCGCCATATAGAACGACAGCCGGTTGAGGGCCGCCTTGCTCACGGCATAGGCGATCGACCCTTGCGCCTGCGTCCCTCGTGGGATAAACGCCGCCGCGCGCGCCGTGACATTGATGATGCTGCCCGAGCGCTGGCGGATCATGTGCGGTGCGACATGGCGGATCGCGAGGTACGGGCCGCGCACGTTGACCCGCATGATCCGGTCCCATTCCTCAATGGTCACGTCGAACGGCCGGTGGCTCACCATCACCCCGGCGTTGTTGACCAGGACGTCGATGCGGCCGAAGTTCGTCGCCGTCTGGTCCATCAAGAGCGCGACGTCCGCATCGTCTTCGACATCGCAGACGTGGGCGGAGATGCGGCCCGGAAGCCCGCCTCCGGCCTCCACGACCTCCGCCAGCGTGTTGCGCGCTGCGGGTTCGTCGTCGGTGCGCCCGAGCGTGCGCGCCGCGGCGACGACGGTCGCGCCCGCGCCAGCGAGCGCAAGGGCGTAGGCGCGCCCGATCCCCGCACTCGCCCCCGTCACGATGGCGACTTTTCCCTCCAGGTCCATGCCCCCTCCTGCCAACGATCCGACCAGCGCAGGCGCGAACGACGCACCGCGGACGACGCGCGCTTGGATTGACCCCTGACGCCGCGATCGGCAACGATAGGCCCGGATGAGCGAACTCCCCGCAGTGCTGCGCGTCGAGGAGGTTGGCCCCGGCCGTTGGTCCGGGCCGCACCCGGCCGACGACCCCGAAGGCCGTGACATCGTGTTCAGCGGGCAGATCCTCGCCCAGATGATCATGGCGTGCGACGGCGTCGTGAACGGCGAGAAGGAGGTGAAGTCGATCCACGCCATCTTCGCCCGGGCCGGCCGCTATAGCGCCGGGCCGGTCGAACTGCTCGTCGACACGATGCATTCCGGGCGGGCGTGGGCGAGCAACACTGTGACTGCGGTGCAGGGCGAGCGGCTGTTGTCACGCGGCCTCGTCCTCCTCAACGCCGTCGAGCCCGACCTCGTGCGCCACTCGCCGGCGATGCCCGACGTCCCAGGGCCTGACGACTGCACGCCGCAGGCGCCGGGCGTCGTCTTCCCGGGCGCCGACGTGCGGTTCGTGGACCGGCCCGACGCGGTCTCGCCCGACGGCTCACCGAGCACGTCGTTCTGGGTGCGCGCTGGGTCCTTCGGCTCCGTGGCTGCCAACCAGGCGATGGTCGCGTGGTCGCAGCCCGGGTTCATCATCGGGCTTGCCCTGCGCCCGCACTCCGACGAGGTCGACATCCGGGAGGCACACCGGACCATTTCGACCGGCGTGATCGCCCATACCGCGCACTTCCACGAGCACGCTCCCGACGGCGAGTGGTTGTTGGTGACGCAGGACGCGTCGTACGCGGGCCACGGACGGGTGTTCGGGAGCGGCACGGTGTACACCCGCGACGGGGCGCTGGTGTCGACCTTCGCCCAGGACAGCATGGCCCGGACCGTCGAAGGGACGCTCGACTTCAAGACGTCGATGTGACGACGGCGCGGGCCGAGGATGCGGCCCGTGATGCGCCGCAACGACGAGCGGGGATGGTGCCAGCCGAGCGCGGGCAGCCGAGCGGGTACAGTCCGGGCGCGGGCAGTGCTCCCACAGGCATGTTGGGCGGAACGACGCCTGGGCACGGTCACTGCCCGCAACCCGCTCCCTCGCACGGCAAGATGGCGCGGATGTCCGACCTCGGGACCGAGACCGACCTTGACGCCGCGCCGCCGATGCCCGACGACCACGAGCCTGTCGCCCACTGGGTCCGCCAAGACGACCTGGCCAAGGCGATGGCCGAGGGCCAGCTGGTCCGGGCCCTGTGCGGGTACGTCTTCGACCCTCGGATCCCCTGGCCGAAGGGCCTGCCCGTGTGCCGCACCTGCGCGGCCATCAAGCAGCGCTCGAGCAGCTGAGGGCCGCGGCGGCGCTGACGCGCGGCCGGCAACCGGCGGCATCCGGGGCGGGCGGTCCGGCGCCGTACGATGTGCACCGTGGGCAGCACAGCGACGCCGCAGCGCGAGGCGTGGCTCGCCAGCCCCAGCGGCCGGTGGTACCTGCGGCGGGGCGCGATCGTCGTGCTCGCCGCGGCGCTCCCGATCGGCCTGGCTGCGGCCCTCGTGCCGTTCCGCGCCTCGGTCCCGAACGCCACGGTCGCCCTGGGGCTGGCGGCGCTCGTCACCGTCGTCGCCGCCCTCACCGACCGGGTGGCCGCTGCGGCTGCCGGGCTCGCGGCCGCGGTCGGGTTCGACACCTTCCATACGCGTCCCTACGGCTCCCTCACGATCTCCCACGCACAGGACGTCGAGACCACGGTCCTGCTGTTGGTCGTCGCCCTGACCGTGGGGCAGCTGGCGGCCCGCAGCCATAGCAACCGCCTCCGCGCCGTCACGACCACCTACAACCTGGCGCGGGTGCACGCCATCGCCGAGATGGTGGCCTCGGGAGCGGACACCGACGCCGTCGTGCGCGCCGTGGCGAGCGAGCTCAACGGGCTGCTGCGGCTGCGCACCAGCTGGTTCGACCCCGCCTTCGCCGACGTGCCCGGCCCGTTCATCGAGCGGTCCGGCGGGGTGAGCTGGGGGGCCATCCGGTGGGGGACCACGACCATCGGCCTGCCGGCGACGGAGGTCAGCCTCGTCGTCGAGCACGACGGCCGCCCGCTCGGCCGGTTCGTGCTCCTGGCCGAACCCGGGACCCGGGTCACCGAGGAGGAGCTGGTGACCGCCGTGGCCCTGGCCGACCAGGCCGGTGCCTCGCTCGCCGCCCACGCCGGGTCCCGGTAGCCAACCGCGCCGACGCGCCACGTCGCCCACCGTCGCCCAGACTCGCCCAACAGGAGGACCGATGGTCGAGGACCTCGCCGATCCCCGGAGGGAGGAGCCGCCCTACCTCCTCCCAGAACGGGAGATGCTCGAGCGCTGGCTCGAGTTCCACCGCACGACCCTGCTGCTCAAGTGCGAGGGGCTCGACGACCGCCGGCGCAAGGCGCGGCCCGTGGCCACGTCGAAGCTCTCGCTGCATGGCCTGGTCCGGCACATGGCCGAGGTCGAGCGCGGCTGGTTCCAGCGCACGCTCGCGGGCGACGCCGCCACGCCCTACATCTGGTTCGACCCCGCGCGGGAAGACAGCGAGCTCGTGCCGCTCGAAGGCGCCGACTGGGAGGCCGACGTTGCCGCCTGGGAGGCCGAGTGCGAACGCAGCCGGTCGACCGCTGCGCGCCACGAGCTCGACGACACCGGGCCGAGGCGCGGCGAGCCCTGTTCACTGCGCTGGATCTATGTGCACATGATCGAGGAGTACGCGCGGCACAACGGCCACGCCGACCTGATCCGCGAGATGCTCGACGGCGAGGTGGGGTGGTGACCGCCTGACCGCGTCCGGCCGCCGCGCCGAGCCCGGGCTCCGCCGCCACCGCGACTTCAGGCGGCTGTGGGGCGGTGAGACGATCAGTGAGCTGGGGAGCCAGGTCAGCCTGCTGGCGATCCCGCTGGTGGCGGTGC
>Ga0070741_10004347_pt1 | contig 33168 bp, 28 predicted proteins | sample Coa_R1_4_FD_66440 | JGI IMG/M metagenome (GOLD analysis project Ga0070741, IMG submission 66440) | Surface soil microbial communities from Centralia Pennsylvania, which are recovering from an underground coalmine fire - Coalmine... | ecosystem: Environmental > Terrestrial > Soil > Unclassified ... | reverse complement strand
GCCTCGTCGAGCCGCGCGAACGTGCGCAGCGTGCGCACGATCCCGGTGATGCGCTCGCACGCGGCCCGCGTCACCTGCGACAGATCCTCGACCGCCTTCAGATCGCGCTCGATCACCGGCGACGACGACTGCGCGATGAGCTCGCCGAGCGCCGCGCGCAGGCGCGGGAAGATGCGCAGGAAGAGATCGTTGTTCGATACCACCGCGGCGAGCGGCGTGTTGATCTCGTGCGCCACGCCGGCGACGAGCTGCCCGAGCGCCGCCATCTTGGCGTGCTGCACCAGCCGCGCCTGCGCCGTGCGCAATTCGCCGATCAGCCGCTCGAGCTCCGCGTTGGCCGCCCTGAGCTCGCGCTCCATTCGCTTGCGATCGTCGATGTCGATCAGCACGCCGACGTAGCCGGTGATGTTGCCCGCCGGATCGCGCGTCGCCGAGCGCAACAGCTCGGCGTCGAACGTCGAGCCGTCCTTGCGCTTCACCTGCAGGTCCGAGCGCGGCCCGCCGAGGATCGCCTTGTCGCCCGACGACAAGCTCGGCGGCTTGCCGATCAGGTCCTCGCTCTCGAACCCGGTGAGGCGCGTGATGCCGGGCGAGACGTAGACGGTGGTGAACTTCTCGTCGAGCGCGATCACGCCGACGGAGTGCATGGCGTCGAGCAGCGCCTGCTGGAACGCGGTCGCGCGCTCGAGCTCCATCACCAGGCGGCGGCGCTCGAGCAGGATGCGCGCGGCGGTGAACAGCTCGACGGCGTTGACCGGCTTGCGCAGGTAGTAGTCGACGCCCGCGGAGAGGCCGGCGATGCGGAACGCCGAGTCGCGGCGCGCGGTGGTGACGATCACCGGCGCGTGCGCGCCCGACTGCTGCACGCGCCGCACGACCTCGAAGCCGGAGGTGTCGGGCAGCGTGTCGGCGACGATCAATAACTCGGCGTCGCCGATGCGGCGCACGCTGTCGAGCAGCGATTTGCCGTCGGAGAACACCTGCACCGCGTAGCCGGCGCGCGTGAGCTGCGCCTCCAGCAGCGCGCGGTTGTACGGGTACGGATCGGCCACCAGCACGCGCTCGCGGCGCGGCGAGCGCAGCACCTGCGCAGGCGGTTTCAGATCGTCGAGCGCGGCGGCGTTGGCCGGTTGCGTCGGCTGGCCGTCGCCGACCCAGGTCGCCTGCGCGCCGGGCGCGGCCGGCTCGTACTCTTCGCCGTCGGGCCAGCCGACCGCCAAGAGCGTCGCCAATTCGCCGCCGCGGATCTCGGGCCCGAGAAAATCGGCCGCGTAGTCGAGCGCTGCCTCCGGCACCACGTGCGCCGAAAAAATCCGGTGCACGCCGAGCCCGCGCGCGCGCGCGAGCAGCATGAGGTTCTGCACCGCGCCCGCGACCAGGCCGAACGCCTCCACGCCTTCGGACGCCGGCACCGTCGAGAAGACCAGCACCAGCGCGGGCGCGTTGAGCACCGCGTCCGAGGCCAGGCCGCGCGGGCCGAGCGCGCCCAGGCCCCAGTGACGCGCCAGCGCCTCGGCCACTTTTCCGACGAGCCGCTCGCGCTCGTCGCCCACCACCACCATCACGCGCCACGGCGGGTGCGCGAAGCGCGACGGCCACCACGTGGTCGCGCGCGCGATGATCTCGTCGAGCAGCGCGCGCTCGACGGGCCGATCGCGAAACCGCTCGACGTCGCCCGAGCGCGCCACCAGCTTCGCCGCGCGCGCGAACGCCTCCTCGTCGTCGGTCATCGGGTCGCGCCCGGTGGCGCGCCGGCCTCGCGCGCGAGCTCCGGCACCAACGCCTCGAGCCGCTCGTAGGTGTTGAGCGACGCGTCGTCGAGCACGCGCTCGAGCAGGCGGCGCAGCACCTCGCCGACGATCGGCCCCGGGCGGCAGCCGAGCAGGCGCATCACGTCGGCGCCGCCGATCGCCAGGTCGCTCACCTTGAGCGCCGCCGCCTGGGCGATCTGCTCGGCGATGCGCGTCTTCAGCTCGCCGATCTCCACCGACGGCTCCTCGCCGCGGCCGCGCGCGCGCACGTCGCCCTCGCGCAGCGCGAACAGATCGTCGAGCGACTCGGCGCCGACGCGGCTGATGAAGCGGCGCACGGTGCCGTCGCTCCACTCGGGCGCGTACCAGAACATGTGGTTCTTGACGAGATTGACCACGTGCTCGCGCTCGCGCGTCGACAGCTTGAGCCGCCGCAGGATCGCGTCCGAGAGCTCGGCGCCGACCAGCTCGTGGCGGTAGAACGTCTTCTCCGTCGGAGAATCTTCGCGCGGCGCGGCGGTGCGCGGCTTGGCCACGTCGTGCAAGAGCGCGGCGAGGCGCACGATCCACGGCGGGCCCATCGGCGACAGCGCCACCGTCTCGTCGACCGCCGCCAGCGTGTGGTGCCAGACGTCGTGTGCGTGAAAACGATTCTGCGTCACGCCCACGCCCTCGAGCAGCTCGGGGATCACCTCGCCGAGCAGGCCCGTCGAGCGCATCAGCTCCAGCCCCACCGACGGGCGCGGCGAGCACAGGATCTTCACCAGCTCGTCGCGCACGCGCTCGGCCGAGACCTTGCGGAACACGTCGAGCGCGCGCGGGATCGCCGCCTCGGTCGCCGCGTCGACGGTAAAACCCAATTGCGCGGCGAAGCGAACCGCCCGCATGGCGCGCAGCCCGTCCTCGCGAAACCGATCGAGCGGCTCGCCGACGGCGCGGATCAACCGCGCGGCCAGATCGTCTCGCCCGCCGAACGGATCGGCGATGCGATCGTCGAGCGGATCGTACGCGATCGCGTTCATGGTGAAGTCGCGCCGCTTGAGATCCTCCTCGAGCGAGCGCACGAACTCGACCGAGTCGGGCCGCCGCCCGTCGGAGTAGGCGCCCTCGCCGCGGAACGTGGTCACCTCGACGTGATCTTTTTCGCCCGCGCCGTCCTCGACCAGCACCGTGACCGTGCCGTGCTTCTCGCCGGTCGGGATGGTGCGCTTGCGGCCGAACACGCGCGCGACCTCCGCCGGCTGCGCGCTGGTCGCCACGTCGAAGTCCTGCGCCGCGCGCCGGTGCTCGGCGAGCAGGTCGCGCACCGCGCCGCCGACGAGCCACGCCTCGAAGCCGCCCGCGCGCAGCTTGCGGCACACGTCGGCGATGTGCGCCGGCACGTCCTCTGGCTTCGGCGAGTGCACGCGAAAACTATAACGGCGCTATCGCTTGCCGTCGAATTGCCCCTTGGGGGGCATGCGCGGGCCGAGGCGCTCGGTGATCTCGTCGGCGCGCTCGGCGAACGTGGCGGCGGCGTCGAAGTCGCCGCGCTCGGAGAGCACGTGCGAGTAGCCGGCGAACGTGTGGCCCAGCTCGATCTCCGCGCCGACCTCGCCGAGGATCTCGATCGCCTTGGTGAAGTGCGCGTCGGCGGCGGCCTTGTCCTCGTCGGTGATTCCGCCCTTCGCTGTGACCGCGCCGAGCACGCGATGCGCCAGCGCCTGCGACGGGCGCGAGCCGACTTTCTCCGCCAGCTCGAGCGCGCGCCGCGCTTCGTTGCGCGCGCCGCGCAGATCGCCGAGCTGCAAATAGACTTCGGCGAGCAGGCGCGCGGCTTCGCTCTGGAGCAGCTTGTCGCCGAACGTCTGCGCCAGGTCGGAGGCCTGCGCGAGGTGATCGGAGGCCTCGTGATCGCGCGCGAGCTTGATCAGCGACTCGCCCATGCGCGTGAGGATCTGCGCTTGCTCGAGGCGATCGCCGATCTCGCGCGCCAGCGTCAGCGCCTCCTTGAGCACCTCGAACGCGCGCTCGGCGTCGCCGCGATCGCGCCACGCCGCCGCCACCGCGAGCAGCGACTGCACCACGCCCGGCCGATCGCCGATCTCGCGGCGCAGCGCCAGCGCCTCGGAGAAGCGCACCACCGCCTCGGCCGGCGCGCCCGACGCCTGGTGCACCAGCGCGAGGTTGTGCAGGCTGAGCGCGAGCGAGCGCTTGTTGCCGAGCGCGCGCCTGAGATCGAGCGCACGCCCGTGACGCTCGAGCGCCGTCGCGTAGTCGCCGCGCAAGAACGCCAGCCGCCCGAGATCATCCTCGACCGCCGCCACGCCGCGCGAATCGGCCGCTGCGCGGAACAGCGCCAGCGCTTGATTCAGGTGCTCCTCGGCGATCGCGTACTCGCCCTGCCCGCGGTGCAGCCGCGCGATGCGCCCGTGCGCGGCGCCCGCCTTCGCCGGGTGATCGAGCCGCCACGCCGCTTTCAACATCTCGCGGAAGGTGGCGAGCGCCTCGGACGTGCGGCCGGCGCGCTGGAGCACGTCGCCGTAGTTGTGCAGCGGATCGATCCGCGACAGCGCGTCGTCGGCGTCGTAGAGGCGCAGGCCGCGCTCGTAGAGATCGACCGCCGCCTCGTTGGCGTAGCGCCCGCGCGCCTTGTCGGCGGCGGCCAGGTACGCGGCGGCCGCGCGCACGGTGTCGCCGCCGCGCTCGTACAGCGCCGCTTGATATTCGAGCTGCTCGCCCGACTGCTCCTCGCGCGGCGGCAGGCGCGTCTCCAGCCACTCGGCGGCCACCAGGTGATAGCGGCGCGCGCGCTCCGGCGGCAGCAGCTTCTGGATCAGGTCGTGCTCGAGGTTGTGCTTGAAGATGAACTCGATCTCGCCGGGCACCGACGAGTCGGGCATGCGCAAGAGGTAATCGCGCTCGACCAATTCTTCGAGCATCGCCTCGATGCGCGCGCGCTCCTCGAAGGCGAACGCCGGATTGCGCTCGTCGACGTCGAGCCGCCCGAGCACCACCAGCGCGCCGAGCCAGAACACGCTGCCGAGCGTCGCCGCCTTCTCGAGCAGCTCGCGCTCCGGCTGCGACAGCGCGGCGATGCGCGCCTCGATCGCCTCCTCGACGCTCATCGGCAGCTCGACCTGCGCCGCGCGCGCCGGATCGATGCGCCAGCGATCGCCGCCGGGCACGACGGTGATCGTCCCGTTCGAGCGGAACACGCGCACCAGCTCTTCGATGAAGAACGGGTTGCCCGCCGTCAGCTCGCACGCGTCCTCGACCAGGCCGCCCGGCAGCGGCTCGGCGCGCGACAGGAGGCCGCGCAAAAGTTTTTCGCTCTCGCCCTGCCCGAGCGGGCCGACCTCGATGCGCGTGTGGTCGACGGTGCCCTGCCCCCACGACGGGCGGCGCACGAACAGATCGGGCCGCGCCGCCGCCACCAGCACCACCGGCGAGCCGCCGAGCCCGAGCGCCAGCTCCGAGAGCAGCGTCAGCGAATCGTCATCGCCGAGGTGCAGATCGTCGAACGCGAGGATGAGCGGCGAGCGCTCGGCGTCGAGCTCGAGGAAGCGGCGCAACACGGTGCGCGCGATCGCGTCCTCGTGGCGCGTGTCGTCGCCGAACGACATCGCGCGCAGGAACGCGTTCTCGGTGGCGCGCAGATCGAGGTAGCGCCCGAGGAAGTGCAGGACCTCGGTCATGCGCCGATCGGCGAACACGTCGGTGATCTGCGTGCGCACGCGCTCGAGCCGCCGCGCCTCGTCGTCCGAGTCCACGATCCCGAACCGGTCGCGCAGCAGCCTATTAATGAGGGAGTAGGAGCCGGCGCCCTTCTGCGCGCGCCCGCGGTACACGCGCGGCCGGCCGGCGGTGCCCGCCGCGTGCCGCGTGCCGACGCGCTGCAGCCACTCGGCGATCAGCCGCGTCTTGCCCACGCCCTGCGTGCCGACGACGGTGATCAGCTGCGGCGCCTGGTAGTCGACGGCGCGCGCAAAGATGGCGTCGAGCTGCGCCAGCTGCGCGTCGCGGCCGATCAGCGGCTGGGACTGGAGCGGCGCCTCGGGGGCGCGGGGCGGCGGCGATTCCATGGGACTCTGCGGCTCGGGCACGGGCGAGCATCATATCAGAACGCGCGGCCCACGCAGGCAAGACCGCGCGGCCGATCGCACGCGTCCGCGAACCGGGTGGCGCTTTCTCGCTCGCAGGTTTTCCGGTATTCTCGCACTGCGCATGTCTCTGCTCGCTCGCATCGAGGTCATAGCCGCCGTGTCGCTCGTCGCGTGCGGCACGATCGATCCCGGCCCCGACACCATGCCGCCCGCCGGCTGCGAGGCGCCCGCGCCGTTCTTCGTCAGCGACGTGTGGCCGAAATACTTCGACACGTATATGTGCGGCAAGAGCGACTGCCACGACTCGTCGTCGGGCCACGGCTACTTCCGCCTGCAGTCGGTGGCCGGCGTGCCCGCGCCTCAGCCCACCGACTCGGTCGCCATCTGGCCGACGGCGTGGCAGAACAACCTGCTTGCCATCCAGCACAACGTCTCGTGCACCAACCCGACGCAGAGCCTGGTGCTCACGGTGCCGTCGGGCGAGAGCCAACCGCATCCGCCCGGCGTGATCGTCCTCGACATCCCGGCGGCGACCACGCTGTTCACGACGTGGCTCCAGTGAAGCTCGTCGCCTTGCTGGCGGCGCTGGTCGCCGCGATGCCTTCCGCCTCCGCCGCCGGCCGCACCTCGGCTCAGCTTCGCGTGATCGTCCCGCGCGCCGCGGTGCGCACCGGCCCGGCGTTCTCCTACCGCGAGCTGTACCGCGCCGATCGCGGCGAGGTCTTTCCGGTGATCGATCGCAACGGCAACTATTGGTTCCGCGTGGTGCTGCCCGACGGGCGCTTCGGCTGGATCTACGGCGAGCAGGTGCTGCCGTTCACCGTCGATCTCTTCGGCCGGAACGGCCCGTCCGGTTGGGATCGTTTCCGCGAGGCGGTGTTCGCGCCGTCGCCGATCCCGTCGTCGATCATCTCGCTGACGTTCTCCGGCGGCGCGCTCGGCGGCGACGGCATGTTCATCTTCCGCCCGGCGGTGACGCTGGACGCGCACTTCGCGCTCGAGGCGCACATCGGCGAGGCCATCGGCTCCGACGGCTCGCTGCTCGTCTACGGCCTCGACGGCGACGTGATCATCTGGCCGCTCGGCCCGTTCGTGCCGTTCCTCGCGCTCGGCGGCGGCGGCGGCACGTCGTTCCCCAAGATCAACGGCGTGACGCAGGCGTCGAAGACCAACTTCGCGCTCGACGCCGGCGGCGGCCTCGCGGTGATCTTCAAGAAGCGCATCATCGTGCGCTTCGACTTCCGCAACTACACGCTGTTCACCTCCAACTCGACCGACAACCGCCAGGAGTACTCCGGCGGGCTCGAGGTGTTCTTCTGATGCGCATCTTGATCGCCACCCTGCTCGCGGCCATGTCGATGGGGCTCGCCGGCTGCGGCCGCTACGCCGTCCGCCCCGACGAAAAAGAGTATCTCGCCGACCGCATCATGCAGCCCGACTACGACGCCACCGAGAGCGCGCTCGATCAGCACGTGCTGTCGAACCGCGAAGGCTCCGCGGGAGGAAGCGGCGCGTCGGGCGGAGGTTGCGGTTGCAACTGATCCGTCTCCTCGCCGCCGCCCTCGCGGCGGCCGTGCTGACCGCATTATTTTGCGGTGCAGCATTCGCGGAGGATCGCGTCGACGCGTCGCTGTCGTACTTCGTCGAGCCGGCGCCGCGCGAGACGCTGCACGTGTTCCACCCGCAGGTGAACGCCAACGTCGATCTGCACCGCGCCATCTCGGTGCAGGTCAGCTACGACGCCGACGTGGTCTCGGGCGCCACGCCGCGCACCTACGGCACGCCGATGGACGCGATCTCCTCGGCCACCAAATTCTCCGACGTGCGCCACGCGTTTCACGGCGGCGTCGAGGGGCGCATCGGCCCGACGACGCTCTCGGCCGGCTACACCTACGCGTTCGAGAACGACTACCGCTCGCACGCCATCGACGCGTCGGCGCGCGTCGACCTGTGGGGCAAGAACACGACCTTCCGCCTCGACTACTCGCACAACTTCGACAGCGTGTGCAACGCCGACAACCGCGGCGTGCAGCCGCTCGAACGGCAGGCGCTCACCACTTCGACCGGATGCTTCAATTCGGGCACCAAGGGCATCTTGACCGAGCCGCTGGCGATCGACGGCTACGCCGCTTCGTGGACGCAGGTGCTGACGCCGATCGTGCTGACGGAGCTGTCGGTCGGCTTCCAGGTGCTCGACGGGTTCCAGTCGAATCCGTATCGCCGCGTGCGGCTGTTCTCCGGCACCGTCGAGGCGCAGGAGTCGGAGCCGCTCCTGCGCCAGCGCTTCTCGGTGCAGGCGCGCGTGCGCGTGGCGATCCGCAAGCTGCGCGCGGCGGTCGGCGCGTCGGGGCGCGCCTACTGGGATTCGTGGGGCGTCAAGTCGGGCACCGCCGAGGTTTCGTGGGAGCAGTACATGGCGCCGCAGTGGCTCCTGCGCGTGCGCGGCCGCTTCTACCAGCAGGGGCGCGCGCTGTTCTACCGCGACGCGGGCGAGGCGCTCAGCTACGACGCCGTCGGGCCGGTCGGGCAGTACTTCACCGGCGATCGCGAGCTGTCGCCGTTCCGCGACTATCTCGCCGGCTTCAAGATCTCGTACCTCAAGACCGCCGACGAGCGCGGCAAGTTCTGGCGCTTCTTCGAGGGGCTCGACGTGAACGTCAAGCTCGACCTGATCAAGTACGACGCCATCACGCCGCACCCGCCCAACGAGGCGCGCTCGAACTCGGTGATCGGCGCGCTGATCTCGCAGCTCTCCGCGTCGCTGCGCTGGTGAGCGCGGCGGACGCGCCTAACCTCTCCCGGTGTCATGCCGGTGGTCCGCCCGTGCCCGCTCGGGAGCCGAACGCTGTTCCTCCAGGCGTTCATCGTCATCGCGTTCCTGTTCGCGGTGACCGACGTGGCGTCGATGCTGCGCTTCGGCTGGATCCGTGACGAGCAGCGCGGGCTGGTCGAGGACAGCCTGACGAGCGTGGCGCTGGTCTCGCGCATGGCGCGCGATCTCGATCGCGAGCAACTGGTGCTGAGCACGCACATCCACGCGCGCGATCCCGACGAGTGGGCGCGCCTCGAAGGGCAGCTCGCCGCCCTGCGCGCCGACTACGGCGACGCCGCGTCGGAGTACCAGCCGCTCACCACCGAGCCGGGCGAGGCGCAGCGCTGGCAGCAGCTCGAGCGCCGCGCCGCCGCGCTGCAGGCGCCGCTCGACGACGCGCTGGCGCTCTCGCGCTCGAAGCACGACGGCGCGGCGCGCGCGGCGCTGGCGCGGCTGGAGGGCCAGTTCGCCGAGATCGATCGCGACGCCGACGCGCTGATCGCGATCAACCGCGAGGCGGCGGCCAAGACGCTCGACGAGGTGGAGCGGCTGCAGCGCTCGTCGCTGGCGCTGTCGGGCTGGCTGGCGGCGATCGGGATCGCGCTGTCGCTCGCGGTGTTTCTCAAGGTGCTGCGGCTCCTGCGGCAGCGCGAAGATCGGACGGTGCACTACTCGGCGATGCTCGAGGCGCGCAACCGCGAGCTGGACGCGTTCGCCGGGCGCGTGGCGCACGATCTGCGCGGGCCGCTCAGCACCATCGGGCTGGCGGCGTCGCAGCTCGCGCGGCGCGTGCCCGACGAGCGCTCCACCGGCGCGGCGCTCGGGCGCGGCGTCGAGCGCATGCGCGCGCTGATCGACGATCTGCTCGAGCTGTCGCGGCTCGGCCCCGAGGCGCCGCGCGACAGCTGCGATCCCGCCGCCGCCGCCGCCAACGTGCGCGAGGAGCTGGCGGCGCGCTTCGCCGGGCAGGACGTGTCGCTGATCGCGGAGGTCGAGCCCGCGCGCGTGCAGTGCCGCGAGGCGCTCCTGCGCGAGGTGCTGTGGAACCTCACCGACAACGCGGTCAAGTATCGCCGCGCGGGCGTCACCGCGATCGTCGAGGTGCGCGGCGCGGCCGGCGCGCGCGGCTACGAGCTGCGCGTGCGCGACAACGGCATCGGCATGTCGCCCGACGAGGCGACGCACGCGTTCGAGCCGTTCTTCCGCGCCGGTCGCGCGCCGCACCAACCGGGCACCGGCCTCGGCCTGTCGATCGTCAAGCGCGTCGTCGAGGCCCACGGCGGCACGGTCACCATCGACTCGCGTCTCGGCCACGGCACCACGTTCGTGATCACGCTGCAGCTCGAGCGCGCGTGAACCGGCTCAGCGGCGCGCGCGCTCGACCAGCGCCGCCAGCTCGGCGCGGCTGTGCACGCGCAGCTTGCCGAAGATGCGCGCGAGCTGGTTGCGCACCGTGTGCGGCGAGAGCTGCAGCAGCTTGGCGATCTCGCGGTTGCGATAGCCGCTCCGCAGGTACTGCACGATCTCGAGCTCGCGCGGCCGCAGCTCCGCCAGCGTCCCGTCGGCCGCGCGCGCCTCGGGCCTCGACTCGACCGCGGCGCACGTCAGCCCGACGAGCGGCGCCAGCCGCTGCATGAGCTCGAGGTCGCCGCGCTGGAACGCCGGCGAGCGCCCGTGCCGCCCGAGGTTGACCGCCGCCATCACCCGCCCGCGAAACGCCACGTGCACCACCAGCCGGCTGGTGATGTGCTGCGGCGCGAGGATCTCGACGAAGAAGCCGAGCGAGCGCCGCTCGGCCAGGCTGTAGATCTCGCTGTCGAGGTACGCGCCGTCGCGCGCCGCCACCGCCTGCGCGCGCGCGAGATCGCGAAAGTACCCCGCCTCGCCGACGCGGAAGCGCCGATAGATCTCGTTGTAGCGCGTCGGCTTTCCCAGCACCGTCGGCCGCTCGACGTTCGAGCGCGGCAGGTAGATCGCGCTGTCGTAGGGCGCCACGCGCGCCAGCTGCTCGAGCAGCACGCGCTGAAACTGATCGGCGCCGGTGCACGCGTTCGCCTGCGCCACGAGATCGCCCGACACCGAGTCGATCAGCATGAGTACATTTGTACTCCGGTCGGGGCGTCGCTCGCGAGCGAAGAGAAAGTCCCGAGGACGGCACCAGCGCTGCGGGGGGGGATCCTCAACGAGAGCACCGCGCCTCGGGACACCCCACTATACCAAGCGGCCGCCAAAAACCCGAATTTTTTATACCGTAACATTTGTAACTCGTCCGACAGACATACGGCAAAACCCTTACATCAGACCACGATCGCGTGCTTCTTGAGCAGCTTGTGGAGGTACTTGCGATCCATGTCGGCCTCGCGCGCGGCGCGCGAGATGTTGCCTTGCGCGCGCTCCATCAGCCAGCGCAGGTAGCGCTTCTCGAACTCGTGCTCCCAGCGCTCCTTGTTGTCGCGGTACGAGAGCGCCGGATCGAACGGCGGGCCCGACGCCACCGGCGCCGCCGCCGCCTCGCCCTCGCTCTGCCCCGGCAGCGCCACCAGCCGCACCGGCTGCGTGGTCCCCGCCGCGCCGCCCGTCGTCGGCGACAGGTACGCGCCGCGCTCGAGCACGTTGCGCAGCTCGCGGATGTTGCCCGGCCAGTCGTGCGCCATCAGCGACGCCATCGCCGCGTCGTCGAGCGTGCGCGGCTCGCCCGGGTTCATGCGCTCGAGGAACGCCTGCACCAAGAGCGGCAGATCCTCCTTGCGCTCGCGCAGCGACGGCATGCGGATCGGCACCACCGACAAACGGAAGTAGAGGTCCTCGCGGAACTTGCCCTTCTGCACCTCTTTGGCCAGCTCCTGCTTGGTGGCGGCGACGACGCGGATGTCGACCTTGATGGTGCGGTTGCCGCCGACGCGGCGGATCTCGCGCTGCTCGAGCACGCGCAAAAGCTTCGGCTGCAAATCGAGGCTCAGCTCGCCGAGCTCGTCGAGAAAAATGGTTCCGCCGTGCGCCAGCTCGAACGCGCCCTGCCGCGTGGTCGACGCGCCGGTGAACGCGCCCTTCTCGTGGCCGAACAATTCGCTCTCGATCAAGTTGCCGGCGACCGCGCCGCAGTCGACCACCACGAACGGCGCGCTCGCCCGCCGCGACAAGTCGTGGATGGTGCGCGCCGCCAGATCCTTGCCGGTGCCGGTCTCGCCCTCGATCAGCACCGTCGCTTCCGTCGGCGCGATGCGCTCGACCAGCCCGAAGATCTCGCGCATGCGCAGCGACCCGCCGAGCAGCTCGCCCAGCCGATCCTTCTCCGACGGCAGGATCTCGATGCGCTCCTCGAACGGCTGAAACTTGAGCTGCACCGTGCCGACCGTGATCACGCTGCCGGCGCGGATGTACGCCTCGCGGATCTCGGCGCCGTCGAGGAACGTGCCGTTGGTCGAGTGCAGATCGCGCAGCAGGTGGCCCTTGGCGTCGCGCAGGATCTCGCAGTGCACGCGCGACACCGTCTCCTCCGGCAGCACGATGTCGTTGCCCTCGACCTTGCCGATGCGGATCACGTCGCCCGAGATCACGTACTCGCGCCCGCGCTGCGCGCCGCCGCCTTTGACCACCACCAGCTTGCACTGCGTGAGGTGCACCGAGCGCTTGAGGGCGCCGCCGCTTTCGTGGACGCGCGTCGAGGGCGGAGCCGAGTCGTTCGCAGAGGCCATTGAGCGGGGCGATGGTATCACGGCGCGCGCGCCGCGGGTGATTCGCGCGCGCGTGCGTGGCCGCGACGAGTCGATGCTGACAAGCGGTGCGCGGCTGGGTTATTCTCGCGCCGCGTGCCTCGCATTCGGCGTCTCAGCCTGGTCCTCGTAGTCGCCTCGCTCGCCGCTACGGCCCGGCCGGCGCTCGCCGAGGAGGCGTGCCTCGATCCGGCGAACGAGCTGGGCGCGGCCGGCGCGCGCAAGGGCGTTCAGAAGCGCGACTTCCTCAAGCGGCTGCGCGCGGAGATCTCGGTGTGGGGCGGCTTCTGGGCGTCCGATCTGCTGTCGTCGTCGTACGACTACGGCGGCGCGGTGGCGTTCTACCCGTTCGAGGACATCGGCTTCGAGGTGTCGCTGCTGGTCACGCCCTTCTCGCTCGCCGTCGAGAAACCGCTGACGCAGTTCTTTCAGGGCCAGGTGTTCGCGCCGTCGATCGGCTTCGTGCTGGTGGGCGACGTCTTGTGGTCGCCGATCCATTTGAAGATGCGCGTCTCGGAGAGAGCGATCGTGCACGGCGACATCTTCTTCGCGCTCGGCGCCGGCGACACCTTCTCCGGCACCGTGCAGGGCGCGACCTTCGACGTCGGGCTCGGCCTCAAGATCTATCCCAACCGCTGGTTCGCGGTGCGCTTCGATCTGCGCGACTACCTGATGGTGCAGGAGGCGATCGCGGTGCAGCGCACCACCAACAACGTCATCGGCACGCTCGGCCTCTCGGTGTTCCTGCCCGGCCCGCGCGAGACCAGGAGCGAGGCGAAGAAGTGAGGGCGCTCGCCGCAGCCTCGGCGCTCCTCGCGACGCTCGCGATCGCCGCGCCCGCGCGCGCCGCCGATCCGATCGCGACGCCCGCGCCCGACAGCGGCGTGTGCGTCGATCCGATCGTCAAGAAGCGCCTGCTCGAGTCCAAGCGCGGCCGCCGCTCCGACGAGCGCGACTTCGTCACCGCCGCGCGCCACGAGCTCACCGTGCAGGGCGGCTACTACGTGAGCGATCTGCTCGACGGCACGTTCATCGTCGGCGCCGCCTATACCTATCACCTCACCGACGACGCCGGCATCGAGGCGTCGTTCGGCTACTCGCAGGTCCGTTCGTCGGTGGCCGCGCGCCTGGAGAAGGACAAGGGCGTCACCGTGCTGCCGAAAGAGGATCGCGTCTACCTGGTGTTCACCGATCTGATCTGGTCGCCGGTGCACGGCAAGATGCGCGTGTTCGCCGACTCGATCGTGCACTTCGACATCTACGGCGCCGTCGGCGTCGGCGTGATCGACAACGCCACCAGCTTCGGCGCCGCCGGCCAGTTCGGCCTCGGCATGAAGGTGCTGTTCGGCCGCTCGTGGGCGGTGCGTCTCGACGTGCGCGATCACCTGTACCGCCAGCAGGTGCTGACGGTGAACCAATACGTGCAGGACTTCTCGCTCACGCTGGGCGCGAGCGTGTTCCTGCCGATGGGGCTGTGATGGGTAGAAAAAGAACGATCGTGCTTTTTTTCCTGCTCGCGTCGCCGGCCATCGGCGCGCCCAAGAAAAAGCATCCGCCTCCGCCGCACAAGCCCCCGGCCTGGGCGCCCGCGCCCGCTCCGGCTCCCGCGCCCGTCGCTGCGCCGGCTCCCTCGCCCGCTCCCGAGCCGACGCCCGCGCCGGCTCTCGCGCCCGTCGCTGCGCCGGCTCCCGCGCCCGCGCCCGAGCCGCAGCAGCCGCCGCCCGTCGAGAAATCGGCCAAGGTGGACGTCGACGGGCTCAACGCCGAGTACCAGTCGCTGCGCGACGAGCTGTTCCGCTCGCGCGCCAAGGTCGAGCTGCTCGGCACCGCGCTCTACAAGACCAAGCTGCTGGTGCGCTTCGAGTACGGCGCGCAGCGCGCGTGGCCGCTCAAGCGCGTGACGCTCAAGCTCGACGATCAGCCGGTGTTCGCCGCCGACGCGCCGAGCGCCGCCGATCCGATCAAGCTGTACGAAGGCTTCGCCGCGCCGGGCAAGCACACGCTGACGGTGCACGTCGACTGCGGCGCCACCGGCGAGACGCGCGTGGCCTACGCCGCCGACGGCAGCTTCACGCTCGATCTGCCCGACGGCAAACAGTCGCGCGTCGACCTGGTGGCCGACGAGACCGGCGACGGGCCGCAGACGATCGCGCGCAAGAAGGGCGGCGTGTTCTACGTGCGCCTCAAGGCCGACGTGCGCGTGCTGGAGCTGGATCAAAAATGAAAAAAAGCACGATCGTGCTTTTTTTCGCCTCGCTCGCCGGTGAGCTGCTGGGCGCCGCGCCCGCCGCCGCCAAGCCGAACGCGCGCCCGCCGACCGAAGCCTCCGGCTACCTCGACGAATTGGAGAAGCGCGGGCTCGTCGACAAAGGGCTCGGCACGCCCGAGCGGCTCGCCGCCGAGGTGCGCGCCGCCGACGACGATCTGGTGGCCGGCCGTCCCGCGATCGCCGCCGCGCGCCTGTACGCCATCGTCGAGGGACCGCGCTGGCAGGATCTCTCCGAGACCGACGACTTCCAGGACGCCGAGTATCGCCTCGGCATCGCGCTCCACCGCGGCGGCGGCGGCGCCAGCGCGCGGCGCTACCTCGCCCGCTCGCTCGCGCGCGGACCCAAGGCGCCCTTCTACCAGGCCGCGCTGCGCGCCTACGTCGACGTGTGTCTCGACGAGCGCGTCGCCCCCGAGTGCGTCGCCGAGCTCGACAAGATGCAGGCCGAGGATCTCGACGAGGAGATCGCGTACCTGCGCGGCCGCGCCGACTTCGACGCCGGCATCTTCTCCGGCGCCGAGCAGTCGCTCGGACGAGTCTCGCCGCGGAGCCGCTTCTACTCGTCGGCGCTCTACCTGCGCGGCGTGATGCGCGTGAACAAGCGCGACTGGACCGCCGCGCAAGACGCGTTCTGCGCCGTCGCCGACACCAAGGAGGGCGATAGCTTGCGCTTCTTCATCGACGGCCGCTACTACAACGTGCGCGATCTTTCGCGGCTGGCGCTCGGCCGCATCGCGCACGAGCAGGGGCAGTACGAGGACGCGTTCTACCACTACTTCCTGATCCCGTCGGATTCGCCCAAGCTGCCGGACGCGCTGTTCGAGGCGGCGTGGTCGTCGCTGCAGCGGCGCGAGTACGATCTCGGCGCGCGGCTGATCGACGAGTTCTTGAAGGCGTTCCCGCGCTCGCCGCGCGCGTTCGAGGCGCGGCTGCTCAAGGCGACGCTCGAGGTGAAGACGTGCCGCTTCCGCGCCGCCGAGGGCGGCTTCGAGGAGTTCATTCGCGCGTACGAGCCGCTCATGCAATCGATCGATCGCGCCATCGCCGATCCGGAGACGCGGCGCGCGCTCGGCAAGCGGCTGCTCGAGCGCGAGCAGGTGGCGCCGACGGGGCCGGCCGACATCGAGGGGCGCATCGCCGAGCTCTTGCAGGTGGACGCGCGCTTCTTCCGGCTGGAGGCGCTGGCGCGCGGACTGCGCGCCGAGGCGCTCGACGCGGCGCACGTCGAGAGCGATTGGCGCTCGCTCGAGGGGCGCGTCGGCGGCACCAAAATCGAAGCGGTGGCGTCGGGGAAATTGGATCTGCCGTCGCTGGCGGCGGGCACCGACGAGCTGGCGAACGAGCTCGCACGCGCGCGGGCGGCGCTGCGCGCGCGCAACGCCAAGGGCCCCGAGGCCGACGAGCTGCGCCGCTCGTTCGATGCGCTCGAGGCGCGGCGGCGCGAATTGGCGGCGAACGTGGGCCACGCGCTCGACGCGCGCGAGTCGACCCCACGCGACGCGAGCGGCCTCGCGCAGCTGGTGGCCGCCGATCGCGAGCGCGCCGGCGCGCTGCGTGAGCGGGTCGCGCGGCTCGGCCTCAAGCTCGACGCCGCGTCGGGCGAGCTGGTGCGCGCGGCGCTGATCGATCTGCGCGGCCGCGTCGAGGAGATGCTGCGCCGCGCGCGCCTCGGCAAGATCGACGCGGTGGTCGGCGAGAAGCGCAAGCTCGAGCGGCAGATCGAGGATCTCGCCGCCGGCCGCTTCCCGCCCGAGCTGTTCGGGCGGCTGCACATCGAAGGTTTGATCGGCGACGACGAGGAGTACTGGCCACCGGAGGCCGAGCGCTGGGCGGATGAGTACGAGAACTACAAATAGCACGATCGTGCTTTTTTCCTTTTTCTCGTCGCTGGCGTGGGCCGGCGGCGAGTACGAGGAGGCGCGCCTGACCGCCGGCGCGGGCGCGCGCGATCTGGCGGTGTCGCGCGACGTCGAGGGGATCTTGCGCGCCAAAGAGGCCGAGGTCGCCGAGCGGCGGCGCGCCGGCATCGCGCTCATCGAGACCTATCTGCGCGAGCATCCGCCGTCGGTGGAGACGCCCGAGGTGATCTTCCAGCTCGCCGAATTGCGCTGGGAGGAGGCCAAGTCGAGCTTCCTCACGCAGATGGCCGCGTTCAACGCCGCCGTCGAGAAATGCGCCAAGACGCAGAAAGGCGATCGCGACCGCTGCAAGACGCCGCCGCAGCCGACGCTCGATCTCTCGTCGTCGCAGGTGCTCTACAAGCGCCTCATCACCGAGTATCCCGACTTCCGCAAGATCGACGCGGTCCGCTACCTCTACGGCTTCTCGCTGCGCTCCGAGGGCCGCAGCGACGAGGCGCTGGTGCAGTTCAAGGCGATCCTGCAGAACCATCCGAAGTCGCGCTTTCGCCCCGACGCGTGGATGGCGGTCGCCGAGGCGCGCTTCTACGAGGACGGCGACTACAAGAACGCGCTCGCCGGCTACGACGAGGTCTTGAAGTTCCCCGACTCGCCGCTCTACGACCTCGCGCTCTTCAAGACGGCGTGGTGCTACTGGAAGCTCGGCGATTCGGATCGCGCGGCGCGCCGCTTCAAAGAGGTGCTCGATCTCGGCAGCGGAAAAGATCAGCGCGCCGATCAGATGACCAAAGAGGGACGCAAGCGGCTCGAGGAGCTGAAGGGCGAGGCGCTCGAGTACCTCGTGCAGGTGTTCACCGAGGACGAGCGCAAGGGGCCGAAGGACGCGTTCGACTTTCTGGCGTCGATCGGCGGCGCGGGCTACTCGCGCAAGGTGATCGCCAAGCTGGCCGAGACGTTCTACACGCAGGCGCGCTACGAGCGCGCGATCGAGAGCGAGCGCTTCCTCATCAATCTGGATCCGTACGATGAGGGGAATCCCGATCGGCAGAAGCGCATCGTCGAGTGCTTGCGCGAGATGGATCAGAACAAGGAGGCGGTGAAGGAGCTGCGCAAGCTGGCCGAGATCTACGGGCCCGAGTCGGATTGGACGGCGCACCAGCAGGATCCGAAGGCGGTGGAGCACGCGCACCAGGTGGCGTCGTCGATGCTGCGCGAGGTGGCCAAGGGGCTGCACGCCGACGCGCAGCGCGTGGAGGCGGCGCAGAAGTACGTCGACCAGAACCGCTACGCGCGCGCCGCCGAGGCGTACGCGTTCTATCTCTCGAAGTTCGGCAAGGACGCCGACGCCGTCGAGATCCACTACCTGCTCGGCGACATCTACTTTTTCAAATTGAAGAAGTGGGAGGACGCGGGCGACGCGTATCTCGCGGTCGGCAAGTCGAACCCCGTCGGGAAATTGCACCACGAGGCGCTCTTGCAGGCGATCGCGTCGTTCGATAAATGTCGCAAGGAGCGCGGCGCTTCGGCGCAGAAGACGCTCCTGCCGACGGACAAGAAGATGGGCGAGGCGATCGACATCTACGCGTCGCTGTATCCGAAGGATCCGGAGATCGCGCAGATCCTGTTCAAGAACGGCGAGCTGTTCTACGACCGCGGCGACTACGACGAGGCGATCAAGCGCTTCGGCAAGATCGTCGAGGGGTGGCCGTCGGCGCCGGTGGCCGCGGCGGCCGGCGACAAGATTCTGGAGTCGCTGAACAAGGCGAAGGACTACGAGAACGTCGAGGCGTGGGCGCGGCGGCTGCTCAAAGTGCCCGCGTTCCGCAGCAAGGACGATCAGGATCGGTTGTCGAAGCTCGTCGTCGACGCGGGCATGAAGGCCGGCGAGCAGAAGGCGGAGAAGGATCCGCTGGCGGCGGCGGCGATCTATTTGCGCGTGGCGGGCGAGTTCCCGTCGAGCCCGCGCGCGACGGCGGCGTACATGAACGCGGCGTCGACCTACGCGCGCGGCGGCAAGCCCGAGGAGTCGGTGAAGGTCTACGGCACGGTCGTCGACAAATATCCGCAGTCGGGCGAGGCGCCGCAGGCGGCGTGGGCGGCGGGGAAATTGTACGAGCAGGCGGCGCTGTGGGATCAGGCCGCGCGGCTCTATGCGCTGCTCGCCGATCGCTATCCGAAGGATCAACACGCCGCCGACGCGCTGTTCAACGCCGGGCTCTTGCGCGAGCACCTCGGCGACACCGGCGCGGCGATCAAGGCCTACTCCGAGTACGGCCAGCGCTACAAGACGCGCGACGACGTCAAGGAGGTCGCGTTCCGCGCGGGCGTGGTGCTGGCGCAGGCGGGACAGCACGAGGCGGCGGCCAAGGCGTTCCAGGATTTCGCCGCGCGCTACCCGTCGGGGGCGCAGGCGATCGACGCGCTCAGCCGCGCGGGCGCGGAGCTGGTGGCCGCGGGGCACGACAAGCGCGCGCTCGAGCCGCTCGACAAGGCGATCGCGCTCTACAAGCGCGAGAAGACCGCTGCCGGCCCGGCGGCGCACGCGCGCTACCTGACCGGCGAGATCCTGTTCCGCGAATTTGAACATGTTCAATTAGCCACCGACGCGCGCAAGCTGAAGCGGACGCTCGACGAGAAATCGGCGCTGCTGGAGAAGGCCAAGACGGCGTACGTCGACACCGTGACGTTCGGCGATCCCGAGTGGGCGACGGCGGCGCTGTATCGCATCGGCGATGCGTACGAGCGGTTCGCCAAGGCGCTGCGCGGCGCGCCGGTGCCGGGCGGGCTCAACGCCGAGGAGCAGCAGGTGTACCGCGACGAGCTGGAGAAGGTGGTCGTGGTGGTCGAGGAGAAGGCCATCGACGCGTACAAGAGCGGCTACTCGAAGGCGCTCGAATTGCGCGTCTACAACGACTTCACGCAGAAGCTCCGGCAGGCGCTCGGGCGGCTCGACGATCAGGAGTTCCCCGCCGAGCCGGAGGCGCGCGCGCGGCCGGCGCCGGCCGAGGGGCGCGTCGACGTGCCGTTCGTCGGGAGCGCGGTGCGATGACGGCCTCGAGAAAAAAAGAACGAACGTTCGTGCTTTTTTTTCGGGCGGCGATTTTGTCGTCGCTGGCGATGGCGGCGGCGTGCGGGCCGCGCCTGCCGGAGCCGAGCGAGCCGAAGCTGCCGCCGACGAAGCCGGAGGCGGTGGACGCGCTCAAGGACGCGGCGCGTCTGGTGCGGCTCGGGCCGGCGAACTACGACCGCGCGCTCGAGCGGCTGCGCGCCGCCGTCGAGCTGGACGCGAACCTGTGGGAGGCCTGGTACGATCTCGGCTGGGTGCAGCTCGAGCTGCACCACCCCGAAGGCGCCGTGCCGGCGCTGGAGAAGGCGCTGGCGATCCTGCCGACGCACGTGCCCGCCGTCGAGGCGCTGGGCGCGGCCTACTCGGATCTCGGGCGCGCGGCCGACGCGGCCAAGCTGTATCGCGGCTGGCTCGAGCGGCGCGCCGACGATCCCAAGGGCGCGCCCTTGCGCGTGCTGCTCGGCGGAGCGCTGCGCCGCGCCGGCAAGCTCGAGGACGCCATCGAGGCGCTGCGCACGGCGCTCCGGCAGCAGCCGCGCTCGACGGCGGCGCTCAACCAGCTCGGCCTCGTCTATCAAGCCAAGGGGCAGCTCGAATTGGCCGACCTGGTGCTGCACCGCGCGCTCGAGGTCGACGACAAATCCAAGGCGGCGGCCGAGACGTGGAACAACCTCGGCCTGGTGGCGCTGGCGCGGCGGCGCGACCAGGAGGCGTTCGCGCACTTCGATCAAGCGGCGCGGCTCGATCCGCAGCTCACGGTGGCCAGGCGCAACAAGGCGATCGTGTACCTCGACTGCGGCGACTACCAGCGGGCGGTCGACGAGCTGAAGCAGGTGACGAAAGCCGACGCCTCCGACGGCGAGGCGTGGATCGCGCTCGGCGTGGCGGAGCGCGGGCGCGGCAAGCTCGACGAGGCGCAGCGCGCGTACGACCAGGCGCTCGAAGTCTCGCCGCAGGCGCCCGACGCGCTCTACGATCTCGGCGTGCTGTACATGGACTTCAAGAAGGATCCGGCGCGCGCGTACAAGCGGCTCGGCGAGTTCGTCAAGGCCGCGCCGGGCAATCACCCGAAGCGCGCCGACGCCGAGGCGCGCCTGAAGGAGCTTGCGCCCAAGGTCGCGCCCGAGCCAAAATCGGAGAGCGGAGGAACGAAGCCATGAGCATTCGCGAAGCGAATGCGATCTACAATGAGTCTCTGCTCGGGCGTCGCCGCAGGCGACGTACGAGCGCCTCGCCTCCCGGCCGTTGTGGGCTCGCCGCGGTGTTGCTCGCGATCGCGTTCGGCGCTCTGGCGCTGTTCGGTTTTCTCGACGAGGCGCGCGCGCAGAAGAAGAACACCAAGGCCTCCGACATGCCGCCGACGACGATGCAGAACGGCACCAAGACCAAGAACTACACGTTCGGCGGGCTCGACATCGACGGCAAATTGAAGACGCCGCAGCTGCTCTACTTCCTCAACCGCATGAAGAGCGAGTTCGACTCGACCACGCCCGACAAGCGCAGCTTCGTTCCGGAGCTGAAGCGCTCGACCGACGAGATGTAATCAGTAGCGGCGCAGCGTCGCGACGATCGCGTCGGCGACGGCGGGATCGCCGGGCGGCTCCTTGAAGAGATCGGCGGAGGTGGCGGCCGACTGCGCGCGCTTGCGCGCCACCGCGTCGCGCACGCCGACGAGGAACAGCAGGATCTCGAAGTCGGATTGATCGATCTCGCCGGCCAGCTCGAGACCTTCGTCCTGCAGGCGGCCGAGATCGACGATCACGGCGTCGAGCTTGCCGAGCCGCTTGCGCACGCCGTCGAAGTCGCCGGTGGCGTCGATCGTCACTCCGCGCTCGCCGAGCTCCGCCCGCGCGCGCTCGATGCGCAGCGGATCCTGGCTCACCAGCACCACGCGCTTCTTGATCGCCTTCGCCCTGCCCGCTTTCGTTTTCGCGCTCGCCGGTTTTTCGCTCGCCGGCTTCGCGTTCGCCTTCGCGTCTTCGTCGTCGAGCTGCGCGATCAACTTTTTCGGCGCCAGCGCGCGGTAGCTCTCGTCGATCCACGCGTGCACGCGCTCGTCGGGCACGAGTTTGCTCGGCGGCAGCGTGATGCTCACCCACCCGCTCTTGCCCAAGCCGTACGCGGTCGGCTTGGCGAACGGCTCCTTCAGCACCTCGCGCCCCGAGCGCGGCAGCTTGAGCGACATGCCGAGCGCGCCGTCGTGCACGCCGCAGAAGAAAAAGATCTTGCCGCGTACCTTGACCACCCGATCGCCCCACGGCGCCTCTTCGTAGGTCTCGGGATACCCCAGCGCCCGCTTGCGCAGCCGCTCCGCGATCTTCGTGAGGTCCATGCGCGCGACGCTATCCGCTCGCCCGGCCGCAGGCAAGGTGCTAAGCTGAACGTCGCCATGACTCTCGAGTCTCGCCCCCTGCGAGTGGTGTTGGTATGGCGCGGCGAGCCGCTCGAGGAGCGCGTCTTCACCGAGCCGCAGCAGATCACCATCGGCTCGTCCAAGGGCTGCACCTTCGTGGTGCCGCCGTCGCGCCTCGGCGAGTCGTACCCGCTGTTCCGCCCGTCGGCCGACTCGGCGGGCTACGTGCTCACGCTGGCGCCGGGGATGATCGGCAAGCTGTCGCTCGGCGGCGACGGCTGGGCGGTGTCCGAGTTCCTCGACGAGGGACGCGGCGTGCGCGACGGCGAATGGCGCCAGCAGCCGCTCAGCTCGGCCGACTGGGGCGTGATCGGCCTCGACGACAGCGGCGACGTGGCGTTCTTCTTCCAGTTCGTCGCCGAGGGCGCCAAGGTCGGGCCCGATCGCGCGTGGCTCGATCGTTTCCTCGGGCAGGCGCTGGCGTTCAGCGCGGTGGTGCACGTCGCGCTGCTGGTGCTGGCGTTCGTGTTCTGGGAGAAGGAGGATCTGCTCGACGTCGATCCGCCGCCGTCGGCGGCGATCGCCAAGATCCTGCTCGACACGCCGCCCGAGCCGCCCGCGCCCGAGGAGAAGAAGAAGCAGGATCCGCGCAAGGTGCGTGAAGAGGATGCGTCCAAGCGCGCCGCGGGCAAAGAGGGGAAGATGGGCAACCCCGACGCGAAGAACGTCGAGACCAAGATCGCCAAGGGCCCGCGCGATCAGATCGTGAAAAAAGTTTCGAACCTCGGCGTGCTCGGCACGCTGAAAGCGCCGAACCAGAGCCAGGCGCTCAAGAGCCTGCTCTCCGATACGCCCGACGCGACCATGACGACGGCGCTCGCGGGCGTCAAAGGCGTCGACACCGTGATCGGGCGCGGCACCGGCGGCTCGTCGACGCGCGGCGATGGACCGGGCGGCGGCGGCACCGGCAACGGGCAGCTCTACGGCGTCGGCAACCTCGCCGTCGGCGGCGGCGGCCACGGCTCGCGCAACACCGGCACCGGCCCGGGCCACGTCGCCAAGGAGCTCAAGGTCGCGGTCACCACCGGCACGCCCGACACTGGCGGCGGCCTCTCGAAAGAGCAGATCTTGAAAGTCGTGCAGTCGCACGCCGCGGCGATCCAGTTCTGCTACGAAAAGGAGCTGCAGCGCTTCCCGCACCTCGCCGGCAAGGTGGTGCTCAAGTGGAAGGTCGATCTCGACGGGCACGTGCAGGCGACCGGCGTCGATTCGTCGTCGCTCGGCAATCCGAGCGCCGAGAGCTGCATGGTGCGCCAGGTGAAGAACTGGCTGTTCCCGAAACCGAACGGCGTCGTCTGCAACGTCAGCTTTCCGTTCTTCTTCAAAGGCCAATAGCCGGGAAGAAAGCGGCCGCGAGCCGTATTTCACAGACGAAGGGGGTCCGCGATGAAGAAGCTCGCCGCCTTGTTGGTGGTCGCCGCGATCGGGTTCGGCGTCTATCGCTACGTGCTGCGCCCGCCCGAGAAGCGCGCCTGCGCGCGCATGGCCGACCTGTGCAACATGAAACCCGACGAGCTCGATCGCTGCACGCGCGACATCGCCGAATTGCGCAAGAACATGACGCCCGAGGCGCAGAGCAAGATGGACTCGTGCGTGAGCGACGCCAAGACGTGCGCCGAGAGCGCCGGCTGCGTGGTCGGCGGCGGCGTGAGCGCGGCGGCCGATATGTTCAACCAGTTTTTGAAGGGCTTCGGCGGCGCGACCAAGTAGTTGCTACAATGGTGCGGTAGGGGGCGCTCATGCCGGACCAGACGCAAAAACCGAAGACCAAGGCGCAGGACGATCCCAAGCAGGCGACCGAGGACGCGGGCGATCCGCGCCAGGCCGCGCTGCAGAAGAAGGCGCAGGACCGCAAGGACGGCGACGCGGGCGCGCCGGGCGCGGCGGCGGCCAGCCAGCTCATCGGGCGCAACTGCAAGGACGCCGCGCAGTACGTCAAGCTGATCCAGAAATATCCCGACGAGAAGGACGCGATCCTCGAGCAGCTCGGCGCCAAGATGCCGGACGTCGCCAAGCAGGTGGCGTCGCAGATCGGCGAGGGCGACTCGGACGCGGACGGCGGCGACAAGAAGGACGACGACAAGCAGGGCTTCGACGGCAAGGCCAACGTCGACGCGGCGGGCGCGGCCAACGTCGAGCTCGACTACACCAGCGGCAAGAACTCGGCGGCGGGCACGGCCACGGTCACCGACGGCAAGAACTACGAGGTCGGCGCCACCGGCACGCGCCAGCTCACCGATTCGACCAGCGTCACCGCGGGCGTCGATCGCACCGTCGCGGACGGCACCGCCACCAACAAGGCGACGCTCGGCGCCGACTACAAATCGGACAAGCTCGCGGCCTCGGGCGAGGTCGACGTCTCGAAGCAGCAGGGCGCGAGCGGCGTCGGCCTCGACGTCACCGGCGGCGCCACCGCCACGCTCAAGGACGGCAAGCTCTACGGCTCGGTGATCGGCGGCGTCGGCACCGACGACGACGGGCTGCACTACCACTTCGGCGGCGGCCTCACCATCACGCCGACCGAGCACACCGCGCTCACCGCCGCCGGCGTGATGGACAACCAGGGCGGCATCGACCTGCGCCTGCAGTACGACGTCTTCAAGGACAAGGTCTCGGGCGCCGGCGATCTCGACGACGCCAAGAAGAACGCCATGCTCAGCCTGTTCGTCGGCTACAAGAAGGGCGACGGCATGATGAGCGGCAGCCCGCTCGACGACTCGATGGGCGCCAATCCCGCCCAGCAGCAGGGCTCGGGCGTGTACGCCGGCGTCAAGCTCAGCTTCTAATCGCGCGCGTCGCTACGCCTCGTCGGGTTTCTTGAGCTTCGCTTTGAGCGCGGCCAGCTTGTCGTCGAGATCTTTGTTCTTGGCGAGATCCTCGAGCTTGCGCTCGACCTCGCGGCTGTGCGCGTCCTCGTGGTTGGCCGCGGCCAGCTCGTCGCCGAGCGCCACCTCCGCCTCGACGACGTCGACCTTGGTCTGCAGCGCCTCGTACTTGTCGAACGCCGACGTGTCGCGCCCGCCTTCGCGGCTCTTCTGCGCGCGCGCCTGCGCCTTGAGCGTCTCCTTGCGCATCTTGGTTTCTTTCACGCGCGCGTCGAGCGCCTTGAGCGCCTGCGTGAGCTGATCGGCGTAGTCGGCCTGCTCGCGCAGCGCGCGCTCGGCCTCGGCGCGCTCGGCGTCGATCTCGGCCTTGCGCTCGAGCGCCTGGCGCGCCAGGTTCTCGTCGCCGGCGGTGAGCGCGCGCTCGGCCCGCTTCTCCCACTCGTCGGAGGTCTTGGCCAGCGCCTCGACGCGCTGCTTGTGGCGTTTCTCGACGGCGAGCGTCTGGCGCACCTCTTCGCGCGCCTTGCGCGCCTGCTCCTCCATCTCGAGCACGATCTGATCGATCTGCTTCCCCGGATCGGAGACTTTGTCGATCGCGGCATTGACGTTCGACTTCAGCAGCGTCGAGATGCGATTGAGGATGCCCATACCTTCTATATACGCCGAACGTTCGTGAGATTCAGCCCGCGCGTGCTAGGCTCAGCGGTCATGCAAGGACTCTCGGCCATCGTCGGGCAGCCGCGCGCCGTCGAGACGCTGCGCGCGGCGGTGGCGGCGGGCAAGGTGCACCACGGCTACCTGTTCGATGGCCCCGAAGGCGTCGGCAAGGCGACCACCGCGCGCGCGCTGGCGATGGCGCTCAACTGCGAGACGCCGGGCGGCTCGGGCTGCGGGCGCTGCGACTCGTGCCACAAGATCGCCGGCGGGCAGCACCCCGACTTCCTGGTCTTCGACATGACCAACAAGGGGCTCACCGAGCGCGTGCGCGATTTGATCGGGCAGCTCGGCTTTCGCCCGCACGAGGGGCGCGCGCGCGTGGTCGTGTTCGATCCGGCGCACGAGCTGGCGGCGCAGCAGGCGCAGGCGGCCAACGTGCTGTTGAAGACGCTCGAGGAGCCGCCGCCGCAGACGCACTTCGTGCTGGTGACGGCGGAGGCCAAGCGGCTGCCGGTGACGGTGCGCTCGCGCTGCCAGCGGCTGCGCTTTCAGCCGCTCGAGGACGCGACCATCGAGCGCTGGCTCGTCGGCGAGCACGGCGCCACGCCGGGCGCGGCGCGCGAGGCGTCGGCGCGCGCCGCCGGCAGCCTCGGGCGCGCGATCGCCGAGCTCACCGACGGCGGCGACGAGAACGCGGCGTCGCCCAAGCGCGCGCGCGAGCAGGTGCAGGCGCTGCTCGCGGCGGCGCGCAAGAACGACGCGCGCGCGATCTTCGACGCCGCCTCCGAGCTCGGCGGCGATCGCGAGCAGGCGGAGGCGGCGTGCCAGCTCTTGTGGACGGTGCTGCGCGACGCGCTGCTCGTGCGCGAGCGGCTCGAGCGCGGGCGCGTGTCGCCGGCGCGCGCCGATTTCGCCGCGCAGCTCGCCGGCGATCGCACGGCCGCGGCGCTGCTGCGATCGCTGCACGCCACCGACGAGGCAGTGCTGTCGCTGCGCGGAAACGTCGCGCCCTCGCTGGTGCTCGAGCACCTGATGTTCGCGATGGCCGGGCCCAAGGTCGAGGTCGCGCGATGACGCTCGGCGACGGCGGCAGCGGCAATTTGCCGCCGGCGGGCGGCCCACCGGGCGGCGGACCACCGGGCGGCGGCCCACCGGGCGGCGGCAGTGGGCGTCGCCGCCGCCGTCGCGGCCGCGGCGGACGCGCACCAGGCGCCCCGCCCGTCGAGGGCGCCGAGGGCCCGCGCACCGAAGGTCCGCGTGCCGAAGGTCCGCGTGCCGAAGGTCCGCGTGCCGAAGGTCCGCGTGCCGAAGGTTCGCGCGCCGACGGCGAAGCTCGTCCCGCTCCTCGCCCGCCGCAAGATCGCCGGCCGCCGCAGGATCGTCGCCCGCAAGATCGTCCGCGCGGCGATCGTCCGCGCGATGAACGCCCTCGCGATGATCGTCCGCGCGGCGATCATCCGCGCGATGATCGCCCTCGCGGCGATCGCCCGCCGCAAGATCGTTCGCGCGGCGATCGTCCGCGCGACGAGCGGCCGGGCGCCGAGCGGCGGCAGCCGGGTGGCCGTCCCGCCGAGCGCCGCGACGATCGCCGTCCGCCTCCCGAGCGACGCCAGCGCGACGACCGCCGCGGCCCGCCCGCCGAGCGCCCCGCTCCCGCGCGCGATCGCGATCGCGATCGCGCCGCGTCGCCCTCGCCCGCCGCCGCGCCGCAAAGCGCCGACGAGGCGACGACGACGCTCCAGCGCCCCGCCGCCGCCCTCGACTCCGGCTGGGGCCTCCCCGACGAGCCCGCCGCCGCCGACTCCGCCGCCGCCGCCGAGGTCGCGCGCACGCCCACCGTGCAGCCGCCGCCCGACCCGCGCGATCCCGACGGCGACGATCTCTTCGTCGATCTCAGCGACGACGCCGTCAAGCCCGGCACGCTCACCAACGTCGCCGGCATCAAGTTCCGCGACGCCGGCACCATCCACGAGTACGACGCCGGCGACGCGAGCTACGCGCGCGGCGACCGCGTGATGGTCGAGACCGATCGCGGCCCGCTCCCCGCCACCGTCGCCATCGCGTCGCGCCGCATGCCGTCGCTCGATCCCTTGCGCCGCATCCTGCGCCCCGCCACCGACGCCGACGCGCGCGCGCAGGAGAAGAACGCCGGCCGCGAGCGCGAGGCCTACGTCTTCTGCCGCCAGCGCATCCGCGAGCGCGGCCTGCCGATGAAGATGGTGCGCGTCGAGTACCCGCTCCAGTCGGGCAAGGTGCTGTTCTATTTCTCGTCGGAGGAGCGGATCGACTTCCGCGACCTGGTCAAGGATCTCGCGCAGCGGCTGCACGCGCGCATCGAGATGCGGCAGATCGGCGCGCGCGACGAGGCCAAGCTGGTCGGCGGCATCGGCTCGTGCGGCCGCGAGCTGTGCTGCTCGACGTGGCTGCCGGCGTTCGTGCCGGTCTCGATCAAGATGGCCAAGGATCAGGGCCTGGTGCTCAACCCGTCGAAGGTGTCGGGTCAGTGCGGCCGGCTCAAGTGTTGTCTCGTATACGAACAAGATATCTACAAGGAGATGCGCAAGACGCTGCCGAAGGTCGGCAAGCGTGTCACCACGCCCGCCGGCGACGGCAAGGTCGTGGAGCTCGACGTCTTGCGCCAGCGCGTGCGCGTGTGGTTCGACGAGGGCGGCTCCGAGACCTTCCCCGCGAACGTGGTGCAGCTGATGGCGCCCGTCGGGCAGCCGCCGCCCGCCGCGCGCGAGCCCGAGCCGGAATCCGAAGCGCCCGAATCGGAAGCTGACGAGTAATCGCGCATCTGATATCAAACGCCAACATGTCGCGCTTCTACATCACGACGCCGATCTACTACGTCTCCGACGTGCCGCACCTCGGCCACGCGTACACCACCATCGTCTGCGACGCGCTCTCGCGCTACCACCGCATGCGCGGCGAGCCGACGCGCTTTTTGACCGGCACCGACGAGCACGGACAGAAGATCGCGCGGCTCGCCGAGGCGCACCACGTGACGCCGCGCGCCTACGCCGACAAGTTCGCCGAGGCCTATCAGGCGACGTGGCGCGCGCTGGAAGTGGCGAACGACGACTTCATCCGCACCACCGATCCCGACCACGAGGCGACGGTGCAGGAGGTCTGGCGCCGCATGAACAAGAGCGGCGCCATTTACTTAGCCGATTACGAAGGCTGGTATTGCGTCGCCTGCGAGCAGTTCTATACCGAGAAAGAACTCAAAGGAAACGATTGCCCGGTCCACGGCCGCCCCGTCGAGAAAGTGAAAGAGCAGTCGTTCTATTTCAAATTGTCGCAATATCGCGATCGATTGCTCGAGCTTTACGATAAACACCCCGAATTCGTGCAGCCCGATACCCGCCGCAATGAAGTGCGGGCATTCGTGGCCGGCGAATTGAGGGATCTGTCGATATCGCGCACCACGTTCAACTGGGGCGTGCCGGTCCCCGATCAAGACAAGCACATCATCTACGTGTGGCTCGACGCGCTCACCAACTACTACTCGGCCACCCGCCGCAGCGACGAGGCGAAGCAGTTCTGGGACCAGCCGGACGCGCGCATCGTGCACATGATCGGCAAAGAGATCATCCGCTTTCACGCCGTTTATTGGCCGGCGTTCCTGATGGCGGCCGACCTGCCGCTGCCGACCACCGTGTTCGCGCACGGCTGGTGGACGGTCGACGGCGAGAAGATGTCGAAGACGCTCGGCAATGTCGTCGATCCGCTCAAGCTGTCGCAGGATATCGGCGTCGACGCGTTCCGTTATTTCGTATTGCGCGAAGTTCCGCTCGGCAGCGACGGGGATTTCTCGCACGAGGCGCTGATTACCCGCTATAACGCCGAGCTTTGTAACGATTTGGGGAACCTCCTGAATCGCACGTTGGGGATGGTTTCCAAGTACCAGTTCAATGCGATTGCAAACAGCGGCAAAGCGCTTTGCAATGATGTGACCAATTATTCGGCGCGCTTCGCCGAGGCGATGGAGGCGCTCGCGCCTTCGAAGGCGCTCGAGGAGATCTGGCGGCTGGTGCGGCGCGCCAACGAGTTCATCGACAAGGAAGCGCCGTGGAAGCAGGACCGCGCCGGGCAGGAGCGCATCCTCGGCGAGGTGCTGGAGGTGTGCCGCGCGCTCTCGCACCTCACGAGCCCGTTCATGCCCGAGCGCGCCGCCGAGATGCAGCGGCAGCTCGGCCTCGACGAGCCGCCGGCGATGCCCGCGTGGAGCGCGCGCACGTTCACGCCGGCGCAGGCGGTGCCGCTGTTCCCGCGCATCGACGACGATCGCAAGGCGCAGCTGCTCGCGCACTGGACGCCGAAGAAGGAGACGCCGGCTCAGCGCGAGCCGCGCGTCACCTACGCCGAGTTCCAGAAGCTCGACCTGCGCGTAGGCCGGGTGCTCGCCGCCGAGGCGGTGCCGAAGGCCAAGAAGCTGCTCAAGCTCACCGTCGACGTCGGCGCGACCGGCCAGCGCCAGGTCGTGGCCGGCATCGCCGAGACCTACCGGCCCGAGGAGCTGGTGGGCAAGCGAGTCATTCTCCTCGCCAACCTGGAGCCGGCGACCATCCGGGGCGTGCTCTCCGAGGGCATGATCCTGGCGGCCGGCGACGACGACGTGGTGGCGCTCTCGGGGCTCGACCGGGACGCGCCGCCGGGGACCAAGGTGCGCTGATGGCGACTGCGGACGAGGGACGGCAGCGGCGGCGCGACGCGCGCATCGCGGTGGCCTGGCCGGTCTTGTGCGAGAAGACGATCGAGATCGATCAGAAGCTCCCGCCCGCGCTCGAGCGCGTGTACCAGCGCGTGACCGCGGATCCCGACGGCGTGGGCGAGCGCTTCCAGGCGACGCTGCGCGATTTGTCGGTGAACGGCGCGTTCCTCGAGGGGCGGCCGTTGCCGCTGCTGTCGCGCGTGGCGATGGTGATCGACGTGCCCGAGTGGAAGCGCGTCGAGGCGGTGGGCTGGGTGTTGTGGCGGCGCTCGGACTCCTGCTCGGTGACGCGCGGCGAGGGCGAGCCGGTGGCGCTGCAGGCCGGGTTCGGCGTGATCTTCGAGTGGATCGCGCTCGAGACGCGGCTCGAGATCGCGCGCCGCGTGGCCGCCGCGCGCGCGTCCGAAAAAAGTGCCTGAGAAGTTCGCGCTGATCCTGACGCAGCGGCGAGTGCTGCCGGTGGCGGTGGCGTTCGCGCTCGTCGGGGCCGGTTTCTCGACGGCGTGGTGGGCGCGCGCCGGCTGCGCGGTGTTCGCGCTGGTGGCGCTCGCGCTGGCGCTCTGGCAGTGGCGCGCGCGTCCGCAGCTGGTGCTCGACGAGCGCGGCTACGCCGTCGAGGAGCACGGGCGCGAAAAATTGCGCGTGGCGTGGAGCGAGGTGGTCAAGGTGCTGGCCGACGCCGACGAGCACGCGCTCTACGTCGACTGCGGCGATCGCGCGCGCAACCTGCTGGTGCCGCCGCGGCGCGGGTTCGGCTTTCGCTTCGAGCGCGCCGACGTGCTGTACGCGCGCGTGCTGGCCGCGGTACCGGATCGCGTGGAGCTGGTCAAACGCCTCGACGCGGGCAAGCCGGAGAAGCCGTGAACCTCGAGGCGGCGCTGCGCGATCTCGCCGACCGCGATCCGCGCGTGCGCGCGCAGGCGGCCGACGGGCTCGGGCGCGCCGACGGCGGCGAGCGGGCGCAGGCGATCGCCGCGCTGAGCGCCGCCGCCGTCGACGAGCACGCGTCGGTGCGCTACGCCGCGCTGCTCTCGCTCGGCGAGCTCGGCGCGGCGGGCGCGGTGGAGATCGCCGCCGAGCGGCTCACCGACGGCGAGCCGCTGGTGCGCGAGGCCGCGGCGATCGCGCTCGGCGAGCTGGCGCTGGCCGCCGCCGGCGAGCCGCCCGACGCTGCAACGAACGCGGCACCGAACGCCGTGGTGGAACGGGCGTGGGGCGCGCTCGCCGAAGCGCTCGGTTATCCGCAGCCGGAAGTGCGGTTTCAAGCGATCGCGTCGCTGGCGCAGCTCGACGCCGCGCGCGCCGCGCCGCTGGTGCGCGCCGCGCTCGACGACGTCGACGCCAAGGTGCGCGCCCAGGCATGCGCCGCGCTCGGCGACGCGCGCGACCGCGGCTCGGCCGACGCCCTCGCCCGCCTGCTCGACGACGCCCCCGACGTGCGCCACGAGGCCGCGCTCGCGCTCGCGCGCATGGGCGATCGCCGCGGCGCCGCCTGGCTCGTCGAGGCGCTCGACCACCGCGACCTCGCGCTCGACGCCGCGCAGGCGCTCGCCGAATTGGGCGTCGCCGGCGACGAGCGCGCGCACGCGGCGCTCGCTCGCGTGCTCGGCCGGCTGCTCGGCGATCCGCTGGTCAAGGTGCGCGCCGCCGAGGCGCTGGCCCGCTCCGGCGACGCGCGCGGCCGCCGGCACCTCGAACGCGCCGCCCGCGCGCGCCGCGACGACGTGCGCGGCCTGGCGCAAACTGTGTTATCGGAGCTGCCCAAATGACCACGCCGGTCGAGCTGATCGATAGCCACTGCCACCTCGAGCCGAAGGACTTTCCCGAGGACCGCGACGCCGTGATGACGCGCGCGCGCGAGGGCGGGCTGGTCGGGATGATCTGCGTCGGCTCGGGCGCGACCCTCGCCGAACCGGCCAACGCGGTCGCTTTAGCCGAGCGGAACGGCGACGTCTGGGCGGCGGTCGGGATCCATCCGCACGACGTGGCGCGCATGCCGGACGGCGCGCTCGACGAGCTCGAGCGGCTCGCCACCTCGCACCCGCGGGTGGTGGCCGTGGGCGAGACCGGGCTCGACTATCATTATGATCATTCGCCGCGGCCGGCTCAAAAGGACGGGCTGCGCGCGTTCATCGGCATCGCGCGCCGGGCGCAAAAGCCGCTCCAGCTCCACATCCGCGACGCGCACGACGACGCGCTGGCCATCTGCGCCGAGGAGCGCGCCTCGGAGGTCGGCGGATCGGTGCACTGCTTCACCGGCACCGTCGACGAGGCGGAGCGCTGGCTCGAGCTCGGCTTCCACCTGAGCTTCTCGGGCGTGGTGACGTTCAAATCGGCCGAGGTCATCCGCCAGGCAGCCGCCCGCGCGCCCCTCGAGCGCATCCTGGTCGAGACCGACTGCCCGTTCCTCGCGCCGGTGCCGATGCGCGGCCGGCGCAACGAGCCCGCCTGGGTGGTGCACACCGCGCGCGTGATCGCCGCCGCCCGCGGAGTGCCGCTCGAAACCGTGGCCGCCGCCACCACCGCCAACGCCCGGCGCTTGTTCCGGCTTTCCTAGTTGACAAGCCGCATATCCGGCGATAGAGATACGCACTCTTTATCGCGACCAAGGGAGTAGCTCGTCATGGCGTTCCGCACCGGAGTTCTTGGCAAAAAGATCGGGATGACGCAGGTCTTCACCGCGACGGGGGACCGCACCGCGGTGACCGCCATCCACGCCGGCCCGTGCGTGGTCGTCGACAAGCTGACCCCGGAGAAGCACGGCTACGCGGCGGTCAAGCTCGGCTACGACCAGCTCCCCGAGAAGTCGAAGAAGGGCAAGTCGCTCCTGCACCGCATGTCGAAGCCGGCGCTCGGCGAGTTCACCAAGATCCAGGCGCAGCCGCAGCGCTTCGTGCGCGAGGTTCGCGTCGAGGCCGCCGATCTCGCCAAGTACGAAGTGGGCAAGCCGGTGGCGCTCACCGACGTGTTCAAGGCGATGACCTACGTCGACGTCGAGGG
>Ga0070741_10004346_pt1 | contig 33173 bp, 24 predicted proteins | sample Coa_R1_4_FD_66440 | JGI IMG/M metagenome (GOLD analysis project Ga0070741, IMG submission 66440) | Surface soil microbial communities from Centralia Pennsylvania, which are recovering from an underground coalmine fire - Coalmine... | ecosystem: Environmental > Terrestrial > Soil > Unclassified ... | reverse complement strand
CGGGGGCGTTGGCTTTGTCTTGGCAACTTCGCAAGGAGAGCTCGATTACCGGGCGATTCTGTCCCGCAAGTCTGCCGCAGCGGATTTTGAGACCATTTTCCAAATCGGCAACCCTCAAGCCAAGTGCTATGCGCTTACTGGGCTGCGTCAAGTGAACCCCAGCCGCTTCCAATCGCTGGCCGCGCCCCTGCAATCGTCGAGAACCTGCGTTGCCGTTACGAGAGGCTGCGTAACATTCAGCCAGTCTATGGGCGATACCGTGAAAGGGATCCGATCCGGGATTTACTCAGGACCACTGACACACGACCTGATCCCACCACCGGAACCTCGAAAGCCTCATACGACCGACCAAGAAGAAATGACATGGCACCGGCTGCTCGCGCTTTTCTTCTCTCCATCGAGCAAACCGGACCCACCAGCCCCGCCTCCGGGACCACCACCGCCACCATCGGAAATCACCCGGCGCCACATGGCATGCATTGCGGAAGAGCAGTTGGCTCACAGTAAAGCTATCCGGTGAGAATCATGTGGGCATACCACGCGATGGTCTGAGTTTAAGGTCGTATAACGACAGATCTCTATCGGAAGCGGCCCGGCGGAAAGAGCCGAACGAAGGTGTAGCGTTCGGGGCCGGGGGCGCGTGCCGGTTTTGGCTTCTACCGCCATTCGCTCACGCTCGTGGTTCTGAAACTGCGCTCCGTGCGATCAATTGTTAGGCAGAGCCGGTTGGCGGGCCATTGCGATGCCGCGGCGGATGTAGTCGAGGCCGCTGAGGGCGGTGAAGAACGCGCTGAGGACCAGGGCTGTCATTCGAAGCCAGTGCAGTATGGGATACGGGAAGGCGGAGTCCAACAACACCATCAGGACCAGCATGATCTGGAAGAATGTGCTTACTTTCCCCCAGATGGACGGAACGAATCGGTGGACATTGCGAAATATCCGGATCAGGAGGGCGCCAACGACAATCACTAAATCACGAATTAACGCGAGCAGCAGCATCCATAGAGGAATTAAGTTGCTCACGGTCAGTTGAACAAATAAGACCACCAGCAGAATCTTGTCGGCCAGCGGGTCTAGAACTACTCCCGTTTGGCCAGTAGCATTGAATTTCCGGGCTGTAAATCCATCAAACCAATCGGTGAGGCCAGCGAAAATTACCAGACCGAGCGCTTCGCGGTAGTGCGCGTCCGCAATCAGCCACGCCACAAACGGCGCGGCGATGAGCCGGAGAATGCTAATCAGATTCGGAAGTTGCCGCAAACCAGCAGTGTAGCGGGGAAAGTTTTTAACGAATGAGTCAAGCTGATTTGGCAATAGGCCGCAGCTTACCGAGCTGCCCGACACCATCGAGGGTGACGATTTCGTAAAGGGAGGAGTCGGACATCAACTGATTGACCAGAGCAACATGCATGGCGTGGCCGGCCTTCTCGGCGATGACCAAGCCGAGAAGCGGACGACCAATTAAAGCAAGATCGCCAATCAGATCCAGCGCCTTGTGGCGGCAGCATTCATCGGGGAAACGCAGGCCGCTGGGATTCGCGACACCTTGGCGCGTGAAACACACGGCGTTTTGGAGCGTCGCGCCGCGAATCAGCCCCATGTCGCGCATCTGGTCGAGTTCATATTCGAAGCCGAAGGTGCGCGCGGGGGCAATTTCTTTCGCGTATGCTTCGGGCGTGACATCCAGCTCCAGGCTCTGCTCGCCCACCATGGGGTGATTAAAGAAGTTGTGACAGCGCAGTTGAAAGCGGTCAGACGGCAGAATGGAAACGCGCTTCCCGTTCGCCTCGACAGTAACGGGCTTCACGATGCGCATGTAGCGGCGCAAGCGCCTGGATTCCTGAATGCCGGCTTGCCGCAGCAATTCGACGAAGGGCAATCCGCTTCCATCCAGGATCGGGAGTTCCAGGTTATCGAGCTCGACGTAGGCGTTGTCGATGCCCATGCTGAATAACACGCTAAGCAGATGCTCGGTGGTGGAAATGAAGATCCCTTTTGGGTGCATCAAGCTGGTGGCGTAGCTGACGCGCTCGACGTACTCCCAGCTCGCAGGGATTTTGGTGTTTTCTAGGTCTGTACGGATAAAGACGATTCCGGTGGCGGGTGGCGCGGGCCGGATGCGCAGGCGAACGGGCGCACCATGATGCAGGCCTACTCCCGCGATTTCAACCGGACGCCGGACCGTCGTCTCGTGGTGCATGAAGGGACCAGCATACCAGAAGCCAGCAACAAACCATCTCGTTAATTCTTTGCTTTGTTTGGGATAGAGTGGCCCTGGTGTGTCTTTTTTGCTACAACCCCAGCGGGAATATCTCTTGGGTGTGGTGTTTCAGCCGCAAAGAAGACCGAAATTCGGTTTTGCCCGCGCCGATTCAGTAACTTCCGAGGTGATTTACTCGTTATTAAACAAGCACGACTGAATGATTTGTATGTTGTCTCACAAAGCTCGTCTCACTTGCCTGGCAGCGTTAGCAGCCGTTCCGCTTCTTCTTTTGGCCGAGGAAAAGGTGGATTTGTCAGTAGTCAATCGGATCAAGGCGGAGGCCTTCAACGATTCGAAGGTCATGGACACCATGTTTTACCTGACCGATGTGTACGGGCCGCGGCTGACCGGGTCGCCGAATTACAAAGCGGCGGGCGATTGGGCCGTTAAGCGGCTGGAAGAGTACGGCCTCACGAATGTAAAAGAAGAGAAATGGGGACCGTTCGGGCGCGGGTGGCAGAACAAGTATTTTGAAGCGCACATGGTTGAGCCACAGTTTTCCGGCTTGATGGGGATTCCGCTGGCGTGGACGGAAGGAACGAACGGCGCAGTTACGGGTGAGCCGGTAATCGCGGTGATCCGCACGGACGCCGATATGGACAAATACAAAGGTAAGTTGAAGGGCAAGATCGTGCTGACGGCCGAACCGCGTGAACTTCCGTTCCCGACGACGGCCGACGCGCACCGCTACACCGACGCGGAACTTGCCGAGGAAGCGGAAGCTCCCGAGCCGGGCCGCACGGGATTTTTCGGAGCGCCGAATGCGGCGCGCGCGCAGCGGCCCGGACAACCTCCGGCGCAAGTCATGTCGCGGGAGGAACGGCAGCGATTTCAGGCAAAACTCGCTCAGTTCTATAAGGATGAAGGCGCGCTGCTGACGCTTTCAGAGGGCAGAGGCGAGGGGGGAACGATTTTTGCGCAGTCGGGCGGTTCCTATGATTTGAAGCAGCCGACTTCGATTGCCGGGGTTGCGATGATGCCGGAACAATACAATCGTATCGCCCGGCTGATTGAGCACAAGATTCCAGTGAAGCTGGAATTCAATATCCAGAACGAGTTTTTTAACGACGATCCGAACTCTTTCAACATCACTGGAGAGATTCCGGGTACCGGGCCGCACAAAGACCAGCTCGTCATGTTAGGGGGCCACTTCGATTCGTGGCACGGCGGGACGGGAGCGACGGACAACGGCGCGGGCAGCGCGGTGATGATTGAAGCGGCGCGCATTCTGAAGGCGGTTCATTTGCCGATGGACCGCACGGTGCGGATCGCTTTATGGGGCGGTGAGGAGGAAGGGCTGCTGGGATCGCGCGCTTACGTGAAGGAGCATTTCGGCGATCCGGAAACGATGAAGCTCACTGCGGAACAATCGAAGATTTCGGGCTACTTTAATTTGGATAACGGCACGGGAAAGATTCGCGGCGTATATCTGCAAGGGAACGATATGATGCGGCCGATTTTCGAGGCGTGGCTGGCTCCATTTAAAGATTTGGGCGTTTCCACGATTACCATTCGCAACACGGGGGGCACGGATCATCTTTCGTTCGACGCCGTGGGCATTCCGGGATTCCAGTTTATTCAGGACCCGATGGATTACGAAACGCGCACGCATCACTCGAACATGGATGTGTATGACCGCATTCAAGCAGGCGACATGATGCAGGCGTCGGCTATTGTCGCTTCGCTGGTTTACGATACGGCGACGCGTCCGGACATGCTGCCGCGCAAGCCGCTACCGGAGCCGCGACGCAATCGTGGCGGCGAAGGAAATCGACAGCCGGGCGCGCCAACTCCGACGGCTAACCGGCAATAGCCATCGCTACACTGGCAGTTGGTGATCCGAAGAACTGGCGGCTTCCTCTTACTTTTTGCTTTCGCGCTTACCGTCCGGGGCGCAAAGAAACCCGTCACTATCGACGCGCTCATGCACGCCGGCGGGGGCCGCCGCGGTGGCGGACCGATTACTTGGGCTCCCAACGGCACACAGTTTTTGCTTAGTAATCACGGGACGCTATCGCTGTATGATGTGCCGAGCGGCAAAGAGCACGATGTGATCTCGCTCGACAAGCTGGAGAAGGCTGCCGAACATGCCCCAAAGCCAGCAGTGTTCGACTGGACGAACCGGCGCGTCGGCGAGAGCGATTTTCAATGGTTTTCCGACAGCAAGCGCATACTTGTCTCGGCTGGCGACGATCTTTTTGTCGTGAACGTCGAGAACGGGAGCTTCGATCAACTTACGAAGACGTCCGAAGTCGAGCGAGACCCGAAACTTTCTCCCGATAACAAGCTGATCTCTTACCGGCTTGGGCCAAATCTATTTGTGCTCGATCTTGCCAGTAAGAAGGTTACACAACTGACGAAGAACGGATCGGACACGTTGCTGAATGGCGAATTGGATTGGGTTTATCCGGAAGAGTTGGATTTGGATACCGCTTATTGGTGGTCGCCGGATTCACGTTCCCTCGCCTACATGCAATTCGATATCAGCCATGAGCCGGTTTATCCGGAAGTCTCGCTGCTGGGCGAACACGGGCTACTGGAGCCGGAGCGATTTCCGCAACCGGGAGACCCCAATGCAGACGTTCATATCGGCGTTGTGGCGGCGACTGGAGGCGACACGCGCTGGATGAATCTGGGAGATCCGCGCGGGTATCTTTTTGCGCGCATGAACTGGCTGCCGAACAGCCGGGAAATTGCGGTTGAGAAGCTTCCGCGCGTGCAGAACAAATTAGATCTGTTAATGGCCGATGCAGAGACGGGGACATCGCGCGTCCTGGTGCATGAAGAAGATCCGTATTGGATCAATGTCGTAGGCGAGCCGGAATTTCTGAGCGACAGCAAACGATTTCTCTGGACCAGCGAGCGTGGCGGCTTCCGGCACATTTATCTTTACGGAACCGATGGCGCGATGCAAAAACAGCTTACGACCGGCGACTGGGAGGTGACCGGCATTGCACAGGTGGATGAAGCCCGCAATCGCGTGTTCTACGTTTCGTCGGAAGAAAGCCCGCTGCAGCGGCAACTGTATGTGATTTCGCTCGACGGGACGGGCAAGCGGCGGCTAAGCGAAGGAGACGGCACGCATTCGGTTTCTATCTCGCCGACTTCCGCTTATTACATGGATAACTACAGCGGCCTGAAGGCGCAGCCGCGCGCGACTCTTTATAAGGGCGATGGCGCAGAGGTTCGCGTCTATCGTAAACCCGACAGCAGTAGTTCGGATGAATACGACATTCTTCCTACGGAAATCGTCCAGGTCAAAGCGGGGGACGGTACGACGCTATACGCGCGCTTGATCAAGCCTGCCGGATTTCAAGCGGGAAAGAAATATCCAGCGATCATTATGGTCTACGGCGGCCCGGGCATTCAATCGATTCATGACACGTGGCAGGGCCTTTCATGGGACCAAGTTCTCGCGCACAAAGGTTTTGTGATCTGGCAAGTCGACAATCGCGGTTCGATGGGGCGCGGTCATAAGTTTGAGTCGGTTATTTATCACGATCTCGGGCAGCACGAACTCGAAGACCAGAAGGCTGGGATTCAGCATTTGGTCAACATGGGGTTTGTCGATCCGGAGCGCTTGGGAATGTACGGCTGGAGTTATGGGGGTTACATGACCTTATATACGCTGACGAATGCGCCGGGTTTGATTAAGGCCGGAATTGCGGGCGCGCCAGTCACTAACTGGCGGAACTACGACAGCATTTACACCGAGCGATATATGGGCTTGCCAGATCAGAACGAGGCCGGCTATAAAGCCAGTTCGCCGACATCAAGCGCCGGCAAACTCGCGTCGAAGCTGCTTATGATTCATAACATCGAAGACGATAACGTGCATTTTCAGAATTCGGTGCAGATGGCGGACGCGCTGGAGAAGGCAAATAAGCTTTTCTATATGTTGGTATTTCCGCAGAAGTCGCATGGGGTGAGCGGCCCGACGCGGCGACAACTCTTAGAAGAGACGACGCGGTTTTTCGAAGAGAATCTGGCGGAATCGAAGTAACTGGTTTGTGCGGGCGCGCTCCGCTTTCATAGATGTTATGAATATTTCATAATGGGGTATGCCCACTCAGACGCGAGTGCTCTCTATTAGCCTACCCGCCGAAATGGCGAAAGAAGCGGAAACGCTGGCCAAGAGAGAACAGCGAACAATAAGCGAGCTCTTTCGGGAAGCATTTCGCAGTTATCGCGCCCAGCGCGCGGCGGCAGCATTTGCCGAGTTGGATCGAATTGGCCAAAGCAGAAATGTAAATCCGTCTGGCTACACAGAAAGGGATGTCGAACGCCTCGTCAATGAAGCACGCCGGAAGCTTGAACCTGAACGGAACTCTAAAAAAACATTCAAGAAATGATCGTCATTGACTCCGGCGTGTGGGTCTCAGCGATCAAATTCGGCCGACTGCCCAGACAGGCTATCCTGAAGGTCATCTCGCTTGACCAGATAGCGATAGCCGATTTCATCGAAGCCGAGGTAGTGAGCATTTTGGAGGAAAAGTTCAGCTTCAAGCCTGAAGAGACACGCCAAGCGATGCAGATCTTCTTAACAGGTGCTCGGCGTGTTCTGATTACTAATGAAGTGCAAAATGTATGTCGCGATCCAAAGGACGACCACGTGTTGGAATGCGCTCACAAGGCTGAGGCTCAATTAATAGTGACCGGCGACAAAGATCTTTTGGATCTTGGCAGTTTTGAAGGAATTCGGATCGTGAATGTGCGGACTTATTTAGAGGGGGCGGCTTTAACCTGAGCGCCTTTGCGATGACATCAGTTGAACACAGGGACCAGCTGCCATTGCTGGTTCGCGCCACCGAGATAATCCCATTGCTGGATCAAAGTCCCGCTGGATTTTGACCAGTTCGTATCGTCCAGGGCTTTGCCGCTTTGACGGTTCAGGATTTGGTAGTAACCATCTCCGGTTGACACGAGCTGCCATTGCTGGTTGGTGTTGCCTAGATAGTTCCATTGCTGAAGAAGAGTGCCGTTTGTGGCGAATCCACCCGTCAGGTCGAGCGACTTTCCCGAGAGTTTATTGATGAACGCGTAGTATCCGTTTCCGGCGTCGAGAAGCTGCCACTGCTGTTGGCCGGCATTGGCCGAAGCCGTTTGCTGAATTTGTGCGCCATCAGCAGTAGAGCCAGCAACCACGTCCAATGCGAGCCCGCTGTAGCGGTTCACCACCGAGTAGACGACGATAGGCGAAATCTGCCAAAGCTGATTGTCGCCACCCAGTGGATCCCATTGTTGGATTGACGTCCCGTTCGCAGTGGACCAGTTCGTGTCATCCAACACTTTTCCGCTCAACCGGTTGGCGATTTCGTAGGTGAGACCGCCGGGCGCATAGTGCGGGACCAGTTGCCACTGCTGGTTTTCTCCGGCAAGATAATCCCACTGCTGAATCAGCGCGCCACTTGTGGTGTATCCGCCGGTGACGTCCACTATTTTTCCGGTCATCACGTTCAAGATTGAGTAATAGCCGGCTCCCACGGGTATCAACTGCCATTCCTGTTGCTCGCTGGTATCGGGAGCCCATTGTTGGATCATCGTTCCATCGGCGAGAGACTGATTCGCAGGAGCGAGCATCTTCTTGCTGTACAGATTGCCGATATTGTAGGAGCCAGCCTGCACCAGAACCCAGAGCTGCTGCGGATTTCCCAGGTACTCCCATTGCTGAATCGGCGTTCCGTCCGTCCGCGATCCGTTCGTCACGTCTAACACCTTGCCGCTGAGCGCATTGACGATCTCATAGTGAATGTCGTCCACGGGCTGGAGTTGCCATTGCTGGTTGACGTTGCCGAGATAATCCCATTGCTGAAGTAGGGTTCCGTTGGCGCTGGAACCTCCGGTGACATCGAGCACCTTGCCGCTGGCGACGTTCGCGATGCTGTAGTCTGCGCCTTGGGACACGAACCGCCACTGCTGGCGCGCTTGTCCGTTAAGAGCAGCCTGCTGGATCGGCGCGCCATTTGCGCTAGATCCGTCAGCAACCTCCAGCACTTTTCCAGTGAGGGCGTTCACGATTTCAAACGCGCCGGTGAGAACTCCTGTGCCGGTCAGAGGGATTTCCTTCTGAGAGCCGTCCACGCTGTTTGAAATCGAAAGCACAGCCGAGCGATTTCCTATCAACATCGGCGAAAAGACGAGATTGATGGAGCAGCTTGCGCCGGCGGCCAGGCTGGTTCCACAGTTGTTCGCCTGGACGAACTCGCCGGAATTCGTGCCGGTGATAGACACGGACACGCTCGCCGTTGTACCGGCAGCATTGGTGTAGGCGATCGTCTGAGCGAGACTTCGCCCGACGAGCTTCTGCTGACCGAAATCGAATGCGCCGGTGCCCGTAAGAGCCAGCGTTTGGGCCGCGCCTGGAATGTTAGAAGAAGAAAAAGCGATGAGCGCAGCCCTTGAGCCATAAGCCGAGGGTTGAAAAGTTACCGAGAGGGAGCACTGTGCGCCAGCCGCTAAGACGGTTCCGCAAGTGGTGGTGGGCGCGAAATCAGCCGTATTATCGCCACTGAGGCTGAATTGAACACCATACAGCGTCCATGGGGTCGAGTTGGTGACAGAAATCGTCTGGGCGGTCGCGATATTAATCGGCTGAAACCCGAAGTCGATCCTCGAAGAAGGGAAGATTTGGGCGAGTGTTCCGGTTCCCGTGAGCTGGACGGTGAATGGAGTTGCACCCGGCGTCTCGAAAATTTCCAGCGTTCCGGTTCGGCTGCCGATTGCAGATGGTTCAAAAGTGACGGAGATAGAGCACGAAGCGCCCGGTATGAGCATGGTATTGCAGGTGGTGGCGTAAAACTGAAAGTCGCCGCTAATCGAGATGCCAACGGGTATCACTAGCGTTTGGCCGCTTGTATTGGTGAACGTAGTTGACTGGGGAGCGCTGGTCGTCCCCACGACCTGAGATCCGAAGCTGAGGCTGGCAGGAGTAACGGATTGGGCGGCAGCGACAGTCGCGAGGCACAAACTCAGTAAATACCGGCGAATCGAAATCAAACGAGGCATTGCTCGGAGCGGTAGTGCCGCAAGGATGCGAAATATATCAACCGGAGCTGCTCACGTCAGGCGGCTAACGCCCGTAAATCGTAGAGAGATTACAGCCGCCAAATCAGCACACTGCCAAATCAACACTCCAATACCCAAATCAACACTGGACAACGTGCTGATGAGAGTGTATGCTCGGCTGGGCCCTATACCCATAGCGCCACACCTGAAGCAGCTCGACCTTACAAGGAGACATTCTGAAGATGCGAATTTTAGTTGCAGCTATGGCTACATTTTTGATCACGTCTACACCGCTGCTGCGCGGCGAGGACGCAGCGCGTGCTCACCGTGTTTCACCGCTACTCGTGATTGGACCCAAAGCCATTCGGGTTGACGTCCCGGGAGGGGCAACTTTCGCATGCCAGCTTCCAGGTGCAGCCCTGAACTGTTACGCTCCTTCCGAGATACTGACCGCGTACAACATTCAGCCGCTGCTAGATGAGGGATTTACCGGTGCGGGAAAAACTATCGTCATTATCGACGCGTTCGGGAATCCAACTATCACAGATGATCTGACCGTATTCAACACTGTCTTTGGGCTCCCAGCGGCAAAACTAAATATCATATATCCGGACGGGCAGCCGGTCTTTGATCCCAATAACGCCGACGAGGTGGGCTGGTCCGGCGAGATCTCGCTCGACGTGGAAATGGCACACGCGATCGCACCCGCAGCGACTATCGATCTGGTGATCGCCAAGTCCGATGCCGATGCAGATATTTTGAGCGCCACGAAATACGCTGTCGACCATCACCTGGGCGATGTAATCTCACAGAGCTTCGGGGAGAACGAGAGCTGCGTAGATCCATCCATCGCCAGCAAGCAACACCAAGTATTTATCGAAGCAACTTTGAAAAACATGACGCTATTTGCATCGTCAGGCGACAATGGCGCTGCCCAAGAGACGTGCGATGGGACCTCTTTTGTAAAGGCAGTTTCGAGCCCTGCCGTTGATCCGCTGGTGGTGGCTGTGGGGGGTACTTCATTACGAGCGACGCAGCCGACGGGAACTTACGTGGGAGAGACCGTCTGGAATGACGAATTTGGCGCTTCTGGTGGCGGGTATAGTGTCCTATACAACAAACCCTTCTACCAGCTTCTCGCCGTGAAGGGAAGCAAACGCGGCATACCGGACGTCGCATACAACGGGGATGTGAACAACGGTGTGTTAGTGGCCTGGAGCCAGGGCGTCCCCGCCAATGTAGGCGACATCTTCATCTTTGGGGGAACGAGCGCGGGCTCGCCCCAATGGTCGGCTCTCCTTACGCTTGCTGACCAGCGCGCGGGTTTCGATCTCGGGTTCATCAATCAAGGCCTGTATCTTATAGAACTTAGTCGAAAAGCGTATCCCGCCTCATTCCACGACATTACCAGCGGAAACAACAGCGTGACGGTCACCGATGCATCCGGGAACCCACTTTCGATAGCGGGCTTCAACGCAGGACCAGGTTGGGATCCGACTACCGGCCTTGGTTCACCCAAAGGTATCGACTTTGTCGACAATCTGCTCAAGTTCGTTTCCCCATTTGACGGGTTGATCGGGATTGTTGAGAGTGGACCGCTCTCGAGGGAATCCGTATCGTTGCACGGCAAGCAGCGGCCCCACTGACGACGGCGTAAATTCGTTATCGCGCCTTGATAGGCGCGGGCCAGTCAGGCGAGCTAACGCCTTAAATCATAGAGAGATTACATAATTGACAAACGGCTAACGCCGATGTAAGCTACCCGTTCGGTCTGGCTCCATAAGACCGGAGTGTACGCAACAGGGGAGTTGTTATGAGGGCTTTTCGCGTATGGGTTGCACCCATGCTGTTTATCTTTGTGTTCTTTTGTTTTACGTCCGTGCTGTCTGCGCAGACGCTCACCACCGGCGACGTAACGGGCACAATTACCGACGCTTCCGGAGCCATTGTTCCCGGCGCGCAGGTGACGCTTCGCTTTATCTCGACAAACGAGACCAGAACGGCGACGTCGAATTCGAACGGCGTGTACCGATTCTCATTGCTGCAGCCGGGGGAATATGAGATTTCCGCAGACCGCACAGGGCTGAAATCCAGCATTCAGCGTTTCAATCTGCTGCTGGGGCAGGAACAGCCGGTAAATCTGGTTCTTCAAGTTCAACAGACGCAGGAAGTTGTGCAGGTCACGGGAGAAGCTTCCATTGTCCAGACGGAAAACGCAAATCGCACTACGTCCATAAATGCCGCACAAGTTGTGGAGTTACCCGCAGCGGGCGGCGACTTGACGACGCTCGCGATGACGACCCCTGGGATTCGGGTCAACATTCAAGGCGGATCGGGGAATATGAATGCCGAGGGCATCCCGGGTTCATCGATGCTGTTCACACTGAATGGCGCCGATGTTATGGACCCCTACAATAATCTGAACAATTCGGGCGCGAGCAACAACTTACTGGGGCAGAATGAAATCGCCGAGGCGGCGGTGGTGCTAAACGCCTATAGCGCGCAATACGGCCGCATGGCGGGCGGGCAGGTCAACCTGATCGGTAAGTCGGGAACCAATGATTTCCATGGAAATCTGCTGTATAACTACAACGACCGCATCCTGAACGCGAACGACTTTTTCAATAACATTTCGGGGACGCCGAAAGGCATCGCGATTGCGAATCAATATGGCGGTTCGATCGGAGGGCCGGTTTGGATTCCTAAGGTTTACAACGGCAAGAACAGGACGTTCTTCTACTTCGATACCGAGGGACTGCGCTATGTGCTGCCCAGCAGCGGCGTGGTGTCTATTCCGACGCAGCAATTTGAGAATTATGTGCTGGCGCATGTTCCGGCAGCTTCCGCGCCTCTGTACCAGGATGCATTCAATTTGTATAACAGCGCGCCCGGGATCAGCCGGGCACAAAACGTGACGAACGGCCCGGGAATTCTTCAGGATGCCAACGGCAATTTAGGCTGTCAGAGCAAGGGCTCGTTTGTAGGGACACCAGCTCCGGGAGGCGGTATCTTTGGCGTAAGCGTTCCCTGTGCTCGTGCATTTTCAACTAACGTTTCACAGTTGAACACGGAAGGATTGCTGATCGCTCGGGTAGACCAGGACATCAGCAGCAAACAAAAGATCAATTTCCGATATGAGTACGATTGGGGCCTGCAGGCTACGGCCGCGAGTCCCATTAATCCGGTCTTTAATTCCCAGAGCACCCAACCGCAGCATCAAGGTCAACTTAATTACACCTATGTGATTACGCCTACTCTGGTGAACAGCTTTATTGGCGGTGCGAGCTGGTATAGCGCGATATTTGGTGTTGCCGATTTCCCAAAGGCGGAGTCGCTGATGCCGGAACGGTTCACGTTTACCGACGGAGGCGCCAATGGAAGCAATGGCACTGGTTTCGCGACGGTCGGCGCAAGCTTTCCGACGGGCCGAAATGTGGGCCAGGCGCAACTTATCGATGATTTGTCATGGTCCCTTGGCAAGCACTCGCTGAAGTTTGGCGCAAACTATCGATACAACCGTGTTACAGACACCAGCATTGCGAGCGGCGCGTACGAGGGCACTTATGCGTTTAGCGATCTTGCCGATTTCGCGGCCGGACAGGTAGCCTCGGTGAATGGCTCCAAGGGGTTGGCCAGCAGTTTCAGCCAATCGTTTCCGCTACTCTATGCGGCGCACATCCGGCTGTACTCGCTGAACTTTTACCTTCAAGACGAGTGGGCAGTTACTAAGTCGTTCAAATTGACCTACGGCATGCGTTTCGAGCGCGACGGCAATCCTTCATGCGTGGACAAATGTTTCGCGCGCATGAACACGCAGTTCGGCACATCGGGGTACCAGGGCGGCGCCAATGTTCCATACAATTCCACCATCACCACCGGGTTATCGAATGCTTACCAGGGCTTGGAATCGATGGTCTACGAACCGCGGGTTGGGTTTGCATGGACTCCATTCGGACCGAGTAAGACTGTTTTTCGCGGCGGCGTCGGACTTTTTGCCAACCTGTTCGCGGGAAGCGTGGCTTCGTATGTTTTTAACAACTCACCGAACAAGTTTTCGCCAACGGTTCCGTCCGGCACGGTCGGACTGTCGGCCGATCCCAATAGTGCGCTGTACACGGCCATTTCTTCGGCACAGGCATTTGAGAATGGTTTCTCGCAGGGTTACACCTTGACGCAAATTCAGGCCGGGTTGGGCAAAGTAGCGTTTACACCGCCCAGCTACTATTCGCCGCCTTCGCTCTTTAAAGCGCCAAAGGTGTGGGAGTGGAGCTTTGAAATTCAACAGCCACTAACCGCTCACAACGTGCTTGACGTCACGTACGCAGGCAACCACGGATACAACGAGGCAATGTCGAATTATTGGCCCAACTTCTATCTGACGGGCACGGCGAGCTATCCGAACGGCTATGGGGGTCTTCCGCTTGCGCCGCTCGATCCACGATTCTATGCCGTGGACCAGGTGCTGACAAACGGTTATTCGAATTACGACGGCCTGAGTGCTCAAGTACGGCACGCGTTCAGCTTCGGATTCCAAGGACAGATTGGATACACGTGGAGTCATGCTCTAGGCACTGCCACATTCACGACTGTGAACGGCGGCACGCCGCTGGTGAATCCCAGCAACATTAACGCAAACTATGGCAATCTGCCATTCGACACACGCCACCAAGTGACCGGCGATCTGGTTTGGAACGCACCGTGGAAATTCCAGAATCGAGCGCTAAATCTAATCGCAGGCGGATGGACGGTTGGAACCAAGCTATATCTTTACAGCGGCTCGGCATTTTCCGTCACGAACAGTGCGATCCCGGGGAAAATCAATAGTAAGTACACCACCGGAATTACTATAATGGCGGACTTAGTTAGTCCGTCCGTGACGACGAACTGCGGCAAGAGCACAATCAATACTGCCTGCTACGCTAACACGCAGTTTGCTGCCGCGCCGGGGAATAGCTATAAAGATCCTTTTATACAGACGGACTACGGCAATTTGGCGCCAGGCGCGTTTTATGGGCCCGGTTACTTTGATATCGATACGCAACTGCTGAAGAATTTCACTATCCATGAAAGAGTAAAGTTCACGTTGGGAGCGCAAGCGTATAACATGCTCAACCATCCAAATTTCCTAAATCCGTCAGGTAGCGTAACCGCCGGATCCTTTGGCCGGATTACTTCGACCGCCCCTCCGCCGACGAGCATGTATGGGTCTTTCCAAGGCTCGGCGGTGTCGGGTCGCGTACTGGTGGTCAGCGGCAAGTTTAATTTTTGACAAAGCGTTAGCATCCGAAGCCTAGAAAGTCTATTGACATCTGCTCCCGCGGTGGTAGTATTTCGAAACAGGTAGTCTTCGCTAAACACCACCGAGGGGGTAGTGCATGGACATCGACAAGCGTTCGCTCGTGCTGTGTCTGTTGTTTGTTTCTCTAGTTGGCCTCGTCGCCCCGAGTCTTTCGCTCGCTCAAACATCTACAACGGGCGTTGTTGTCGGAACCGTTACAGACCCGAGCGGCGCGGCGGTACCGAACGCGAACGTGCAACTGCTGAATACGGGCACCAACGCGACGGCTAACGCGACCACCAATAACGACGGCGGGTTCACGTTTCCGAACGTTGCTCCCGGGAGTTACAAGGTCACAGTGACCGCCAGCGGCTTTCGCACGATGGTCGAGAACGGCACCGTCGAAGTGAATAAGAGCTTGAACTTGCCGGTCCAACTGGAAGTTGGGGGGCAGAATCAGGTTGTCGAAGTGACGGCCGCGGCTGCCGCCGCACTGCAAACGCAGGATGCACAAATCGGAAACGTTATTTCCACGAACAACATCTTGCGCCTGCCGACTCTGCAGCGCAATGCGACGGAGCTAATGAATCTGCAGCCTGGAGTAGTGGCTTCCGGCGCATCCGGCACAAGCGGACTCAACATGCGGGTTAGCGGCGCGATTGACGATCAGAATACGGTCACGCTGGACGGGATCGATATTACGCAGAATATTGTTGCGACCAACACTTCCATTCCAACGCCAGCCGACAGTGTGGAGGAGTTCCGCGAAAACGTCGCGAATCCGACGGCGAGTTTGACACGCGCCTCCGGCGGGCAGGTGACGCTTATCGGACGGCGCGGCGGCAACGAGCTTCATGGCGCTCTGTATGAATATCTGCAGAATACGGCGCTGAATACGAATACATGGGATAACAACCGCGTACACCAGCCGAAAGCTTCGATTCGCGACAACCGCTACGGTGTGCGCCTAAGCGGCCCGCTTCAAAAAGACAAGACTTTCTTTTTCGCAAATTATGAGGCAAGACGTTTCGACAGCGTATTGCAGACGACCCGCACAGTCCCCACTGCGACGTTGCGTCAGGGCATCATTGAGATTCCAGGCCCGACCGGAGTCGAACAATTCAATTTAAAGAGCCTGGATCCGCGCGGGATCGGGTTGAATCCCTCGGTGGCAGCGCAGTTTGCGGATATGCCGTTGCCGAACTTACCAGGAGTCGGCGATGGACTAAACACGAGCGGCTATTTCGTCAATGCCCCGACCCCTATTCAAACCGACTACGGCGTGATGCGTCTGGATCATACCTTCAACGAGAAGTTCACGTTAAATACGAGTTTCACTTATTACCGAATCGATCAGGCCAACACGGGCACACCCCAAATTTCCCTTTTGGGTGGAACTCCGAAAGATATCGCGACGTCACCGGCGCGCGCCATTGTTCCGCTGGCACAATTGACGTGGCAGATTTCACCGACGTGGTTAAATGTGACGCGGGTTGGATGGATTCGAGATACGACACAAGCTAACGTAGCCTCGCCCACTCAAGCAGCCGGGACTCTGAATATTCCGGGAACGCAAACGTCGGCGGGGCCGATCGCGTTATTGATCGGGAGCGGCGTGAGCACCTTTATCGATTCGCCAATTGATATGGATACCCAGCGGGCACGCTTTCAGGGATCGTGGACACAAAGCCGGCAAATCTACGACGACGTGACCAAGGTCATGGGCACACACCAGATTCAGTTCGGCGGGCAGTTGTTCCAGCTTCCTTTTACCCATGGTCGCGCGGACAAGGTGATCGGGTCCATTACATCGCTGATCGCGCAGGTGGATGGGGACCAGACCTATCTGGCCATTCCCGCAGCAGACCGACCGGCGTCCTGTTCGTCAACCGTGACGGCAAATTGTCTTCCTTCGAGTCAACTTACGAATTGGGATCGCTATTACGCGTCGCTTTTGGGTTTGGTGGATAACGTCAGCGTGCTTGCGGTACGCAACAACAATCTGCAGCCTCAGCCTTTCGGGACACCCTTACGGGACGTGACGAATCAGTGGGCACCTTATTTTTATGCACAGGATTCCTGGCGCATCAAGCCGAATTTAACTCTGTATTATGGCTTGTCGTATGGATGGCAGACTTCACCGACTGAGCAGCACAATCTGCAGACGGTCATGATCGATGCGTCTACGGGACAACCGATCACAGGATTGTTTATGCAGCAGAAAGAAAACTTCGCGCTGCAGGGACAGATTTATAACCCGACGTTTGGATTTGCGACGGTTGGCTCATCGCACCTTCCTGTCTACCACCCCGACTACGGCGCCATAGCGCCGCGCGTGGCGATGGCATGGAATCCGTCAGCAACCAGCGGATTTCTAGGCAAGTTGCTGGGTGACAAAAAATCGGTGATCCGGGGCGGATTCGCGATGGTGTATGACCGCTCGAATACCGTGCAGAGCGTCGAGATTCCCATGCTCGGCATCGGCTTCGACCAGAACGCGATTGTGCCGGCTCCACTGTGCACCGCCACGGGTGCTGGGGGAGCGGGCTGCAACGCGGCGGCGGGCAACGCGAATCCAGGTTTGTCGAGTTTCCGCGTAGGCATCGACGGCACGCTGCCACTGCCAACCGCGACGGCAGCTACTTCGCCGATTGTTCCCGGCGTAGGGGCGGAGACACTTTCGTTCCAGGTAGATCCTGCCGCCAAGACTGGGCGCAGCTACAACATCGACTTCAGTTTCCAGCGTGAACTTCCGGGCGGCATCCTCATGGAAGCAGCGTACGTCGGCCGGATGTCGCGTGACCTGCCGCAAGCAGTAAATGTTAATTCGGTGCCCTACATGTTCGTGGACAAGGCTTCAGGACAGTCTTTTGCGCAGGATTATGATGCGGTGGCAAATGCGCTACGCTCGGGCCGCTCTGTGCCGGTGCAGCCCTGGTTTGAGAACCAGTTTCCGGGACTTGCCGCACAACAAGGGACTGCCAGCGCGACAGCGTATGTCGCGGGAAAGAACTCGGCCTTCTTTACGCAAGGCAGCGTGGGCAGTCTGTTCCTCAATATGGATACCTATCGGCGCGGCCTAGGCTTGCAGGCGTATGACAGCGATCAAGCTCAAGTGGAATTCCTGCGCACGTATATTGGTTACGGCAACTACAATGCCGGCGTTCTAACCCTTACGAAACGGCTTTCGCATGGGTTCACGATTATCGGCAACTACACTTACTCCAAGGCGCTAGACGATGGATTGTCGAACCAGAACAATGCAGGATTCTTTTCCAATAGCTTTAATCCGAGCGTGCAGTACGGGCCTTCCTCATATGACCGGCGGCATGTTGTAAACATCATTTCGCAATTCGACATTCCGGCGGGCAATGGCCACTTAGTGCACGGCAATTCCCTGGTCAATCACATCATCGGCGGCTGGTATGCTTCCGGTATCTTTTCGGCCTGGACCGGAGTACCGGTTCGCGTGCTGGAGGGCAGCCAAGTCTGGGGCGGCGGAACATCGGTGATCGGCGCGAACGATTTTATGGTTCCGAACGGACCGCTCCCCTCAACGGGACTGAACCGCGGTGTGTCATCGGGAACGTGCAGCAACGGAATCGCGAATTCCGCTGTGGCAACCTCGGTTTCGGGAACCGGACAGGATATTTTTGCCAATCCGGCAGCAGCTTACTGCGACTTTGGGTATATCCAGCTTTCGACAGACGGACGCACTGGCAGCGCAAACCCGATGTACGGTTTGCCTTTCTGGAACCTGGATCTACGAGTGGGAAAAACGACCAACATTACGGAACGGTTCAAGCTGGGCTATTCCGCAGATTTCTTCAATATTTTCAATCACGACAATTTTGCGAACCCGGCCCTGACTTTCACCAGCCCGGCAACTTTCGGCGTGATTACGAGCACGTTCACGCCACCGAACCGCAGCAATTCCGCACGTTGGATCGAGATGGGCTTGCGGTTGGATTTCTAAAATTAACCGGCAAACGGCCGCGCGGAGCTTTAGCGATCTCCATTCTGATTTCCAAGCACCACGCGGCCTGCCAGGCTGCTCCAATTCCGTTAAACGAACCAACTGATGACGAGCCCGGCTGAAGCGGCAAAGATAACAACTGTTGTGATCCAGCCCAGTATGTTGATGGCGCGGCCGTTGACACGCTTTCCCATCAGCTCTTGATTGTTTGTCATGCGCAGGATCAAGAGCATCAGAGGGGGCGTCGAGAAACCTTGCACAATTCCCGCAAGGACAAGCGCTTTCATGGGATTGATGCCAAAAAAATTCAGGCCGATGGCGATTAAAGTAAAAATCGCGATGGCGGCGTAGAATCGTTTCGCTTCTGCAGGCTTTCTGTAGAGACCATGTTTCCAGCCGGCGCTCTGGCAGAGGTCATACGCTGCGCCGGTTGTCATAACAGGCACGGCAAGAAATCCCACACCAATTACTCCTAACGCAAACAACAGACCCGCTGCGTTTCCGGCGAGTGGCTGTAAGGCTTGGGCAGCTTGCGCTGCGGTATTGATGTCGGTTTTTCCGGTTTTGAAAAGTGTTGCGGCCGTGGAAAGAATGATGAAGTACATCACGGTGTTCGAGAAGAACATTCCAAAGATGATGTCCCACATAGACTGCTTTAGTTCAGACCGGCTTGCGCCTCTTCGCTGCCACAATCGCCTTTTTCCAGAGGCTATTTTCTCCTCCACTTCTTCATTCGATTGCCATGTGTATAAATAAGCCGAGAGAGAAGTCCCGATCACCGCGACAATCATGCTCAGGAAGTCTTTATTGAACTGAATGGTGGGAATGAAGGACCCTCGCAGCACCGCGCCAGCTTCTGGATGAGCGAGAACCGCGGCACCTATATAAGCGAGTAATGCCATTGCGAGCAGGCGAAACACATTGCGAATAAGCGTATAAGACGCCCATATCTGGAGCGCCAGAACAAGCAAGCCGGTGATGATTACAATCGCGCCGATTGGAAGCGGAATGAGCAGGTTTAAGGCGGCCGCCATGCCGCCGATATCTGCGCCGGCTTCGATCAGATTGCCGATGATTACGCCCGTTAACACCATGTAGAGAAACCAAGGCCGATAGTGCCGGCGAATCACCGCGAAAAGCCCTTCTCCGGTGACCAGACCGAGCTTGGATGAAAGGTATACGACCGCCACCATCATCGGAAACGTGACCGGGGCTGTCCACAGGAATGAAGGGCCCAACTTGGCGCCCGCGCTTGCGTATGTTCCGATCGCCGAGGGATCGTCATCCGCTGCGCCAGTTATCAGGCCTAGACCGATGGCCCGAATGATTCCTTTAGAGCGGTTTGTCGGCGGGGAAGCCGAGAATTCCCTCCGCGGAGTTGGTGCATCGGTAGAACTGATACCAGGGGCCGACATCTGAGACTACGTTAGGTAGACCGCAAAAGTCAGCCGGGATGCCCCTGGCAGTTATGCCAGCAAAGGAATGGTTACTGATGACTGGCTGCGATCGATTCTTGCGCTAGCGGCAATACTGCCCGGAGAACAGTACCATCACCAGGTTTGGATCGTATTTCAAAGAGGCCCTGCAGCAAATGAACACGCTCCGCCATACTGACGAGTCCAAGGCCTCCCTTGGCGCGAGCACTTGCGATTTCGAATCCACGCCCGTCATCAGTGATTAACAGATTGATGCAATTTTTGCCGTGAGTGACTTCGATATCCACGTGTCTGGCGCCCGAGTGCTTGCTTATATTGCGGATGGCCTCCTGCGTCAGTCGAAAGATACAAATTGCGACATCGTTTGGTATTGGCTCGAGATGCTCGGGTACTCGCAAGGCGATCCGCAGTCCCGCCGAAGTGTCTGATTCGGCAATCAACGATTGCAGCGCGGCAGCCAGTCCACCATATTCCAACACTACCGGATGCAGTTCATGAGACAGGCTGCGCAGCGCGCTTGCAACGTGAACCGTGCGTTCATGCAGTTGTTCTACTTGATGGACAAGAGAATCCGAAGGTGAAAGTTGGCGTTTCAGGTTACTCAGCGATATCGAAATAGATGCGATTTGTTGATTAAGATCGTCGTGCAGCTCTCGTGCAATATGCCGCCGTTCCTCTTCCTGTGCTTTCATCAGACGTCCTGCCAATTGGCGAATTTGCGCGTGGCTCGATCGCAGTTCCTCTTGATTCTTTTGTAGGGCCTCTTGCGCCTGTTTTTGTGCCGTGATATCCCACCCAACGCCTTGGATTTCAATGTCGCCCGCCGCATCTCGAATTACGTGATTCACCCACTGTGACCAACGAATGCTTCCGTCCGGTTGGCGATGCTGGTGTTCACTTGCGCCTGAATGCCGCCCTTCCAATGTGGCCTGAAGAAGCGCACGCACAGCCGTTCGCTCCTCGTGTGGAAGGAGCTCGAGAAAATTCCTGCCAAGTAAATCGTCTCGCGTCCTGCCAAAGTAGCGGCAGTAAGCGTCATTGACAAAGGTTAGTGTCGCGTCCGGACGACATCGAACGATCATTTCTGTCTGGGTCTCCGCTACCCAGCGATATCGTTCCTCGCTGGTTTGTAACGCCTTCTCGCGCAAGTCCGCAATTGCAGATGTCTCTATCAGGGCGGATTCGGCTTCGGCCAGTTTTCGGTAGGTGTCGAGGTGTTTAGCAACAAGCTCGGCAAAAAGCCTAAACATCCCCACAATTTCCGGCGCCTTCACGCGAGCAGGCCGTCGATCAAGCGCGCACAAAGTACCAAAGAAGGATCCGTCGGCCAGAATGATAGGGGCAGAGATATAGCTCTTGAAGCCATACGTGGCAGCATGCTTAGACCAAGACTCGTCTTCCGCGACGTCATTGAAAATTACCGGCTCGCGGCTCTGCCGTATTTTGTTGCAGATTGTTGTCTCGATTTTCAGCTCACCGCCGGGTTCCAGATTAAAACCAATTTGATCCAGCACCCGGCACGCAACCCATCGCTCTTCGGTGACACGAGCAACGACTACAAACCCCATCCCGGTGATGCGGTGAACAACTTCGAGAATGGTTGGGACGGCTTCTATACGGCTTATCTTCTCGATATCTTGTTGATATTTGTCAGCCATTTACCAGCAGTTATAAGCGGCTCTGCCGCAGGAGCTTGGGTTGATTGCGGAATTATATATGAACGTCTACCCGCGGACATTGGTTACTGCATCACAAATCTGTGACAAACGCCACACGAGTTTTCGATGCTACGCATGCCGTCAGACTGCGGGTATGGCAGGAGCCCGACGCGAAATTTTCCGGGACGGCAGTTTTCCGTGCGAGGGCGACTTGAAACTTTCGACCGACCAAACAATTCTTCCTTGAATGAGGATGCTTACAGTTCGCCAAGGACTCAAAAAAACAACGTCCCGCCATTTGCCGCTATGGGGAACGATCGGCCTAACTGCAGCGGGAGTTTTGGCTGGGTTACAACTATTTAGAAAAGCGCCTAAGACAAAGTTTGACTTAGCTGGAAAGGTCGTGTTGATTACGGGCTCGCGCGGGCTAGGCTTGGCGCTCGCGCGCGAATTCGGTCAACACGGCTCATACCTAGCTTTGTGCGCCCGAAACGCCGACGAACTTCAGAAGGCCTGCGAATCTCTGACCCAGGAAGGCATTGAAGCTGCGCCCTTTCCGTGCGATATAACGAACGACAGCGACATCGCGACGCTCATCCATAACGTTTTGCAGCGGTTCGGAAGGATCGACATCCTCATCAACAATGCAGGCGAGATTCAAGTGGGACCGCTTGAGAGCTTTGAGTATTCCGATTTCAGGAATGCGATGGATTTGATGTTCTGGGCTCCGGTGAAGCTGACGTTTGCAGTGCTTCCCCAGATGAAGAAACAGGGCGGAGGCCATATAGTTAACATCACGTCAATCGGCGGCCGCGTTAGTGTTCCTCATCTGTTGCCTTATAGTTGTGCGAAGTTTGCCTTGGTCGGATTTTCGACCGGCCTCAACACGGAATTGCGCGCGGCAGGCGTGCGTGTGTTAACGATTGTGCCCGGGCTGATGCGAACGGGTTCCTATCTTAAAGCAAAATTCAAGGGAGACGCCAAACGGGAGTTCGCCTGGTTTGGTCTCTTCGGCAATCTCCCGGGATTTTCTGTCGCGGCGAATTATGCGGCTCACTGCGTCCGGCGCGCAGTTGAAGATGGCCGACATGTCTGCACCATCTCATTGCCGGCCAAAATTCTGGTTGCCTGTGAGGCTCTTCTCCCTAATACAACAAGAACGATGCTGGCCGCCGCCAACCGTTTTCTTTTGCCTGAAGGAGGCGAATCTAAGAATGCCGTTGGCGGGCACTCGCTAGATCCTATGTTCGGCTGGTCCTTCCATATGTTTACCTCTCTCGGCAGGCGAGCCGCACGCACCCTAAATGAGGAACTAGAACCGGCGCCCGACGTACTCAGACAAGGCGCACAGTAAAGAATGTTGTTGTGGGGCGGAAACGCCCCACGCTCACTTTGAGGCGGCTTTGGCGGAAGCAGCAGTTTTACGAACGTGATGTTCGACTTTGCCCGCGCCATCGGCACGCAATGCGTCCTGCGCCAGGGGCTTCGCTATTTCTGTCAATAAGAAATCGGCACTTTCCTCCTCGCCTAATGTATGAGTGAGGAGTTTTGCGACGTCTATCTCGCCGAGGAGCCGGGCCAAGCTCTTCGCAGTTCCATACGCCGATATTTCATAATGCTCCACTTTTTGCGCAGCAGTAATAAGCGCCAAGTCGGCGGTCAATTCATTTTTTTCCTTTCCCTTCGCAATGACCTCCTGACCTTCTTCGATGAGACCCATCATCCCCTTACAGGGCTTGGATTGCGCCTTTTCACCGAGCATGCCGAAAGCGTTCTTGAGGCGCTCTATATGACCTTCCGTTTGCACCAAATGTTTTTCGAGGGCCTCTTTCAACTTTGGATGGTGCGCCGCGTTCACCATCTCTGGCAAGGCTTTCGTCAATTGAGCCTCGGCATTCAACAGATCTTCCAATTGATCTTGCAAGAGTTCTTTCATTTGTGTCATAAATTATTCCTTTCGATGAACTTAGTGAGGCCCTTAGCTGGATTGCTTGTTAGCAGTTCGCCTTGCCGCGGCCGAATGGCCGTTTGAAGCATCGCTAAGTGCAAACTCTTCGGCTTCGCGTTCCCCGCTTTGGGGTGACCGGAATCTTTGAAATGCCGGCGCTTCCACAAATTCCCAGCTATCTCCCTGGTTCCAGGGACCACGAGCGTCGGGCTCGCCCCGATCACCGATGCCTGTAGAGTCGTTGAAATACTGATCGACAATACCTGGAGTGGGCGGGATTCTTCCAATAGAGAGCATCGGCTTACCCAGGCTTTCCAGAGCCAAACTAAATGCCTTCATGTGAGTAATTTCGCGCGTCATCAAGAACTGAAGCGCGTCGAGAGTGCCGGCATCATCGCAAAAGTTCATGAGACGCTCGTACGTGATTTTTGCCCGGGCTTCCGCGGCGATGTCGTTGCGAAGATCAACGTCGAGTTCTCCAGTAATTTTGAGGTAATCCGCGGTCCAGGCCGAACCCATAGAGTTATATAAGTTCACACCTCCGCCTCCGACGACGGCAATCAAAGGATCTTCTTCAGCCGCGGTGCGGTGACTTCTCGATGGCTTCAAGTGCATGCGCGCCAGAACGCCGATTATCTCCAGATGACTGAGTTCCTCAGTTCCGATGTCCATGAACAGATCCTTGCGTTCAGGATCGTCGCAATTAATGCCTTGTACGGAGTACTGCATGGCCGCTGCTAACTCACCATTGGCGCCGCCGAACTGCTCCAGTAACATGTTGCCGAAGCGAGGGCTCGGCGTGTCCACTCGAACCGTGTACATCAATTCTTTTACGTGGTGATACATTCTTCTTCCTGTTCTTTTGAGTGGATGCACACGGGGCCAGAGCAACACCTCTCAAAACTACTTAGAAAAAAGGATCGGCAGGTTTTGACGCAAGTAAGGTGGCCGGGACACGATGCTTTCAAACGCCGCGGTGCGCGAGCGGACTTCAGTGAATTTGTTGTTTGATGCCGTATACAGTGGTCTGCGGATTGTAGTTGCGCCAATCGAACCAGTAATCCTTTATTACTTGGAGAGGTTCAAGACAAACTCCTTTGAATTTGCCGTCAATGGCGCATCCGTGGAAATTCCACCTGCTGCCGCTCTGCGCGTCTAGTAGTAGAACTCCAGATTGCGATTGTTCCTTGGCCTCGGGAATGCGATAGAACTCTGGTGTTGCCGATCCGGGCAGCCGACGTCGAAAGACACGAACGGACAGATTGTCGGGGCCGACCACAAGCAGGACGGGTTCACCGCTCACATGATCTTCAATCAACTTCTGTTTAAGAACCGCCGCATAGGGGAATGCACGGCTAGCGCCAAAAGCCCGCACGCCCAACATCAGATCACGTGGTTTGAGACCCGCTTGCGCGTAGCTTATGACGGTGGGAGTGCTGGCCATTTTTACATCCCAGTCTTCGGGAGCATAGTCGTGCACATAGCGGCTAACATCGTTCAACACGGTACCTTCGGGCCGTTCCGATTTCCAAAGCGCAAACGTAAGTTCGTCGGCCGCGACAAGCGTGAGGCGATGACCAGCGAGCGGCCCCGCCACGGCAAGTCCGGTAATCTGCTGCCAATACGTTCCCGTTTGCTCATCTCGCATGAGGAAATTCTGGTTGTTTATGCCAGCCAGATGGAAATTGAGCGGAACCCCTTCGACAGTTCTTTGAAACACCAGACCGGTGTGACAGAGCGTTCAATACGTCGCGATGATGGGCACGCCGCCGACTACATCGTTAACGAGGTGATGGTAGGAGATGATTCGGATGGGGTAGGCTCGGGCGGCGCCGTTGACGTTGATCGCGATCACTTGCTCGCGGCCATCCAAGCTCGTTTTTGGCGCGGGAGAAAAGCTGGGCTTGTCCAATGGATGAAACAGCAATTCGTAAACGTTCACACGAGATAGCACTCCGCAGGAAGCAACGGCCAGGAAGCAGAGCAAGGCGACGATCTTGCGCGAGATGCGCGGTGTCGTGCGCCAAACCCAAATTAAAAACATCAGGGCAGTAATAACCAGAATCACTTCGAGAAACGGTCTGAGACGCATGACGGCGAGCGCCGCGCTCAGCTCACGCGGACCTTGATAGCGAAACGGGCGAAGGACATATAGAGGATAGGCGAGAAGCAGGAAGGAAAGCAGAAGACAACCGATGAGGCCGAGGAGCGACTTGCGAAACATTCAGAGTGTCAGCACTTTCGTATCTTGTGAGACAGAATAGCACCGGATTGGATGGGTTACGTCGGCGGAAAGTCGAGTATCCAATTCAAACTAAAAGATGGTTCGCCTTTGCGAGGCGTCTTAGCGGAGCAGCCCCTGTGATGAAATAAAGGTTCCACGGGGATCTCAACGCTCTTTGTGCGATTTGATCCTTTCAGTTCAGGCAAAAGAATATCGAATGAGTAAGAAAATCCGTTCGACTACCATCCTGTGCGTACGCCGCGGCGGCAAAGTAGTGTTGGCGGGCGATGGTCAAGTCACCATGGGAAATGAAGTTTTGAAGAGCGGAGCGAAAAAGCTACGACGCCTTTACAACGGGAAGATCATCTCCGGTTTTGCGGGCTCGACGGCAGATGCCTTCGCATTATTTGCACGTTTCGAAGCGAAGTTGGAACAATACACCGGTAATTTACCTCGCAGTGTTGTAGAACTCGCGAAGGAATGGCGAACCGACCGTATGCTGCGCCACCTGGAGGCATTGTTGCTGGTTGCCGACGTTCAGGATATGTATATCGTGAGTGGCACAGGCGACGTGATAGAACCGGATAGTCCGATCGCCGCGATTGGTTCGGGCGGTCCGTTTGCCAAATGCGCTGCCGTGGCGCTGCTTGAAAATACGAACCTCGGCGCGCGGGAAATCGTCGAAAAGGCGATGAAAATCGCGGGCGAAGTATGCATTTATACAAACAGCAACGTCACCTATGAGGAACTGTCGTAATGGTTATTTATCTGCCGCAGCAATCCTCGGATGAGACACCTCTGCTTGACGAACTCACGCCACGCGAGATCGTAGCTGAGTTGGATAAGCACGTCATCGGTCAGACGGACGCAAAGCGCTCCGTTGCGATTGCGCTTCGCAATCGAGTTCGGCGTCAGAAACTCGATCCGGAAATGGCCGAAGAGGTCATGCCGAAGAACATCCTGATGATTGGCCCCACCGGCGTGGGAAAGACCGAGATTGCGCGCCGATTGGCCAAGCTCGCGAACTCGCCGTTTCTGAAAGTGGAGGCCAGCAAGTTTACCGAAGTCGGCTATGTGGGCCGCGACGTGGAATCGATGATTCGAGATCTCGTCGATGTGGCGATTGACATGGTGCGCGAGGAACGGCTGGAACAAGTGGCCGATCGCGCCGAGCAACAGGCAGAAGACCGGTTACTCGATCTGCTGATGCCGCCGCAACCGGAAGCCGCTGAAAGTGTGGATCGCACGCGCGAAAAGCTGCGCGAGAAGTTGCGCGCCGGCAAGTTGGACGACCGCACCGTGGAAGTAGATGTCAAAGAGCGGGGACCCACGTTTGAAGTTTCAACCAACGGCAACATCGAAGAGATGGACATCAATCTCAAAGATGTCATCCCCGGTTTGTTCGGCCCGCGCAGCAAGAAACGCAACATGCGCGTTTCCGAGGCGATGGAGTACCTGATTCAAGAGGAAGAGCAGAAGCTTGTCGATATGGATCAAGTCACTCGCATCGCGCTGGAGCGAGTGGAACGGAACGGCATTATCTTTCTCGACGAAATTGACAAGATTGCGGGTCGTGAAGGCGGTCATGGGCCGGATGTCAGCCGGGAGGGAGTGCAGCGCGATATTCTGCCGATCGTCGAAGGAACCACAGTCAATACGCGACATGGATTTGTGCGTACTGACCATATTCTGTTTGTTGCGGCCGGCGCATTCCACGTTTCGAAGCCCGCCGACCTGATTCCGGAACTGCAAGGCCGTTTCCCCATTCGGGTCGAATTGAAATCGCTTTCGGAAGCCGATTTTATTCGCATTCTGAAAGAACCGAAATCGGCGCTGGTCAAGCAATACACGGCGTTGCTCGAAACTGAAGGCATCAAGTTGACCTTTACCGACGACGCAATAGTGGAGGTCGCACGCAATGCCGCGCAAGTGAATGAATCGGCGGAGAACATCGGCGCCCGGCGCCTTCACACCATCATGGAGAAACTGCTGGAAGATATCTCTTTCGACGGGCCCGACCTTAAGAAAAAGAACATCAAAATCGATTCCGCGTATGTGCGTAAGCAGCTAGCCGATATTGTCAAAGATCAAGATTTGAGCAGGTATATTCTTTAGTGCGGCCGAGTGGCGCTGCATTGCTGTTGGCCTGTTTGATGCTGGCAGGATGCGGGTATGTCGGTCCTGTCCTGCCGCCTTCTCCCAACATTCCAAATCCGGTCACGGATCTGCAAGCTATCGAGAAGGGCGACCGGCTCAATATTACGTTCAGCGTTCCACCGCGCACAACGGACAGCATCGTTATCAAGCATTACACCGCGATCGATCTCGCCATAGGCCCGGCTGACACGCCGTTCGATTTTGACAAGTGGTCGGCTTCTGCCCAGCACTTTGAAGTTGCGGCGCCGCCGGTCGACCCGGAAGCGCCGAAACCAGAGCCAGTATCGAAAGCATTGCCTGCCGCCGAATGGGTGGGCAAGCATGTTGTAGTTGCCGTCCGCACTTCGACGAGAAAAGAGGACCACTTTTCGCAATGGTCGAATCGCGTTCTGCTAGATGTCATTTCGCCGCTGTCTGCCCCGAATACAAAGGTTGAGGCTACAAAGAATGGCTATCTATTGACTTGGCCTGATGAGGGAGCGGGCGTTCACTATCTTATTTTTCGACGCGGCCCCACGGATAAGACACCGGTACAAATCGGAACTTCCGATGATCCTCTTTATTTGGACAGAACATCGCAATGGGACACGTTGTACAACTATACGGTTGTCGCCCAGAAAGGGACCGCGCAGAGCAATTCGTCGAAAGAACTCACCATCACTCACGCCGACACATTCGCGCCCGATGTTCCCGCGAGCATAGTGGCGCTGGCGGGGCCAGACTCAATCGAAGTGTCGTGGTCGCGCAGTCCTGACGCTGATTTAAAGGGCTATTACGTGTATCGATCGACCAACGGCGGCGACTTCGTACGGCAGGGCGATGTGGTGAATGTGCCGACATTCAGCGATCACACCGTGGAGCACGGAAAATCTTATCGCTACGAGATCAGCGCCGTGGATCAGAAGGCCAACGAAAGCGCAAAATCGCCGCCCACTGAGCCGATTGCATTCTAAGAATTACCAGGCTTAGGTTTGTCGCACCATATGGTAGCCTCGGTGGTATGAAGGCTCGGCCGGTGCGGGGGACCGCTGTTTGGACCGCTTCCTGACGAGTTGGATCGGGTCCTTCCAGGAATTTCTCTTTCTCGCTGGCCGCTCTTTTCTGAATATTTTCCGAAGGCCTCACTACTACAACGACGTAGTCATCCAGATGGACCTTATCGGATTCGGAAGCATTCCGATTGTGCTTCTAACCGGGTTTTTCAGCGGCGCAATTATCGCGTTGCAGATGGCCCGCGCTTTGAATACCTACGGAGCCAGCAGCGAGGTTGGCTCGATTGTTTCGCTGACGCTGGTCCGCGAGCTTGGGCCCGTGCTGACCGCATTGCTTGTCGCAGGACGCAACGCTTCAGGAATCGCGAGCGAACTCGGCTCGATGAAGGTGACCGAGCAAATCGACGCCATGCGCGCGCTTGGTACAGACCCGGTTCAGAAACTGGTGACGCCGCGTCTCACCGCCACTGCAATTATGCTTCCTTGTTTAACGGTGATCGCCGACGCGGTTGGCCTGTTTGGCGCGTATCTGATCGCGGTTCCGTTATTACATCTCCTTAGCGCGAGTTATTACTGGTCAAGTTCCTGGCGCGCGCTGGTATTGAACGATCTAGCCCAAGGCCTCATCAAACCGCTTCTCTTCGGGATGATTATTTCGCTCATCGGCTGTTTTTACGGTTTGCGCACAACAGGCGGAACGCAGGGCGTAGGTCATGCCACCACGCAGGCGGTAGTTAGCGCCTCGATTTGGATCTTTGCCGTTACGTTCCTGATCGACAAGATCTTCGTTAACTTGTGAGCAGCATGCCCGAAGCGGGAGCACCCCTCATCGAAATTCGCGACGTAAATCTTCAATATGAAGAATCGTGGGCGCTGCGCAATATATCAATGACATTGAAGCCGGGCGAGACGCGCATCATTTTCGGCGCGGCGGGAGCCGGAAAAACCACCCTGCTGAAAGCCGTGATCGGCCTGGTGAAAGTGGATTCGGGGGACATCAAACTCTTTGGCGAAGACGTCACAACCCGGAAGGAACAAGATCTGTACACGCTGCGCAGCCGCGCTGGTTTTTTGTTTCAGGAAGGAGGACTCTTCGACTCGCTGCTGGTGGGAGAGAACGTCGAGTATCCGCTGGTCAACCAGCAAACTGGAACGGACAACAACGACGTTTCCGGCAAGAATCTGGAGCAGCGTGTCAGAGAGACGCTGCGCTTTGTCGAACTGGAACATACGTTCGATAAATTCCCAAGCGAGTTATCTGGCGGCATGAGAAGGCGTGTCGGCATCGCGCGCGCTACAGTTACAGAACCACCGCTGGTGCTCTACGATTCGCCGACAGCGGGGCTGGACCCGATTACGGCCAATATCATCATGGCTTTAATTGCGAAGGAACGCGATACGCGCAATACAGCGTCATTGATAGTTACTCATCGCTATCAGGACGGCGAGTTGATGGCGAATTATCGCTATGACGCCCAGAACGGAGAACTGGCGCCGGTCAGCGAAGAGGAACAGAACGATCCGAATCTTACGCGCACAAAGTTTATTGTGATGAAAGAGGGGGAAATCGTGTTTCGCGGCACCCGGCACGAATTAGAACAATGTGAGGACGCGTACGTGAAACGTTTTGTGAGACACGAACATTAATTATGCCCAGCAAGGAACGAGTTAGTGTAGCGCAATTGAAGGTTGGAATTCTGGGGATTATTGCGCTCTTTTTTATTACGCTTCTAATATTCCTGTTGACGGGTGGAATCAGTTGGTTCCAGCACACCGTTCCCCTTCACGTATACGTGTCGGATGCTTCGGGGCTTACGCAGGGTTCGCCGGTTCGCATCAACGGCATACCGGCCGGAAAGGTTACCGGCGTAGCGCTTTCGGGAGAAACGAATCCAGCGCGGGTTATCAAGGTTGACTTCGAAGTAGATCAGGATATGCTCAAGCAGATTCCGAAGGACTCCATTGCGTCCATCGCGAGCGACAATCTCTTAGGCAGCACAAAGTTTCTTCAGATCGATAAGGGTAAGAACACAGAGACCGTTCAGTCGGGCGCATATATGCAATCCGCCAATACGCAGGAGTTCCAGCAACTTGTGCAGCAAGGCTTTGGCGTCCTCGATTCCGCGCAGTCGATTCTTCAGAAGATTGAGGATATCGTCAATCAAGTGCAGGTCGGAAAGGGGACGATTGGCAAGTTACTTGTCGATGAAAGCATGTACAACAGCCTGCTGCAGACTGTCAATCAGGTTCAACAACTTGCCACGACTCTTAATTCCAGAACTGGAACGATTGGCCATCTGGTCAACGACCCCACTCTGTATAACCAGGCGGAAGAAATCGTGACGCGGTTAAATGACATCACCAAAGGCCTTCAAGAGGGGCAGGGGACCGCGGGAATACTTTTGAAAGATCCAAAGATTGCCACGGATCTGGATCATTCGATTGACCAGCTCAACACGATACTTAAGAACCTGAATGAAGGCAAGGGGACGGCCGGACAACTTCTGGTTAGCGATAAGATCGCCAATCAGGTGTCGACGACACTGGACAAAGTGAACGTTACTATAGACAAGATCAATTCAGGACAGGGAACGATCGGCCAATTACTGGTGAATCCCGCGCTATACGATCAAGCGACTGGTACGACTCGGGAGTTGCACGATTTGCTGAAGGATTTTCGTGCGAATCCCAAGAAGTTCCTAACCATCCGGCTACACATTTTTTAATTTGAAGCGGCTGATCATCAACGCCGATGATTTTGGCTTCACGCCCGATGTGAATGCGGGAATCGTGCATGCGCATCGTGAAGGCGTACTGACTTCTACAACGTTGATGGCAAACGGCGAGGCTTTCGAAGATGCGGTCCGGCTGGCATATGAAACGCCTGGGCTCGATATCGGATGTCATTTAGCGCTGGTACAAGGGACGTCATTACGTACCGGGCGCCCCTTTCCAGAATCACCCCTGCGGCTTTTGAAGGAATTGGGCTCCGGACAAGTGGATGTGTATTCCGAGCTTCGTGCGCAAATCGAAAAAATTCGGGATGTTGGCATCGTCTTGAGTCATCTGGATTCGCACAAGCACACGCACATTATTCCGTCTGTATTTAGAACGGTCGTCAGGCTTGCGCAGGAGTTCGCTATTCCGTACGTTCGTTTGCCTCTCGATCACACGACACGATTTGTAGGGGCGGCTTGCCAAGTGGCGGATGTATATTACCGACGAATGGCGGCTGGCTCAAATGTGCAGATGACCGATCATTTTCTCGGATTTCGGCTAACAGGTTACTTAACTGAAGAAAGTTTCGCCATCGCACTGCGCGGATTGCAAGACGGCACTACGGAATTCATGTGCCATCCAGGATTTTGCAACGCAGAACTGAAGGCTGCGCGGACACGTTTGAAAGAATCGCGCGTTCGTGAGTTGGAGGCGCTGACGTCTCCGCGCATTCGGAAGCTTATGGACGAAGAATCAATCCACTTGGCAACCTTTTATAGAAAAGATCTTCAGATTGCTCGGGAATAACAAATTTGCCGTCAAAGATTGTCATCAGGACCTTTGTGTCAGCAATCTTCACGGGATCAATCGCAAAAATGTCATCCGAGAGCACGACAAAATCCGCTAACTTTCCCGGCTCCGTCGAACCTTTAATTTTTTCTTCGAAGCTTGCGAAAGCCGCGCCCATCGTATAGGCTTTCACGGCTTCTTCGACGGTGATCTTTTGCTGTGGCACCCAGCCGTCGGGATGTTTGCCATCCAGCGTGCGCCGGGTCACAGCACCATAAATACCCATAAGGGGGCTCATGGGAGCCACCGGCCAGTCGGACCCGAAGGCGAGCGTCGCGCCCGAATCCAATAAAGATCGAAACGCGTAGGATGTTTTTGCTCGTTCCGGGCCAATGCGCTTTTCCGCCCAGCGGCCATCATCGATCAGATGATACGGTTGCATGGATGCGATCACATGATCGCGTCCGAAGCGCGGAATGTCCGCGGCGGTCAAATGTTGGGCATGTTCGATTCGCAAGCGGCGATCGCGCGCTCCATGCTCGCGTTCCAGCCGTTCGTACATCCCAAGAATGATGTCGTTAGCCCTGTCTCCAATCGCGTGCGTAGCAATTTGAAGCCCGGCCGTATCCGCGCCTTCCATGTTGCGCCACATCTGATCGGGATTCGAAAGTTCGGCGCTGGTAATGCCGCTGGTGTTCGGAGAATCGAGATAAGGCGCAAACAGAAGAG
>Ga0070741_10004345_pt1 | contig 33183 bp, 28 predicted proteins | sample Coa_R1_4_FD_66440 | JGI IMG/M metagenome (GOLD analysis project Ga0070741, IMG submission 66440) | Surface soil microbial communities from Centralia Pennsylvania, which are recovering from an underground coalmine fire - Coalmine... | ecosystem: Environmental > Terrestrial > Soil > Unclassified ... | reverse complement strand
CGACATCATTGCCGAAGGCCCGATCGTGCATGGGGTGTCGCGCCCCGAAGCGCTGCGCCGCGCGGCGGAGCTGATCGAGCTCGTCGGCCTGGATGGCAAGGCATTGGCGCGCTATCCGCACGAATTCTCGGGTGGCCAGCGCCAGCGGATCGGCATCGCGCGTGCGCTCGCGCTTTCGCCCGAGATCCTGATCGCAGACGAGCCGGTATCGGCACTCGACGTTTCCGTGCAGGCACAGGTCCTGCGTCTGCTCGCCGACATTCGCAACCGCCTGCACCTGTCGATGCTTTTCATCACGCACGACCTGCGCGTGGCGGCACAAGTCTGCGATACGATCGCGGTCATGCAGCGCGGCAAGATCGTCGAATACGGCTCCGCGGTCGATGTCTTCACCGCGCCGAAGCACCCGTACACCCAGGAGCTCTTCGCCGCGGTGCCTGGGCGTCACTGGCAACCGTCGTCGGCCGGCCTCGCATGAGCTTTGCCGAGCACGCCACGCTGCATGACACTCCCGTTCCTTTCAACGTTCGAATAAACACGATGACGATTCACCGCATTCTTCTCATGGGCAACGAGCACCTGAAGCGCGTCTCTGCGCCCGTCGACGATCCTTCCTCGCCCGCGGTCGCGGCGCTCGTCGACGACCTGCTCGATACGATCAATTCGGTCGATGGCAACGGCCTGGCCGCGCCGCAGGTCGGCGTCAATCTGCGCGTCGTCGTCTACCGCGTTCCGGCGCACCGGATTCCCGCCGGTGCGCGCCAGCAGCCGGTGCCATGGACTACGCTGATCAATCCCGTGCTCACCCCGCTCGATGACGAGAAGCGTCCCATCTGGGAGCGTTGCCAGTCATTGCCGAACCTCTACGGTCGGGTGCCACGCTACAACCACATACGACTCACCTACACCACGCTTTCGGGCGAGTCGCAAACGCGCGTTGCGCGCGGCTACCACGCGATGCTGCTGCAGCACGAATGCGATCATCTCGACGGCGTGCTCTATCCGATGCGAATGACCGACATGCGCGATCTCGCGTTCGTCTCGGAGCTGATGCCGGATGGCCGCGACTTCTTTTCCTATACCGCCGCGCAGTTCGACGGCGATTAGCCTCCACATGTGACGTCAGGTTCCCGATCGGACTCGCGATGCATGAACTCGCTTTCCTCTCCGCCGTCGAGCTTCTCGAAGGCTTTCGCCAAAAGGCGTTTTCGCCCGTCGAGGTGACGCGTGCTTGTCTTGGCCAGATCGACCGGGACGCCCCCAGTCTGAACGCGTTCGTGCACGTCGATGCCGACGCCGCGCTTGCATCGGCGCGTGCGTCGGAAGCGCGCTGGCACCGCGGCGCTCCAGCGGGGGCGCTCGACGGCGTGCCCGTCACCATCAAGGACCTGATTCTCACCCGCGGCGTGCCAACGCGGCGCGGCTCGAAGACGATCGACCCAAACGGGCCGTGGGACCTCGACGCGCCCGTCACCGCGCGATTGCGCGAAGCGCATTCAGTGATCCTCGGCAAGACGTCGACGCCGGAAATGGGATGGAAGGCGGTCACGGACAGTCCGCTGACCGGCGTCGCGCGCAACCCATGGAATCCCGCGATGACCCCGGGCGGAAGCTCCGGCGGCGCAGGCATTGCCGCCGCGACGGGAATGGGCGCGCTGCACGTCGGCACCGATGGCGGTGGCTCGATTCGCATTCCGGCGTCGTTCTGCGGCATCTTCGGATTGAAGCCGAGTTTCGGCCGCGTACCTGCGTGGCCGCTGTCGCCGACGGGAACGGTCGCGCATCTCGGTCCGATGACGCGCACGGTCGCCGATGCGGCCTTGATGCTGAACACGATCAGCCGTCCCGATACGCGGGACTGGCATTCGCTGCCGTACGATCCGCGCGACTATCTCGCGGGACTCGATGACGGTATTGCAGGGGCGCGCATCGCCTGGTCACCGGCCCTCGGGCGATTTGACGTCGAGGCCGATGTCGCCGACGTGGTCGCACGTGCCGTGCGCGTGTTCACCGAACTCGGTGCGGCAGTCGAGCAAGTGGATCCGGCATTGCCGGACGTGCACGCGATCTTCCGCACCCACTGGTGGATCGGCTGCTACAACGCCGTGCGCGCGCTGCCAGCGGAGAAACGTGCGCTACTCGATCCGCGGCTTGCGTCGGTCGTGGACGAAGGTTCACGCATCACGGTCGACGAATACCTGAACGCCATCGCCGCACGCGGGAGCCTTGGCGCCGCAATGCGCGAATTCCACACGCGCTACGATTTCCTCATCACGCCCACGGTCGCGGTGTCGCCATTCACGGCTGGACACCTCGCACCGGAATCGATGGGTGATGTCGGCAGCGACTGGACGCGCTGGGCGTCATTCTCGTATCCGTTCAACCTGACGCAGCAACCCGCCGCCACGGTGCCGTGCGGCGTCACGCCATCAGGCTTGCCTGTCGGGCTGCAGATCGTCGGCGCCATGCACGACGATCGCGGCGTGCTGCGCGCGGCACGCGCATTCGAGCGCGCGCAGCCCTGGCACGGCAGCTATGTGCGCAGGACAGCTTGACCGGCGCGAGGCGTCGAAGGGACTTATCCCGTTCAATCTCTGTGTCGATGCCAGTTGTCGCGTTCAATCCTTCGGCGGGACCGCCATGTCGTACGTGATCCACGTGGTGCGAACGGCATGTTGGTCGTACAGGGTCCGGGCCCGATAGTTGTCATCCGCGGTGATCCATCTCACCATCGTGCATCCGCGACGCTGCGCCTCCTGCTTGACGGCTTGAAGCAGCGCAGCCCCAACGCCTCGACCACGCGCCTGCGCATCGACAAAAAGATCATCGAGGAACATTCCTGTCTCGCCGCGCAGCGGACGAGCGAACGGCCGGAAGTGGGCGAGACCAAGCACCGATCCTCCACTGCGCGCAAGCAGGGCCTCGACCTCATGAGTCGGGTCGTTGATCCAGCGCCAGACGGTCTCCAGTCGCTCCGAGGTCATCTCGACGCGATAGAACTGCGCATAGCCTTGGTACAACGCAGCCCAACGCGCGCGATCGACAGCGCGCGGCCGGTCGATGGTCACGGAAGGCGTGGGTGGAGTGTTCATCAGCGTTGAGTGATCTCGGTGATCCGTACGTGCGGCCAGGCAGTGTATGGAGTGCAATGAACGCCGGCAACGCGCGGATGTCGCTACCCGCGATCACGACCGCGTCGGGCTGTCGCACCGATGCTACTTCAGATTCAGCAACGATGCTGCCCAAAGCCTTCGCGCGGCAGGCGGGAAGTCCTCCAGCGTTGCAGCAGCGGTATTGAGATCAGCGTTCGGCGCGGTTAATTTGAGAGCTCCGGCAACGTTTCAGTGCCGGAAGCACAATTTCCAACGGTGAGTTACGACGCGTAGGCCATCACGTTACCGCAAGTGCGATCGAGAAGACCTCGTCGCGGTGCACGCGGGCGAACACGCGGCTGGCCGCGAGTCGCACTTCATAGCATGATGCTCATCCACGTTTTCGGTGTGATCGCAGGGCCACCCCGCCCGCAGCGAGCAGCATCAAGCTGAGCACCGACAGTGCCCATTCCTGCAATGTCGGAATCGTTGTCGGAGAAACCGGCGGGAGCACAGGCGCCGCTGTCGCGGTGAGACTCGCCGAAGCGGTTGCGGTGCTGCCGCCCTCGTTCGAGGTCACGTTCCCGGTCACATTGTTGTAGGTCGCCACCGCCGTGGGCGTGACGTTCACGCTGAAGGTACACGAGGCGCTCGCGGCCAGCGTCGCGTTCGACAAATTGATGCTGCCCGAGCCAGCGATGGCGGTCACGGTCCCTCCGCCGCAGCTGCCGCTGAGGCCGTTCGGCGTGGAAATCAGGAGGCCTGCCGGCAGCGTGTCGTTGAAGCCAACGCCGGTGAGCGTCGACGTGTTCGGATTGTGGATCGTGAAGCCGAGCGAGGTCGAGGTGTTGACCTGGATCGTCGCTGCGCCGAACGCCTTCGTGATCGTCGGTGGCAGGGTCGCGCCCTGGAGCGCGAAGATCTGGGCGCGGTCCTGCCCAGGCTCCACGACGACGATGTTTTGCGACGACGGATCGATCGCTACCCAAGCCGGCCGCATGAACTGCCCATTGCCGGTGCCCGATGAGCCGAACTGACTGAGGTAAGTGCCCGTTGAGTCGAAGACCTGTACACGATCATTCAAGAAGTCCGCGACCGCGATGTTGTGGCTGACCGGGTCGATGGCGACCCCGATGGGATTTTTGAACTGGCCATTGCCGCTGCCATTGGAGCCGAACTGCCTCAGGTAATTGCCGGCAGAATCGAAAATCTGCACACGATTATTGTTGGTGTCTACGACGACAATGTTGTGGCTCGTCGGGTCGATGGCCACGCCGAAAGGATGGTCGAACTGGCCGTTGCCGCTGCCGAACGAGCCAAACTTGGTGATGAAGGTCCCGGCGGAACTGAAGATCTGCACCCGAGCGTTGCCGGAGTCTACGACGAGGATGTTGTGGCTGGTCGGGTCGATCGCCACGCCTTGGACCGCCGAGAATTGCGCGTCGCCGCTGCCGAACGAGCCGAACAGCGTGATGAACGCGCCAGCGGGACCGAAGATCTGCACACGCTCATTGATGGAATCGTCTGTGACGACGATGTTATGGCTCGTCGGGTCGATGGCTACGCCGTTCGAGTTGGTGAATTGTCCGTTGCCGCTGCCAGACGAGCCGAACTTGGCCAGGAAGGTGCCGGTGGAATCGAAAATCTGCACGCGATCATTCGCAGCGTCTGCGACAACGATGTTATGGCTGGTCGGATCGATCGCCACACCTTCGGGAAGTCTGAACTGTCCGTTGCCGCTGCCCGTCGATCCGAACGTGCTCAGAAACACATAGGTTTGAGCTGAGGCCGCGCTCGCGAACAACGCTGCGGCAAGTCCCAAGGCGAACATGGGCGCGCGAAACGACGTGCAATGGAACACGTGGCAAACCTTCATGAGGCTCTCCCTCGTGCGGTTTTTTCCGCAGTGGACCGACCAATGCCTCGAGCAGATAGAGCGTGGTGAGCCGACCCTAGGCTTACCCTGACCTCCGCTTGCTTTGCATCATGCCAGCAGCGCCTGACGCGGTCTTTTAAATCAACATTGTGAGTGTTGCCGTCTTACGGCATGTGGCGAACCTGCAACACGGGAGCGCCGCCAGCGGTCGGACGCGCTGCGGAGCGCTGCGGAGGGCTGCGGAGCCATCGTAGCCGATGGCTCCTCACCTCTAGCCACAGGCCCTAGAACCGCGCATTCATCCAGTTCTTCATCAGGTCAAAGAGGTTCTTGGTGGCGTTCGAGTATTGACCCGGTGTCTTCTCGCACGCGGTGCACTCGGTCCCGCCGTGCGTTGCGCCCTCGATCACATAGAACTGTTTGTCCGTGCTTGCCGCCATGTCGAAGTATTGCTCGGCATCGCGAATGAAGTAATGGCCGCCCATCGCTGTCACCAGCAGAGGCACCGTCATCTGCTGCAGGTTGCACGGCGTCGAGTTGTTGCTCGAGCACCAGTCGACGTTATTGAAGGAGTCGCTCGAGCGCACAGCGCGCACGCTGAGGAATGATTTCGTCGTCAGGAACATCGTCGCGCCGAAGCTGTGCGCATCCTCAGGCGTGGTGCTCACGACCCGGACGCTCTCCACCGGAAAGCGGTTCTCGATCGTGCCATCGTTGCGGACCAGGTTGCGCGGCTGCACCGTGCTGTGATGAATGCTCAAGTCGATCTGCGACAGCCGCGCATTGTCGGCGAGCGGCACGATGAACGGCGCGTCGTCTTGACCTTTCGCCTGCGCCTCGGCCAAGCGTGCAAGCGCCTCGTTGATCAGGAAGTTCATGCGAGCCGACTGCGCCGCGAAGTAGTCCTTCTTGAATTTATCGGAGTAGCGCGTCGACCCGTCCGGATCGTATCCATTCCTTGGGCTGAATGGATCGAGCTGCCGGCTCTCGTGAGGCTCGCGATTGTGGTTGAGCACGGCCGCATCGTTGGTCACGTCACCCAGGATGCTGCGCACCGCGTTGATGCCGTTGCCCGGGTGCGCGTCCATGAGGATGACGCCGTCGGCGCGAGGCAAGCCGGCCAGGGTGTTATCGCACTTCACGAGCTTGGTGGCCTGCTGGCAGAACGCGACACCCTTTTCGGCGACCGCCTCATAGAAGGTCATGGTAGGACCGCCACCGCTGTGCCCGAGCAGTACGACTTTCGTGATGCCGGGCACCTTGGTGCGCAGGTACGTCACACCCTGCTTCACGTCGAGCGCGTTGTTCTCCCACGGCGCGCACAGCGCTTCGTTGTTGTCGCAGCGTGGATTCATGCCGAGCACGACGAAGCCCCGAGCGGGAAGCTCTTTTGTGCTGATATGGGACAGGTAGTTCGAATTCCGGTGCATCACGATCACGCCGATATGCGGACTTGGAAACAAGGCCGAATCCGGCAGGTAGAGAGCGCCCTTGGTCGCGCTGGGCGAGAACTGGATGAACGTCGGCGCGGGTACCGCCGCACCTGTCTGCGTGCCGAGGGCCAACAGGCCGCACAGCGCAAGAGTGCGCGTGGCATTCGTGAACTTCATTGGCGAGCCTCCTGAATGTGTTTGCTTGATTCGTCCGTGCCGCGACAAAGGCGTCGCGAGCGAGCATGAAGACTGATAGTTATTCTCGGCGCAGATTCGCCGTTTGGCTCGAACGTGTCAAGTAACCCGAAAGCCATTCCGCATGGGCGAACGGCGCGAAAACGGGCCAGGATTTGCACCTGCGAGGCCGTGGTTCGTGCGCAACGGCGAAGCGCTTCCAAGGCAAGGTATGCAGCTGCTCACACCCGAAGCGGTCTGGATGCTAATCACCACCTGCACGGCGGAAGAACTCGCCAAGGCGCTCGGCAGTCCCGCCGCTGACATTTCTGGAACAAGCGCCTGCGCCTGCGGTCGCAATCGGACACGATTCACCAGAGAGGTTCTCCATGGCCAGCAACCGAGCCATTTATCACGTGGTGCCCAACGCCGACGGCAAGCGATGGGTAGTCACCATCGAGCAGAGCGATTCATTCCGCGAAGAGTACGACACCAAGGACGAGGCAGTACGAGCTGCGAAGAAGATGGCGCGTCTCCAGGAGCCTTCGCAAGTGAAGGTGCACAAGCAGGACGGCAACATGGAGTACGAGAGCACTTACGGCGACGATCCAGGTCGCTCCCCAGGCTGAATGGCGCCATGGCGTCGCATCACTCACGCCGTGATGCTGTTGATGCCCAGGCCAATGAATGCGGCCCTGAACTCGTGGGTTTTCTGGCTGAGTTTAGCGGTAGCGTTAGCGGTTGCTGCGCTGGTCGCCTTCGCGGTCAATCGATGGCTTATCCAGCGTGGAAGAAGGCATGCTGTTGTGCATGCTCATCACGGCCGCTGAATGTGCAGCAGCGCACCGGCAAATGGCGAAATGCGCGATAACGCGCCGAGCTGGACGTAATCCGCGAGCGTTACGCCGAGTTTGAAACGACGGGCGAACCGATGGTGATTAACGAGCCCAGCACCGGAACATTTAATCCGTTCCACCGCGACCTTTAGCGCGGCATGCGCTTAGGTTATTGCGCCCGCCTTCTGCAACTCCCGAATCAGGCTCGCCTCGTCATCAAACACGGCACCTCCATCCCCGTCAGCCCGCACTGCTTCAGGCCAACCAGAAAGTCACCAGGTCGATTGGCTCTCCCGGTTAGCGAGCTCAACTCCGAGCACCTGGCGCTGCCCTTCCCAATTGATGCCGATGGCGATGAGCACCGCCTGACTCTGAATGACGCCGTCTTCGCGGACCTTCTCGTAACGCGCGTCGAGGATCAGGTACGGGTACGCTTCGGTTAGGCGCCGGTGCGCGAATTTGGTGAGACCCTCATCCGCGGCGCCCAGGAAATCGGTCATCTCCGCCTGCAGAATCTGATCAAGTGCTTCCTTGACCAGCGCGGACGTCCATCACTTCAATGGTCCGCCCGCTTTAGCAAAAAGGCTACTCGACGGCTCCGAGTTGCACGTGCACGCGCTGGCCGGCAGTGCTGGTCGGCCAAAATGCTGAAGGGGGTTGCGCCCTGGCAGCGGCTAGCCGCCATGGGCCGTTTACGCGAGAGATGCGTCACTCTCTGGAAGAGGACGATCGAGCGACGCGTCGCGCATGACGCGGCGGCAGTCCACGCTGCGGGAGGCGCCGGCGGGCTTTATGCTTTGCGCGCGGGCTCGCGTCTCGCGATGCATCGGTCGCCTACTGGTTCGCGAAGCCGTCTGGCATGCGCTACGCGGAACTGTTCGCGAAACTGGAGCCGCTACTCGCAAGCCAGCGGTTGCGCCTTGTGGGTGCGGCAAATGGTGCTTGGTCCTGCGCTCGAATTTTGTCTGCACGTCACAAAAGCCGTGTGTATGCCGGCTACCATCGATACACGCAGCATTTGCCTCAGCCCGATGTTCGACCAACCGCCTTAGCGTGATTGCAAGGCAGGCGGTCCAACTTTGTCGCATGCCGGAGCCCATTCGCGAAAAGCTCGGCGCAAATGAAAAGAACTGCATCGGCCTCCATGCTAACCTACATCGGGTCCATCCCAGCCTTTCGGATCGCAGTCGCCGAGTCTGACGACACCAGCGCGTTCAGGAAGATGCGGGCGGCCGCCGCCTCGTTTGTGGCGGAGTGCACGCCTCCTGACCAGATCGTGTAGCTCTGCAGCCCGGCCGGTAAAGGACCGAGATACTCGACTCCAGCGGCGTGCTGCAATTCGGAGATCTGCTGAAAGCCGAGTTCGACCTCGCCGCGTGAGAGCAACTCGGCGATCTGAGCGCCCGAAGGAGGCTGCCGGATCTTGCCCTGAACCTGATCTGCAATGCCCAACCGCTGAAACACTTTGGCCATATAACGTCCACTGGGGCCTGATGAGAGACCGATGGATTTCGCTTGCAACAGCGCCTTGCGCAGCGCCTCCTCATTCGATATGTCCGGCCGTGATTGTCCCGCGCGGACGGCGATTCCGATGCCGGATTTGGCGAAATCCACTCGAGTCCCGGGCACGATCTTGCCTGCCTTGGCGAGCATGTCGAGGTTCTGCGGCGTGTTCAGCACCACATCGAAGACCTCGCCTTCTTCAACCCGTTTGGCAATGGCCTCGGAGCCACTCCATGTGAACACCGTAGCGCTGGCGGAAGTGCTTTGGTAGCGTGCGGCCGCATCGCTGACGATTTCCTTGACCGCGTTCGGCGCAATGATCCGGAGATCAGCGCCGGCCACGCTGACAGCAAAAGCGCATGCAACGATGGCCAGCGTTAGCGCCGCGCCTCGAGCGCAGCCGTCGATGAGTGGCGCTGCCGGCGAGCAGGTTCGGACCATTTGATTCCCCGGTGGAGTGAGCGGGTTCCAAGCCTTTCAAGGCCAGGTCGCAGCTCGAGCTTAAGTAGAGCGCATCAGGAAGGCGGAGCCACAACCGCTCCATGCATTCCGGCCTTATCAATGGCCGCTTTTACTCGGCCTTCCGACTTCACATCCTCAATGAAGTGGCGAGCGTATGCGAGCCCGGCATCCCGCCCTTTAGCCATTACCATCGCGTGTGGATCAACGCCGGCGCGACCATCGAGAACTCGAGAACCGGGCAATTGATTCGACGCCTCGAACAGGCTTGGTTTGATGCTGAAGATGGCGTCGGCATTTCCGGATTTCAGCGCCTGCAGCGTCGCAGGTAGGCTCGCGGCACGGACCACCACCGCATTTTTCAATATCCCGGAAAGAAAGACATCCGGCTGGGATTTCTCCTGCACCGCAACCCGAATCCCAGAGCGATCCACATCATTCATTGTTGAAATGGAGGAACCTGCAGGCACAAGATAGCCGAATTCCATTTCGAGATGCAGCGCCGTGAAGTCCCACTCCTTCGCACGCGCAGGACTAAACCCAACGAAGGCCACATCCCACGCACCGGATTTTCCCGCGTCGAGAAGGGCTCCGACGGATGGGTACAAGATGGGTTCGAACGGAACGCCCAAACGCCGGGCCAACTCTTTTCCGAGATCGAACCCCACGCCCCTCATTTCGCCCGTTGCGGGATCACGTATCACGTTGTGGGGACTACCAAGCTGCAGTCCTACCCGCAGCGTGCCGGTTGGCGCCAACGCCTGGCGAGCTTCCGGCGTAGGAGCGGTAGTAACAGTGGCGCAGCTTGCAAGCAAAAGTGCGAGCACTAGGCTCGTCAACCAATGGTTTCGTTGCACGGCGTTCTCCAGGCAAGCTGCCTGGCGCTCTCTAGCGCTCGGTCAGCGAGGATGCGTCGAGCGCCCAATTCTCGAACGCCTCGCACGAGGTTGCGCTCAATCCAACGTAAGCGCAATCAATCGTTTGAGTATCCGCGCTCATTGCCGGCACCGCGCCAACGACGCTGCCACTGTCCGCACCGCTCATCGATGTCCAGCGCTAGATTATTCGGTCGTACCCGTCCCAGTGGGCGGCGGTGCAGTCGATCGCGGAGAAGATCGGGTGCACGCACGTGGCTAGCGATCGATCAATCCCATCGTCGCGGCAGGGTAACGGTCACCCTTGGTGAACCCGACGGGCGCCGCCTGCCTCAGTGCGGCGACGTCCGCCGGCGTAAGCGTAATCCGCGCGGCGGCTAGATTCTCAGCCAGATGCTTTGCGCTGCGTGTACCGGGGATGGGAACGATGTGCTGACCAAGGTGGAGTACCCACGCCAGGGCGAGCTGCGCTGGCGTTATACCCTTGGCCTTCGCTAGCTCACGCACGCGTTGCGCCAGTTGCATGTTGTGAGTGGCATTCTCACGGGCGAATCGCGGCATGCCTCGCCGCAAGTCTTTCACGTCCAGCACATCGGCCGCGGGAACAGGTGCCGCGAGAAAGCCGCGTCCCAGCGGGCTGTACGCCACGTAGCCAACGCCAAGCTCGCTGCAAACCGGCAGCACGGTAGTCTCGTCTTCGCGCGTCCAAAGCGATAGCTCTGATTGCACTGCCGTGATTGGATGAATCACGTTCGCCCGCCGCAGATTGGCAACCGAAATCTCCGATAACCCCAGGTAGCGGACCTTTCCAGCCGCAACAAGCTCTGCCATCGCACCCACGGTCTCCTCGATCGGAACCGTTCTGTCCACGCGATGCTGATAGTAGAGATCGATGTGGTCGACCCGCAAACGGGCGAGGGAGGCGTCGCAGGCCTCGCGCACGTAAGACGGCGTACCGCAGATCGTCCGCGTGCCGTCGGAATTCTTGCGCTGCCCGAACTTCGTTGCCAACACTACGCGGTCGCGGATGCCGGCAAGCGCCTTGCCGACAAGCTCTTCATTGTGGAACGGACCGTAAGCGTCGGCCGTGTCGAGCATCGTGACGCCCTGATCGGCGGCTTCGCGCAGCAGCGCGATCGACTGCGCGTCTTCAGTCGGGCCGTAAACACCGGAGAGCGCCATGCATCCGAAGCCTATCTCCGCCACTTGCAGCTCGCGGCCGAGCTTGCGCATCTTCATTGAATGACCTCCCGCGTCGCGGCCGCAGGCGCGTGCCTTCGAAGATAAGCCACGTGGTGCCGCATACCGGTCTCAACTTCGAACGCTGGCGAATAATCGAGCTCGCGCGCAGCACGCGACAGGTCGAACGGGCGGCCGGCACTTCCGGGCCCTTCCGGCCCTGGGGGCTCGAGCTCAAGCTCGCACGACGGTGCGATGCGGCGCGCGATGGCGATCAGCGCCTCGGCGTCGTGCAGACGACCGGTTCCGATGTTGAATACACCGCCATCGATTCGGGTGGCATGCGCCGCGAGCAGCGCCGCGCGCGCGGCGTCGCCGACGTACACATATTCGCGCGGTGCATAAACGCGCGGCTTCAGCTTCGCGGGCCTGTTTTCGGCACAGGCACACGCCAGCTCGCCCAAGAAGGATGCGATGCCCGGCCGCAAGGGCAAAGGTGCAGGTCCGAAGATGTGCGCGAAGCGAAGGGTGATGAATTGGATTCCGTAGCGCTTCGCGTATGCTTGACCGAGCTTCTCCCCGTACAACTTGCTCGCGGCGTAGAGATTCTCGACTTTCAAGGCATCGTCCTCGCGCACCACGTCCTCGCGCACCGCGTTCATGTCGTACACGCCGACCGTGCTGCAAAACACTACACGCTGCACGCCCGCGAGGCGCGCTGCTTCGAGCACATTGAGCGTTCCGTCGACATTGACCTCGCTGGTGAGCCGGGGCTGTCCTTCGGTCGAAGGAGGGAGCAGACCCGCGGTGTGGATAACGCAGTCGGCGTGCTGATCACGCATCACGTCGAGCAGAGCCACGGCATCTCGGATATCGCCGCGGCAGAGCGTTACACCATCGGGCGGCGCTAGTGTCCCGAGAAACCCGACCGGCGATGCCACGTCGAATAGCACCGCTTTCTGTCCTTCGGCGACAAGCCGCTGAGCGATATGGCCGCCTATCTGGCCTGCGCCGGTGACGAGTACGGTCATCGGGACGCTGCTCCGAGCCGCGGCATGAGGCGCAGTGCGTTGCCGCCCTCGATTGCGACCAGATCGTCCATCGAGAAAAGGCCGCAGGCGCGGAGGCCGTTGCGATGCTCGTGCGCGGAGCGCTGAGGGAAGTCTGTGCCCAACAGGACTTGCGACGGAGCGACGAGCTGCATCAGCGACGAGAGCGCGTGACGGTTCGCGGACTGCGCGACGTCGAAGTGCAGCTTGCGGAGCTCGGCCAGCACTCCGTGCGGAAGCCTCGCCGCTCGCTCGGCGTCGAGGCGCTGCGCATGATAGACGAACCGCTCGACGAGATACGGCATCGTGCCTCCGGCGTGCGGAAAGATAAAGCGAACGTTGGGAAATTGCGCGGTGACACCGCCGAACACGAGGCTCGCTATCGTGCGGCAGGTGTCCGTTCCGTACTCGATCACCGCGAGAGGCAGGTCCGGAACGAACTCGCCAAGGCATGCCATCATGTTGGTCGGATGGGTGAAGACGACGGCGCTCCGCCGATCGAGCTCAGGCCAGATTGGCAGGAACACTGGGTCGCCGAGCCACCGGTGGCCGTAACTCGTCCACATGTGAACGCCATCCGCCCTTAGCACGTCGAGCGCGTACTCGATCTCGCGCAGACTCGCGTCGATGTCCGGCAACGGCAGCGTGGCGAACATGCCGAAACGCCCGCGATAATCGGCGACCTGGGCGGCGGCATGATCGTTGCACTCGCGCGCGAGACGTCGGGTTTCCTCGATGTCGCCGAACCAGATTCCGGGCGAGGGAATTGACGTGATCGCGAGGTCGACTCCGGCGCGCGCCATGTCGTCGATGGACTGCGTTGGCGTGAATCCCGCATACACCGGCGGCAAACGCTTGCCCGCGCGGGCGACGAGCGTCGGCGGTGTCAGGTGATGATGCACATCGACGATGCGCACGTGCCGCTCTTCCGGCAATTGCTCCATGCCTATCCTTTGACGCCGCCGCGCGTGAGGCCTTCGACGAAGCGCTTCTGCAGGATCAAGAAGGCGACCAGGATGGGGGCGGTTGCCAGCATCGCGTAGGCCATGAACTGGCCCCAGGAGATTCCGATGTCCTGGATGGTTCGCAGAAGGCCGACCTGCACGGTGCGCATCTCCTCCCGATTGGTCAGGACGGCACCGATCAGGAAATCGTTCCAGACGAACACGAAGAACAGGATGGCGACGGCGGCGAGCCCCGGCTGAATGAGGGGCAGCGTCACGCGCCAGAAGGCGCTGAACAGCGAGCACCCGTCCAGCAGCGCGGCCTCCTCGAGCTCGCGAGGAACGACCTCGATGAAGCCCTTGATGAACCAGATCGCCTGCGGCACAAGCCATGCGCCGTATACGAGGATCATGAAGACGTAGCTGTTGAGCAGGTCCGCGCGAATGGCGAGCAGGAAGATCGGAATCAGGATAGAAATTCCCGGAATCATGCTCGTGACCAGGATCGTGAGCAGGATCGCGTTCTTGCCGCGGAAGCGGAAGCGCGCGGCCGCATAGGCGCCCGGCGACGCGACCACGAGGCCCAGCACAATCGTTCCGGCCGCCAGCACCAGGCTGTTGAAGAAGACGCGCAGCACTTCTCTCGTCGTAAGGAGATCGCTGTAGTGCTCGAAAGTGACCGGACTAGGCAGCCACTGCGGCGGGTACAGCGCAACGTTTCCCTCGAGCTTGAACGACGTGAGCAAGCCCCAGACGATTGGCGCCAGCGCCATGAAGCACCCGAGGCCCAGCAGTCCGTAGGTAATCACGTCGTGCCGGCGCTTGCGCGATCTGCGGGAGGCCATGGGTTTCAGTAGAGATCGCCGCGACGCAACACGCGAATGTAGAAGAGGCTGAACACGATATTGAGCAAGAAGATCACCATGCCCACCGCAGCGCCGCTCGCGACCTTGAAATTGACGAAGGCATCAAGGAACACGCGCACGCTGAGTGTCTGGGTGCTGTCCAGCGGACCACCTCCAGTCATGACGTAGATCAGCGTGACCATGTTGAAGAAATGGAGTGTGGTCATGATCGCGGTCGCCATCACGCTGTTCTGAATGAACGGCAGCGTGACGCCCCAGAAGCTCGTCCACGCTGTGCATCCGTCCATCTGCGCAGCGTCATAGAGCTCCTGCGGCACCGTCTGCAGCGCCGCCTGGAAGAGGATCATCGGAAGCGGAAACGTCATCCACGTATTGACCAGCACCAGGATCGGCAGGGCCCAGTCGGCACTGGACAGGAACAGGAATTGTCCGAAACCGAGCTGATCGAGGACATACTTGATCGGCCCGTAGGACGGATTGAGCAGCCACAGCCACAACAAGCCCGCAACGGTCTGCGAAAGGGTCCACGGGATAATGAGGATCGTGCGGAATACCGATTTGAAGCGGATCGGCCGGTTCAGCAGCAATGCGAAGGCCATCCCGAGCGGTAGCGTTAGCGCGAGGGAGCCCAGCGCATAAAGGAGCGACGTGCCGAGCGCGCGCAGGAAATCCGGCGACGTCAGCAGTCGAGCGTATTGCGCAAGTCCAACGAAGGCCGTCTTCTGCAGGAATTTCGTCTGGTAGAGGCTGATGTCGACCGCGTAGTAAACCGGATAGAACGCGATGAGGCCGACGAGCGTGAGAGCCGGTAGCAATAGGACATATGGAGCGACGCGCATGCTTTGCATGGCGCGTAACAGCTGCGACGCCGCGCGTCCGCGCGGTTCGCGTACGCGGCCAGCGCCCGCGTTCCAGGCCGGGCCCGCGGCACTGCGCACTATTTGCCCTCGGCCTGGGCCTTGTTGTAGCGCTCGACGACGTTGGCGAGCGCTTGCGCGGGCGATACGCCCTTCAGGACGATGCCCTGGCTCTCGGAGGCGAGGATCTGTCCGAAGTTGAGCCAGCCCGAAGGGTACTGCCCCACCTTGCCATTGCGAGCGATGTACTGCGCCCAATCGCGCATCGCACTCGCCTCGGGCGTCTTGAACCATGGATCGTTGTACGTGGATTTCCGCGTCGGCATCTCGCCTGCCTTGGCGATGACGACCTGCACCTCGGGCGACGTCATGTACTCCATGAATTTGATCGCCGCCTCCGGATGCTTCGTATGCTTGCCCATCACGAAAGTCCATCCGAGCACGTGAACAGGCGCTGCCTTACCCTTCTCGAAACTCGGCGGGGGCGCCCAGCGCAGGTTGTCCTTGGCCGCCGTCGCGCGCAACGCTTCGTAGCGATGCGTACCCATGCCCGCCATCGCAATCGTGCCGCCGGCGAGCCCCTGATGCACGGCTTCGTAGGTGTAACCCACGACGGCCTGGCTGCTTGCCTTGCACTTGCCAACTAAGTCGGCAACGGTCGTCATGAACTTGAGTCCCGCGGGATTGTTCGCGATGGCGCGGCCTTTATCGTCGAGCCAGCTGCCGCCCGCTGCGAGCGCCATATCGTCGGCCCACTCGAGCAGGATGCTCGCCGCCTGTGACTGTGACAGACCGAAGCCGTAGCCCATGACCTGCGGTGAGTTGATGGTCCCTGCGGCCTTGCACATTTCGTCCCAGGTCGTCGGCACCTGGACACCAGCCTTGTCGAGCACGTCCTTGCGGTACATCAAAGCGAAAAAGCGGTACTCGGAGGGCAGCGCGTATTTCTTGCCGTCGAAAACGGTGCTGTCCCAGGGCAACAGCCAGTCGGTCTTGTCGATCTTGCCGAGGTACTGGTCGAGCGGCTGAATCGAGCCGGCAGCAACATGCAGCGACAGCGCCACGTTGTAGATTTTGATGACGTCCGGCGTGTTGCCTGCCGCGGCACCCTGGATGAGGTTCGCGTCTACTGTCGCGAACGGCACGGTCTCCACCCGCACCTTGATGTCCGGATTCTTTGCTTCGAACTTGGAGACGATATCGGTCATCGCCTGCCCGCGCGGACTCTTGTCGACCTTGAAGTTGTTCCAGAACACGATTTCGGTCGCCGCCGCGGCGAAGCCCGGGGCGCAGGCGAGAGCGAGCGCCCAGGCTGCGATTCGAATCAATTTCATCGTCTCCTCCAGGTCTTGCTGAGCGTCTGCGTGCGCGTTGGTCGTGAACCGACATTGATAAGCCGCGAGGCAGCCCGCGTCACGGAGGACGCGACTCGGCGACCCGCATGAGCTCGAGTTCGTCGACGAAACCATCGTAGCGGATTGCCGCCGTGATGTTGGCCCATTCGCCGTTGCAGTGCAGGAGCGGTGTGGCGGCCTTACCGAAATGGACCGCCTGCACCGACCCGACCAGCAGCGTATGCGTGGCGACCGGGATCTCGTCGGCAAGCAGGCAATCGAAGCTCACTATGGCGCGGCTGAGGATTGGGCTTCGGGTCTCGCCCTCGATCCATTCGCCGCTGACGAATCTATCTTCGCCGGAAACGCGCGTCCGACCCGCGAACATTTCAGCCAATGCGATATCGACGGCCGATAACACGTTGACGGCGAAGGCGCGGTTTTGCGTGATCAGCGACAGCGCGGCGCCGCTGCGGTTGACCGCGGCAACCAGTTGAGGCGGCTCGGCGGTCAGCGACATGACCGCCGTCGCGGTGAGCCCAGCGCGGCTGGGTACTCGGCCAGTCGTGATCACGCATACGCCCGCGGGAAGCTGCCGCATGCCTTTCTTGTATTCGCCGGGAGTGATGGCCACGCCGCTTGCTCACAAGAAACGTGCGCTCGGCGTCAAGCCGAGGAAATACTGCCCCACCGTCTGGAAATGGATGCTGCTGCCCTGAACCTGTTGTGAAACCGTGTTGACGTCACGCAGTCTGCGCTCGAACGGATTGCTCAGGAAGATCGCGGTCGCTCCAGCTTCCGCGTACGCGGTTTCCACAACCTCGCGTGCCTCGTGGATTGCATACGTAGATGCGAGCCTGATCTTGATGCGGTGCTCGAAGGAGATGCGCGGCGACACCGACACGTCGTGCCATGCCTCGCCGAGCACGTGCTCGAGCCACCGCGCAGAGGAGCCGAGCTTGGCTTCCGATAATGCGATTCGCGCCTGTATGACATGATTGTCGCGCAACGCAACACGCGTGCCCGACGGTGTTTTGGAGGTCGCCAGTGAGATGAACGCGTCGAGCGCGGCACGCGCAATCCCGAGTGCAACGCCGGCGAAGCCGGCCGCGTAGAGATTCATCGTGGAGAAGCGATACAGTGTTCCCCCCTCGCGGCGCTCGGCCTCGGCTTCGCCGACTTCGTCTGCGGTGAGTTGCTGGTCGCGTGCCACCGTGTACTGCCGCGGGACGAACAGGTCCTTCACGGAGTAGGTGTCGCTCCCCGTGCCGCGCAACCCGACGACGTCCCATGAGTCGCGCACGTCGGCCTCGACTCGGGGAAAGAGCATCGTTCGTTCACGCACGCGCCCGTCCGCATGCAACAGCGGCGTGCCGTTGGCGTCACACTCCTGGCAATGTCCGCCTAGCCACGTCGAGTGCCGATTGCCACTGGCGAAGGCCCATGTGCCGCTGACGCGATAACCGCCTTCCACCGGCACGGCGCGACACTGCGGTCCGAGCGGGAAGCCCCACGCAACCACCGCTCGCGGACCACCGAAAACCTCGCGGGCGCTCGCAGGATCCATGTAGGCGGCGGCCATGGAGCATCCGGAGTTCTGGCCGATGCACCATGCGACGCTCGCGTCACCTTCGGCCACTGCCGCGACGACCCGCGCAAAGCTGGCCGGATCGAGCTCGCCACCGCCGAAGGAGCGCGGCAGCAGCATGCGAAACAGTTGAGCTTGGTGTAGCGCGTCGAGTACGTCGGCTGGCAGCGCGCAAGCCGCTTCGATGCGAGGTGCTGCGGCTTCGAGGATCGGCTTGAGCGCGCGCGCCTTCGCGAGCCACGGCGCGGCGGACTCCTCCCGTCCGTTGCCATCACGACTCATTTGACCTCCGGGCCATTCCGACTCCGCGCCAATGTATGTAAGTTTATTTACATCGCCGATGGCTTGTCAACGATGGCTATGCCCTTCCAGACCCGTCAGCGTCCCCGCTTCGAACGCACGCAGGTTTCGCACACAGATGTCGGCGATGCGTTGCACCGTGCGACGGCTGCCCAAGCCCGCAACATGCGGCGAGATGACCAGATTCTCGACCTGCCACAACGGACTCGAGCCCGGGAGCGGTTCCTCGTCGAAAACGTCGAACGCTACGCCGGCGAGGCGGCCCTCGCGCAGCGCATCCACGACTGCCACGGTGTCGAGCACAGCGCTACGCGCGACATTGACGACGTAACCGCTCGCGGGGAGCAAGCGGATCCGTCGCCGATCGAGCAGGCCCTTGGTCTGTGCGGTCAGCGGCAGCGCCACGAACAGCATGTCCGCGTGCGCGAGCGCATCGTCGAGTTCTTCGAAGCGAACGCCGGGCGACGCTTGTGCTGCGCTCGGCGTCCGCCGCACGACCGTGCACTGCGCACCGAACGCACGGGCTCGCTCCACGATGGCGCGGCCGATCGCGCCGTAGCCGAGCACGGTCACGGACGCGCCATCGAGTGATGACAGCCGGGCAGTCACGGCGTCTCGCTGCCACAAGCGTGCGCGCTTCGCCGCCTCGAGCGCAGGCAGCGCACGCACGAGCCCCAGCGCGAGCGCCATCGCATGCTCGGCCACGGCAGGTCCGATCGCCTCCGCGGCATTGGTGACCGTCACGTCGGGGCGCGCGCCACCGTACCGCAGAAGCCGATCGGTCCCCGAGGAAAGAAACTGGATCCAGCGCAGGCTCGCGGCGGCGCTCACCGCGCGCGCGATCGCGACGTCGTATGCTGCCCCGTTGATGAACAGCACGCCCGCATCGGGAAGGGCTCTCAAGCAGGCGGAGGCGTCCTGGCACGAAACGATCTCGCGTGATGTGGCGGCGCGCAGCGCGGTGATGAGCGCATCGCTCGATCGGGTGGACGAGTAGACGACGATGGTCGAAGCGCTCATCGCTACGGGAGCGTTTGGCCGGCCCACGGCACGGTCGGCAGCTCAACCCCGCCTGGCCGGGGCACGGTATTTCTCGAGCACGTTGCGATCGATCTCGATTCCGAGCCCCGGTCCCTGCGGGACGAAGATGCGGCCGTCGGTCGGATCGACCGCACCCACGCGTGTGGTCGCCAGCTCGTCGCGCAGCGGACTGGGGAAGATCATGCTTTCGTAGGTGAGGAAGTTCGGCATCGCGGCCGCGAGCTGCAGGTTCGCCGCGGCGCTGACCGCCCCGCCCGCACCGACGTGCGGGGCGTAGGCCACGTTGAACACATGCGCTGTGGTGACGATCTTGCGGGTCTCCGTGATGCCGCCGGCACGCGCGCAATCGGGCTGCACGATGCCGATGGAGCGATCGGCGATAAGCTGGCGCGCAGCCGTGCTCGTGTGCTCGCCCTCGCCCGCCGCGATGCGAATGGGCACACTGGCACGCAGCAGCCGGTAGCCTTCGATGTCGTCGCACGCGAGCGGCTCCTCGAGCCAGTAATAGTCGAGGTCGAGAAGACCTCGCCCGACACGGATCGCGTCGTCCAGGTCGTACGCGCAGTTCGCGTCGGCGCACAAGCGCACGGAAGACGGAACCTGCTCGCGCAAGTGCCGCGCCCACTCGAGCGCCTTCTCCACCGGCGACCCAAGCTTGACCTTGATCATCGTGTAATTGTTGGCCAGCGCGGCGCGCAGCTGGCGCATCGCGTTCTCTTCGGCGTTCCAGGACAGCGCCGACGCGTAAGCATCCACCTTTGTGCGACCCATGCCGCCGAGCAGCGCATGTACCGGCTGGCCGGTCGCCTTGCCCATGACATCCCAGAGCGCGGTGTCCACCGCGGCGATCGCCTCAACCAACGCGCCGCCAAGCTTGCCGCTGCGCAGTCGCGCGACGCGGCTCCACAACAGCTCGGTGTCGAAGGGGTTCTGCCCGAGGTAGACCGGTCGCAGCAGGTCCATGATCACGGCCTCAGTGGACTGGGGGCATCGCCGCGAGAGCGCCTCACCATAGCCAACGAGGCCGGTGTCCGTCGTAACTTCGACGAGCACGATCGACACCGACGGATAGTCACCCCACGAGGTGCGATGCTCGCCGGGCTCGATCGGCATCGTCAAAGGAAACGCGGCAATGCTCGCAATCTTGGTCACGGATGCTCGTCGTCAGCTGGTTTCGCCGATGCGCTTGTCCGCCACGGCTTCCTTCATCACGCGCAGGCGGTCGGCGATGCGCGGCCCACGGCGAAGCGTGACGCCGGTCGATAGGATGTCGACGACTACGAGGTGCGCCAGCCTCGTGGTCATGGCCGGGAAGATCGACGGGTTCTCGGGCGTTTCGATGCCGATCGTGATGGTGCAGGCACGCGACAGCGGCGAGTCGCGACGCGTGACGCCGATGACCGTCGCGCCGGATCGGCGCGCCGTCTCGGCGCATTGGACGACATCGACGGTGCGCCCCGAGTACGAGAAGCACACGGCGACGTCGGTCGATGAGAGCGTCGACGCAGACATGATCTGCATGTGCGTGTCGGCCTGGAAAACGGAGGGCACATCGAGGTGCAGGAACTTCTGCTGGGCGTCACGCGCGGCGATGCTCGAAGGCCCTGTCCCGAAGAAGTCCACACGATGCGCACGGGCGAGCGCCTGGATCGCTTCCTCGGCGGCCGCGACGTCGAAGTGATCGAGCACCGACGCGAGCGTCGCGATGGTCGAGCCGAAGATCTTGCTCGTCATCACCTTCGTCGAGTCCAGGTACGTGATTTCGCGATGAACATAGGGAGTGCCTTGGACTATCCCTTGCGCGAGCAGCAGCTTGAATTCGGGGAAGCCGTCGAACCCGAGACGGCGGCAGAAGCGAAGGACGGTCGGATCGCTCACCTCCGCCTTGGCTGCCAGCGCCGAGATGCTCATCTTGGTCACGGCCTGAGGATCGTCCTGGATCACTTCGGCGACACGAAGCTCGGCGGGTCCAAACGCGTCGGCGCTGCGCGCGATCTGGGCGAGCACGCCGTTGCCGGCGGAACTCGCCTTCCTGGCGCTCGCGGCGCGGCGGCTCACGATTCCGGGCGCAGTGCCCAGCGCCAGGACTCATATCCGGGCGCATAGTTTCGATTGGTCTGATCGGGGTCACGGTTGACCAGCGCCCGACCAAACAGCGGATGGCGCATGCTGCGTACCTCGTGCTCGACCGTGAACAGCACCGCACGCGACGACGGGTCTACCACGTCCTGGAACCGGTATTCGTGAGGGTCCGCGTCGCGCGTCACAAGGCCCAGTGCGGCGAGCTTGCGGTATGGATGCGAGAAGTCGGCGAGCGTGATTTGCAGGTGGTGACCGTCGAACGGGCGCTGCTGCCCCGAACCGCGAAAGATCAGCCGTCTTCCCGGCCCGGCCGCGACCCACGCGAAGTCGCCCCGCGCGTCCTGGTCCATGCCGCCGACCGCGCCGAGGATCTCGACGTAGAAATCGCGGATCGCGGCCAGCCGCGCATGGGGCCCGGCTTCGAACTCGAGGTACGGCATGTCGAGTGTGATCGCTCCGAAGCGAGCGGGATCGGGCGCGTGCAGACGGAGCCGATTGCCCCAGGGGCAGGTCGCCTCGATGCAATCGCCGCGACGCAAGTAGCCGAACTGCGTCGAAGCGAGCGGCCCGCGCACCGCGCAGAACCGCCGTTCGGCGGCGTCGAGGTCAGGCACCACCAGGCCGATGACGCCGGACATGATCGTGGGGGCGCGTGTCGGCAGATGGAACTGCGCGCGCCCGACATTCACCCACATGAGGTCCAGGCCCGGCATCATGTACGGGTCGCGGGTGAGACCGAGGCCCAGCACATAGAAAATTGTTGCCAGGGCCTGATCGGGCACCGTCAGGTTGACGTGGCCTAGCTCGACGATGTTGCCGACATCATCGAGCGTCCGGTCGAAGCTCTTGCGATTGTCCACGTGTGGGGACCGCGTGGTTACATGTGTGTAAATAATTTACACCCCGCTCTATCACACGGTCAAGCCCCAGGCCCGCGGCGTTGACAGACACCTCCGCCCGTCTCGACGCCGTAACGACGCGAAGTAATCGATGGTCGTTTAATGCCGAGCCACCACATTGGCATCGTCCATTTCGCAGCTGGTTGCCACAAGGGTCTGCTCGTGCCACAGGGGCTGGGAATCATGTACGCCAGCAGCACATGCAGCAAGCTCCAGCCCACTTATCTTGCACTCGTGGGTGTTGCCGACCCGCCATCCGACCTCATCGTCAGATCCGACCGCATGGAGCTCGCGGCAACCGCGCGCCGTTTCGAGATCGGCAACCACAATCTACCGGCCATGCACGCGCTTGCAGCGTCGCTCGATTTCATCGCGGGGATCGGTGTCGAGAACATCACCGAGCATGTCCTGGATCTCGGTGATCAGCTGATCGAGCAGATGGATGCCCAGGTCATTCGCGTCGTCGGACCCCGCGAACGCGACCGTCGCTGCCACATCTATGTCCTCGATCTGCCCGGGGACGGTTGGCTCGAATACCTTGCTGCGAACGAGGTGCGCGTCCCCCCGAGCGCGACGGCATTCGCGTTTCATTCGCAATGTTAGACACGTCCGACGAGGTGGACCGCCTGTGCGACATCGTTCGTCCGCGGAAGGCAGCTCAGCCGAGACGCTCATCCATAGCCGATACGGTCGACGAACGACTTAAGTCAGCTTGTGGCCGGGAGCCGGCGTGGCTCTGTTGAACTGGCACTGCTCGAACATTCCAAGCCGGTGCTGTGCCATGCGTCTGGCGTGCAGCATCACGTCGGGCCCACCGCGCGGAGTGGAGAGGTCGTCGTAGTCATAAGCAACACGGCGGAGGGTGTAAGACCGATAATTTTGCCGATGCCAAGTGCGGCGGACCAAAGATCTTCGGTGGCGCTTGTTAGCGGCAGATCACGGGATCGCTCGCCCTGCGAGGGGTTGGGACTGGACGTTACGGCTCGGGCCGTTGCAGAGGACATTCACGCGGCAGAGCCAACGTTCACTCCCCGATATGCGGAGCCAGGCGATCGCGCCCATTCGCCTCGCGTGTCGCACCGGGGTAGCTGATGCCGTTACATAGCGGACGAGCTCCGTTCCACCGAGAGAGAAAATTACGTGTTACCCATGGATCGGCGATTCGTCGCTCACGGCGCCGCGCTGTTGCGTACGTTTACAGTAGTATTAACGAGTCGATAACTTCTTGTTTGGGGGTCTTATGCGCAACCAGCATGAGGAATTCATGGAGCTGGCTTTACAAGAGGCGGAAGCGGCAAAGCAGACCAGCAACATGGCTTGCGGAGCCGTAATCGTCCGGGACGGCCAGGTCGTCGCCAGGGCTCACAACGAAGTTCAATCAAGTTTCGATATTACGGCGCACGCCGAGACGCTTGCCATCAGAAGGCTTACGCTCCAGAGCCGTAAGCTGAACCCCAGTTCTCAAGCAGACTCCGGCCCCTTTTCAGGGTCACTCCTTTACGCCACGTTAGAACCATGCCCTATGTGCTGCTGGGCTACGTGCATTGCTGGCATCTCTGACCTTGTAATCGGCGCGCGACACGCTGACCTTGGCATCTCGTTTGGCTCATATACCGTCGAAAAATTGCTTGAACTTACCGGACGGCGAATTCGACTGACGACGGGGATTCTGACCGGCCGATGCATCGATATGCTGAGAAGCGCGCCGACATTTGTGCCCGGACCCAGGTGAGCCTCATTGGCGAGGTCTCCGGCACGATTTTAGGCTGTCAGGCCTCATGCGAAAGCATAGAAAGCGCTGCTTTCTTGTAATCAATGAAGTGCGCGCTGGTGATGAACTCGCGTCGGCGGGGTCGTGGCTCGTCGACAATAATTTCGTCGACAATTCTGCCGGGACGCGCGGACATCATGACGATTCGATCGCTTGTGTAAACAGCCTCATCGATGTCGTGTGTCACGAACACTACGGTGCGGCGGAATTCTTCGTGAATGTTGAGCAGGTGATCTTGTACTTGAAGACGGGTGAGCGCGTCGAGAGCAGCAAATGGCTCGTCCATTAACAGAATTGGTGGATCGTTTATGAGCAGGCGAGCGATGGCGGCGCGCTGCTTCATGCCTCCGGACAGCTGATGCGGGTAATGAGCCCTGAACGCTGCCAAGCCAAGACGTTGGAGCAGGTCGACAGCCTGTTCTGGCGAAACGTCTCGCTTTTGAGCGCGCGGGCCGAATAGCACATTGTCCAAGATGCATAGCCAGGGGAATAGAGCCGCTTCTTGGAAGCAAACTCCGCGATCCGGTCCCGGGCCGATTACCGCTTTGCCCTGTACCTTTACGACCCCTCGCGTTGGCAACAGAAACCCGGCGATGAGATTCAGAATGGTTGACTTGCCGCACCCGCTGGGTCCGAGAAGTGAGACGAACTCCCCTTCACTCACGTGCAAGGTGATGTCGCGCAATGCAGTTACGTCGCCACCGGCGGCGGGATCATCGAATACGTGTGTTAGGTCATGTATCTCTACAGCGAAATCGGGGGCGCTCCCAACAGACATCTAACGTGCCATCCAAAAGAATTTGCGTCGCGCATATATGTAGACGACTCGATCGGAAATAAAACCTAGCAGCCCTATGGTCGCTACGGTGCAGATCAGCATATCCATTCGGTTCCAGTAGTACGCCTGCCAGAGGACATACCCTAATCCTGATTTGACGCCAATCATTTCGGCGACGATCACGGCCACCCAACCCATGCCAATTCCCAACCGTAATCCTGTAAAGATGCCGGGCAAAGCAGCAGGAAAGACAACCCGCAGAAGCAAGTAGCTCCTCGAGGCACCTAGCATTCTCGCCGCCCGCAAGAATGAGACGGAAACGCTCTGGGATGCGGCGGTGGTATTGATCAAAATCGGGAAGAAGGCAGCGACGAAGATCAACGATATCGCCGCAAGTGGGTTGATTCCGAAAAAGATCAGCGTGAATGGAACCCATGCGGTGACAGGCACTGGGCGGAGGCCCTGAATGGTCGGATCAATGAGCAGTTCAATTGCCCGACTTCGGCCGATCATGATTCCCAGCGCGACCCCCACAATCGCAGCCGCTGTGACGCCGAATGCCACTCTAACTAAACTGGCCCCTATGTTCCGTGCCCAAGTGCCGCTAAACGGGTCAACGGGTCCGCGTGAGCTTGCAAACATCCAGTCGTAATACGCTTTCGCGCATTCCAAAGGATTCGGAAGAAGGCCGGGACCGAAGACGTTTTGGACACTGCTGAGGGTCCAAAACGCAACAAGCACAGCGGGAACAACCACGGCCAAAGCAGCCGCAGTAGCCCGTGAGTCGACTGCGCGGTGACTCAGTCGCCTTTCCCGTGCCGTTAGTTTGCCCCCGGCGATCTGCTCGCCGGGGGCGGCTGAACTGGTCAAAGTTGCTTTACGCGCAAATGCGATATACCAACGCTCGCGTTGGATACCCTTGTGGTTACTTCAGAACAGCCGATTCGGCCATATTGGCCGCGCGCGCGACAAACTTTGCATCGACGTTTTCGCCCAATTTGCCACTAACGTCCGTTTTGACGATTCCCGCCTTATAGATAAACCGGGCAACTGTATCCATCTTGGTTTGACTCAATTGGGGGCCGCCATACGTGATCCCCTGCAATGCAAGCTTAGTTGTAGCATCGTCTAGATTACTGTACCCGCGGACGATGTTGATCCACATTGCTTGATCATTCTGCAACTGCTTCTCACCCTTCAATATCAGCCGAAGCACTCTTACCAGGGCGTCGCTTTGCTTTGTGGCGAAGTCTTTATTGGCGCCGAGGAGCCCGTTCAGTGCTGAGAGCGGGCTTTCGCGGTAATTCACAGCGGGCGTGGCATAGCCGATGTCTGCGCTGACCGTTTGGGCAACGAAGGGCTCCCACAAGTCGACCCCGTCGACGTCGCCGCGTTTAAGCGCGTTGATCATGTCGGTCGCACCAGAAAAGTTTACGCTTTGAATGTCGTTGTAAGACATTCCGTTCTTGTCCAGCAACATCACGAACATCATCCAGCTGACGCCGCCCTCGGCCAAACCTAGCCGCTTGCCCTTCAAGTCTTGAAAGGTTCGGACGCTAACACCCTTCTTCATTACGAAAGAGTTGCCGCCATATACGAGATCCAACACGCCAACCACATTCCTATCTCCTTGCGCGACGGCAGTGGGCAACCCATTGGGCGCAATCACGCCGACATCTATGCTGTGTACGCTCAGCGCCTTTTGTACGTCTGGATACCGAGTGAATGGGACTAACTCGACGTCGAGGTTTTCTTCGTTGGCAATTGACTTGATGTGTACTAGAACTGCCGATTGCACATTGTTGATGAAGCCCACACGGACCTTAGTCGGTTCTGCGGCATGCGCGCCGGTAATTGAAAACGCAAGGCACGCAAGAAAAGCGAAAATACGGCTTGTTTTCATGAGGCCTCCAGACGACAAGAACATTGTGCTCCGCATTCATGAGCGAAAACACCTCGCGCAAGTGCGTCTCACGTTCGCGCATGCGTCCGACCCTTGACGAAGGACGTTTACGACAGCATGGTTTTGGGAGATTGCAGCTGACTGAGCCAAACGTCAAGTAGGGTGAATGCACCGCGTACGGCGACCGATTCCAGGGACTCTGAACCAGGACGAGGCGGCACGACTTGACCAGATCAGGTTGCGCGCCTGCTTGCCGCGACCGATTCGTGCTGAACCGGTGCAAACTAAACATCACGGATCAGCAATTTTCAGGTGAATTCCGAAGAGCGTTCGCGTCAGGGTTTGCGCAAGGTATGAGGTAAACGCCGAAATCGGGAGCTACTTGAACTGCTAGGCGTTCACCGCCTGTGGGATGAAATACCTCGCTTTGAATGGGTTGGGCGGGAGCAGGACGCCGAGCGCGTATTGCGGACCGCAACGACACTCGTATATGGTGAGGTCTGCACGAGCGTCGCGGGCTGCGCGCCATGCAGCGTTCTGCGCTCCGGTGTTCGTCTTGCCCAGGAGGCGTCCATGTCGTGCTCGCTCTTGCGGGAGTTCGCTTCGTGCTTCATGCCGCGTCGGCCCAGCGCGCCGAAGCCGGCGCCGACGAACCCGGTCACGTCCGATCGCGTAAGGGTCGCGATCATCGGCGGCGGTGCCGCAGGCGTTGCCGCTGCCTTCCGCCTGAGCGACCCGGGTCTCGGCGGTCATTACGACATCACCCTTTATCAGACCGGCTGGCGCCTCGGTGGCAAATGTGCGAGCGGCCGCGAAGCGCCGAGCCAGCGCATCAAGGAGCACGGGCTGCACATGCTGCTGGGCTGCTACCAGTACGTGTTCTATGCAATGCGGCACTGTTTCCAGGAATGGGTGCGTCCCAGGACCTCGCCGTGGAACGACTGGACCGACCTTTTCACGCAGCAACACGACATCACGATGGTGGAACGCGACGTCCAAGGCAGACCGCAGCAGTGGGAGCGCTGGAAGGTGCAGTTCGATCTGCTCGGCCGGTCCGAGCCCCCCGGGGAAGATAGCGGCAGCGGGGACCATCTGCCGGCCGTGCTGGGCATCTGCGAGCTCCTGAATCCCTTCACGCGCACGCTGCGCGACTTCATGCAAAAGAATCTCCCACAGGATCTCACCATTCCTGACGAGGCGCAGAAGTTCGTGGCCGCCACCACCGCGGTGAGCAACGTGGCAGTGGTCGTCATCAATACGGGCTTCGACACCTTGCTCGCGCAGCTCTCCGGTCACTCGGTCACGCTCGAGCCGGCGCTCGCCACCTTGAACAACATCGATCAGCTCCTGCGCAGCGCCTACGCGCGGCAGCGGGTCGATGGTGTCTGGTGTCCCCTCGAAGGGGAATTGAGCCAGGCCGAGCGTCGCGCCTTCATCATGTTGAATCTCGGCGTCGCGATTTTGGGCGGCGCGATCAGCGACGTCTGCCTCAAGAGCGGCAGCGAGGACTCGCTCAACGATGTCGATTTCCGCGACTGGCTGCGAAAGCATGGCGCATGCGAGATCTCGGTACGAGGGGCACCCATTCGCGTGCTGTACGACCTTATGTTCGCCTACGTCGATGGCAATGCCGGCGCATCATCCGACGACCCCGCGCGCATCACCAACGGCAGCGTTGCGGCCGGCGCCGCGCTGCGTTTCGTGATGGAAGCTGTCACCGGATTCAAGCAATCGCCGGTGTGGAAGATGAATGCCGGCATGGGCGACACCATCTTCACGCCGATGTACGAGGTGCTGGAGGCGCGTCGTGTCGACGTCAAGTTCTTTCACCGCGCGAAGCGCATCGGTCTCACCGCGGACCACAAGCGCATCGGCGAGATCGAGCTCGAGCAGCAGGTGGAGCTCAACGGACTCGAGTACCGTCCCTTGATCCGCGTGGCGACCAGCAAGGGGGACCTCGATTGCTGGCCGGACCACCCGCGATGGGAACAGATCAAGCACGGCGCGCAGCTCGCCGCGGCCAAGGTGGATCTGGAATCGGCCGCAGATACCACGTCGGTGCGACGCGTGAAGGTCGAACTCGGCACGCATTTCGACGTCGTGATCGTGGCGCTGCCGCCGGAGGTGTTGAAGACCGTCGCAAGCGAGCTGCCGCAGCACAGCCCAGCGTGGAAGACGGCCCTCGATGCGAGCCGGTCGGTTGTCACCAAGGCCGTCCAATTGTGGATGAGCTTCTCGGCCGAAAACCTGGGCGGTGAAAGCGGTGCGGTGGTGTCGGGCTTCGAGCCTGCATTCACCTCCTTCGCCGAAATGTCGCATCTGCTGCCGGTCGAAACGTGGCCCGGCGTCGGACCGAGATCGCTGGTCTATGCGTGCGGGTGCGTGCGGCTGCAGGAGACGATCGCGCCAGGCGGGCCGGACGATCCGCAGACATTCGTCACCCAGCAGTTGCCGAAATTGTGGGCGAATCTCGGCGCGCCAACGCTTGCCCCCACAATCGTGGGCGAGTACGCGCGCACCAACAGCGATCCTTCCGAGCTCTACGTGCAAACGCCGCCGCGGACTGTGTCCACGCGGTTGAGCCCCGACCAGCCGTATTTCGACAACCTGTTCGTCTGCGGCGACTGGGTCCGCACGCGCTTCAGCGGCGGTTGCGTTGAATCGGCGTTCGAGTCCGGCTTTCGCGCGGCGGATGCGGTGCGCGCCAACTTCATCGTCGATACCGCGGCGCAGGAGCGCATCGCCTGACGCGTCACGTGGCCTGGTAGATCACGTCTCCGGGCAAGGCCTCGAAGTCGAACGAACTCCAGGCCGCGAAGCGCACGGGCAGCGTCGTCGCATTCGGATCCGGCGCGCGCCCGAACAGGTCGCGCACGATCTGGTGACTCTCGCACGTGGTGACGCTCAGGGTGAAACTGCCCTGCAGCAAGCCACCGCCATGCATGCGCGTCATCCGCACCGGTGAATCGACGATCGCCTGGAAGCATGCGCTGTTCGCATCCCGCGAATCACGCACCTGCTTGAGCGCGATGGACGGGATCGTCGGTAATGCCGAGCCGCCGAGCAGGCGCATCCAGCCGCTGTTGAAAAGATTGGCCGCGTCGGCGGCGACATTGACGGCCTGCATGGCGAACCCGGAGGGTGCGACGAACGGCGCGCCCGCCGATACTGCGTAGAGCTTGCGTACCCTGCCTTGGGTCGTGGGATCGAATCGATCGAAGGTCATGGTGGAACAGGTGAAGCTTGCCGGCGCGCCGGGTGTAGTGCTGATCGCGATCTCGCCGAGCGTCTTCGGCCAGCCCCATATCTCGCGCCCGGTGAGCATGCCGATCGTGTAGTTGATGAAGATGTAAGGCGTCCACAGCACCGGACGCGGCAGCAATCGACCACGCTTCGATTCGAGCAATGGCACCCAGAACGCGGTCTCGCGGCCGGGCACCCAGCCGATCGCATCCACGCCTGACGTGCATTGCTTCACGTCGATGAACGAGACCACTGCAAGCGGCAGTGGAGGCACCTGGTAGGTCACCGAACCATCGGTGTTGGCATTGAGGAACGTGTCGGCCATCGCTTGCATGGCGTGCCGATTGCCCTCGAGGATGAAGGCATATGCGGTCGCACCGGTGAAGCGTCCCGGCTGCGCCATTGAACCCGAGCCATGACCGATCCATGACGTGTACGGTCGCGACACGGTCGTTTTCGCGCTCGCGATCTCGGCAGGTCGATCGGAGGGTCGCCGCCGCAGGAAATCGTAGCCGGGGATCGCCAGCGGGCTGCCGCAGATCGCGCGCGCAGCCGCCATGCCCGACATGGTCGCGCCTTCGACCGTCGTCGTGTTGAAACCATGGCGCGTCGCTTCGCCCGCGAGCACGAGGTTGTCGAAGCCGCTCTCGTGCGCCTGCAGGCGGAATTTGGTGGTGCCGGCCGCCGTCATCGCGCAGCATTCGTTCGGGCTCACGTTGGCGCGAAAGTGCTGCGAGTCGAAGCGCCTGACCCCCGTTGCGCCAATCGGATCATTGAGGATGCCGAAGTCGAAATTGTTGCCCTTGCGCGCCTTCGGCCACAACGTTTGCCCATACGTGTTGAGCCACGCGATCTGCTCTCTTTTCACATCGGAGAGCACCTGCGCTGGAACGCCGCGATTGGTCGACGGCTGCTTGTAGATCGTCGTCGCATACGTGCCGCACATGTAGTGCAGCGACTTCGGCCGGTTGTGGGAGGTGAATCCTTCCAGCCGGATCACCTGCGTCATGTCCGCCCAGATGTCGAGGTACTCGGGCCCCGACACGGTCGCTGCCTTGCCGCTCGTCCAGCCCATTTCGGTCGGCGTCTTGTCGCACCACAGCTGCAGCGATTGACTCGGGATCAAATCGATGTTGGTCACGAAGTCGGAGAATGCGCCGCCTTGCGCGATCAGCTCGCTGCACATGCTGCCGTCGACTTCGTTGAGCGGCTTGTATCCGCCGAGCGAGATCGCGAGCACGACCGTGTCGAAATGGGCGCCGCGCTGCAGGGAAAGCAGCTCGCCGTCGGTGTCGGCCCAATGGCTCTCGAAGTCGACGCCCGAGGCCTTGAGCACGTCGCCATTCTCGAGCTGATCCCAGAACGGCTCGTGCGGCCAGCACACGACGTGATGCGTCTGTCCATCGATATCGATCGCCTGCGCTTTCACCGGCACGTATTCCGCGCCGCCCCCTACCTTCGCCTGTCGCTTCAAATCGATGCGCTCAATCGAGCGCTTGTCCGCCGACAGCGCGAGCTTCTGCACCTTGTGGAAGAAGCGGAACTCGACACCGCGGGCCTTCAGCACCTCGTACAGAGGCGCGATCAGCGCCTCGCCCATGCCGGCCTGCACCTCCCACATCATGGAGCTCTTGTAGGTGACGATGAGACGCGCGATCACGCCGAGCGCGGTGCCGGCGGCATAGGACGGCTTGTCGACGTCGCCGTCCCTGAACTGGAACATGGTGTCGTAGAGCGCGCGCAGCACGCTCGAGCGATCGACGATCTCCGGATCGGCGCCATGCCGCTTCAACCAGTCGCGCAAATCGAGATCGTCGAGGGCCTCGAAGGGCTGGTCGGGCCAGATGAGATCGGTGAGATAACCGCGCGTCATCGCACCCATGATCGCGAGGAGCTCCCACACCAGGATGAACTTGAGCTCGAGCGGCAGGTCCGTCGGGCCGGCTGCACGCTTGCCAACCGTGCCCTGGGCGACGGCAGTGAACTGGGCGAGCGCGCGCTCGTAGAGATCGAGCACGTGCTGCGCGGCGTCATGGTCGGGCGCATCGGGCACGCTCAGCAGAGCGCGCGTCAGGAGGTATGCGGCTTCCGCGTTCTGTCCGAACGAGAGCGGCGTCGTTTGCGAACGCTCCCACAGCGTCGTACCGCGATCGCGCTCGTCGGCGCTCAATAGCGAGCTCGCGAGGATCGTGGCGAAGCGTTCCGGCAATCGGGCGGCGGCCTTGAGCTGGGCCGGCCACGCGTCGAGAATCATGCCGTTCGCGCGGAGCTTGATTTGATCCGCCGCGGTGTCGCGCATCACCTTGATGAAAAGATCGGAGATCGCCTGCAGCGCCTCGCGCGGCGTCCACAGCGTCTCGTGGCCATCACCGGGCACGCCGGGATGCAGCGGCCAGTTGAGCGGGAAGTACAGGAACTGGTCGTTGTACTTGACGCCGATCGGCGTGTAGATCTGCGGCTTGGCGACATCCTCGACGCTCTTGAGCGGAGAATCGGCGGGACCCTGCCACTCGCGATAAATATCGCGCGTGAGTCGGAACACGTTCTCGTAGCAGCCGAACCATACGTGCAGTCCGTGCTCGCGATTGCGTCCGTGCTCGTCGCGCCCGCTCGCAACCTTGCCGCCGAGGCGCCAGCCCATCTGGTACACGGTGATCTCATGCTGGTCGCGCAGTTCCTGTGTGCCCGTGAGCTCGTACGCGGCGGCAAGGCCCGCAATGCCGCCACCGAGGATCGCAATTTTTCTCTTGGCCATGTTGTGGGTGCGTGTCTAGGTGGGTGATGCCGTCATGCGTGGGCCAATGAAGGCGTCGCCGCGGCGGAGGGTGCCGTCGTGGCGCTCAAGTCCCACGGCGCGGCACCGATGTGGCGCAGAAGGTCCGACGATGCGCGCTCACGCTCCGTCCGCTGCGCGGCAACGCTCGTGGTTCGTGCAAGCGCAGCGAGTGCGAGCGCCTGCTCAAGCGGCATGTGCAATTCCGTCGCTTCGCCGAGTGCCGCGCGCCAGTGCGATTCGGCGCGCGCACGCCGCCCGGTCAGCATCGCGAGACGGCCACGGATGAGAAGCGCGCGTGGACGGAAGATCGTGGCCTTGCGCGCGA
>Ga0070741_10004344_pt1 | contig 33185 bp, 33 predicted proteins | sample Coa_R1_4_FD_66440 | JGI IMG/M metagenome (GOLD analysis project Ga0070741, IMG submission 66440) | Surface soil microbial communities from Centralia Pennsylvania, which are recovering from an underground coalmine fire - Coalmine... | ecosystem: Environmental > Terrestrial > Soil > Unclassified ... | reverse complement strand
CACCACGATGGTGTCGAGGGCTTGGCCCTTTTCGCCGGCGTCCTGCGCATTCGCAGTGATCGTACCGGCGGCGGCGACTGCACCCAGCGACAAGGCCAGGCGAACCGCCGACGAAAGTTTGTTTGCGTCGAATCTCATTACACTCTCCAACGTCAGGTTGTTTTTACGACAGGTTCGGGACAATTCCCATTCTTGGAATGGCGGAAAACGAAAAACCTCCGCACTGCCTGCGGTGGGCCTAATGTAAACTTTCCGTAATCGCGTTTTCTTGGCCAAGACGTACGCGAAAATCCAACATTCCTGTCGCGATAATTGTGAAAATCGCGAATTGCCATTTCGCGCGATCGCCGAAGTAGCGGATCGCAAATGGATTTCGCGACGCGCGCCGCCGACTGCTCCAAGCGACACCATGCCGTTCGGCGCATGGACGCGGCGAGCGGTCCGACTACACTCGCGCCCATCCGTTCGTTACCACTCCGTCACCATGGCCCGTTCACGCAGGCGTCGCGTCCGGTTCGGTTATCCCGCGGAATTCAAGCAGTCGTTGCTGCGTTCACTCGGCGCGGCGTCCGCCGTGGAGGTGGCTCGCCGTCATGACATCGCTCTTACAACGCTGTATCGCTGGCGACGCGAGGCCATGCGCGGTCATTCGGAGCCGAGCGGTCGATCGCGCAGCGTCGCTGCCTCGGCGGCGGCGATCGGCGAGCGGGAACCTGCGGATACCGCTAGATCCCCGTCGTCGCGAGAGTCGCAGCGCGCATACCGCTTCGATCCGGAGCGCATGCGCAGCGGTTGCGCGGTGCTGAAACGGCTCGAGGCCGCGCGCGAGTTCATCGAAAAGCGCTATTTCGACTACGCCGGCTGCGACGATCTGGCGAACCGAGCCGGCATGTCGAAGGCGCACTTCGTACGCGTGTACAAGCAGGCCTTCGGCGAGTCGCCGCATCAACACGTGCTGCGCCGGCGAGCGCAGGCCGCACTCGATCTTCTCACCGTCACGTTGCAGCCGATGAAGAACGTCGCCTGCGCCGTCGGTTTCGACTCGACGTCGTCGCTTGCGCGCGCGCTCCGCAAATTCGCCCCGAGCGGGATTCCGCAATACGTCTACTTCGGGTAGCCGCGTTTGCGGCGGATGCGAAACACGGCCGGTTCGGCATTACCCAGCGGCGCGATGACGCGCCGCCTGCGGCGCGGTCTCCTCGGCTGCCGACGCATCGCCGGCGCGATAGGAAACGATCTTGACCTTGTCCGCCCGCTCGGCGGCGAGGTCGGCGATGACGGCTTTGAGCCGCGCGTTTTCGTCGATGAGATCCTGCACTCTACGCAACACGCTCTTCGGCAACTTCTTCGGAAGATCCATTGCGGCACCGTCGCGGGAAAACGTGGACGCGGCATCCGCGCCGACGTCGGCGTCGGGCCGCGTGCGGAGATGATCATGATATGTGCGCATCCTGTCCTGAACGTGCGGCGAGGGAATTGTGAAAGCGGGGAAATCCCGTTTTCCTCGCTTCAGGTCTCGTGAAAATTTTCCGAGGCTTGGCGGAAACCGCGTTCGCGCGGGTACAATGTCGCGGCGTGGGACCGGGATGCGCGCCATGATTCTCATGATCGACAACTACGACAGCTTCACCTACAACCTCGTCCAGTACCTGGGCGAGCTCGGCGAAGACGTCGAGGTCGTGCGCAACGACGCACTCACGGTCGAGGAAATCCGCAAGCGAGCGCCCGCGCGCATCGTCATCTCGCCCGGCCCCGGCACCCCGGATCAGGCGGGCGTCACGCTCGCACTCGTGCGGGAGCTCGGCGGCCAGATCCCGATACTCGGCGTCTGCCTCGGCCACCAGGGCATCGGTCAAGCGTTCGGCGCGCGTATCGTGCGCGCGGGCCAGATCATGCACGGCAAGACCTCGATGATCCATCACACGGGCAAGGGTGTCTTCGCCGGTCTGCCGAATCCGTTCGAAGCCACGCGTTACCACTCGCTGGTCGTCGAGAAATCGAGCGTACCGGCCTGCCTCGAAGTCACCGCATGGACACGCACGCCGCAGGGCGAGATCGACGAGATCATGGGTCTCAGACATCGCCGGCTCGACATCGAAGGCGTGCAGTTCCATCCGGAATCGATCCTGACCCAGCACGGCCACGATCTGTTGCGCAATTTCCTCGGCACGCTGCGCAGGGCGGCCTGAGGCTTGCCCCAGCGGTCGGGACATCGGATCATCGCCGCCAATCCCCGGAGCCGCCCCCGACCGTGCCCATCACCCCTCAGGAAGCGCTGCAGCGCACGATCGAGCACCGCGAGATCTTCCAGGACGAAATGACCGACCTCATGCGCCAGATCATGCGCGGCGAGGTCTCGCCGCCGATGGTCGCGGCAATCCTCGCGGGCTTGCGCGTGAAGAAGGAGACGGTCGGCGAGATCGCCGCCGCCGCGAGCGTCATGCGCGAGATGTCGGCGCGCGTGCATGCGCCGCCCTACCGGCACTTCGTCGACATCGTCGGCACCGGCGGCGATAGCGCGCATACGTTCAACATCTCGACGGCCGCGATGTTCGTCGCCGCGGCGGCTGGCGCGCGCGTGGCCAAACACGGCAACCGCAGCGTCTCGTCGAAATCCGGCAGCGCCGACGTACTCGAGGCGCTCGGCGCCGTCATCGATCTCGCGCCCGAACACGTGGCGCTCAGCCTCGAGGAGACCGGCATCGGCTTCATGTTCGCGCCGGTCCATCACCCCGCGATGCGGGTCGTCGCGCCCGTGCGCAAGGAGATGGGCGTGCGCACGCTGTTCAACATCCTCGGGCCGCTCACGAACCCGGCCGGGGCGCCGAACATCTTGATGGGCGTGTTCCATCCCGATCTCGTCGGCATCCAAGTGCGCGCGCTGCAGCGGCTCGGTGCGCAGCGCGCACTCGTGGTCTGGGGCCGCGACGGCATGGACGAGATCACACTCGGCGACGCGACGCTCGTCGGCGAGCTCATCGGCGATCGCGTGCGCGAGTACGAAATCCATCCGCGCGATTTCGGCTTCGCCACGTCGTCGAACGGCAGCTTGCGCGTGGCCGACGCCGCGGAGTCGCGGCAGCGCGTGCTCGAAGCGCTCGACGACCGCCCCGGTCCCGTGCGCGACATCGTCGCGCTCAACGCCGGTGCGGCGCTCTATGCCGCCGAGCTCGCGGACTCGATCGCCGCGGGCGTCGAGCTCGCCAAGCGTTCGCTCGCCTCGGGCGCGGCGCGCGCCAAGCTCGACCAGTTCGTCGCGACGACGAACCGGCTGCGCGGTCGCGGCGCGTGAGCGACATCCTCGCACGCATCCTCGCCCGCAAGCGCGAGGAAATCGCAGAACGGCGCGTGCGCGTGCCGCTCGCCGATCTCGCGGCACGCGCACGCGATGCCGCAGCGCCGCGCGGGTTCGCGGCGGCGTTGCGCGCGAAGATAGCCGCCGGTGCGCCGGCCGTCATCGCCGAGGTCAAGAAAGCGAGTCCGAGCCAAGGCGTGATCCGTGCGGACTTCCGGCCGGCCGCGATCGCGCGCAGCTACGCGCACGGCGGCGCGGCGTGCCTGTCCGTATTGACCGACGTCGACTTCTTCCAGGGCGCGGATGCCTACCTCGCCGAAGCGCGCGCGGCCTGTACGCTGCCCGTGCTGCGCAAGGATTTCACGATCGACGCCTATCAGGTTCACGAGGCGCGCGCGCAAGGCGCGGACTGTATACTTTTGATCGTCGCGGCGCTCGACGACGCGGCGCTGCGCGACCTCGCCGCGCTCGCCGCCGAGCTCGGCATGGACGTGCTCGTCGAAGCGCACGACGGCACCGAGCTCGAACGCGCGCTCGCGACGAGCGCGGCGCTCGTCGGCATCAACAACCGCGACCTGCGCACGTTCCGCACGTCGCTCGAGACGACGCTCGACTTGCGCGACCGCGTACCGGCCGACCGGCTGCTCGTCACCGAGAGCGGCATCCACGCGCCGGCCGACGTCGCGCGCATGCGCACTGCCGGCGTGCACGCGTTCCTGGTCGGCGAAGCGCTCATGCGCGCCGAGGACCCAGGCACCGAACTCGCGCGCCTGTTCCGCGCCTGAGGCGCACCGCAGCGCTTGCATTTCGCCGCCAGGACTAATACGTTAGCACTAACGTAAGTGCTTACGGATATCGCAATGTTCCTGCAATCGCAAGCCGAGCTCGCACTCGGGAGCCGATTCAAGGCGCTCAGCGAGCGTTTCTACGAGCTCGCCAACGCCGCCTACCGTATGGCGGGCATCGAATTCGATTCGCATTGGTTCCCCGTCCTGCGCTACGTGCAGGTCAAGGGCCCCGGGACGGTCAGCGAGATCGCAGCCGCGATCGGCCAGACGCATTCGGCGGTGAGCCAGATGGCGTCGAAGCTGCGACGCGGCGGGTGGATCACGCGCGGCGGGGATCGCGCCGACGGCCGGCGCAGCGTCCTCGATCTGAGCGCCGAGGGCGAACGCCGCCTCGGCGGCATGGGGCCGGTCTGGTGCGCCATCCGGCGCGGCGCGCGCGAGGCGATCGCGCGCAGCGGCGGCGCGCTGCTCGAGGGGCTGCGCGTGCTCGAAGCCGAGTTCGACAGCGGCCGCCTCGACGCCTACATCCGTGCGCAGTACGCGCGTTTGCGCGATAGCGCCACCGACGTGAAACGATTCGCCCCGCAGTGGCGCGCGGCATTCCACGACATCAATATGGAATGGCTGGAACGCTATTTCGCGATCGAAGACATCGACCGGCGCGTGCTCTCGGAACCCGAGAAATACATCATTGCGCCGGGCGGTGCGGTGTTCATCGCCCTCGTGGACGGCGAGCCGATCGGTACCTGCGCGCTGCTCAAGGACGCGCCCGGCGTCTACGAACTCTCGAAGATGGCCGTGGCCACGGGCTGGCGCGGTCGCGGCGCGGGCCGGCTGCTGCTCGATACGGCCATCGGCGAGTTCCGGCGGCGCCGCGGACGCATGCTGTTCCTCGAATCGAATTCGCGTCTCGCGCCAGCGCTCACGCTCTACGAAAGCGCCGGTTTCGTGCGGCAGCCGGAGCGCCGGCCGGGCTCGCACTATCAGCGCTCGGACGTCTACATGATCTTCGAAGAACCCGCGACGCGCCGCCGTCGGGCGACGGGCTGATTCAGTCGGAGCTCCCGCCGCCGTCGCCGCCGCCGCAATCGCCGCCGCCGTCACTCGAACTGCATTCGCCGCTGCCGGCGGTGCCGTCGCCAGAGCCGGTATCCGCAGACGACCAGGAGCTGCCGCTGCCCGAATCGTAGGAAGACGCGTTGTCGGAATTCGTCCGCTGCCCGGGACGTTGCGCCGCGCGCCGGCTCGCGTGCACGGCGGCGATGACGATCGCCACCGTCACGAGCAGGAATACGAAGCCCATTGCGCCTCAGTGCGTACCGAGTACGACGATGGTCTTGCCCGACACCGTGATCATGCCCTGCTCCTCGAGCTGCTTGAGCACGCGCCCGACCATCTCGCGCGAGCAGCCGACGATGCGGCTGATCTCCTGGCGCGAGATGCGGATCTGGGTGCCCTTCGGGTGGGACATGGCGTCGGGCTCTTCGGTCAGGTCGATGAGCGTCTTGGCAACTCGGCTCGTCACGTCCATGAACGCGAGGCGGCTCACCTTGCGCGACGTGTGCAGGAGCCGGTTCGTTAGCTGCGTGCCGATCGAAAACAGCACCTTCGCGCATTCCTCGCGCAGCGGCCCCTCGAAGAGCTGGAACAGGCGCTCGTAGCTGATCTCGGCCAGATCGCACGAGGTGCGCGTGCGCACCATGACCTCGCGTCGCGGCGTTTCGACGAAGAGGCCCATCTCGCCGATGAACTCGCCGCGGTTGATGTAGGCGAGGATGAGCTCGCGGCCTTCTTCGTCCTCGGTCGACACCGTCACCGAGCCGTCGATGATGAAATAGAGGATATTGGCCGAATCGCCGGGGCGGATGATCGCCGTCTTGCTCGGATAACGCCGGCGATGGCACTGACCCAGGAAACGATCCATCGCCGTCTGGTCGAGCGTCAGCGAACTCGGCGCCTGCACGCGGTTGACTGCGCGCTGTAGCGTGTAGCGTAGATCGACCATGCCGGACCTCACTCCCAAGACCGCGCCGCCGGCACGCATGCCAGCCGGCGTATACCGTTCATCTTAGTCGAAAACCCTCTCGGATTGCCCCTTGCGCCCAGTGTACCAGAGTGGCGGACCCGGCCCAGGCACCGCCCGTGTCGACGCGCTGTCACATAAGCTCGCGAGGATAACGGTTTTCCGCAGGGGCCGTTTGCTCCATAATCCGCGCCCTGCTCGATCGTACGCTGCACGAGGTACCGCCCGTGGTCAAACCCTTGCCGCGCCTGAAACTCCAGGGCTTCAACAACCTGACCAAGGCGCTCAGTTTCAACATCTACGATATCTGCTACGCCGTCACCCCGGAGCAGCGCGACCGCTACATCGAATACATCGACGAGCAGTACGACGCCGACCGTCTGACGAACATCCTGACGGACGTGGCCGAGATCATCGGCGCGAACATCCTGAACGTGGCGCGCCAGGACTACGATCCGCAGGGCGCGAGCGTGACGATCCTGATCTCCGAGCATCCGGTCGTCGAGAAGCTCGGCCGCGACGTGATCTCCGACACCGTCGTGGCGCATCTCGACAAGAGCCACATCACGGTGCATACGTATCCGGAAACGCATCCGCACAACGGCATCGCGACGTTCCGCGCGGACATCGACGTGGCGACCTGCGGCGTGATTTCGCCGCTGAAAGCCCTGAACTACCTCATCGACAGCTTCGAATCGGACATCGTGGTCATGGACTACCGCGTGCGCGGCTTCACGCGCGACGTGAAGGGCAAGAAGCACTACATCGACCACCGCATCAACTCGATCCAGGAATACCTGGCCAAGCACATTCGCCAGAAATACGAGATGTTCGACGTCAACGTGTATCAGGAAAACATTTTCCACACGAAGATGCACGTGAAGGAATTCGACCTCGAGACCTACCTGTTCGAAGCGCATGCGGACGATCTTTCGTTCAAGGACCGCCAACGCATCGAATCGCTGCTCAAGCGCGAGATCGAGGAGCTGTTCCACGGGCGCAACCTGACCTGAGGTCACGCGGGCAACGGTCAGATGGGTTGAGCGCAGCGAAGCCCATTGAGCTCGCCACTTTGCCTCAAAGGCGATACGCCACTGTCTTCATGACGAGCGACGCCGCCCGCATGAGCATCGGCACGGGCGCAGGCAAATCGATCCCGCCCGCGGCACGCGCTGCAGCGCCGTGGCGCGCCTCGTCGGCCTGCATCGCGGCAACGACCGCGCGGCTGCGCACGTCGGCTTCGGGCAAGCGCTCGAGGTGCTCGCCGAGGTGGGCTTCGACCTGACGCTCGGTCTCGACGACGAAGCCGAGGCTCACCCGATCGCCGATCAGCGCGGCGACTGCGCCGACCGCGAAGCTGCCGCCGTACCAGAGCGGGTTGAGCATGCTCGGACGGCTCGCCAGGGCATCGAGGCGTTCGGCGCACCAGGCAAGGTGATCGGTCTCCTCGGCAGCAGCCGCGAGGAGCTGCGCGCGCGTGGCGTCGTCGCGTGCGACGGCCGCCTGGCCGGAATACAACGCCTGCGCGCAGACCTCGCCCGTGTGGTTGACTCGCATGAGCCCGGCGGCGTGGCGCCGCGCGGCGGGGTCGAGCTCGGCCTCGGCGAGCCTGGCCGCCGGCGAGGGTCGGCTCGCCTCGGCCGTGGCGCCGAGCGCGACGCCGAGCGCGCGCTCCACTTCGACGAGCACCCGGTCCAGCGCGGATAAACGGCGTTCGAACATGGGTCAATTCTCCAGCTGGGCGGCGAGCAGCGCAACCGGGTGCACGATGCGCACGCGCGCGTCGCGGCGCGCGAGTCCGTTTTCGAGGAACACGCGGCAGCCGACGTTGCTGGTGGCCACGAAATCCGGCGCAACGGCGAGCGCTTGGTCGATCTTTTCCGTGCGCAGGGCGTCGGTGATGCCGGCGTGGCGCAGGAAGTAGTCGCCGCCCGCTCCGCAGCACCGGGGCTCGTCCGGCAATGTCACAATTTCCACTTGTGGAATTCTTCGCAGCGTCGCGGCGACGCCGCCGGGCGAGCGCACGACGTTGGCTTGCGTACACGGCGTGTGCACGGCGACTCGCGCAGCGAGGGGGCGGAAGCGCAGTCGTGCGAAACGCTCGTCCGCGAGCAGGAAATCGTGCGCGTCGCGCACGTCGATGCCTGAGCCCCCGAACGCCGCCCGCAGGCTGCCGAAGCATCCGCTCGCCGTGGCGAGCACCGTGCGCACGCCTTGCTCCGTAAAAAACGCCTGCACCGCCGTGCCGAGTGTGTGCGCCGCCGCCACGTCGCCCGAATGGAGCGCGAGCGCGCCGCAGCATCGTGGCGGGGCCAAAACGGACGCGTAGCCGAGCGCACCGAGCAAACGCGCCGCGCCGACATGCACATCGCGGTCGACGCTCGCCGCGACGCATCCCGTGAAGATGCCGATACGGCCGCGTTCGCCGTCGCCGCTCGGCATTGATGCGACCTTCTTCGGCAGGCGTGGCAGCTCGGCGGCGAGCCGTCCGAGGCCGATCGGCCGCAGCACGGATCGGACGATGCGGCTGCGGACGAACGCGCCGACGCCGTGCAGATTCGCTACCCGCAGCAAAACCCCGAGAAATCGTGGGTGTCCGGCGAGCGAGCGCAACAGGCGCTCGCGCAGGGGTTCGCCGCGCCGGCGGCGCAACAGCGCGCGCGTCGCAACGAGAAGCTCGGAATACCGCACCTCGGACGGGCACACGCGCTCGCAGCTCATGCAGGCGAGGCACTGGTCGAGATGGCGCTCGGCCGAGGCGCGGCCGACATCGTCGAAATCGCCCGCGGCGAGCCCGCGCGCGAGCGCGATGCGCCCGCGCGGCGATTCCGCCTCGTCGCGGGCGACGCGGTAGGTCGGGCATTGCGGCTGGCACAACCCGCATTTGACGCATCGGTCGGCGAGCGCGAGGATGGACTCCGCGGCAGGCTTCTCAGGGTGGATCGGCATGCGCGCACCTTACTGCCTCGGCTTCGGCATGTCAGCGTTTTTCCGCGTCGCGCGTTGTAGTGAGCGGGAATCCACGATGTCCGTCCTTTCGATGTTTCTTCCGACCTTCCGCTCCGCATTCCTCTCCGCTGCGCTGATACTCGCCGCAGGCATCGGTCACGCCGGCGACGGGCGCCTCGGCCGCGACGACGCGCGCTGGCTCGAACGCGTCACGTACGGCCTCGACACCGCCACGGTGGCGCGCTTGCGCGAAATCGGCCGCAAACGCTTCCTCGAAGAGCAGTTAGCGCCGCTCGACGAGACCCTGCCCAAATCCGTGCAGGCGCAAATCGACGCCCTCGACATCTCGAAGATTCCCGCGACGAAGCTCGTCGCGGACGAGGTCGAGGCGCAGCAGCGCATCCGGGCCATGCCCGACGGCGAAGCCAAACAGCAAGCGCGCAAGGCGCGCGAGGAGCTCGGGAACGAGTACGCCTACCAGGCGATGCGGCGGCACTTGCTGCGCGCCGTCTATTCGCCGGCGCAGCTCAAGGAGCAGATGGACTGGTTCTGGCTCAACCACTTCAGCGTGTTCGCGCGCAAGGCCGGCGTGCGCTGGCTCGCGGCCGACTACGAAGAGCGCGCGATCCGCCCGCACGCGCTCGGCAACTTCCGCGACCTCGTCATGGCTACGCTGACGCATCCGGCCATGCTCCAGTATCTGGACAACGCGCAGAACGCGGTCGGGCACGTCAACGAGAACTACGCGCGCGAGCTCATGGAGCTGCACACGCTCGGCGTCGACGCCGGCTACACGCAGACCGACGTGCAGGAGCTGGCGCGCGTGCTCACGGGCGTCGGCATCGCGCGTCCCGACGCGCCGGCGCGTCCGGCGTGGCGCCATGAGTTCGTCAGCGACGGTCTGTTTGCGTTCTATCCCGCCCGCCACGATTTCGGCCCCAAGACGCTGCTCGGCGAGAAGATCCGCGGACACGGTTTCGCCGAAGTCGAGGAAGCGGTCGACTTGCTCGTGAGCCAGCCCGCGTGCGCCAGGTTCGTCTCGCGCAAGATCGCCGAATACTTCGTCGCCGATACGCCGCCGCCCGCGCTCGTCGAGGCGATGGCGCGCACGTTCCAGTCGACGCACGGCAACATCGCCGCGGTATTGCGCACGATGTTCGAATCCCACGAGTTCGAGGCTTCGCTGGGCGGCAAGTTCAAGGACCCGATGCACTACGTCGTCTCGTCCGTGCGCCTGGCCTACGACGGCAAGCCCATTGCGAACGAGCGGCCGCTCGTGAACTGGCTGCGCGGCCAGGGCGAGATGCTGTTCGGGCATCAGAGTCCCGACGGCTATCCGCTGACCGAGACCGCGTGGGCGAGCTCCGGGCAGTTGAGCCGGCGTTTCGAAATCGCGCGGGCGATCGGCAGCGGCACGGCGGGATTGTTCGTTCCCGAAAACGGCGGGCCGCCCGGCTCGGGCTTTCCGAATCTCTCGAACCACCTGTTCTTCGAAGCGATCCAGCCGTATCTTTCCAAGGCGACGATCGTGGCGCTCGATGCGGCCAAATCGCCGCAGGAATGGAACGCGTTCCTGCTCGCTTCGCCCGAGTTCAACTATCGCTGAGCCGCGCTCGAGGTCGCTCCATGAAACGCCGTTCCTTCCTCAAGACCGCTGCCGCCCTGCCCGCCTTCGCTGCCGCGGGACGCCTGTTCGCCGCGCCGACCGCGGGGCCGCGCTTCCTGCTCGTGTTCCTGCGCGGCGGCTACGACTGCGCGAACGTGCTCGTGCCCTACGCGAGCGATTTCTACTACGAATCGCGGCCGAACATCGCGATCGCGCGCCCCGATGCGAACGTCAAGGACGGCGCGCTCGCGCTCGATGCGAACTGGGCGCTCGCGCCGGCGCTGCGCGGGCCCATCGAGCGGCTCTATCTCGCCAAACAGGCCGCCTTCGTGCCGTTCGCGGGCACCGACGATCTCTCGCGCAGCCACTTCGAGACGCAGGACAGCATCGAGCGCGGCGAACCCGCGGACAAGCGCAATTACGGATCGGGTTTCATGGCGCGCCTTGCCGCCACGCTTGGCGCGCGCGCGGCACCCATCGCGTTCACGGACGCGCTGCCGCTCACGTTCCGCGGCGCCGGCGACGTGCCGAACATCTCGTTGCGCGCCGTCGGCAAACCCGCGTTCGACGAGCGCCAGGACGCCATTCTCGCCAGCATGTACCAGGACCATCACCTGCACGCGGCCGTCGCCGACGGCCTCGAATTGCGCCAGCAGGTCGCCCACGAATTCGAGGATGCCGCGCAGCAGGCGGCGAGCCGCGGCGCGATCAACGCGCGCGGTTTCGCCGTCGAGGCCACGCGTATCGCGCGCCTCATGCGCGACGAATATCGCCTCGGGTTCGTCGATGTCGGCGGCTGGGACACGCACGTCAACGAAGGCGGCGCACGCGGCCAGCTCGCCGGCAATCTCGACAATTTGAGCCGTGGCCTCGACGCGTTCGCGAGCGCGCTCGGACCCGAATGGAACAACACGGTCGTCGTCGTGCTCTCGGAATTCGGACGCACGTTCCGCGAAAACGGCAATCGCGGCACGGATCACGGGCATGGCTCGGTGTACTGGGTGCTCGGCGGCGGCATCGCGGGGGGACGCATTGCCGGGCAGCAGGTACGCGTGCAGGCCTCGACACTCGTGCAGAATCGCGATTATCCCGTGCTCAACGACTACCGCGCGGTGCTCGGCGGTCTGTTCGCACGCCTGTGGGGCCTGGATCGCGACCGCATCGGGCAAGTATTCCCACGGTCGGCGCCCGCCGATCTGCGGCTCGTCTGAGACGATGGCGCTCTGGACCCTGATTTGCGCGCTCATCGCCCTGTGCGCACTCGTTGCGGTCTCGTTCAACGAACTCGTCGTCGCGCGCAATCGCGCGCGCACGGCGTTCAGCGACATCGATGTCGAGCTGCAGCGCCGGCACGATCTCGTACCGCAGCTCGCGGCCGTCGTGAAAGGCTATGCACAGCACGAACAGGCGACGCTCGAAGCCGTCGCGGGCCTGCGTGTTCGCGCACAGGCCGCCGCGTCGATCGCCGAGCGCGGTGCGCTGGAAACCGAGCTCGGCGGGCGCGTCGCAAACCTGCTCGCGCTCGAGGAGCGTTATCCCGAGCTCAAGGCCAGCGCGAATTTTCTCGCGCTCGAGCGCGATCTCGTCGGGGTCGAAGATCGCCTGCAGGACGCGCGGCGGCGCTACAACGCCGCGGTGCAACGCTACAACACGATGATCGAGCGCTTCCCGGCGTCGCTGCTCGCGCGCGCATTCGCGCTCCGGGCGCTCGATTTCTTCGCCGCCGACGGCGACGCCGCCGCGGCGCCGGACCTCAGCCGCGCGTGAGCCCCGCGGCATCGAGCGCATCGAGATACGCCTGCCAGTTCTCGGCCTGTCGCCGCCCGAGATCGAGCAGCACGTCCCACGAGTAGATGCCGGTGTCGTGACCGTCGTCGAATTTGAGCAGCACGCCGTAATGGCCGACCGGCACGATATCGGCGATGTTGACGTTGCGCTTGCCGTGCTGGAGCACGCGCTGCCCGGGACCATGCCCCTGCACCTCCGCGCTCGGCGAATTGACGCGCAGGTACTCGCACGGCAGTCGAAACGTCTCGCCGCTGTCGAACGCGACTTCGAGAATGTGCGAGGCGCGGTGCAGCGTGATGCCGGTGGGACGCGCCGCCATGCTCAGGCCGGATACTCGCCGGCAGGCGCCGGCACGGGCGGCAAGCCCGCGACGCGTGCGAGCAGCAGCATGTAACGTGTGCCGAACCCGATCGAACCGATGCCCGCGAACTCGTACGCGCCCGTGTCCGGATACCAATGCGCACCGGGATCGACTTCCTGCAGCACGAGCGCATCGGGTTCCTGTCCCATGAGCCGGCCGATATAGCTGACTTCGCCGTCGCCTTCGTCGAGCATGTTGAGCGAGATCAGCGGGGTCTGCGCCGCTGCCGAGGCGGCGATCGACTGCCAATCGTCGAGCTTGAAGCTCGGAAGCTCGGGAATGGCTTCGCCGTTGATTTCGAGCGCCTTCTCGACGAATTCGCGGCCAGGGTCCTGCTCGACGGCGCTCACGTCGCCGACCGCGACCGCGAGGAAGCCGTCAAATTGCATCGCGTCGCTGACCTCGGCGATCAGGCAGAACTCGGTCGAAAGTCCGATCACGTAGCCGTGCACCCACCCGGAGGTGACGCGCTCGCGCGCGAGCTGCACGGGCACGCGCCCTTCCATGGCCTCACGCAGTTGCGCGCGCACGCCACGGCCGCGGAACTGCACGACATTGCCTTCGCGATGATGTTTGATGGCCATCGGTGGATTTTACCGTTTCCTGCGGCTTTCTGAACGCACGCTCCCGAAGGCGGAAGCAAGCTTGTGCTGCGCTGGGATCGGCCTTACAGGATGTAGCGGCTCAGATCCTGATCCTTGACCAGCGCGGCGAGATGCTCGTCGACGTAGGCGGCGTCGATCGTATAGCTCTTGCCGCCGTTGTCGGGCGCCTCGTAGGAAATCGTGTCGAGCAAGCGTTCGAGGACGGTGTGCAGCCGGCGCGCACCGATGTTCTCGGTGCGTTCGTTGACCGCATGGGCGATTTCGGCGAGGCGCCGGATGCCGTCCGCGGCGAACGCGAGCGTCACGCCTTCGGTCGCGAGCAGCGCCGTGTATTGCTTGGACAGCGCGTTGTGCGGCTCGGTCAGGATGCGCTCGAAATCTTCGGCGGTCAGCGCGGAGAGCTCGACGCGGATCGGAAAGCGTCCTTGCAGCTCGGGAATGAGATCCGACGGTTTCGCGAGCGAAAACGCGCCCGACGCGATGAACAGGATGTGATCGGTATTCACGATGCCGTGCTTGGTCGAGACCGTCGAGCCTTCGACGAGCGGCAGCAAGTCGCGCTGCACGCCTTCGCGGCTCACGCCGGCGCCGCTCCATTCGCCGCGCTGGCAGACCTTGTCGATCTCGTCGATGAAGACGATGCCGTTCTGCTCGCAATTGGCGAGCGCCTTGGTCTTGATCTCTTCGTCGTTGACGAGGCGCGCGGCTTCTTCCTCGACGAGCAGCGGCCGTGCTGCCGCGATCGTGAGCCGGCGCTTCTGCGTCTTCTGCCCGGCGAGCGAGGAGAACATGCCGCGCAGCTGCTGCGTCATTTCCTCCATGCCTGGCGGCGCCATGATCTCGACGCCGAGATTCACTGCCGTTTCGATCTCGATCTCGCGGGCGTCGAGCGCGCCTTCGCGCAACTGTTTGCGCAGCTTCTGCCGCGTCTCGGTATCGGCGGAGGCGGTCTGCGGTTCGCCGACGAAACCGAGCGGCTGGCGCGAAGGCAGCAGCGCGTCGAGGATGCGATCCTCTGCGCGGTCTTCGGCCTGGCTCTTCACCTGGCTCTTGGCCTGCTCGCGCGCCATCTTGACCGCGACGTCGGCGAGATCGCGCACGATCTGCTCGACATCCTTGCCGACGTAGCCGACCTCCGTGAACTTGGTCGCTTCGACTTTGATGAACGGCGCATTCGCGAGATTGGCCAGCCGCCGCGCGATCTCGGTCTTGCCGACACCCGTCGGCCCGATCATGAGGATGTTCTTCGGCGTGACCTCGTTGCGCAGCGCCGGGTCGAGCTGCATGCGCCGCCAGCGGTTGCGCAGCGCGATCGCGACGGCGCGTTTGGCATCTTTCTGCCCGATGATGTAGCGGTCGAGCTCGTTGACGATTTCGCGAGGGGTGAGTTCGGACATTGGGGCGGGAATGGGGATTTGGGATTGGGGATTCGGTCGGGATTCGGGAAGCTCTTGCGAATCCCCAATCCCGAATCACAGCTCTTCGATCGTAATGCTGTGGTTGGTGTAGATGCACACGTCGCCGGCGATCTTGAGCGCCTTTTCGACGATCTCGCGTGCGCCGAGCGAGGTATTCTCGAGCAGCGCTTTCGCGGCCGATTGTGCGTACGGACCGCCCGAGCCGATCGCGATGAGGCCTTGTTCGGGCTCGAGCACGTCGCCGTTGCCCGAGATCAGGAGCGAGGTGTCCTTGTCGGCGACGGCGAGCATGGCTTCGAGACGGCCGAGGCGGCGATCCGTGCGCCAATCCTTCGCGAGCTCGACCGCCGCGCGCGTGAGATTGTTGCCGTGCTTGGCAAGCTTGTCCTCGAAGAGCTCGAACAGCGTGAAGGCATCGGCCGTGGCGCCGGCGAAGCCCGCAAGCACGTTGCCGGCCCCGAGCCTGCGTACCTTGCGTGCGTTCGCTTTGACGACCGTGTTGCCGAGCGTGACCTGGCCGTCGCCGCCGATCACGACCTTGCCGTCGCGGCGCACGGAAACGATGGTGGTGGCGTGGAACGTCTCGGACATGGGGGGATGTCTCGAACCAGGAACGCGCAGAGATGGGGACGCGCGGGGCGATTCCAATGCTTGACGCCGCCGCGACGCGCGGGAACGATAGGCCACACCGGCAGCACAGGAACCGGTCCATGCACACCGGGCTCGTCTCGGAACGCTTTCCGCGCGCCGCAACGTATCATCCGGACTGGATCCGGGCCAGCGCCAGCGGCGGCGCCAACCCGCTCTGGCTCGCGGAGTGGCTCGCCGAAACCCTCGACCTCGAACCCGGCCTGCGTGTGCTCGACCTCGGCTGCGGGCGCGCCGCCTCGTCGATCTTCCTGAACCGCGAGTTCGGCGTCGAAGTGTGGGCTGTCGATCTGTGGTTCGACCCCGCGGAAAATCGCGAGCGCATCCGTGACGCCGGAGTCGAAAACGGCGTGCACGCGCTGCGCGCCGACGCACGCGCGCTGCCGTTCGAGGCGGAATTCTTCGATGCGGTCGTCAGCATCGACGCTTACGTGTACTTCGGAACGGACGATCTGTACCTCAACACTCTCGCACGGCTCGTCAAGCCCGGCGGCTTGATCGGTTGCGCCGGGGCAGGCCTCATGCGCGAATTCGACGACGTGCCCGAGCATCTGCGCCAATGGTGGACGCCGATGCACGCCTGCCTCCATTCGGCGGAGTGGTGGCGTCGACACTGGGAGCGCAGCGGCCTCGTCGATGTGGCCGTCGCCGATACGCTCGATGACGGCTGGCGGTATTGGCTCGACTGGCAACGTGCGATCGCGCCGGACAATGCGATCGAAATCGCCGCGCTCGAGGACGACGGCGGCAGCGAACTCGGCTATGTGCGCGTCGTCGCCGGCCGGCGCGCCGACGTTTCGCCCGAATCGCCTGTCGAATCGATTCCGGCGCACTACGAACGCCATCCGCTGCTGGCTGCCGAAGCCGAGCGAAAAGCCTGAACCACGAAGTACACCAAGGACGGCGGAGGACGAACTGTTCTCCACTTCGGCGAGCAGGCTATTTCGCAGCAGATCGGCTATTTGGCGAGCCAGCGCGTCGCTTCGGTCAGACCATCGGGCGTGAGCGGATACATGCGATCCTCGACGAGCGCGCGGATCATCGCGTTCGACTGCGTCCAGCCCCACTGCGCGCGCGGCGTCGGGTTGAGCCAGACGACCTTGCGGAAATGCGCGGTGAAGCGGCGGAACCAGGTCTCGCCCGGTTCGCCGGTGCCCGACACATCGTCGATCGCACCGCCCGGTGCGGTGATTTCGTAGGGAGCCATCGCCGCATCGCCGACGAAGATGACTTTGTAGTCGGCGTTGTAGCGGCGCAGGAGCTCCGCCGTGGCGACGCGTTCGCTCGAACGCAGCCCGTGGTCGCGCCACAGCGTGGCGTAGACGAAATTGTGGAAATAGTAGTGCTCGAGACGCTTGAATTCGCTCTTCGCCGCGCCGAACAACGCTTCGCAGACGGCGACGTGATCGTCCATCGAACCGCCGATGTCGAGCAGCAGCAGGACCTTCACCGCGTTGTGGCGTTCGGGACGCAAGCGGATGTCGAGCATCGCCTCGCGCGCGGTCGCATCGATCGTGCCTTCGAGGTCGAATTCCTCGGCTGCGCCTTCGCGCGCGAAGCGTCGCAGGCGCCGCAATGCGAGCTTGAAATTGCGCGGCGAGAGATCGCTGTCGCCGTCGAGCCCGCGATAATCGCGCTGCTCCCACACCTTCACCGCACTGCGACCGCCGCCGCGCGGACCGACGCGGATGCCCATCGGATTCGCGCCGCCGGCGCCGAACGGGCTCGTGCCGCCCGTGCCGATCCACTTGCTGCCGCCGGCATGGCGCTCCTTCTGTTCGGCCAGGCGCTTGCGGAACTCCTCGAGCAGCTTGTCGATGCCCCCGAGCGACTCGATCGCCGCCTTCTCCTCGGCGCTCAACAGACGCTTGAAGGTTTCGCGCAGCCATTCCTCGGGTATCTCGGCGAGCCGCGCCGCATCGATGCGCGAAACGCCGTCGAAATAGGCCGTGAACGCGCGCCCGAAGCGGTCGTAGTGGCGCTCGTCCTTGACCAGCACGGTGCGCGCGAGATGGAAGAATTCGACGGGGTCGGCGAACGCGAGGTTCGCATCGAGCGCCGCCATCAGATCCAGCCACTCGCGCAACGAGACCGGCACGCGCTCGGCGCGCAGCGTCTCGAAGAAGCCGAGCATCATGACCCTAGCGCCGGCCAGCGCTCTCGCGCCGGTGCATGAACGCGAGCCGTTCCAGCAGCTGCACGTCTTGTTCGTGCTTGATCAGCGCGCCGTAGAGCGGCGGAATCGCCTTGGCGGGATCGCGCTCGGCGAGTGCTGCGGCCGGAATCTGGTCCGCGAGCAGCAGCTTCAGCCAATCGATGAGCTCGGACGTGGAGGGCTTCTTCTTGAGCGCCGGCACGTCGCGCAGCTCGAAGAACATGTCGAGCGCACGCGCGCAAAGATCCTGCGCGATGTTCGGAAAATGCACGGCGACGATGCGCGCGAGCGTCGCCCGATCGGGAAACGCGATGTAATGGAAGAAACAACGGCGCAGGAAGGCGTCAGGCAGCTCCTTCTCGTTGTTCGACGTGATCACGATGATCGGCCGGTGCTTCGCGCGCACCGTCTCGCCCGTCTCGTAAACATGGAATTCCATGCGATCGAGTTCGTGCAGCAGATCGTTCGGGAACTCGAGATCGGCCTTGTCGATCTCGTCGATGAGCAGCACCGCGCGCGTGTCGCTGTCGAATGCCTGCCAGAGCCTGCCGCGCTTGATGTAGTGCCGCACGTCGGCCACGCGCGGATCGCCGAGCTGCGAATCGCGCAGACGGCTCACCGCGTCGTATTCGTAGAGACCCTGATGCGCCTTCGTCGTCGACTTGATGTGCCAGGTGAAAAGCGGCGCACCGAGCGCCGCGGCGATTTCTTCGGCGAGCATGGTCTTGCCGGTGCCGGGCTCGCCCTTGATGAGCAGCGGCCGCTCGAGCGCGATGGCGGCATTGACGGCGAGACGGAGTTCGTCCGTCGCGACATAGCGTTCGGTGCCTGCGAATTTCATGGGATTTCCTCCGCTCGGCGAATAGTACGGCAACACTGCAAGCGGAGCGACCGCTGGATGCGGGACGTCAGCGCCGAGCTTTCCGCCGCGCCCGCGGATGCGCCGCGTCGTAGACGCGCGCCAGGTGCTGGAAATCGAGATGCGTGTAGATCTGCGTCGTACCGATGTCGGCGTGGCCGAGCAGCTCCTGCACGGCGCGCAGGTCGCCCGAGGATTCGAGCACGTGACTCGCGCACGAATGGCGCAGAAGATGCGGGTACACGCGTTTCCAGACGCCTTGATCCTTGGCGCGGCGCTTGAGGCGCGCACGCACGCCGTTCGGCGTCAGCGGTCTGCCGAGGCGGCCGCGCACGAGCGGATCGTCGAGCCCGGGGCCGTCTTGCGCACGTAGGGCCGCGAGCGCGGCGACAGCCTGGCTGCCGACCGGCACGATGCGCGTGCGCCGGCCCTTGCCCGTGACGCGCACGAGACCTTCGTCGAGATCGAGGTCTCGCCAACGCACGCCGGTCAGCTCGGACACGCGCAAGCCGCTCGAGTATAAAAGTTCAAAAAGTGCGCGATCGCGCACGGCCTCGGGGTCGTCCGCGGGAAAATCGAGGAGTGCGGAAACCTCGTCGACGTCGAGCACCTGGGGCAGCTTGCGCGGCGACTTCGGCGAGCGCACCCCGAGCGCGGGGTTCGCGGTCGCCTCCCCCTCGCGCGCGAGGAACCGGTAGAAGCTGCGATAGGCCGAGAGCATGTCGCGCAGACTGCCAGGGGAGAGCCCGCCGCGATGCACCTTGGCGATGAATGCCTGGATCTGGTCGCCCGCAAGGTCGCGCCAGCGCGCCAGGCCTAGCGTATCGGCATGCGTACGCAACTGATTCAGCGAACGCGCGTAGTTGCCGATCGTCGCGGACGAGTAGCGGCGCTCGCTGCGCAGGTATTCGAGGAAGCGCTCGACGGCGTTTGCGAGCGGAACCGCGGCCATGCGCTCGTCAGCCGAAACGCCCGATAGCGGCCGCAAGCGCCTCGGCGATGAGCTTCAGGAACACCGTGCCCATGCCGGGGTGGAACCGGTTCGCGTCGCCGCTGCCGATCGCGAGCATGCCGATGCCGTCGATCGGCAGCAGCACAGCCGAGCGCACCTCGCCGGCATGCGTACCGAACAGAGCGTCGAGCTTGTCCTGCTGCAAGCGGCCGCAGAGTGGCTCGTTGCGCTTGAGGAATTCGACGAACGGCGGCATCGAGGCGGCGCCGCTCGGCGCCAGGATCAGCCATTCGGAGGCGGGCAGGTCGGCACTCGCCCCGCGGAACAGCACGAGGCGGACGAGATCGGTGTGGAAATCCTCCGTCAGGCCGGCGACGACGCGGCGCACGCTGCCGCCTAGCGTCGGTTCGCGCATCAGTGCGACCGTCAGCATGTGCACGCGGACCATCAGTTGTTCGTTTTCGTGCGCGATTTCGATGAGCTCGTGCAGGCGCCGGTTGAGCTCGCGGTTCTTGTCGCGCAGCACTTCGAGCTGGTAGCTCGCGAGCGACGTGCTCGCGCCCTGTTCGCGCGGCACGAGCAAGGTCAGCGCGATATCGGGGAATTCGGCCAGGAATTCCGGATGCCGGCGCAGATAGCTCGCCACCTCCATCGCGGTCAACCCGTCCTTGATGCTCATTTCGCTCATGCCTCAAGCTCTCCTTCGAAGACGAACGCGGCCGGTCCCGTCATCCACACGGGCGCGGCGCCGCCGTCCCAACGGATCTCGAGCGTGCCGCCCGGCAGATCCACGGCCACCTCGGCGTCGAGTTTGCCACGCCGCGCGAGGACCGCAACCGCGGCGCACGCACCGCTCCCGCAGGCCAGCGTCGCGCCCGCGCCGCGCTCCCAGACGCGCAGCCGCAAGCGCCGGCGGTCGAGGATTTGCGCGAATCCGACGTTACAGCCCTGCGGGAAGTGCGCGTCCGCCGACAACGCCGCCCCGAGCGTCGCGAGCGGAGCGGCGGCGACATCGGCCGTCTCGATCACGGCATGCGGATTGCCCATCGACACGGCGCCGAACTCGATCTCGCTGCCGCCGATAGCGATGCGATGAACGTCCGCGTCGCGGCCGACGCGCAAGGGGATCTCGACCGGGGCGAAGCGCGGCGCGCCCATGTCGACGCGCACGCGTCCGTCGGCGAGGAGCTCGACGGCCACCGGGCCGGAAGGGCTTTCGAGGCGTACGGCGCCCGTGCCGAGCGCCCCGTCGCGGCGCAGCCAGGCCGCGACGCAACGCACACCGTTGCCGCATTGCAGGGCCGGGCTGCCGTCCGCGTTGTATATTCCGTAGCGAAATGCACAAGTGGAATCGCGCGCGGGGTCGATCGTCAACAGCTGATCGAAACCCACGCCGAAGCGGCGGTCGCCGATGCGCGCGATCGCTCCCGCATCGAGGCCGAGCGGCCGTTCGCGGCAATCGACCACGACGAAATCGTTGCCGATCCCGTGCATCTTCGTGAAGTGCAGGTTCATCGCGGCGAACGCGGCGCGTTCATTGCCCGTGGCCGGAATCTCCCGCAGCGTTCGGGTCGGGAGTCGTCGCAGGCGGCGTGGGCGACGATGCGGCCGGCGCGGGTTTGGGCGTCGGCTTCGACGAGGATTTCTTCTTCGTCGTGGTCTGCTGATCGGGCATCACGAGCGGACCCTTGCTGCCGCAGCCGGCGGCGGCGACGGCGAGCGAGAGCACGAGCAGGACGGCGAATCGGCGGCGCATGGGCATTCCATCGGCTGGACTGCCCACAGTATAGCCGCGCGGCGCGCCTCCCGGCGGCTACCGCTGCGCGGGCGGCTCGGCGGGCGCGGGAGGCTGGGCGGATTCCTTGAGCTCGCCGACGCTCACGTTCGCCCGCCACTGCGCGTCGCGCGAAGCGAAATAGGCTTTCGGTTCCCAGCGCGATTTGGCATAGATGTCCGCGCCGCCGCAGCCGGCCTTCGGCAGCTCGATGCCGCCGATCACGGCGCCGCCGCCGCAGTCCTGCTTCAAGCTGCCGTGGTAGACGCCGAAATCGAAACCCGTGCGCGAGCCCGTCATCTGCGCCAAACCCATGCGCAGCTGCTGCTCCATGCGCGGCTTGGCGACTGAATCCCCATAGCGCCCGGCCAGCTCTGCGCGCAGCGCTTCGGCGTGCGCGACCTCTTCGCGCGAGAGCGTCGCTTTGACGCGATCGCGCGTGGCCACGAAATCGGGATAGTCGCGTTCCGCGGCGAGCGCGAGCCACGCGTACGCCGTCGCGGCGTCCTTCGGCACGCCTTCGCCGTTCAGGTGCATGAGACCGATCGTGAGCTGCGAGAATTTATCCGCGTAGTAGGCACCGATCTCGAAGTACTTGAGTGCGCCGGCGTAGTCCTTGTGCGCATAGCGCCGCATGCCGGCGAATTCGCCGAACAGATCCGGGTGATACCACGTCGAGGCGTCGTTCATGGCGTGCAGCGTCTTCTGCACGCTGGGATCGTCGAGCGGGTCGGCTTCGGCGCGGACGTGTTGGCTGCCCGCGAATGCCAGCAGCGCGGCCGCGATCGCGTAGAAGGTCGGGGACTTGCGCATGAGTGTCTCCATCGGTTGTCTCTGACTGCATGTGGTCCTGTCGGGCCGATACGTGACAGCGCGTTCGATGCCGCCGCTTCGCCGGGCCTTCTGATTTACACTTGTCGGGGCAGTGACAGGAAGTGCCGGACGTCGCGGCGCAACGCCGCAGGAGGAGCATCGCATGTTGGACGACATCGGGTTGACACCCCTGCTCTTCGCGATCAGCGGCTTGCTCGCGCTGTTCGCCCTCACGCACGCTTTCGCCGTGCGCCGCCATTGGCGCGCGCGGCGGCACATCCATGCCATGCACCGGAGCCTCTGGCTTGCGATCTTCCTGTGCCTGGCGATCATCACGGGCGGGCTCGGCGCGAGCCTCACGGGCTACCGGCGCCTGACCGGCGAAGTGCCGGTGGCGACGCTCGCGGCGCGGCAGCTCGGGCCGCAGGATTTCTCGGTGCGCATCGATTTCCCGGACGGCAGCCATCGCAGCGGCGAACTGCGCGGCGACGAATGGCAGCTCGATGCTCGCGTCATCAAGTGGACGCCGCGCGCGGTCACGCTCGGCGCCGAGCCGCTCTACCGGCTCGATCGTTTGTCCGGCCGCTACCGCGATGCCGCGCAGGCGCAATCGACGCCGCCGAGCGTCGTGCCTCTCGGCGAGGATTCCACGATCGATCTCTGGCAGCTCAAGCATCGCTTTCCCACGTGGCTGCCGTGGATCGACGCCGATTACGGCAGCGCCGCCTATCTGCCCCTCATCGACGGCGGCGATTACACGGCGAGCCTGAGCCCGCTCGGCGGCCTCGTCGCGCGACCCGCCGACAAGGCCACCGCGGACAAGATCAAGGCATCGGGCTGGTAGGCAGCGCGCGTCATTTCGCCTTGGCCTGCGCGGCGGGCGGCTCTTTCCAGCCGAGCTGATCGAGAATGAACGCGAATTCCTCGGCCACCTCGCGGTAGCGCTGGAACCGGCCGGATTTGCCGCCATGTCCGGCCTCCATGTTCACTTTGAGCAAAAGTGGATTTTTATCGGTCTTCGTCGCGCGCAGTTTGGCGACCCATTTGGTCGGCTCGTAATATTGCACTTGCGAATCCCAGAGGCCGGTCGTCACGAGCATCGCGGGATAGGCCTGCGCCTTCACGTTGTCGTACGGCGAATACGAGAGCATGTAGTTGTAATACGCCGTGTCCTTCGGGTTGCCCCACTCGTCGAACTCGTTCGTCGTGAGCGGAATGCTCTCGTCGAGCATCGTCGTCACCACATCGACGAACGGAACATGGGCGGCGATGCCGCGGTAGTCCTGCGGCGCCATGTTCGCGACCGCGCCCATGAGCAGACCGCCCGCGCTGCCGCCCTCGGCGAACACCTTGTCCTTCGCGGCGTAGCCCTGTGCGACGAGGAACTCGGTCACGTCGATGAAATCCGTGAACGTGTTCTTCTTCTTGAGCAGCTTGCCGTTCTCGTACCACTGCCGGCCCATTTCCTGGCCGCCACGCACGTGTGCGATCGCGTACACGAAGCCGCGGTCGATCAGCGAAAAGCGCGGCGAGGAAAACCGCGGATCGCTCGAAACGCCGTACGAGCCGTAGCCGTACTGATAGAGCGGCGCCGTGCCGTCCTTTTTGAAACCTTTGCGGTACGCGAGCGAGACGGGCACCTTGGTGCCGTCGCGCGCCACGGCCCAGACGCGCTCGGCGACGTAGTTCGCCGGATCGTACCCGCCGAGCACGGGATCGCGCTTGCGCAGCTTGCGTTCACCGGTCTTCATGTCGACGTCGAACACGGTACGCGGCGTGATCAACGAGGAAAAATCGTAGCGCAACGTGTCGGTGTCCTGCTCGCGGTTCTCGCCGATCGTCGCGGTGTAGTCGAGGTCGTCGGATTTGACGAAATATTCCCCGCCGCCGTTCCACGGGCGGATGCGGATGCGCTGCAGACCGTCGCTGCGCTCGCTGATGACGAGATAGCCGCGGAACAGCGCGATGTCGCCGATGAACGTGTCGTCTCGGCCGCCGACGAGCTCGTGCCAGTGCTTCTTGTCGCCGACGCGCGCGTCGTCGACGTCCATGACGCGGAAGTTCTTCGCGTTCCAGTTCGTGCGCACGATCCAGCGATGGCCGATGTGGTCGGCGTGGTACTCGAAATCGTGCTCGCGCGGGGCCAGCACCCGGAACTTGGCCTTGGGCTGGCTGGCGGGAATGAAACGCTCCTCGGAGGACAGCGTGCTGTTCTCGTCGATGATCACGTATTTGTCGTCGCCGCTGCGCCCGACGCCCATGTAGTAGCTGTGGTCGCGCTCTTCGTAGACGACGGGATCCTTGGCGGGATCGGTACCGAGCACGTGTTTCTTGACGCGTACGGTCAGGAGGGTGATCGGATCGTTCTCGACGTAAAACAGCGTCTTGTTGTCGTCGGCCCAGGCCATCGAGGCCGGCGTATTCTTGATTTCGTCCGGCAGGTCCTTGCCGGTCGCGAGGTCCTTGATGCGGATCGTGTACTGGCGCCGCCCCACGGTGTCTTCCCCGTAGGCGAGCAGCTGTTCGTTCGGGCTGATCTGTTCGCCCGTGACCTGGAAGAAATCGTGTCCCTGCGCCTGCGCGTTGCCGTCGATGAGGATCTGCTCGGGTCCGGTTTCGCTGTCGCGGCGGCGCGCGTAGATCGGGTATTCCTTTCCTTCCTCGAAACGCGTGTAGTAGTAATAATGCTTGTACTTGGCCGGAACGGTCGCGTCGTCCTGCTTTATGCGGCCGATGATCTCGTTGTAGAGCGCGTCCTCGAGCCCTTTGGTATGCGCCGTCATCGCGGCGTAGTAGGCGTTCTCGGCCTTCAGATAGTCGAGCACTTCGGGCTTGGAACGCGTGTCGTCGCGCAACCAATAGTAGTTGTCGATGCGCACGCCATTCGGCGACTGCACTTCGTACGCGTGCACAGCGGCGACGGGCGGCGGCGGCAGTTCCGGTCCGGCCGGCTTCTGTGCGGCGCAGCCGGCGACGAGGACGAAGGCAGCGATAGGCGCAACGAGACGCGAATCGAATCGAGACATGGCAGGACTCCCGGAGCGAGCGCGGATGGTAGCAAAGCGTCCGCGCTGCGGCGCGTGTCAGTCGTCGCTGTGGAGGCCGGTCTTTTCGTAACGCCAGGCGTCCGCACCGTCTTCGTAATAGCCGGGCCGGGCGGCGAAGCGCCGATAGCCCTGCCGCTCGTAGAGGCGGATGGCACCCGCGTTGTCCTGCCGCACCTCCAGCCGCATGCGCCGGCAGCCACGGCGAGCGGCCTCGTGTTCGGCCGCCGCGAGCAGGGCCGCGCCAAGACCCGTGCCGCGCGCCTCGTCGGCAACGGCGATCGAATAGAGCCGTGCCACGTCGGTCCCCGCGCGGAGGAATACGACCGCCTTGCCGAGCAGTCGCGCGCCTGAGACGGCCACGAGCACGACGGCGGTCGGGCTGTCGATGTGCCGCCGGTACTGGCGAGCGGACAGGTGATCGGTCGTGAACGCGCGGCGCTCGAGCGCGACGAGGGCGTCGAGGTCCTCGCGTTCGGCGCGGCGGATGCGGTACGCACGAGTCATCATGGTGGACCGAGCCTAGTCGAGCGGCGGCGGTTCCCGCAATGGTCAGCCGGAGTTCACGCGGCGGGCTTGCGCATGCCGCATGCTGTGTCAAACTTAAGCGCCGCACGCAAGCGAAGCGCCATGTCGGAACCGCCAACGTTGCAGAAAAGTATAGTTTTGCCGGCTGATCGCGCATGAGCCGGCTCGTCATCGTGGTGGAGAAATCGTCGGACTGGGGCTCGTACTACCCCTCGGACAACGTCGTCGCCGCGCAGGATTATCTCAAGGAGACGATCGCCACGGACGACGAGCGCGTACAGGTCATCAATCTCTGCCGCAGCTACAAGTATCTGGGCGTCGGCTACTACGTGTCGCTGCTGGCGGAAGCGCGCGGGCACAAGGTGATCCCGTCCGTGCGCACGATCAACGATCTGCGCAAACGCGCGCTGTACGGCCTCGACATCGAGGATTTGAACCAGAAACTCACGAAGTTCCTGCCCGAAGGCAGCGGCGACACCACCGATTTCGGCGTGCTCGTGTACTTCGGCGAAACGAGCTACGTCCCGCTGGCCGACCTCGCCCGCCAGGTGTTCGAGACGTTCCCGTGCCCGATCCTGCGCCTCGAGTTCGAGCGCAGCAAGGTGTGGCAGATCAGCGCGATAAAACCCGCCAGCCTGCATACGCTCGCCGATCCGCAGGAGGACTCGTTCGCGCAGGCGCTCGATAAATTCTCGAAGAAGCTCTGGCGCAAACCGCGCTCCCGGCGCAAGTACCGCTACGACGTCGCCATGCTCGTCGACGCGAACGAGGTGATGCCGCCGTCGAACAAGCGCGCGCTGAAGGCGTTCGTCGAAGCCGGCAAGGAAATCGGCATCGAAGTCGAGAGCATCACCAAGAACGACTATCCGCGCATCGCCGAGTACGACGGCCTGTTCATCCGCGAGACGACCGCGCTCGACAACCACACCTACCGCTTCGCCAACAAGGCCGAAAAGGAGGACATGGTCGTCATCGACGATCCGGGCTCGATCTTGAAATGCACGAACAAGATCTACCTGCACGACCTGCTCAAGTCGCGCAAGCTGCCGACGCCGCGCACCGAAATCCTGTACCGCGACGACGCGAAAAGACTCAACGAGCTGCCCGACCTGCTCGGTTTCCCGATCGTGCTCAAGATTCCCGACGGCTCGTTCTCGCGCGGCATCGTGAAGGTGGAGACGACCGAGCAGCTCAAGGAAGCCGCCGACGATCTGTTCCAGCACACGGCCCTCGTGCTCGCGCAGGAATTCATGTTCACCGAATTCGATTGGCGCATCGGCATCCTCGATGGCCAGGCGCTCTACGCGTGCCAGTACTACATGTCGCGCGGCCACTGGCAGATCTACAACCACGCCGGCAACGGCGCGCAGCGCTCGGGCGGCTTCAAGACGCTGCCGATCCGCGACGCTCCCGCCGAAGTGGTCAAGCTCGCGCTCAAGGCCACCGCGCCGATCGGCGACGGGCTTTACGGCGTCGATCTCAAGCAGGTGGGCGACCGCATTGTCGTCATCGAGATGAACGATAACCCCTCGATCGACGCCGGCATCGAAGACGCGTACCTCGGCGAAGACCTGTACCGGCGCATCATGGGCGAATTCCTGCGGCGCATGGAGCGCAAGCGCCTCGGGCTCACCGACTGAGCGCGCGCGAGATACGCAAAGGCATCAGCACACGCCTGCGCTGTACGCGCCGCGCTTGGCGGCGCCGATGACGGCGCCTTGCCGCGCGTGCGAACGCCGCGCGCGCGAGGCTGCCCAGGCGTGCACGGCGCAGGATCGCGAGGTCGATGAGCGGCGCGACGACGAGCCAGAACGGCAACCAGCCGAACCAGGCATCGCGGCTGCGCAGTTCCGGGAACGCGGCGAGCGCGGCGAGGCCGGCCAGAAGCCAGATCCAAAGCGCAAGCGGTAGCACGTCGCTGGACCGAGTCGCGGCACAGGGCATTTGGCGTTGCATGGCGGTCTCCGGCAAATCGGGAGCGCAGCATGCGCGCCGGCCATCTCAGGCATTGAGATGATGCGGCGCGGATCCCGGGCCGGCGCGTCTATAATGGCGCGGCGTGGAGTATCGATGTGGAAACTTCCCATTTTTTGCAATACGCGGTGATGTTCCTGACGGCGGCCGTGATCGCGGTGTCGCTGTCCAAGCGTTGGGGCCTCGGCGCGGTGCTCGGTTATCTCGGCGCGGGCGCGCTGATCGGTCCGCACTTGCTTGGGCTCGCGCCGGACATGCGCCAGGCAAGCGAATTCTCCGAGCTCGGCGTGATCCTGCTCCTGTTCGTGATCGGCCTCGAATTGTCGCCGCAGCGCTTGTGGCTCATGCGCCATGCGGTGTTCGGCGCGGGTCTGCTGCAGGTGGTGTTTTCCGCGATGCTGCTCGGCGGCGTGGCGCTTGCCGCCGGCCTCGCGTGGAAGCCGGCGTTGATCGTCGGCTTGAGCCTCGCACTGTCGTCCACGGCCATCGGCCTCCAGACGCTCGCCGAACGCAAGGAACTCGGCAGCCCGCACGGGCGCATCTCGTTCGCGATCCTGCTGTTCCAGGATCTCGCCGCAATTCCGATCCTCGCGCTCGTGCCGCTGCTCGGCATGCAAGGCTCGGCGACCGCCGAGACGTCCGAAGGCATGGCCGCTCTCAAAGTCGTCGGCGTCATCGCCGGCATCGCGATCGGCGGCCGCTACTTGTTGCGTCCGGTATTCCGCGTCGTCGCCGCCACGCAGATCTCCGAAGTGTTCACGGCCACCGCGCTGCTCGTCGTGCTCGGCACGGCCTGGCTCATGCAGCTCGCCGGCATGCAAATGGCGCTCGGTGCGTTCCTGGCCGGGGTGCTGCTCGCCGACTCGGAATTCCGTCACGAGATCGAATCGCAGATCGAACCGTTCAAAGGTCTGCTGCTTGGCCTGTTCTTCCTGAGCGTCGGTGTGTCGCTCGATCTCGATCTCGTACGCCAACAGCCCGTCGAGATCGCGCTCGTCGTCCTCGCCATGCTGACGTTCAAGGTACTCGTGCTGCTCGGCATCGCGAGGGTCTCCGGCAAGCTCGATTTCGGCGGCGCGGTCCGCCTCGCCGTCGTGCTCGCGGGCGGCGGCGAGTTCGCGTTCGTCGTGCTCAACCTCGCCGTGCAGACGGCTCTCCTCGACGCCGCACAGGGCGACCTCCTCATCGTCGCGGTCACATTGTCGATGGCACTGACGCCGCTGGCGGTCATCGCTGCCGGACATTGGCTCGCAACGCGCAAGAGCGCGCCCGACCGCGCGTTCGACGACATCCGTGACGACAAGCCGCGCGTCATCATCGCGGGCTACGGCCGCATGGGCCAGATCGTCGCGCGCATCCTGCGCGCGCAGCGCATCGCGTTCACGGCGCTCGAGACCTCGGCCGAGCAGGTCGATTTTTCGCGCCGCTTCGGCAGCAGCATCTACTTCGGCGATCCGAGCCGGCCCGAGCTCCTGCGCGCCGCCGGCGTTGGCCAAGCCGAGGTGTTCGTGCTCGCCACCGACGATCCCGAAGCGAACATCCGCACGGCCCGCGTGGTTCGACGCCTGTATCCGCATCTCAAGATCGTCGCCCGCGCGCGCAATCGCCAGCACGCGTTCCGGCTCATGGACATGAACATCGACGACGTCGTGCGCGAGACGCTGCATTCGAGTCTCGAAATGGCGCGGCTCGTGCTCGAGGATCTCGGTTTCGCGCCCGAGATCGCGGCGCGGCGCGTCGAGCGGTTCCGCGTGCAGGATGCGAACCTGTTGCGCGCGCAATACCTCGTCTACGACGACGAAGCGGCGCTCATGCAGTCCGCGCGCGACGCGCTGGCCGATCTCGAGCGCCTGTTCGAAGCCGACAGCGCGAGCGAAGGCGAGGAAACGGCGAGTTGACTCAAGCCGGATCGAAGCCGCGCGCCGGCTGCTTGAGCGTCTGCGCCGCACCCGGCACGGCCGCCCCGCCGCCGAGCTCGGCGGCGACGTCGATGAAGCCGAGCAGATGCGCGATCTGGCGCGGCGTACGATCGAGAATGTCGCGCCGCTCGCGATCGGCTCCTGCGGCGAGCAACGCACGTGCGGGCAGCAACAGTCCGTGCATCGCACATGCGTGCAACGCAGATACCCCGCGTTTGTCCTGAACGTTGAGATCGGCGCGGCGGTCGAGCAGCAATGGCAGCAGTGCGAGGATCTGCCGCTGGTCGACGACCGCGCCCGGCTCCGCACGTGCACCGAGCAGCAACAGGAGCGGCGTCTGGCCGATCGCGTTGGTCGCATTGACCTGTGCGCCGTGTACGAGCAGCAACTCGACCGTGCGCTTCGCACGCTCGCCCTCGCGGCTCTGGAACGCGAACTGCGCGGCGGCGTGGATCGCGCGCATGCCACGTAGATCCTCGGCATCGACGGCGGCGCCGCGCGCCAGCAGGGCGGCGACGATTTCGGGATAGCCGAGCGCCGCGGCGATCATGAGCGGCGTGCCGCCGCCAGGCAGCCGCTGATCGACGCCGACGCCGTGGGCCAGCAGCGTTTCGACGACGGACTCCCGGCGAGCGCTCACGGCCGCGCTCAGTGCCGTAGCACCGGTCGGCGCCGCGAGCGCAGCGTCGGCACCGTGGGCCAGCAGGCATTCGACCACGGGAGCGTGCCCTCCACCGGCTGCGCGCAGGAGCGCCGAAGCGCCTTGCGCATCGATCGCATCGATCGGCAGACCGAGCGCCAGCAACTTCTGCACCGCGCCTCGATCGCCAGAAGCAGCCGCAGCGATCAAATCCGTGCCGCGCAGCCGATGCTGCGGGGGCTTCCATCCCCGCCAATTCAGCCACTCCTGGAGTTCGGGTGTGCCGCGCGAGAGCGCGATGCCGAGCGGCGTCTCGCCATTGACGGCGACGGCTTCGGGATCGGCACCGGCGAACATCAGCATCTTCACTGCAATTTGTGCCGCCTCGCCCGGCAGCGCGAGCGCGTCGAACAACGGCGTACGGCCACGGCGATCGCGCGCGTTGGGATCGACGCCGCGCGCCAGCAGCTCGCGAACCAAAGTCATGCTCCCCGCCGCGAGGGCGTGCGCGAGCGGCGTGCGACCGTCGGCGTCGCCAGCGAACAACTCGGCGCCGCGCTCGATCATCATCAGCGCCAGGGATTCGAGTCGCGCCGCGTCCGCGCGCTCACTCCGCATCGCTGCGCAGAGCCGAGGTATTCCGTCGCTGCCGCCGGCCGGCGCGCCAGCGTCGAGAAGGTCCGCGACCGCACCGGCGCTGCCGGGTAGCCGCTCGAAAGCATCGCCGAGCAGAGAACGCCCGTCGCTCAGGCAAGCGTCGGGGCGCAATCCACGATTGAGCAACCAGCGTCGGCCGCCGGCGTCCCGGGAGGTAGCGAGCTCGGCAAAGATGCCGGCGAGCTCGGCGGGGGCGAACGAGTGCACACGGTCGGCGAAATTCTCGACGACATTCCAATGCCCGAATCGCAACGCGTCGAGGAGATGCGCGGGCGAGTCCGCGCGCGGCGGGGCAGTATCGACACTGGCGACACTCGCCGGCAGTGGGTAGGTCGGGTCGAGCAGGGCTACCACGTTCCAGCGCCCGGCGGCGGCCGCATAGTCGGCTGCGCGCTTGCCGTCCGGCGTGCGCACGTCCGGCGAGGCGCCGAGATCGAGCAGGCGTCGCACCGTTTGCTCGCACGCCTGCTTGGATTGGCTCGCGATGATGAGCGCCGTGCGGCCATGATTGTCCGCGGCATCGACGGCCGGCCGATGCTCCTTGAATACGTCGAGCACGCCGTGGGCACCCGATCGCGCGGCTTCCATCAGCGCTGTCGTGCCGAGCGCATCCGCGCGGTCGATCGCCGCGCCGCCTTCGAGCAGGGCCTTGGCGATCGCGGCGCGGCCATGCAGCGCCGCCGTCATGAGCGCCGTACGTGAAAGAGCCGCTGGAGCATCCACGCGAGCGCGTCGCTTCAGGAGCAACTTGACGCCTTGCGGATCGTCGTCCGCAACCGATGCGGCGGCGAGAATCGCGGGCTGCGCATGCTCCACTTCGAGCTTGGCGCCGCGCTCCAGCAGGTAACGCGCGAGCTCCCAATTCGCGGCAACGCACGCCACACCGAGCGGCGTTAGCCCATCCCGGTTGACTGCATTGAGCGGCGCCTCGGCATCGCAAAGCAAAGCCGCAACGATCGGTCGCGCCGCAAGCGCCGCGTGGTGCAACGGCGTATTGCCGTCGACATCCGTGCAGCGCGGATCGGCGCCGTTCGTGAGCAGCATCATCACGGCTTCCGGTCTGCCTTCGTAGCTATCGCGCGTCGCGGCGAGCAGGGGGGTGATGCCGGCGTGCATCGCGTTGACGTCGGCACGGCGTTCGATGAGTCCGCGCAGGAGGCGCATGTCGGGGTTGACCGTTGCGAGCATCAGCGCCGAGCGCTGATCGCGTTCGTCCGGTTCGGGAACCGCATTCGGATTGGCGCCATGCTCGAGCGCTGCGAGCGCGAGCTCGGCCTGGCCCGCGCGGATGCAGCGCAGCAGCATGCTATCGAGTTCCGCGCCCGTGAGCCCGGTGGGAACCGCGGGTGCGGGCTCGACGGCCTCGGCGGACGCCTCGTCCGGAGCATGGCGTCGGTGCTCGTTCCGCACGCGTCGCCGGTCATGCACCAGCGCATTCGCGGAACGGAGGAGCACGAGCGTGCTTGCCAGCGGCGCGAGCAGCGCACCGTAGATCGCGATCGCCGGGATGCGCAGCGCTGCGGGCACGGCGCCTTCGATGCCGGCAATGCTCAGCGCTCCCTGGGCTAACGCGGCGAGGCAGAACGCGGCCAGCAGGCCATGGCTGAAGAAGAGATCGTTCGCGTCGGTGAGCTCCCATGCGCCCGCGATGCTGCGTCCGAGCGCGGTTCCGCGATGCGGACCGATGTCTCGCGGGTAGGCCCGCTTCCACAGCATCACCATGCCGAACGCCGGCCACCAGCGCCAGACGCCGATCAGGGCGATGACCCCCGCACTCGAGACCGCGAGCGCAGCACCGAAGGAACCCTCGCGCGAGAGCTCCGACAGCGGATAGCCGATGAGGACCGCGATCAGTGCGGTGTAGCCGCCGAGCAGCAGGAAGTACGAAAAGCCGCGCCGAAGCGCGAGTTCGCCGAATCGCGCGTCGCGGGCCAAACCGAGCGCGCGGCAGGTCGCGGCGACAGTCAAAACGTCGGCGGTCAGCAACAGCAGTATCGTCGCGCGATGTTCGACGTATGCGGCACCGACGAACGCGCAAATCGCGGGGACGAAGCACGCGAGCCGCGTAAGCGTGCTTGGCGAGCGCTCCGAAAACGTTGTCGGCATCTAGCTGGGGCGTGCGGCAATCTCACGGCTGAGTATACAGATATGCGGGCATTGAAGAAGTCCTGCGCAATGCTGCCGGACTCAGGTATTCGATGGACGCAAAAATCGCCACCATGGCGTGGTTTCGCGCTGAACGGGCTGGCTGGTGCATCGCTCCAAAGACGGAACGAGGGGAGGTAAGACCCAATAAAAAACCCTCGGAGGATGAGATCCGAGGGTTTATTGAAGAAGCCCCTGGCAGTGACCTACTCTCGCATGGCTTAAGCCACACTACCATCGGCGC
>Ga0070741_10004343_pt1 | contig 33187 bp, 39 predicted proteins | sample Coa_R1_4_FD_66440 | JGI IMG/M metagenome (GOLD analysis project Ga0070741, IMG submission 66440) | Surface soil microbial communities from Centralia Pennsylvania, which are recovering from an underground coalmine fire - Coalmine... | ecosystem: Environmental > Terrestrial > Soil > Unclassified ... | reverse complement strand
TGTCGCGATTGGTAAACAAACGCGCCACAAGAGGGTCCGTTATCTTTCCGTTTAATAAGCGTTACCGTCCGGTAACCAGCACCATGGATTGTGGTTCAGAAAATTGCTCAACTATCGCGCAAGATTCGTTCGCACGAATCGGCGCGAGCGCGCGTGGACCACAAGAGTCCATATTTTTCCGTATTACTTAAATATGAGCTCTTCAACTAATAGTGGCTCAGGAAATTACCGGAAATCCCGCGCGGTCGAGCCAGAACACTTCGCCCTGGCTCTGCTCGGTATCGAGCCAGACGAAGGGCGTGTCCGGATAGGCCTTCTCCAGCGGCGCGCGGCCGCGCCCGAGCTCGCACAGCAAACCGCCGGTCCTGGTCAAATGCCGGGGCGCATCGGCCAGGATGCGGTGCACCAGATCGAGCCCGTCCATGCCGGCGGCCAGCGCCAGGCGCGGCTCGTGCCGGTATTCCGGCGGCAGCTTCGCCATGCCGCCTTCATCGACATAGGGCGGGTTGCTGACGATCAGGTCGTAGCGCCGGCCCTTGAGCGCCGAGAACAAGTCGCCGCGATGCAGCGCGATGCGATCGCCGAGACGATGGGCGGCGACGTTGCGGCGCGCGAGCGCCAGTGCGCCTTTGGAAAGGTCGGTGGCGTCGATTTGCGCCTGCGGGAAGGTGAGCGCCGCCAGGATTGCCAGGCATCCCGAACCGGTGCAGAGATCGAGCACGCGCCGGACCTTGCCGACCGGCAATGCGCCCGCCATCAGCAGTTCGCCGATGAACGAGCGCGGAATGAGCGCCCGCCGATCGACATGGAAGCGCACGCCATGCATGTAGGCCGCGCCGACGAGATACGGCGCCGGCATGCGCAAGGAGACGCGCGCCTCGATCAGGGTCAGCAGCCGCGCGCGCTCAGGCAGCGTCGGCCGCAATGCCAGCCAGGGATTGATGTCGTGGATCGGCAGCTTCAGCGCCTCCAGCAGGAGGAAGGCCGCCTCGTCGATCGCGTTGGTCGTGCCATGGCCGTAGGCGAGGCGCGCCGCCGTGAAGCGGCGGACCGCGAACCGGAAGATGTCGCCCAGCGTGTCGAGAGAGGGTTTGGCGGGCTTGCGCATAGGCGCCTAGAGTATGGCACATGAAAGGTGCACTCGACGGCCTGGTCGTTCTCGACCTCACGACTCATCTCTCCGGCCCGTTTTGCGGCATGCAGCTCGCCGACATGGGCGCCGACGTGATCAAGATCGAAAGCCCACAGGGCGATTCGATGCGCGGCGCGCCGCCCTTCGTCGAGGGTGAGGGCGCGCCCTTCATGCTGTGGAATCGCAACAAGCGCGGCATCACGCTCGATCTCAAGAAGGCGGCCGACCTCGAGACCTTCTGGGAGCTGGTCGACGACGCCGACGTGATGCTGGAGAATTTCCGGCCCGGCGTGATCGACAAGCTCGGCATCGGCTGGCAGGCGCTGCATGCGCGCAACAAGCGGCTGATCCTGGGCTCGATCTCGGGCTTCGGCCAGACCGGTCCCTACGCCAAGCGCGGCGGCTTCGACCTGGTGATCCAGGCCATGTCGGGCCTGATGTCGGTGACCGGGCCGAAGGACGGGCCGCCCTATCGCATTCCGCTTGCCATCTCCGATGTCGGCGCCGGGCTCTATCTCACGATCGGCGTGTTGTCGGCGCTGCAGGCACGCAACAAGACGGGCGAGGGCCAGTGGGTCGAGACGTCACTGCTCGAAGCCACCGTCTCGCTCGGCGTCTACGAGGCGGCCAACTTCTTCGCCAACGGCAAACGGCCCGAGAAGCTGGGCCAGGGCCATCGCGGCTCCTCGCCCTATCAGGTATTCCAGACCAGGGATGGCTGGATCACGATCGGCGCGGCGCAGCAGAATTTCTTCAAGAAGGTGTGCGAGCTGATCGGCAAGCCCGAGCTGGTCGACGATCCGCGCTTCAAGACCAATGCGGTTCGGGTGCAGAACAACGATGCCATCGTCGGCCTGCTGCAGGCGGAGCTGGCCAAGCGCACTAATGAGGAGTGGTTGAAGGCGTTCGAGGCCGAGGGGATTCCCGCCGGCCCGGTGATGCATCACGACGAGGTGTTCGCCGATCCGCAGATCCTGGCGCGTGGCATGGTGGCCGAGATCGAGCACGCCAGGGCGGGCCGGCAGAAGACGCTCGGCGTGCCGATCAAGATGTCGGCGACGCCTGGCGGCATAAGGCGGCCCGCGCCGACGCTCGGCCAGCACAACGAGGAGGTGCGGCGCCGCAGGAGCAAGCCGCGCGCGGCCGAATGACTCTAGCCGCGATGGTCGCGGTCGTGATCGCGATCGTCGTGGTGGTCGGAGTGGCGGTCGGAATGCTGCGGTTCGACGTGGCGGACCTCGACGCGGCGCGGCGCTTCGCGCACGACTGTCCGCTCCACCACGACCGGCCGCTCGTAGGCCGGCCGGACGTAGTAGCCCGGCGAATAGTAGGCCGGCGCGTAGGCCACGCCGGGGTAGCCGGTGTCCATGGTTTCGACGCAGGCGGCGGCCGGCAGGACCAGCGCGGCGACCAGCAGAGCCTTGAAAACACGCATTTTTCGTCTCCCTCGGTATCCCGATGTGCGGGAATACGAGGGGATCGGTGTCGCCGCCGCGTCGGCTTTGTAAAGTTACGTAAAGTTCAGAGCGCGCTCGGCGCGGGCCCGCGCGAGACCTTGGCGTCGAGCTTGGGCGGATGAGTGACGATCGATTTCAGCGCCGGCACGGGCTTGCGCAGCCTGTCGAGATTGGGCCGCGGCCGGCTGAGCTCGGGAATGGCGGCGAACGCCTGCTCCATGGCGTGCGCGGCGCCCAGCACCTCGCCGTCGCCACGGAAGCGGCCGATCACCTGCAGGCCGAACGGCATCTTCTTGTGATCGAGGCCGCAGGGCAGCGACACCGCCGGGTTGGAGGTCAGCGTCACGAAATATTTGGTCGCCATCCAGTGGTAGTAGTTGCGCAGCTTCCTGCCGTCCATTTCCTCGATGTAGAGCTGCTTCCAGGGAAACGGCGTGAAGCCCACGGTCGGGCCGATCACCAGATCGTAGTCGCGATAGAGCTGCTGGAAGGCGCGGAAGATGCGCGTCTGCTCGCCGTGTGCCCAGGCGAAGTCAGCGAGCGAGAACTTGGCGCCGATCTCGTAGTTGGCGACGATGTTGGGACCGAGCGCCTTGCGGTTGTTGGTGTAGGCGTCGTGGTACTTCGACAGGAAGCCGACGGCGCGGATGACGTCGAAGCAGCGGTCGGCGCCGCCGTAGTCGATCTCGACTTCGTCGAGGCTGCGGAACAGGTGCTTCATCGCCTTGATCTTGGCGCGGAAGGTCTGGCGGATGGCCTTCTCGACCGGCGCGCCGCCGAAATCCTCGGTGTAGGCCACCCGCAGGCTGCCGAGATCGACCGGCCAGGGCTCGGCATAGGCGTCGGGCTCAAGCGGAAAGGACAGCGGATCGGAATCGTGCTGGCCGATCTGCGCGGCGTAGAGAAGGCAGACGTCGGCGACCGAGCGGCCCATCGGCCCCAGCACGGAGATCGGCGTCCAGCCCATGGCGCGGCGCTCGACCGCGACCATGCCGGGCGACGGCCGGAAGCCCACGACGCCGCAGAACGCCGCCGGATTGCGCAGCGAGCCGCCGGTGTCGGAACCGGTGCAGACCGGGAGCATGTCGGTGGCGAGCGCCGCTGCCGAGCCGCCCGACGAGCCGCCGGCGTTGAGCATCGGGTTGAACGGATTGCCGGTGGCGCCCCATACCGGGTTGCGGCTGTTCGAGCCGGCGCCGAATTCGGGCACGTTGGTCTTACCGACCACGACGGCGCCCGCCGCGCGCACGCGGCCCACCATGACGTTGTCGTAGTTGGGGACGTAATCGCGATAGAGCGGCGAGCCGTAGGTGGTGAGCAGCTCCTTGGTCTCCTCGAGATCCTTGATGCCGGTCGGCAGGCCGTGCAGCAGCGGCAGCGCCTCGCCGCGGCGCACGGCGGCTTCGGCCGCCTTGGCTTCCTTGCGCGCCCGCGCCACGCACATCGCCGTGACGGCGTTGACGGCCGGATTGATCTCCTCGATCCGGCTGAGGCAGGCTTCGAGCAGCTCGACCGGCGACAGCTCCTTGGTGCCGATGCGGCGGCGCAGCTCTACGGACGACAGCGACACCAGTTCTCGATTGGACATCTGTTCCTCGTTTTCTCAGGGCTTGTGCAGCTTGACCGGCTCGCGCGTCACCGTGCGCCGGCCGCGTTTGTAGGCGGCCAGAACGGGGGCGGTAGTGCGGAGCGCCATGATCGAGTCAGGCGCATCCAGCACGACCAAGTCGGCGGGATTGCCGACCTTGATGCCGTAATCGTCCTTCCGCATCAGCTTGGCGGCGGACGACGTTCCCATCTCCCAGAGCGCCTTCACCTCGTCGTCGTTGGCGCGCTGGGTGACGATGGCGTGCATGTTGATCTGGCGCAGCAGCTGGCCGTCGCCGAACGGCGTGAAGGGGTTGAGGATGTTGTTCGAGCCGATCGAACAGGTGACGCCGCGCTCGGTCAGGAAGTTCAGGTCGAGCACGTTGCGCGGTACGTTGTGGTCGGTGTGGCGGCCGCCGAGATAGAGGTCGGTCGCGGTCAGCACGGTGGCGGCGACGCCGGTATCGGCCATGCGCCTGGCGACCTTGTCGAGGTCCTTGAACGGCATCGTCGCGAGCTTGCCGACATGGCCGACCGCGACCCGGCCGCCCCATTTGTATTTCTCGGCCAGATCGCACACCAGCAAAGTGTCGAGCTCCTCGGCCGAAGCGCCCGAATCGAGATGCATGTCGATGTCGATGTCGAATTCGCGCGCCATCTCGAAGATACGGCGGATCTGCGCCGACCGGTCGGTGTCGTAGTTGGGCGCCGCGCCGACAACCTTGGCGCCACTGTTGAGGGCAGCGACCATCAGCTCGTCGGTGCCGGGATTGTTGGTCAGGCCTTCCTGCGGCATGACGCAGATCTCGAGGTCGATCGCCCATTTGTACTTGTCGATCAGCGCCTTCACGCCCTCGAAGCCGCGCAGGCCGACCTTGGGATCGACCTCGGCGTGCGTGCGCATGCGCGTGGCGCCGTGGCTGATGCATTTCTCGATCGTGGCCGACGCGCGCTCGATCACGTCCTCGACGGTGAAAGTGTGCTTGACTGCAGATACGCGCTCCATCGCGAGGTGCGGATTGCGCTTGGTGGTGTGCTCGCAGCGGCCGAGGATGCAGGCCTTGTCGAGATGGATGTGCGTGTCGACAAAGCCCGAGCAGACCAGGCGATTGCCGGCCTTGTATTCCGACTTGGCATTGCCGCCGAGCCTTGGCGCGATGGCGGCGATGCGGCCGTCCTTCACGCCTATGTCGGTTGCCGGCTGATCGGGCTTGTGATCGGGCAGCCGCACGTCTCGCACAACGAGATCGAAATCCATCGCAGATCCTCGGTGGTCGGCGCGCATGTTGCACCACGGCGCTCGACATTTATAGTCCGCGGGCACGGGAGGAAGCGATCATGGCGCATGCGCTTCGCGAAAAGGCGGCGATCAGCGGCGTCGGCGAGACCGCCTATACGCGCGGCACCGCCAAGTCGGGCCTGGCGCTGCAGCTCGAGGCGAGCCTCAGGGCGATCGACGACGCCGGCCTCTCGCCACGCGACATCGATGGCATCATTCCGTACTTCCCGGGCGGCGGCATCGCCGAGGACTTCGTCGCCAATCTCGGCCTGCCCGATCTCACGCTGTCGGCCTTCATTCCGATGGGCGGCGCCACCTGCGTGGCCGCGCTGCAGACGGCGGCGATGGCCGTGGCGACGGGCGTCTGCAAGAACGTGCTGATCTCGGTCGGCCGCACAGGCTACTCGGGCGCCAGGGTCAGCACGCGACTGCAGCAGTTCCCGCAATTCGCGCTGGCCGCCGAATTCGAGGCGCCCATCGGCATGTTCGCGCCGGCACAACTCTATGCCCAAGGCGCGCGGCGCCATATGGAGCTCTACGGCACGACTGCACGGCATTTCGCCGAGGTCGCCGTCGTGACCCGCCAGCACGCGATCCTGAACGGCAACGTGGTCATGAACAAGCCGCTCACCGTCGAGGAGCATCACGCCTCGCGCATGATCGCCGATCCGTTTCGGCTGTTCGACTGCAGCCTGGAAAGCGACGGCGGTGCGGCGGTGATCGTGAGCGCGACCGATCGTGCGAGGTCGCTCAAGAAGCCGCTGGTCACCATCATGGGCGTGGCCGAGGGGCATCCCGAATCGCCGGCTTCGATCGCACAGCGGCCGGACCTGCTCGAGTTCGGCCTGGTGAAGGCGGCCCGGCGCGGCTTCGAGATGGCGGGCGTGGGCGCCAAGGACATGGACGTGGCCGAGATCTACGACTGCTTCACCTTCACGGTGATCCGGCAGCTCGAGATCCTGGGCTTCTGCAAGACGGGCGAAGGCGGGCCGTTCGTGATGGATGGCTGCATTGCTCTCGGCGGCGAGCTGCCGGTCAACACCCATGGCGGGCTGCTGAGCCAGGGCCATGTCGTGGGACTCAATCACGTGATCGAGCTGACGCGCCAGCTGCGTCGCGAGGCCGGCAAGGCGCAGGTCAAGGACGCCGAATTGGGCCTCGTCACCGGCTATGGCGACATGGGCGATGGCTCGCTCGCCATCCTGCGGAGGGCTGCATGAGCACGACGGCTGTTCCTGCAGCACCCGCTCCCGAGCGGCCGATGCCCGCGATCACGCGCGAAAGCCAGCCTTATTGGGACGGCCTGCGCGAGCACAAGCTGATGCTCCAGCACTGCGCGTCGTGCGGCAAGGTCCGGCACTATCCGCGGCCGGTATGTCCGCATTGCTTCTCGATGGAGAGCCAATGGCAGGAGGCGCCGCTCACCGGCAGGATCCATACCTGGACGGTGTGCCATCATCCCTTCAACTTCTTCTTCAAGCCGCAAGCGCCCTACATCGTGGCGCTGATCGACATGGACGCGGGCGTGCGCATCAACGCGCCGCTGCGCGGCACACCGGAGGGAAATCTCAGGATCGGTCAGAAAGTGCGGCTGCAGTTCGAGCCGGTCAGCAATGAGGTGACCCTGCCTTACTTCGCGGTCTGCTGACTGCGCGTCAGGAATTTGGCGATGATGTCGGCCGCATCCTCGCCGTAGAGATCGGGGAAGAAGTGGCTCGAACCCTCGATCACGTCCTTCTGGACGTCCGACGGCAGCTTGGACTGCAGGTCGGGCACGACCTCGTCCTTGCCGGCGACGATTACCAGCGTCGGGTGGCCGGTCTTGGCGGCAAGCTTGGGCGGCAGTTCTGAATAAGCATCGAGCAAGGTAGCGCCCAGCACCGGCGCGTCCTTGCAGGTCAGGAAATCGACTGTGTACTTCTGCAAGGGATGGGCGCGCGCCTTGGCAAGCTCCGGCGCCAGCGGATGGCCGAACGCCTTCTGGTAATTCTCGGCCTGCTCGCTCGACGTCGCGAAGGCGGGCGCCAGCAGCACCATGCGGCGCACCTTGGGCAGCTCGGGACCAAGCGCTGCCACTTGTGCGCCCCCGCGCGAGAAGCCCGCCAGATCGACGCCCTTGGCATGCTGGGCATAGAGCCATTCGATCCAGAGCGACAACTCGCGCTGCGCACCGGCCAGGGCATAGTCGTGCACGACATCGCACGCGCGCGGCCGCTGGCGATCGTCGATGCCGAGCGAGAGGTTGATCGCCAGCGTGGCGCGACCGTGCTTCTTCAGGTTCTTCTGCAGCGCCGCGATCGTCTCCTGGCCGTACCAGGACAGCGTGCCGTGCACGATGATCAGGACTTCGCCGTCCTGCACCTTCTTGCCGTCGGGCACCTCGAGATTGCCGTTCAATCTCAGCAGGCTGGGCTTGATCTGCACCTGCTCGGCGCGCGCGGCGGTTGCCGCCACGATCATGGCGAGGCAGGCGAGGGCGACCATTGCGCGTTTCCAGCCGCTTGCCGTCGTCATGACTCCCTCTTACGAACCCGCCGCACTCTAACACATCAATCCCTGCGAAGATGGCAAAGCCTTGGCGAACTTCCAGAGCGGAGAGCAGGAAAATTCCGTGAACGTGATCGATGCGGCAGGATTTTCGATTGCCCGCAGAGCAACTGCGAGTAGGGTGGCGGCCCAATGAACCGAGCTATTCCGGTTGCGCTTCTGGCGCTTGGTCTCGTTCCCGCGATGTCGTACGCGCAAACCGTGCCGTTGCAGCTCGAAGGCTCCGCCGCGCCTGCGCCGTGGCACCGGTATGCCGGCTGGAACCCGCCGCACTGGGACACCTACAACACGCTTGCCGCGCCCGATGTCACGCCGCCGCGGGGCAAGGAAATCGCCACGAGCTCGATCACAGGCGATCCCGCCAAAGGCCAGAAGCTCGCCTTCGACCGGAGTCGCGGCGGCGGCTGCCTTGCCTGTCACGTGATGGGATCCGGTACACAGGAAGTACCGGGCAATGTCGGGCCCGACCTGTCGCTGATCGGCGGCGCCGGCCGCAGCGACCAGTACCTCTTCAACTACGTCTTCGATGCCCGCGTCTACAATCCGCAGACCGTGATGCCGCCATGGGGCAAGCACGGCTTCTACAGCGAGGACGAGATCAAGGACATCGTGGCGTTCCTGAAGACGCTGAAGAAGCCGGCGACCTTCAAGGATCCGCTCGACGATCCCGCGAAGCGGCCGCGGCCGGTCGAGGATCGCGATGCGCTCGATCCCTTCGTCAATCCCGCTGTCGACCACATCGACACCGGCGCGGCGCTGTTCAAGAAGCCCGGCCCCAACGGCAAGGCATGCATTGCCTGCCATGCCGATCCCAAGACCGCGTTCAAGCGCTGGGCGGTGGAGATGCCGAAGTGGGAGCCGCGGCTCAAGAAGGTGCTCGGCGCTGAGGAATTCATCGCCCGCCATGCCAAGGCCACGACCGGCGCCGGCCTTCTGATGGAGAGTCAGGCCAATATCGACCTGTCGATCTACCTGCACAGTCTCGCCAACGGCGAACCGATCAAGGTCGATCTCTCGAGCTCGGACGCCAAGGCGGCCTACGAACGCGGCGTCAAGCTCGCCGACCTCAAGGTCGGTCAGTTCAATTTCTCGTGCAACGACTGCCATCAGAAGTCGGCCAATCACTGGGCGCGCGGCCAGTGGCTCGGCGAGGCGCGCGGCCAATACGACCATTTCCCGCTGTGGCGCACCAGCCGCAACGAGACCTGGGACATCCGCCGCCGCTTCCAGTGGTGCAACGTGCAGGTGCGGGCCAATGAATTGCCGCCCGATTCGGTTGAATATGGCGAGCTTGAGCTTTATCTGCGCAAGGCGAACGAGGGGCTGAAGCTCACGGCCCCCAACATCCGGCATTGAGGCGCTAGACGATGACCACTGCACCGAGACTGACTCGACGGAGAGCTCTGAGCGGCGCCTTGGGCGCCATTGCCTCGGTTTTGGCGGCGCGCCAGGCGCTGGCGACGCCGGACAGCGCCCGCGAGTGGCTGGCCAGCCTCGCCAAGGGAACGCCGCAGGCCGGCAAGGTCACGCTCAAGGCGCCGGAGATCGCCGAGAACGGCATGGCGGTGCCGCTCACCGTCTCGGTCGACAGCGAGATGAGCGAAAAGTCCTACGTCAAGGCGCTCTACATCGCCGCCGACGGCAATCCCAATCCGCCGGTGGCGATCTATGAATTCACGCCGCTCGCCGGCAAGGCCGAGGTGTCGCTGCGCGTGAAGCTGTCGCAGACCCAGAACTTCGTCGCCGTGGCAGAGATGAATGACGGCACGCTCTACAAAGCGAGCCGCGAGGTCAAGGTCACCATCGGCGGCTGCGGCGGCTGAAGGAGCATCTCATGGCAGACGACATCAAGCCGCGGCTGCGCGTTCCCTCCACTGCCAAGAAGGGCGAGGTGGTGGAGATCAAGACGCTGATCACGCATCCGATGGAATCCGGCCAGCGCAAGGGCGCCGACGGCAAGCTGGTCCCGCGCCTGATCGTGAATTCGCTCGCCGTCACCTACAACGACAAGCCGGTCGTCAACGTCACCATGGAGCCTGCGGTCGCGGCCAATCCCTACATGGCGTTCTTCATGCGGGTCGAGGAGAGCGGCACGCTCAAATTCGTGTGGACCGACGACCTCAAGAACAGCTGGACGGCCGAGAGCAAAATAGAAGTGTCATGAGCCTGGGCCGCCGCGAGCTGCTCCAGGTCGCCACGGCTACCGCGGCGCTGGCGGCGGCGGGACGGGGACTGGCGCAGGTCCGCACGCCGACGCAGGACGATCTGCTGAGATTCAACGCGGTCGGCCAGCTCACCATCCTCAATTTCACCGATCTGCACGCCCAGCTCGTGCCGCTCTATTTCCGCGAGCCGTCGGCCAATATCGGCGTCGGCACCGCGCGCGGGCTGCCGCCGCATCTCGTGGGCGAGCGGTTGCTCGCCAACTACAATATCGGCCGCGGCAGCTTCGATGCCTATGCGCTCGCCTGCACGGATTTCGAATCGCTCGCCCGCACCTACGGCAGGATCGGCGGTCTTGACCGCATGGTGACGCTGATCAAGGCGATCCGCGCCGAGCGGCCGGGCAAGGTTCTGCTGCTCGACGGCGGCGACACCTGGCAAGGCAGCTACACGTCGCTCCAGACCCGCGGCGCCGACATGGTCCGCGTCATGAACACGCTCGACATCGACGCCATGACCGCGCACTGGGAATTCACCTACGGCGCGGCGCGGGTGCAGGAGCTGGTCAAGCAGCTCAAATTCCCGTTCCTGGCCGGCAACGTGAAGGACTCGACCTGGGGCGACCCGGTGTTCAAGCCGTCGATCGTCGTCGAACGCGGTGGCCTGAGGATCGGCGTGATCGGGCAGGCCTTTCCGTACACGCCGATCGCCAATCCCAAATACCTGATTCCCGACTGGTCGTTCGGCATCGAGGAGGATCGGCTGGCCAAGAATGTCGCGGATCTCAGGGCCGATGGCGTCGACCTGGTGGTGCTGCTCTCGCACAACGGCTTCGATGTCGACCGCAAGCTCGCCGGCCGCGTGAAGGGCATCGACGTCATCCTGACAGGCCATACGCACGACGCGCTGCCCGACGTGGTCAAGGTCGGCCCCACCTTGCTGGTCGCCGCCGGCAGCCACGGCAAATTCCTGGCGAGGCTCGATCTCGACGTCGCCGACAAGCGGATCGTGAACTATTCGTTCCGCCTGATCCCGGTGCTGGCCGACGTGATTGCGCCCGATCCCGACATGGGGGCGCTGATCGGCGAGATCCGCGTCCCGCACGACGACGTGCTGGGCAAGGTGCTGGGCCACACCGAGTCGGTGCTGTACCGGCGTGGCAATTTCAACGGCACGTTCGACGATCTCATCTGCCAGGCCTTGATGGCCGAACGCGACGTCGAGATCGCCCTGTCGCCGGGTTTCCGCTGGGGCTCGAGTCTGCTGCCCGGCCAGGACATCATGGGCGACGATCTCTTCAACCAGACCGCCATCACCTATCCCGCGGCCTATCGTACCGAGATGAAGGGCGCCTACCTGAAGCAGGTGCTCGAGGATGTGGCCGACAATCTCTTCAACCCCGATCCCTACTACCAGCAGGGCGGCGACATGGTACGCGCCGGCGGGCTTGCCTACACGATCGATATCGACAAGCCGGCGGGCCAGCGCATCTCCGACATGGTGCTGGTGCGCAATGGCGAAAAGATCGAGTCCGCCAAGAAATACACGGTGAGCGGTTGGGCCTCGGTGAACGAGGGCACCGAAGGCCCGCCGGTCTACGACGTGGTGGCGCGCTACGTGACGCAACGGAAATCCATCCGCCTGGAGCCCAACCGCCATGTCAAGGTGCTGGGGGCCGACCAGGCAGGCTATGCTCCGAGCTGAAGGGGAAACACCATGACCATCCGACATGTCTTTCTGACGGGCCTGCTGCTGTTTGCGTCGTTTCCGGTTTTTGCGGGCGACAAGGTCCATCACCTGGTGCTGCAGATCAGCGACAATTCGCCGGAGAAGATGAACACCGTGCTCGGCAACGCCAGCAACGCCGCGCGCTACTACGCCGACAAGGGCGAGAAGGTCGAGATCAAGGTCGTGGCCTATAGTGGCGGCCTCAACATGCTGCGCACCGACAAGTCGCCGGTGCTGGAGCGTCTGATGGAGACGGCCAAGAAGATCCCGACGCTGCAGTTCGAGGCCTGCCACAACACGATCGAGAACATGGCCAAGAACGAAGGCAAGAATCCGTCGGACATCCCGCTCGTCGAAGGCGCCAAGATCGTGCCGGCGGGCGTTGTCGAGTTGATGGAGCTCAACGAGCAGGGCTGGACGATTGTAAGACCCTAGAGCGGAATGGGATGAGATGGGTCCGTGTCCGGTTCCATCTCATCCCATTCGCGCGCACTGATGATCGCGGTTCCACAGGGCATGATGGGTTCGGCCAGTTCCTTCCAGCCGATTCCAGCCGAACCCATCATGCTCTAGGCATCCGGCCCTAGATGCCCGAGGCGTTGTCGCGCGAGTGACGGTAGGCGATCGCGCCCAGAACCAGGCCGGCCGCGAGCACGCCGAACACGGTGCGGTAAGCGGCGTCCGTAGCGCCCATGCCCTGCACGATATAGCCGGTCAGCGCGGGCAGCACGGTGAGGCCCAGGCACTGCGCCATGTTCACGGTCGTGACCGCGCGTCCGCCCAGCCGATCGGGGAACAGCGTCCGGCCTTGCGCCACGATCACCGTGCCGAAGGCGCAGAAGAAGCAAATGGCGATGAGCAGCGTGACGGCGAGCCAGAGTGGCGGCCGGGCGACCAGCGCCATGACGAGCAGGATCGCGACTGAGCAGCCGGCGCCGGCCAGTACGACCTTCTTGCGCGAACGCAGCACGCGATCCATCGGTCCATAACAGAGGATGCCGAGCGTCTGCGCGATGCCCATGGCGAGCAGCACGTTGCCGCGGGCCACGCTGTCGAGCTTGTGCACGTCGAAGAGATAGGGTCCGGCCCAGACGCCGAGGATGGTCATCATCGCGGCATAGGCGAAGAAGTGCATGGAAAGCAGCGGCAGCAGGCCCGGCGTGCGCCAGACCTCCCAAAGTCCGCGGAACACGTCGATCAGCGCTTCCTGGTGAGTGGCCGGCAGCTTGTCGCCGGGCGGTCGGTCGCGCACCAGAGCATAGAACAGCACCGCGACGATCAGGGTGAGGACGGCGAGGCCGAGGAAACCGTTGCGCCAGCCGACCGCGCCCGCGACCCAGGCAAGCGGCGTGGCGCCGGCCAGGGTGCCGATGTTGGAGGCTGCGAATACCCAGGACAGCGCCGAGGCGAGCCGCGCCGGTGCAAACCAGCGCGCGCACAGGAACACGACCGACATGAACGAGGCAGCGCACCCGATGCCGACCACGACGCGACCGGCGATCAGGCCGGCGGCATCCGTGGCATGGGCGATCCAGATCGAACCGGCGACGGCCAACAGCGAGACGCCTGAGACCGTGCGGCGCGCCCCGTAGCGGTCGAACCACAGCCCGACCGGGAGCTGCACCGCGAAAAGGGCGAAGAAGAACGCGCTGCCGGCCAGTCCGAGCTCGGCCGCCGACAGATGCAGGTCGCGCGTCAGCTCGGGCGCAATCACGCTGTTGGAGACGCGATAGAACTGGCTGAGGCAGGTCACCGCGATCAGCAGCGCAAGCAGCGGCAACTTCGATGCCATGGCGGCTTGCTGCTAGCACGGCCTATAGGTCGCTGTCCTTCGGCGTGGACCGTATCATTGGCTTGGGCCACGATGGCGGCGCGCATGAGTCCCACCATCTCCCGTCCATCTCCCATCGCCTGGCTGGTGGCGCCCGCCGTGCTGTTGTTCGTGCTGTTCTTCGTGCTGCCGTTCGGCGTCATGGTGGTGATGTCGGCCTATTCCGGCAATCCGGTGACCAATTCGCACGCCTACCTGACGGTGCGCCACTACGAGCGTTTCATCCTCGACGACGCCGGCATCTACCACGATGCGCTGTGGGAGACGCTGCGCATCGGGCTCGTGACGACCATCATCTCCCTGCTGATCGGCTATCCGCTGGCGCACTGGATGGCGCGCATGCACTCGCGGCTCGGACATTCGCTGGTCCTGATGGCGGTGATCGCGCCGCTGCTCACCGGCATCGTCGTGCGCACCTTCGCCTGGATGACGATCCTCGAGGACAAGGGTGTCATCAACACGCTGCTGATCCAGTGGGGCGCGATCCACAAGCCGCTGCCGCTGATGTACAACGAATTCGGCACCGTGGTGGCGCTGGTCCATATCTACGTGCCGTTCATGGTCCTGACCCTGATCGGCGTGATCGGCCGTATCGACGAGCGGCTCGAGCAGGCAGCCCGCAGCCTGGGGGCGGGCCGCCTGCGCGCCTTCATGGAGGTCACGTTGCCGCTCAGCCTGCCCGGCATCCTGGCCGGCTCGCTGCTAGTGTTCGCCCTGTCGATCAGCGCCTACGTGACGCCCTCGCTGATGGGCGGCACGAACGTGCTGACGCTTCCCATGCTGATCGGCCAGCAGATCGGCACCAACTTCAATCCCAATTTCGCCGGCGCGCTGGGCGTCGTCCTGCTGATCGTCACGCTGCTGATCGTGATCGCCTACAACAAGATCCTGAGCCGGCTCGCCGGCGAGCCCGGCATGGCATGAGCGCGTCCGGCGTTCCCCTGGCGAACAAGCGGCCGTTCGATCTCGGCGGCGCGGCCTATGTCGCGCTGAATGTCGTACTGCTCGCCTTCCTGCTGCTGCCGATCCTGATCGTGCTGATCTTCGCCTTCAACCCGACGCCTTACATCTCGTTCCCGCCGGTCGGCGTCAGCCTGCGCTGGTTCGAGAAGTTCTTCTCCGGCAGCGACTTCATGAACGCGCTCGGCCTGTCGCTTTTCGTCGCCGCCTGCGTGCTGGTGCTGTCGATCCTGATCGGCGGCGCCTGCTCGCTGGCGCTGGCGCGCGGCAATCTGCCCGGCCGGGCCTTCCTGACGGCCTTCTTCATGTCGCCGCTGATGCTGCCCGCGATCCTGACCGGCCTGGCGCTCTTCCAGTCCTACCTGATGGTCGGCATCGGCCGGCCGGTGTGGGGCCTGATCATGGCCCATACGCTGGTCGCCGTGCCCTATGTCCTGCGCACGACGCTCGCGGTGCTGCACAATTTCGACCGCCGCATCGAGGAGGCCGCGGCCGTGCTGGGAGCAAGCCCGGCGCGTGTGTTCTTCGAGGTGACCCTGCCGCTCATTCGGCCGGGAGTGTTCGCGGGCGGGGTATTCGCCTTCATAGTCTCGTTCGACCAGTTTCCGGTGTCGCTGTTTCTGGTCGTGCCCAAGGGCGAAACCCTGCCGGTCGTGCTGTTCAACTACATGAAATTCGATCTCGACGGTGCCATTGCGGCGGCCTCGATGGTCTCGATCCTGCTGGCCCTGGGCGTCGTGCTGGCGCTGGAATGGCTGATCGGATTGAAAGCCTACGTTAAGCTCTGATGGGGAACACAGGAGGGGTTGATCATGATCTCACGTCGTAATGCACTACGGGCCGGCGCCGGCATCGCCGCCGCCGCCACGCTCGGCGCGCCCGCCATCCTTCATGCGCAGACCAAGACGCTCAAGATAACGACCTGGGGCGGCAAGTGGGGCGACATGATGAAGGCCACCGTGCTGCCGGCCTTCGAGAAGGAATTCAAGTGCATGGTGCAGGCTGATTCGGCCTTCCCATACATCCCAAAACTGCAGGCCAGCTCGAAGACCGATCCGCTGTACGACGTGCTGCACACCAACTCGAACGAACAGTGGAACTGCGTCGTCGAGGGCCTGGTGATGGACAAGATCACCGCCAAGGAAGTGCCCAACGTCGCCGACGTCTATCCCTACGCCGTGAGCGACAAGATCGTCGGCGTCTCGATCTTCACCAGCGCGATCGGGCTCGGCTATCGCACCGACAAGGGCCTGAAGAAGCCGACTTCGTGGAAGGATCTCGCCGATCCCAAGCTGGCTGGCGCGCGCGGCAGCTACATCATTCCGGTGAACAGCCTAGGCCAGTGCCACCTGATGATGCTGGGCAAGATCTACGGCAAGGGCCTGCAGGATTTGCCGGCCGCCTACAAGGCGCTGGAGCAGCTGAAGCCGATCAAGCTGGTCGATTTCACGGGCCAGATGGAGAAGCTCCTGCTGTCGGGCGAGGTGTCGGAAGCCGTGATCCACGATTCCGGCGTCTATCGCTACGACGGGCAGAATCAGCCGGTCGATTTCGCCAGCCCGAGCGAGGGCGTGATGGCGCTCGAGCAGGTGCTGAACGTGACGCCGGGCTCCAAGGTCAAGGAGCTCGCCTTCGCCTACATCGACTACATGCTGCGGCCCGACGTGCAGAAGCTCCTGGCCGAGGGCGTGTGGTACTCGCCGGCCAACAAGAAGGTGAAGCTCAGCGCCAAGTACGACGCCAAGCTGCTGACCACGCCGGAGAAGGTGGCGACGCTGATCCAGCCCGACTGGAAATGGTACAACGAGCACAAGGAAGACATCGACGCGCGCGTCACCAAGATCCTGAAGGGGTGACGCCTGTCGTCCGCTGACATCCGGCTCGAGCATGTGACGAAAATCTTCGACGGCAAGGTCGTTGCCGTCGACGATGTCACGCTGGAAATTGCCGCTGGCGAGTTCTTCTCGCTGCTCGGCCCGTCGGGCTGCGGCAAGACCACGTCGCTGCGCATGATCGCGGGCTTCGAGCTGCCCGACTCGGGCCGCGTGCATGTCGCGGGCAAGGACATCACCGACCTGCCGGTGCACAGGCGCGACATGGGCATGGTGTTCCAGTCCTATGCGCTGTTCCCGCATCGCACCGTGGCGCAGAACGTCGCCTTCGGCCTGCGCATGCGCGACGTGCCCAAGCCGGACATCGAGCGGCGGGTCAAGGCTGCGCTGGCACAAGTCGCGCTGACCGGTCTCGAGGATCGCCGGCCCGGACAGCTTTCCGGCGGCCAGCAACAACGTGTGGCGCTTGCCCGCGCGCTGGTGGTCGAGCCGCGGGTGCTGCTGTGCGACGAACCGCTGGGTGCGCTCGACCGCAAGCTGCGCCAGCAGATGCAGTTCGAGCTTAAGGAGTTGCAACGGCGGCTCGGCGTCACCCTGGTGTTCGTGACGCACGACCAGGAAGAGGCGCTGGCGATGAGCGATCGCATCGCCGTCATGAACAAGGGCAAAGTGGAGCAGGTGGGCGCTCCGACCGAGATCTACGAGCGGCCGCGGACGCGCTTCGTCGCCGATTTCATCGGCGAGATCAATTTGCTGGACGATGGCGGCAAGCCGCGCGCCCTGCGGCCGGAGAAGATCCGGCTGGTGCCGCCCGCGGGCGCGCGCCTTGCCGGCACGATCGAAACCGCGAATTTCCTGGGCGGCGCCACGCTTTACCGGGTGCGCGGCGCCGATGGCCGCACCGTGCTGGCGCGTGAGGCGCATGCCGGCGAGCGCAGCCCACGCAAGCCGGGCGATGCCGTTGGCCTCGCCTGGAACGACTCGGATACCGTGACGTTGGAGGGGTGATGGCCCGAGCTTCCACCCGAACCCTGGGCGTGATCACGATCGGCCAGGCCCCGCGCGACGATATCGCGACGCTGTTCGCCCAGCATGCGCCCGCAGGCACCAAGGTGATCTTGCGCGGCGCGCTCGACGGGCTGAGCGATGCCGAAGTCGACCGGCTGAAGCCGCAAGATGGCGCCGATACGCTGTACACGCGGTTGCGCGGTGGCCGCGACGTCAAGATTTCCAAGAAGGCCGTGATTTCGCGCTCGCCCGATACGTTCCGCAAGCTGCGTGACGATGGCTGCGACGTGCTGGTCTATGCCTGCACCGGCGAATTTCCGGCGATGGAGGGTGATGAGAACGTGCTCTTTCCCTCGCGGGTACTGAACGGATTGGCGACAGGGCTGCTGCCGCGCGGCCGGCTGGGATTACTGATCCCGCTTGCCGAGCAGGCCGGAAAGCTCAGCTCCAAATGGGCGCGGCCCGGGCTGGAGATCGTGGCCGAGGCGCTGGCGCCGAGCGCGAGCCAGGCGCAAGCGGGCGAGGCGGCCGAGCGGCTTGCCGCCAGGAGGCCCGATCTCGTCGCCATGGATTGCATGAGCTACACGCCTACGACCAAGGAATGGGTGAAACCGGCGCTCGGCGTGCCGGCGCTGTTGGCGATAACGGCGACCGGCCGCGTGCTGCGCGAAATGCTGGAGTGAATGATGCAAACCCAGTGCTGCATCGTCGGCGGCGGTCCTGCGGGCATGATGTTGGGCTTCCTGCTGGCCCGCGCCGGCGTCGAGGTCGTGGTGCTGGAGAAGCATGGCGATTTCCTGCGCGACTTCCGCGGCGACACGGTCCATCCCTCGACGCTGAACGTGATGGACGAGCTCGGCCTGCTCGATGAGTTCCTCAAGCTGCCGCATCAGCCGGTATCGCGGTTCACCGGGCAGTTCGGCGAGACGCCGGTTCCGATCGCCGACATGACGCACCTGCCGGTGCGCGCCAAGTTCATCGCCATGATGCCGCAGTGGGATTTCCTCGATTTCCTGGCGGCGCATGGCAAGCGCTATCGCACCTTTACCCTGCTGATGCATGCCGAGGCGCAGGCCTTGATCGAAGAAAATGGCCGTGTCACGGGTGTACATGCCACTGTCGACGGCGCATCGCGGGACATCCGTGCCGATCTCGTCGTCGGCGCCGACGGCCGGCATTCGATCGTGCGCGACAAGGCCGGCTTCAAGGTCGACGACATCGGCGCGCCGATGGACGTTTTCTGGTTCCGTATCACGCATCGGCCGAGCGATCCTGAGCAGATGTTCGGCCGCTTCGATGCCGGCAGCATCCTGGTGATGCTCGATCGCGGCGACTATTGGCAGTGCGCCTATGTCATTCCCAAGGGCACGGCCGAGAAGGTGCGCGCCGAGGGCATCGAGCGCGTGCGCGCGACGGTCGCGCGCCTCATGCCCTTCCTCGCCGACCGGGTGAACGAGCTCGCCAGCATGGACGACCTCAAGCTGCTCACGGTCGGCGTCGATCGCCTGCGCACCTGGTGGAAGCCCGGCCTGCTCTGCATCGGCGACGCTGCCCACACCATGTCGCCGATCGGCGGCGTCGGCATCAACATCGCCATCCAGGACGCCGTCGCGGCGTCGAACATCCTGGCGGCGCCGTTGCGCGAGAAGCGGCTGCGGGATTCCGATCTCGCCGCCGTGCAGGAGCGCCGGCTGTTCCCGGCGCGTGCCACGCAGACCATGCAGATCTACCTGCAGAACCGGATCATCGCGCCGTCGCTCGCTGCACAAACCGGTGGCGCCCTTTCGATGCCGCTTTTCTTGCGCTTGCTGCGCTGGTTTCCGATCCTGCGCCGCTTGCCCGCCCGCTTGATGGGATTGGGGGTGCGGCCCGAGCACGTCCGGACGCGGCCGGCCTAGCGGTCGGCCGACACCAGCAGGAAATACGGTCGCCGATTGTCGACCTTCCATTCGGGATGGGCCGCAATCTGCTCGCGCGCCGGACCCCATTCCTCGACCCGGCGCAGGACGAAGCCCGCTTCGATCAGCCGGTTGAGGTAGGTCGCGAGCGTGCGATGTTGCTTCACCACGCCCTTGGTCAGCCAGTCGGTGGTCCGTGGTCCTTCGTCGAGATAGTCGGGCCCGGGCTCGGTATAGAGCGGGTGCTCGGCCGAGAACATCAGCCGGCCACCCGCGGCGAGACCGGCATGGACGCGCTCGACCAGTCCGCGCAGGTCCCGGAGATAGTGGAAGGTGAGGGAGCTGTAGATCAGGTCGAAGGCGCGGGGCGCGATCGCGAATGTCTCGAGATCGCCCTGTTCATACGTGATCGCCTTGTCGTGCGTCTCGGCGCGCGCCCGCTCGAGCATGTTCGCTGAGACGTCGACGCCTGTCACCGAAGCCGCACCGGCCTCGCGTGCCCAGCGGCAGAACCAGCCGAAGCCGCAGGTCGAGCACGCGCCGCCCGTTGAGGTCGGGCAGCATCCCGCGCAGGGTCGGCCATTCGGGCGCGCCGTCGAGACCCTGACGCGAGCGGGCGAGATTGCTGTAGCCGGCGAAGAACTCCGGGTTGTCGTAGATGTTCTGCGTCATGCCCTCAGGTGACGTTGGCCGATGCGCGCGCCTTGCGGCAGGCAAGCACCAGCGCCGCGCCGAGATCGGCCAGCAGCTTGGCGCCGGCCTCGTCGCTGAAGTTGCCGTTGGCGTCGAACTTGGTGTGCGCGGCTCCGATCATGACCTCGGGCTTGTTCACGACGCGGCCGTCGAGGAAGATCATCATCTGGCGCAGGTGATATTGCGCGCGGGCCGTGCCCAGCGGGCCGCCCGAAGCGCCGAACACCGCGACCTGCTTGCCGGCGAAGGGCTGCGGCGTCATGCGCGACAGCCAGTCGATGGCGTTCTTCAGCACGCCCGAGACCGAGTAGTTGTATTCCGGACTCGCGAACACGACGCCGTCGGCCGCGAGCATCGCCTGCTGGGCGGCCTGGACCTTGTCGGGAAAGCCTTTGGCCTGGACATCGGCGTTGTAGAGCGGCCAGTCGCCGATTTCGATCGTCGAAAGCGATACGCCTGCCGGCAGGCGCTTGATGAAGAGGTTCAGCGCCATGCGGTTGTACGAACCTGCACGCAGGCTGCCACAGAAGGCGACTAACTTGATCGGGTCGGACATTGTCTTTGACTCCCCTCAGGAACGACCGGCTACATAGCAAACCATGGCTCTGCGCGACATAACGCTTGAAGACATCGAATCGTTGGCCGTCGGGGCCTGGGTGCTTGGCACGGGTGGCGGCGGCAGCCCGTATCTCGGGCTTCTGAACATGCGAGCCCTCTACAAGCAGGGCCATCGCGTGCAGTTGATGCCGGCGTCGGAGCTGGCCGACGACGATTGGGTGGGGGCGGTATCCAACATGGGCGCGCCGCTCGTCGGCCAGGAGCGGCTGACAGATAGTCGCACCATAGCCCGCGCCGTCGCCCTGATGGAGGAGCATATCGGCGCCAGGTTCCGCGGGATCATGTCGCTCGAGATCGGCGGCGGGAATTCGATCCAGCCGTTGATGGCGGCCGCCCATCTCAAGCGTCCGGTGATCGACAGCGACATGATGGGCCGCGCCTATCCCGAAGCGCAGATGACCTCGGTCGCGGTGGGCGACCTCAAGCCCTGTCCTCTCACCACGGTCGACGTGCGTGGCATGGAATCGGTGGTCGACAAGGTGCCGACCTGGAAGTGGATGGAGCGGGTGAGCCGCAAGATCTGTGTCGAGTACGGCTCGATCGCCTCGACCTGCAAGGCGCCGCGCACCGGCGCCGAAGTGAAGAAGTGGGGCATCCACGGCACCACGACCAAGGCGATCGCGATCGGCACCGCAGTGCGCGAGGCCCAGCGCAAGCACGAGGACCCTGTGGCGGCGATCCTCGCGGTCGAACCGGGCAAGGTGCTGTTCCGGGGCAAGGTGCAGGACGTCGAGCGCCGCGCCACCGAGGGTTTCCTGCGCGGCAGGACGCGCTTCGACGGCATGGACGACTGGAAGGGCAGCCGCCTCGAGATAGCCTTCCAGAACGAATGGATCGTGGCGTGGCTCGACGGCAAGCCAATCGCGATGTCGCCCGACCTGATCTGCGTGCTCGATTCTGTGGCCGGCGAGGCGGTCGGCACCGAGACCATCCGCTACGGCCAGAGGGTCACCGTGATCGCGCTGCCGCCGCCGCCGGTCTTCCTGACGCCCAAGGGCATCCAGCATGTCGGCCCGCGCGCCTTCGGCTACGACATCGAGTTCGAGAGCGTGTTTGCGTGAATCGTCGCGAGCTTAGCATCGACGACATCGAATCGCTCGCCGTCGGCGCCTGGGTGCTGGGCACCGGCGGCGGCGGCAATCCTTACCTGCCGCTCCTGAACATGCGGGCGCTCTACAAGGACGGCCATAAGGTCGAGCTGATGGATGCAGCCGACTTGGCCGACGACGATTGGGTTGGCATGGCAGGTGGCATGGGCGCGCCGCTGGTCGGCCAGGAGAGGCTGACCGACAGCCACGGTCTTTCGCGCGCCGTCGCCCTGATGGAGCGGCATATCGGTCGGCCGTTTGCGGCGCTGATGAGCGTCGAGATCGGCGGTGGCAACGGCGTGCGACCGCTGATGGCGGCGGCCGTGCTCAAGCGGCCCGTCGTCGATTCCGATCCGATGGGTCGTGCCTACCCCGAGGCGCAGATGAGCTCGATGGCGATCGGCGGCGTCGAGCCCGGTGCTCTCGCGGCGGTCGATGTGCGTGGCCTCGAATCGATCGTCCACAAGGTGCCGGACTTCAGGTGGTCCGAGCGCATCGCCCGCAAGATCTGCATCGAATACGGCTCGACCGCGACGATCTGCAAACCGCGCACCGGCGCCCAAGTGAAGAAGCACGGCATCCACGGCACGACGACCAAGGCGATCGCGATCGGCCGGGCGGTGCGCGAGGCGCAGCGCAAGCACGAGGACCCGGTGGCCGCCATCCTTGCCGCCGAGCCGGGCAAGCTCCTCTACAAGGGCAAGGTGGTCGACGTCGCGCGACGCACGACCGACGGCTATCTGCGCGGTGTCGTCCGCTTCGAGGGCATGGACGATTTTCGCGGCTCGTCGCTCACCATCAACTTCCAGAATGAATGGATCGTGGCGCTGCGCGATGGCGAGCCGATCGCGATGTCGCCCGATCTGATCTGCGTGCTCGATTCGGTATCGGGCGAGGCGATCGGCAGCGAGACCATCCGCTATGGCCAACGGGTGACGGTGATCGCCTTGCCGGCGCCGGAGATCTATCTCAGCCCGAAAGGCCTTGAGCATGTCGGCCCAAGGGCCTTCGGTTACGAATTCGACTTCAAGAGCGTGTTCGCATGAGGCTGCGCGAGCTGTCGCTGGACGACATCGAGTCGCTGGCCGTCGGCGCCTGGGTGCTGGGCACGGGCGGCGGCGGCAATCCCTATCTGCCGCTCTTGAACATGCGGGCGCTCTACAGAGACGGCCATCGCGTGCAGCTGATGGACTCAGGCGACCTCGCCGACGATGACTGCGTCGGCACGGTCGCCAATATGGGAGCGCCGCTGGTCGGCCAGGAACGGCTGACCGACAGCCTGACGCTGGCCCGTGCCGTGACGCGCATGGAGGAACATCTCGGCAGGAAGTTCCGCGCCCTGATGAGCATGGAGATCGGCGGCGCCAACGGCGTGCGGCCCTTCATGGCGGCGGCGCATTTGAACCGTCCGGTCGTCGACAGCGATACGATGGGCCGCGCCTATCCCGAGGCCCAAATGACCTCAGTCGCGGTGGGTGGGCTCACGCCCTATCCGCTGACGGCCGTCGACGTGCGCGGCTTCGAGAGCATCGTGCACAAGGTGCCGACCTGGAAATGGACCGAACGGGTGGCGCGCAAAATTTGCGTCGAGTACGGCTCGGTGGCCGCGACCTGCCAGCCGCCGCGCACCGGTGCCGAAGTGAAGAAGTGGGGGATCCACGGCACCACGACGAAGGCGATCAACATCGGTGCCGCCGTGCGCGCCGCGCAGCGCAAGCACGAGGATCCGGTGGCCGCGATCCTGTCGGTCGAGTCCGGCAAGCTGCTCTACCGGGGCAAGGTGATCGACGTGGCGCGCCGCGTCACCGAAGGCTATCTGCGCGGCGTCGTCCGCTTCGACGGCATCGACGAGTTCCGTGGCGTCGGCGCGCACATAAACTTCCAGAACGAGTGGATCGTGGCCTATCGCGACGGCCAGCCGCTCGCCATGACGCCCGACCTGATCTGCGTGCTCGACACGGTGTCGGGCGAGGCGGTCGGCAGCGAGACCGTGCGGTATGGCCAGCGAGTCACCATCATCGCGCTGCCGCCGCCCGCCGTCTTCCTCACCCCCAAGGGCCTCGAGCATGTCGGCCCACGGGCCTTTGGCTATGACTTGGAATTCAGGAGCGTGTTTTCCCAATGAGACGCATCGGCATCGACGTCGGCGGCACCAACACGGATGCCGTCCTGATCGAAGAGGGCAAGGTCGCAGGCGCGGTGAAGGCGCCGACCAGCGAGGACGTCACCGCCGGCATCCTCGATTCGCTGAAGACGCTCGCCGCCACCGGCGTGCTCAAGGGCAAGAAGATCGATGGCGTGATGATCGGTACTACCCATTTCATCAATGCCGTGGTGCAGCGTCGGCATCTCACCAAGGTCGCGGCGCTGCGCCTTGGCATGCCGGCGTCGGCCTCGTTGCCGCCATTTTGCGACTGGCCGGAGGATCTCGCCAACCTGGTGCGGGGCGGCGTGTGGATGGTGGAAGGCGGCCACGAATATGACGGCCGTCCCTTCATGCCGCTCGACGAGGCGGCGGTCAGCCGGGCGGCGCAGGAGATGAAGGCGCAGGGCCTGAAGTCGGTCGGCATCTCCTCGATCTTCTCGCCGCTCGACCCCAGCCATGAGAAGCGGGCCGCGGAGCTCGTGAGCGCGGTCATTCCGGATGCCGTGATCACCTGCTCGTCCGATCTCGGCCGCATCGGCCTGCTCGAGCGCGAGAATGCGGGCCTGCTCAATGCCGCGCTCGCCGATCTGTCGCGCGACACGATCGCGGCCTTCGAGAAGGCGATCCGCGATTCCGGTATCGCCGCACCCCTGTTCATTACCCAGAACGACGGCACGGTGGCCGAGGCGAGCCAGGCACGGCGCCTGCCCGTCTATTCCTTCGCTTCGGGCGCCACCAATTCGATGCGCGGTGCTGCGTATCTGTCGGGCCTGAGCGACGCCATGGTGATCGATGTCGGCGGCACCACGACCGACGTCGGCCAGCTCAAGCACGGCTTTCCGCGAGAGGCCAATTCCGTGGTCAAGGTAGGCGGCGTGCGCACGCTCTTTCGCATGCCCGACCTGCTGTCGATCGGCCTGGGCGGCGGCAGCCATGTCGAGCTCGAGCCGCTGAAGGTCGGCCCGGTGTCGGTCGGCTACCGCCTGCTGCGCGACGGTATCGCCTTCGGCGGCAAGCAGCTCACCACCACCGACATCGCCATCGCATCGGACGTGCTGAAGCTCGGCGACAAGAAGAAGGTGGCGCACCTCGGCACGGCCGTTTGCAAGAAGGTGTTCGACGAGGCCGCGCGCATGGCCGAAGAGGCGATCGACCGCATGAAGACCGAGGCAGGCGACGTGCCGCTGATCGCTGTCGGCGGCGGCGCCTTCCTGATCCCGGAGAAGCTGCCCGGCGTGTCCAAGGTGATCCATGTCCGGCACGGCGATTGCGCCAACGCCGTGGGAGCCGCGATCGCCCAGGTGTCGGGCGAATGCGACCAGATCTTCAAGGATCTCAGCCGCACTGAGGCGCTGTCGGCCGCGCAAGGCATCGCCAACGACCGCGCCGTCGCGGCCGGCGCCGAACGCAAGAGCTTGCAGACCATCGAGAGCGAGGACATGCCGCTGGCCTATCTTCCGGGCAACTCGGTGCGCGTGCGGGTGCGGGTTGTCGGCGATGTGGCCGGCGCCTAAAGTCGGGCCATGTTCGCGGCGACCAGCGTCCAGGAGTTCTTTCCCACGCCGATCTGGATCGTCGATCTGGATCCCGCCTTCGCTGGGCAATTGAACGGCAGGCTGCTGGCCGACATCGAGCGCATGACGTCGCCTCGGCCGCCGCTGCCACCCGGCGGCACCTGGCAGACCGAGACCGACATGCACAAGCGGCCGCAGTTCAAGGAGCTGACCGAGGTGCTGCGCAAGGCGATCGCGGGCGCGCTCAAGTTCCTCGACATCGACTACCGGGATTTCGAGCTGACCGCCTGCTGGGCGAACTTCAACCCGACCGGCGGCCAGAACAGCGCCCACACGCATCCCAACAACTACCTGAGCGGCGTATACTACGTCAGCACGCCGACCGGCGCGGATGCGATCGAATTCACCGATCCTCGGCCGGCCGCGGTGGCCGGTCTGGCGCGCGCCAAGAAGCTCAACCGCTTCAACGGCAACCGCATGACGGTGCAGACCAAGGCCGGCCGCATCGTGCTGTTTCCGGCCTGGCTGTCGCACAGCGTGCCGGTCAACCGCACCAACCAGGAGCGGGTCAGCATCGCCTTCAACGCGATGTTCACGGACTTCACCGAGACCATGAGCCCGGTGCTCTGGCAGGGGACACTGCCCTTCAAGTCCGCGTGAGTTGCTGTTTTGGACGCTGTTAGCCCGCCTGCGGGCCGCTACACTCCGGCCGTACCGTCGCGGTCGCCGGCATGCGCGACGGTAAGCCTGCCGAAGCCGGCCTCAAGCAGGAGGAGACACGAATGAAGACAGCTATTCGCGCCGCCATCGTCGCGGCGCTCATTGCCTTCGCACCGGCCGCGTTCGCCGCCACGATGAGCTTCAAGGCCGACCTCAAGGGGTCGAACGAAGTTCCGGCAACGACCAGCACGGGCACGGGCACGTTGATGGCGACCTACGATCCCGCCACCAAGAAGCTCAGCTACACCGTCACCTATTCCGGCCTGACCGGCCCGGCCGTGGCGGCGCATTTCCACGGCCCTGCGGACGCCAAGAGCAATGCCGGCGTGGTCGTGCCGGTGAAGGAGATCGCGCCCAACACGCTGCATGGCGAGGCGACGCTCACGGACGCGCAGGCCGCCGATCTGATGGCCGGCAAGTGGTACTTCAACATCCACACCGCCGCGAACAAGGGCGGCGAAATTCGCGGCCAGGTGATGAAGAGCATGTAGGCTCTTCGAGAATTTTTCGGAGCGGCCGCCTGCGAGGGCGGCCGTTTCTATTTCTGCCGGCGGTAGAGGAAGCAATTGTCGGCGTGGGGCATCTTGATGCCCTGATAGAACGTCATCGCCGTCGGCGCCGAGAGCAGCAGGGTCGTGGTCGTCTTCCCGCCCGCCGCCTTGCGCGTCTCCTCGATCAGGCGGCGGCCGATGCCCTGGCCCTGGCATTCCTTGTCGACGGCGAGGTCGGAGAGGTAGCAGCAGAAGCAGAAGTCGGTGAGCGAGCGGGCGAACCCCACCAGCCGGCCGTCCTGGCGCGCCGTCACATGCAGGTTGCTGTGCTTCAGCATGCGCTCGATGCGGGCGCGATCCTCGATCGGCCGGTTGAGGCCCGATTTGCGCACGACGTCGATGTACTCGTCGGCGCGCATGAAATCCTCGATGGCGTAGATCGTGTTCATTGCGTCAACCATCTCCTCAGCGCCGCCGAGACTTCGGCGGGTTTCTCCAGCGGCGACATGTGCCCGCATTCCTCGATCACGACCAGGCGGGCATTGGCGATGTCGGCCGCCATCTCCTGCGCCCGCGGCAATGGCGTCGTCTGGTCCTGGCGGCCGACGATCACCACTGTCGGCACGTCGATGTCGGCCAGCATGTGCCGGCTGTCGGGCCGCGCCATGATCGCGGTTTGCTCGCGCACGAAGCCTTCGGCGCCCACTTCCTTCGCCATGTCGAGGATGGGCTGCACGACCTCGGGATCGTCGAGGCGCTTGCGATGGACGATCAGCGGCAGCAGCGAAGGTTGCACGCCGTGGAACTTGCCGATCTTGGTCTGCTCGAGAAAGCCGCGACGGCGTGCCGTGGCCTCGGGCGTGTCCGGTGTCGCCTGGGTGTCGATCAGGGCGAGCCGCTCGACCCGCTCGGGCGCGCGCCGCATGATTTCGAAGGCGACATAGCCGCCCATCGAGAAGCCGCCGAGGCTGAAGCGTTCTGGCGCCGCCGCCAGCGCGGCGTCGGCCATGGCGCCCAGCGAATCGTAGGCATGGAGATCCGGGACGACGATGTCGGCAATGTCGCCGAGATCGGCGACCTGGTGGTCGTACAGGCGCTTGGTGTTGAGCAGGCCGGGCAGCAGGACGAGGGTCGGGCGCGCCATGGCATGGCCTTGCCACAAAAGCCTTTGACTTGAAAGCAGGGCCGGCGCGCGAATATCTAATGCCCGACTCGATCGAACCGGCGGACATCGACATCGCCTGAGACTGGAGCGGACCGCATGGCTGCGGTCCGGTCATGCGCTATCGCCAGGCCGCTTCGTTCTTCTTTTCGTAGTCGCTGAACGCCTTGACCAGGCCGCCCAGCACCTCGGCCGAGGTCTCGAACATCGCCTTGAGCCTGGGCTCGTCGACCTTCTCGACGTCGGCACGCAGATGCTCGACGGTCTCCTGCAGACGTTGCTTCATCTGCCGGGTGTGGTGACGCGGATCGTTGCTGCCGGCCATTCGGTAACCTCCGGGAAACCATTTGCCCCAAATGGAGAACGAAAACTTGTGATCGCGGTTTCGCGTCCGGCGCTTGATGGCGTCGGAAGCAGCCTCTAGCGTTGGCCGTCCTGAACCGCAATTCTCGAGGGAGAAGGTGATGAAGCTCTATTACATGCCCGGCGCGTGCTCGATCGGCATCCATGTGCTGCTGGAAGAGATCGGCAAGCCGTACGACCTGCACAAGATCGACGGGGCCAACCGCGAGCAGTACGGGCCGGAATTCGTGAAGATCAATCCCAAGTCGAAGGTGCCGACCCTGGTGAAGGACGACGGCTCGGTGATCACCGAGTTTCCGGCGATCGCCACTTGGCTCGCGCGCAAGAATCCTGACAAGGGCCTGCTGCCATCCGACGCCGACACCGAGGCGCGCGTCTTCGAAGCGATGGACTACGTCGTGTCGACCATGCACATGCAGGGCTTCAGCCGCATGTTCCGGCCGGCCAACTACGCGCCGACCGAGGCCGACCACGACAAGGTCAAGGCGCGCGGCAAGGAGATCATGGAGAACGGCCTCAAGCTTCTCGACAAGGCGCTCGAAGGCAAGGAGTACATCGCCGGCAAGTTCTCGATCGCCGACGCCGCGGTGTTCTACATCACGTTCTGGGCGGGCGCGCGCATGAAGATGCCGCTGCCCAAGAACGTCGCCGCTCACTACGAGCGCATGAAGAACCGCCCGGCGGTGAAGCGCACGCTCGAGCAGGAAGGATTGGCGGCCGCGGCCTGACCGCATTTCGCAAACGGGGCCCCGGCGACGGGGCGTCGTTTGCATCGTTTCTCCCAGCGGCTTGCCTCGCCGGCCATGTTTGCGGCGCGGCACGCGAGGGTTGAACGGCTTTGACCGCCGCGGATATGGGCTCGCAAAACGGGCTCATGTCCGCGGCGTCTCTCTATGGGCTGGTGCTGTTCTCGGCGATCGCGCATGCCGCCTGGAATGCGCTGATGAAGTCGGCCGACGACCGCATGCTGACCATGGCGACCTTGCGCTTCGCCGGACTGGTGCTGGGGCTCTCGGTCCTGCCATTCGTCGATTGGCCCGCCCGCCAAAGCCTGGTTTGGCTCGCCCTGACCGCGGCGGCGCAGTTCGTCTACTACGTGCTGCTGGTCCGCGCCTATGGCGTGGGCGACATGAGCGTCGTCTATCCGCTGGCGCGCGGGCTGGCGCCGATGCTGACGACACTCGTCGCCGCTTTCGCCATCGGCGAGACGTTGACGGCAAGCCAGGTGGTCGCGGTCGGCCTGATCTCGCTCGGCATCATGGTCCTGTCGCTCGGTGCGGGCGCGCGTTGGCAGGCGGTGCGGCTCGCCATTGCCACCGGCGCAGTCGTCGCGACCTACAGCTTCTTCGCCGGCCTCGGCGTGCGCCAAGCGGGTGCGGTGCTGAGCTTCCAGGCCTGCCTGGAGATCGTCACCGGACTCGGCACCGTGGGCTACGTCGCCGCCGTCCGCTTTGCCGATCTGGCGACATTCGCGCGCAAGCATGCCGCCGCCGGCCTGCTGGCCGGCGCGCTGTCAGTCGCGGGCTTCCTCGCCTATCTCATCGCCGCGCGCAGCCTGCCGCTCGGGCCGGTGGTGGCGCTGCGCGAGACCAGCGTGATCTTCGGCGCCATGCTCGGCTCCCTGGTGCTGAAGGAGGGCTTCGGTTTGCGCCGGTTGGCGGCGGCGTGTCTGGTCGCCGCCGGCATCGGACTCGTGGCCATGCCGCGCTGAACCGAGCTCAATGCAACTGATAGAGCCCGTTAGCGAAACCGAACTCGGCGGGCTTGATCAGCTGAGCACTGGCCACGGTCACTTTATGCAACTTGCCGTCCAGATGACGTTCCCAGAAATCGAGAAACTTGGTCAGGTTGGGAAAGCGCGGCGCCAAATCGAGGTTCTGCCAGACGTAGCTTTGCAGCAGGTGTTTGTGATCTGGCATCCAGTAGAGGATTTCGGCGGTGGTGATGCGGTAATCGTTAAGCTGAGCAACGAAACAGCGGTCCATTGTCACTCCTTGACACGACGCACGTGGAATAATAGTCACGCGGCCTTAACGGAAAATCATCAAAATTCGTTCCACATCAAGGGCTTAGCAGCAGGACTGTATGATTGCTGCTGAACCGGCGCGAACCCGTCTGCGCCTTTCGCGGATGCGAGATAAGTTGTTGGAACCTTTTGACCGTCGCCTTGACTCCAACAATCCACAACCCTAAATGCGGTGCGCCTTTGGCACTCACGAAGCGCGAGTGCTGATAGGTCCTGTTTCACGACGGCCGTCCGGCCGTCTGGTCATAACCTGGGGATATGGAGGCAAGAGCATGGCGATGAAGTTCCGTCCACTTCACGACCGCGTCGTGGTGAAGCGCGTCGCGGAGGAGGAAAAGACCAAGGGCGGCATCATCATTCCGGACACGGCCAAGGAAAAGCCGATGGAAGGCGAGATCATCGCTGTCGGGCCGGGCGGCCGGGATGAGAACGGCAAGCTCGTTCCGCTCGATGTCAAGGCCGGCGACCGCATCCTGTTCGGCAAGTGGTCCGGCACCGAGGTCAAGCTCGACGGCGTCGAGTATCTGATCATGAAGGAGAGCGACATCATGGGAATCCTCGAGGGTTCCGGCGCTCTCAGGAAGGCAGCCTGAGGCTCCTTCACCATCCATCATCAACAACAGACATCCACGAGGGATTGAACAATGGCAGCCAAGGAAGTCCGCTTTAGCGGCGATGCCCGCCAGCGCATGCTGCGCGGCGTCGACATTCTCGCCGACGCGGTGAAGGTCACGCTCGGTCCGAAGGGCCGCAACGTCGTGCTCGACAAGAGCTTCGGCGCGCCGCGCATCACCAAGGACGGCGTCACCGTCGCCAAGGAGATCGAGCTCGGCGACAAGTTCGAGAACATGGGCGCCCAGATGGTGCGCGAGGTCGCCAGCAAGACGAACGACGTCGCCGGCGACGGCACCACAACGGCCACCGTGCTCGCCCAGGCGATCGTCCGCGAGGGCGTGAAGTCGGTGGCGGCCGGCATGAACCCGATGGATCTCAAGCGCGGCATCGATCTCGCTGTCGAGGCGGCGGTCGAGGACATCAAGAACCGCGCCAAGAAGATCAGCAACTCCGACGAAGTCGCGCAGGTCGGCACCATCTCGGCCAACGGCGACAAGTCGATCGGCAAGATGATCGCCGAGGCGATGAAGAAGGTCGGCAACGAGGGCGTGATCACGGTCGAGGAGGCCAAGAGCCTCGAGACCGAGCTGGATGTCGTGGAAGGCATGCAGTTCGATCGCGGCTATCTCTCGCCGTACTTCATCACCAACGCCGACAAGATGATCGCCGAGCTGGAGAACCCGTACATCCTGCTGTTCGAGAAGAAGCTCTCGGGTCTGCAGGCCATGCTGCCGGTGCTCGAGGCGGTCGTGCAGTCGGGCAAGCCGCTGCTGATCGTGGCCGAGGACGTCGAGGGCGAGGCGCTCGCCACCCTGGTCGTCAACAAGCTGCGCGGCGGCCTCAAGATCGCGGCCGTCAAGGCGCCGGGCTTCGGCGATCGCCGCAAGGCGATGCTCGAGGACATGGCGATCCTGACCGGCGGTCAGCTGATCTCCGAGGATCTCGGCATCAAGCTCGAGAACGTCACGCTCGACATGCTCGGCAAGGCCAAGAAGGTCATCGTCGAGAAGGAGAACACCACGATCGTCGACGGTGCGGGCAAGAAGGCCGACCTCGAGGGCCGCATCACCCAGATCCGCGCCCAGATCGAGGAGACCACCTCGGACTACGACCGTGAGAAGCTCCAGGAGCGCCTGGCCAAGCTCGCGGGCGGTGTCGCTATCATCAAGGTGGGCGGCGCGACCGAGGTCGAGGTCAAGGAGAAGAAGGATCGCGTTGATGACGCCATGCACGCCACCAAGGCGGCGGTCGAAGAGGGTGTCGTCGCCGGCGGCGGCGCAGCGCTCCTCTACGCCCTGAAGGCGCTCGACAAGATCCGTGCGGCCAACGACGACCAGAAGGTCGGCATCGAGATCGTGCGCCGCGCGCTGCAGTCGCCGGTCCGCCAGATCGCCGAGAACGCCGGCTTCGACGGCGCGGTGGTCGCGGGCAAGATGCTCGACCAGAAGGACACCAACTTCGGCTTCGACGCCCAGAAGGGCGACTATGTCGACATGGTGAAGGCGGGCATCATCGACCCGGTCAAGGTCGTGCGCACCGCGCTGCAGGACGCCGCTTCGGTGGCCGGTCTGCTGGTGACGACCGAAGCCATGGTCGCCGAGAAGCCGGAGAAGAAGGCGCCGATGGGCATGCCCCCGGGTGCCGACGGCGGCATGGGCGGCATGGACTTCTAAGGTCCAGGTCTCTTGCGAATACGGAAAGGCCGGGAGCGATCCCGGCCTTTTCTTTCGGCAAAGTTCTATAGGACAGAATCGGCGCCGCTTAACGGTCGGGCCTATAGTGCCGCCATGGGCGCGGAGAAGTCGGAGGCTGGTGCGGCGGGGGTGGTATGGTCGACCACCCCGTTAGATTCCCGTTATTTTAACCAGAAGATCCGCTAAGCGATGGCAGCGCCGCCCCCGGTGTCGGTCAAAGGTGTCGTGCTGCATGAGGGGCGAGTCCTGCTGCTCCTGAACGCGCGCGACGAGTGGGACCTGCCCGGCGGCCGGCCCGATCCGGGCGAGGATTTTCTGGCGGCGCTGCGGCGCGAGGTGCGAGAGGAGGCCGGCCTCGAGGTCGAGGTCGGCGCGGCGCTCGACGAGCACGTGTTCGAGGTGCTGCCGGCCCGCTTCGTGCGCATCGTGCCGTTCGCCTGCCGCCTGATCGGCGCGCGCGAAGTGACGCTGAGCCACGAGCATCTGGAAACGCGTTGGGTGCCGCTCAGCGAGCTCGGCGAGACGATCTCCGGCCATCGACTGCCGAAAGGCTATCTCGGCGCCATCCGCCAGGCCGCCGACCAGCCTCGCTGGCCGTAGCTCCGCGTCGTCTCCACCCTGAGGAACCGATCATG
>Ga0070741_10004342_pt1 | contig 33191 bp, 29 predicted proteins | sample Coa_R1_4_FD_66440 | JGI IMG/M metagenome (GOLD analysis project Ga0070741, IMG submission 66440) | Surface soil microbial communities from Centralia Pennsylvania, which are recovering from an underground coalmine fire - Coalmine... | ecosystem: Environmental > Terrestrial > Soil > Unclassified ... | reverse complement strand
ATTCTCCGGTCCTGTAGCCATTCGGTCCGGCTCATCCCGCAGCCCCCTCGAATCGAGGCCTACAGAACACCGGACATCTCGTGTGCTACCTAACCCGGACAACTCATCTGCTACCGACAGACGATTCGAGACGGGGTTGACGCGCCGCTGGTGCTCGGAATCACGCACGAAATACCGATCGCTGACTATCGGCCGAAACCGTTCGCATTCACGACCTTCGACGACCGGATCGCGTAGCAGCGTCGGTGCGGCGGCCGGACCGCCGTGAACGACCCGCCGCATGCCGGCGCATCTCGATCACGGTGCCAGGGAGGCACGCGGAATGCGGCCTCCAGGTCGCGCCGCCAAGTATTTGATTTTGTGGTGCCCAGGAGAGGACTCGAACCTCCACGCCGGTGAAGGCGCTAGTACCTGAAACTAGTGCGTCTACCAATTCCGCCACCTGGGCAGGCCCGGACGAGCCGCGGGCCATGAGGTAGAGGCGGGGGGCGGGCTTGTCAATTGCGGGCTCGCCGGTCGCCGCAGGCAGGCCGTCGCCTCCGGCGCGGCAGCAGGGCGCTTCACAGCCACCTCGGCCGGCGCTATTGCTGCCGGCTCGAGCATGGGGAAAGGGCGGATGATGACCTCGCGGCTGGAGCACGGCGACCTGGTCACGGTCTTCGGCGGATCGGGCTTCCTCGGCCGGCACGCCGTGCGGGCGCTGGCGCGCGAGGGCTGGCGGGTCCGCGCCGCGGTGCGCCGCCCCGACCTTGCCGGATACCTGCAGCCCATGGGGGCCGTGGGCCAGATCCACGCCGTGCAGGCGAACCTGCGCTACCCGGATTCCGTGCGCCAGGCGGTCGAGGGCGCCCGGGCCGTGGTGAACCTGGTGGGCATCCTGGCCAAGTCCGGACCGCAGACCTTCGATGCCATTCACGTGGCGGGCGCCCGCGCGGTCGCCGCGGCTGCGCGCGCGGCCGGCGCCCGCACGCTCGTGCACGTCTCGGCGCTCGGCGCGGACAAGAACGCGAAGGCAAGGTATGCCCGCACCAAGGCAGCCGGCGAGGCGGCCGTGCTGCAGGAGATGCCCGAGGCCATCATCCTGCGGCCGTCGCTGGTGTTCGGCCCGGAGGATCAGCTCTTCAACCGCTTTGCGGAGATGACGCGCTACGCGCCGTTCCTGCCGCTGATCGGCGGCGGCAGGACGCGGGTGCAGCCGGTGTATGCGGGCGACGTCGGGGCCGCCATTGCTGCGGCGTGCGCCAGCCGCACGCGCCCGGGGACGGTCTACGAGCTGGGCGGCCCGGAGGTCATCACCTTCCGCCAGCTCATCGACCGCACGCTGGCGTGGTCGGCCCGCAAGCGCGTGCGCCTCAGCATTCCCTTCTGGCTCGCCAAGCTCGGCGCGCTCGCCACGTTGCCGTTGCCCAGCGGGCTGCGGCCCCTCACCGTCGACCAGGTCCGCATGCTCCAGAGCGACAACGTGCTGAGCAAGGCGGCCGAGGCCGAGGGGCGCGTGCTGGCCGGGCTCGGCATCGAGCACCCGCAGATGATGGAGGCGATCGTGCCCACCTACCTCGAGCGCTTCCAGCCGCACGGCCAGTTCGCGCACTATCGCGGATGAGGTTGCCGCCGGCGCTGGACGGCATCGATGCGGCGGCATTGCCGATCGGCGACGGCATCCGAGGCGCCCATGCCTGAGCTTCCCGAGGTCGAGACGGTGCGCTCCGGCCTGGAGCGCACCCTGCGCGGGCGGCGCTTCACGCACGTGGACCAGCGCCGCCGGGACCTGCGCTTTCCGCTGCCGGACCATTTCGCCAGGCGGCTCACCGGCCGCCGGGTCGAGAGCCTCGGGCGGCGCGCCAAGTACATCCTCATCCATCTCGACGGCGGCGAGGTGCTCGCGGTGCATCTGGGCATGACGGGACGCTTCAGCGTCACCTTGCCGCGCGCCCACGAACGCCAGCGGAACGGTCCCCCTCCCCCCATGCCGGAGGCATGTTTTCGACATGGCGGGGAGGGGTCAGGGGTAGGGGGAAACGCCATCGCAGATGTTCTGCGATCCCCCCCTCCCTATCCCTCCCCCACAGAGGGGGATGGTACGAAGCCGGAGAAACGAGGGGAAACCCAGCTCGGCGAATACGTCTATCGGCACGGCGGCGATGCCAAGCACGATCACCTCGTCTTCACGATGTCGGACGGGACGGTCGTCACCTATAACGACGCCCGCCGCTTCGGGTACATGGCGCTCATCCCCGAAGGCGAGCTTGAGACCCACGAGTACTTCGCGGGCCTCGGCGTCGAGCCGCTGAGCGAGGCGCTCGGCCCCGCGTATCTGGCGCAGCGCGCCCGCGGCAAGAAGGCGGACCTCAAGGCGCTGCTGATGGACCAGCGCATCATCGCCGGCCTCGGCAACATCTATGCCTGCGAGGCGCTGTTCCGGGCCCGCCTCGATCCCTTCAGGCCCGCGGCCCGGCTGACCACCGGCACGGCCAAGCCCACCCCGGCCGCGACCCGCCTGGTCGCCGCGATCAAGTCCGTGCTGGCGGATGCCCTGCGCGCCGGCGGCTCCACGCTGCGCGACTACAAGCAGGCGGACGGCTCGCTCGGCCGCTTCCAGAACGAGTTCGCCGTCTATGGGCGCGCAGGCGAGCCTTGCCCGAGGCCCGGCTGCCGGGGCAGGGTGCGTCGCAAGACCCAGGGCGGGCGCTCGACCTTCTATTGCCCGGCCTGCCAGCGCTAACCCTTCAACCATCGCGATCCCAAGGAGCACCCGACATGGCCTACGAAACCATCCTCGTCGAGACCAAAGGCCGGGTCGGCATCGTCCGGCTCAACCGTCCCGCCGCGCTCAACGCGCTCAACGCCCGCGTCATCGAGGAGCTGTCGGCGGCGCTCGACGGCTTCGAGGAGGATGACGGGATCGGCTGCATCGTCATCACCGGCAGCGAGAAGGCGTTCGCCGCCGGCGCCGACATCAAGGAGATGCAGCCCAAGACCTATATGTCGGCCTACAAGGAGGACTTCATCAGCAAGTGGTACCGCGTCGCCAATGCCCGCAAGCCGATCATTGCGGCGGTGGCCGGCTTCGCGCTGGGCGGCGGCTGCGAGCTCGCCATGATGTGCGACATCATCATCGCCGCCGACACGGCCAAGTTCGGCCAGCCGGAGATCAAGCTGGGCGTGATGCCGGGCTCCGGCGGCACGCAGCGGCTGATCCGCCAGGTCGGCAAGTCCAAAGCCATGGAGATGTGCCTGACCGGACGCATGATGGACGCCAGCGAGGCCGAGCGGGCCAACCTGGTGGCGCGCGTGGTGCCGGCGGCCACCCTCATGGAGGAGGCCCTCAAGACGGCCGACACCATTGCCTCGATGTCGCTCCCCATCGCCATGATGACCAAGGAGACCATCAACCGCGCCTACGAAACCTCGCTTGCCGAGGGCATCCGCTTCGAGCGCCGGGTGTTCCATTCCCAGTTCGCGGTGGGAGACCAGAAGGAGGGCATGGCGGCCTTCATCGAGAAGCGCAAGCCGAAGTTCGAGCACAAGTGAGGGCCAACGCGCCGCACGCCCGACCAGGGCTGGCGCCGCCGCCGGCGTTGACCCTGGCAAGGCCCGCAGTCTATTAGGAGCGCCAATCCGTCGCGGATCTCTCCGCGTTCGCCCGCCACAGCCTCAAGAGGAGCCTACCGATGGCCAACACCACATCGGCCAAGAAAGCCGCGCGCAAGATGATTCGCCGCACCGAGGTCAACAAGTCGCGTAAGTCGCGGCTCAAGGCCTACGTGCGCAAGGTCGAGGAGGCGCTGGCCGCCGGCGACAAGGCCGCCGCCAAGAGCGCGCTGACCGCGGCCGAGCCGATTCTCATGCGCACCGCCCAGAAGGGCGTAATTCACAAGAGAGCGGCCTCGCGCAAGGTCTCCAGGCTCGCCGCGCGCGTGCGGGCGCTCGCCTGAACGGCGACCACGAGGGCCGCTTCGCCCCCGCCGGCCAAATCACCTTTCTGTGGCGCAAAAGCCGCAAGCAATCCCGAGCAGGAAGACAGGAGCGGCCTCGCCTGAATCGAAGCGACTCCAAGAGGTTGACCAGTTGGTCGCACCTTGCAGAGGCCAAGTGAACCATGTGCGGGACTCGCACGCCAAACGGAAATTCACTTGAACGTCGCTCAACTTTCACCTTGTTCAAGACCTTGCCGCGACGAGGATGGCTTGTGGAATCTCGTCGCGGACTCAACATGTTCTCCCCAAATTTCGCCCGCCGCGGCCGAGCTTTTCCACGACCCTGTGCAAACTCGCGAGTCTCGTCCCTCGGGATCGACTCGGTTGCCAGCGACCGGGCACCTGCTCTATGAAAGGTAAAGGCGAGCCATTCAAAAACAGAACTCGCCGTCGGGCTGCGTAGTAATCCTGAGGAATTGGTCGAGTGTGCGTTATCTCGGGATCTTTGCCTGTTGGCTGCAGGAGCTGAGTATCAGGGCGTACCTCTAAGGACTGCAAAGATAGAGCTGTGCTTTATCTTTCACCTTACAGGGTTTTCAGCGCTTGCAGTCTTGCGAACATGCGGCGTCGCAGGTGGAGACAAGCGTGGGTGAGGTCCACATTGCATCCGTTTCAGTCGAAGATGCGTGGACGCGGCTGAAGAGTGATGCCGGCTCGGTGTTGATCGACGTGCGGACGATTGCGGAGTGGGCTTATGTCGGCCTTCCGGATCTGTCGTCGATCGGCAAGCGGCCGGTACTGGTCGAGTGGCAGGGTTTCCCTGACGACCGACTCAATACAGCCTTCGTCGAACGCGTCGCTGAGGCGCTCAACCCCATCGGCGCCGGCCGCGATAGCGAATTGCTCTTCATCTGTCGTTCCGGGCAGCGAAGTTTGAAGGCGGCCCAGGCGATGGCGGCGGCAGGCTACACGCGCTGCCGCAACGTGGCGGATGGGTTCGAAGGGCCACTCGATCCCAACCGGCACAGAGGGCAGCTCGCAGGATGGAAGGCCAAGGGTCTCCCTTGGGCGCAGGGATAAGGCACCCGGCGCCAGCAGTCGAAGTGCGTGCAGGTCGAGAAGTCGCGTTCCGGGATGTTTGGCGGACGGACGGGACGGACGGCGTGCGCGGAGAATGCGGCAGTGAAAAGTCACGTGCGGGGGTTTCAAGATGCAACACACCGAGCAGGTGCAGGGCGTTTCGTCGAATGCCATTGAGGTCGCGGGCAAGGCTGAGGTCGCGGGCAAGAGCGAGGTTTCAGGGAAGGCATGCAACGCCAGGGGCGACCGGGTGCGCGCGCTGCTGCGCGTGCGGCTGGGCGAGGACATTTATTCGAGCTGGTTCGCATCCATGGAATTCGAGAACTTCGATGGGCGGGTCGTTCGCGCCTCCGTGCCGGTGAAGTTCCTCAAGAACTGGATCCAGTCGCACTATGCCGACGATCTGCTGCAATGCTGCGCGGGAGAGTTCGCCGGCGTGGAGCGGGTAGACGTCACGCTGCGCCAGCCGGGCCTGGCCTGCAACCGCGCCCCCGGCGTGTCGGCGGGCGCCGGCGTGCCGGTGAACGGCAAGTCCGCTGCCGCGCCCGAGCCGACGGTCACGGAGGCCCGGCGCGTCACTGTCCAGCCCGGCCCCGTGATCGTGATGGGCCGCACGCACGTCAACGGCTTCGAGGGCTCGCCGCTCGATCCGCGCTATACCTTCGACAGCTTCGTGGTGGGGCCCGCAAACCGCATGGCGCATGCGGCCGCCACCCAGGTTGCCGAAACGGTGTTCGCGGAGGAGCGCGGCTTCAATCCGCTCTACCTCCACGCCAGCGTGGGATTGGGCAAGACGCACCTCCAGCACGCCATCGCCTGGGAGGTGAAGCGGCGCGCGCCCAAGGCCAACATCCTCTACCTGACGGCAGAGCGCTTCCGCTACCAGTTCGTCGAGGCCATCAAGAGCCAGGACGCGATGGCCTTCAAGGACAAGTTCCGGTCCATCGACATCCTGCTGGTCGACGATCTCGAGTTCATGCGCGGCGAGAAGACCGAGCAGGAGTTCGAGCACATCATCAACCAGCTGCTCGACGGCGGCCGGCAGGTAGTGGTGGCCTCGGCCCGGCCGCCCGCTCAGCTCGACGGGCTCAATGATCGCATGCGCTCGCGCCTCCAGCGCGGGCTGGTCACGGAGATCAGCCCGATGGATGCGGGCCTGCGCCTCAAGGTGCTCGAGAAGCGCGCGCAGGAGAAGCGGTCGACCGATCCCTCCTTCGAGGTTCCGGGCGAGGTGCTCGCACTGCTGGCCGACCGGCTGACGGAGAGCGGCCGGGAGCTCGAGGGCGCCATCAACCGCCTCTACCTCACCTGGCAGCTGATGCGCGCGCCGGTGACGCTCGACATCGCCGAGACCATCATCCGCGATCTCGTGCAGGGCATCGAGCCGCGCCGCATCAAGATCGAGGACATCTTGCGCATCGTCTCGCGGCACTTCGCCGTGTCCAAGCAGGACATCCTCTCGCAGCGCCGCCACCGCTCGGTGGTGCGCCCGCGCCAGATCGGCATGTACCTGGCAAAGCACCTGACCTCGCGGTCCCTGCCCGAGATCGGGCGGCGCTTCGGCGATCGCGACCACACGACGGTGCTGCACGCGATCCGCAAGATCGACAAGGAGGTGGGCGAGAACGCCCGCCTCAAGGACGAGATTGACGAGCTCAAGCGGCAGCTCAACCGCAGCTGATGCTCGGACGACGGTGCAATCCGTCCACCTTGGGGGTGCTTGCTGGGGGGCGGATTAGAGCGGGGAGGAGCGGCGCTTCGGCGCCGCTCCTGCATCGATTCTAGGCGGCGCGATCCCCGGAATTGGCAGCCGCGGCGCTTGCAAACATCCTCGTCGCAGTCCACCTTGCGGGGACTTGCGAATCTGCTCGGCAGATCCGGGGCTTTCCTGGTTTGGCGGAGGCTTCGGGGCAGCCGTGCCAAGAGCATCGGCGGTCGCGCAAGGCAGCAACCGGCGAGGGACGAGTCATGAAGCTGGTGATCGAACGCGGCGAGCTTCTGCGCGCGCTGGGACACGTGACGAGCGTTGTGGAGCGGCGCACGACCATCCCGATCCTCTCCAACGTCCTGCTCAAGGCCACCGAGCGGACGCTGGAATTCAAGGCCACCGACCTCGAGCGCGAGGTCTCCGATGCAGCCCCCGCCGACGTGTCCCAGCCGGGCGCCGTCACCGTGCCGGCGCACATGCTGCACGATATCGTGCGCAAGCTTCCCGACGGCTCCCAGGTGGAGATGCGCCGCGACCCGGAGAAGGAGCGCCTGACGCTGCGCTCGGGACAGTCGCGGTTCGCGCTGCAGACGCTCGCGCCGGAAGACTTTCCCGATCTTGCCGCCGGCGAGTTCGGGCACACCTTCGAGATCCCCGCCCGCGATCTCAAGCGCCTGATCGACAAGACGCGCTTTGCGATCTCCACCGAGGAGACGCGCTACTACCTCAACGGCATCTACCTGCACGCCGCGCAGCGCGGCAAGGAGCCGACGTTGCGAGCCGTCGCCACCGACGGCCACCGCCTCGCCCAGGCGGAGCTGCCTGCTCCGAAGGGGGCCGGCGGCATGCCCGGCATCATCCTGCCGCGCAAGACGGTGCACGAGCTGCATCGCCTGATCGAGGACAGCGACGCCACCGTGAACGTCAGCGTATCGCCCGCCAAGGCCCGCTTCGAGATCGGCACGATCACGCTCACCTCCAAGCTGATCGACGGCACATTCCCCGACTACGGGCGGGTGATCCCGAAGGGCAACGACAAGCAGCTCAAGGTGTCCAACGCCGCGTTCGTCAGCGCCGTCGACCGCGTGTCCACCATCGCCAGCGAGCGCGGCCGTGCCGTCAAGCTCAACATCAACGGCGACAAGCTCGTGCTCTCGGTCAACAATCCGGAAGGCGGCAGCGCCACGGAGGAACTCGCCGTCGAGTACGATGCGGCGCCGCTCGAGATCGGGTTCAACGCCCGCTATCTGCTCGACATCGCCGGTCAGCTCGAGAGCGAGACGGCCCACTTCCAGCTGGCCGATCCCGGCTCCCCGACCATGGTCAAGGACGAGGGCGACGAAGGCGCGCTCTATGTCCTCATGCCGATGCGTGTCTGATGGATGCAGCAGTTGCGCCCGGAGTGACGGCGCAGGCGGAGGCGCACGCGGGCGGGCGCTCGTGGGTTGAGCGCCTGCAGCTCACCGACTTCCGCAACTACGCGAGCCTCACGCTGCGGGTCGGGCCATCGCCCGTCGTGCTGAGCGGCGCCAACGGCTCGGGCAAGACCAATCTGCTCGAGGCCTTGTCTCTTCTGAGCTCCGGCCAGGGCCTGCGGCGAGCGCCCTATCCCGAGCTTGCGCGCATGGGCGCATCGCGCTGGGCGGTGGCCGCCCGCCTCAACACGCCGCAGGGCGCGTTCAACATCGGCACGGGCCTGGCAGAGGGCACGGAGGACGGCGCACGGGCAGGCCGCAGCACGAGCCGGTTGGTGCGCATCGACGGCAGCAACCAATCGGGCTCGGGCGCCCTCGCCGAGCACGTGGACGTCGTCTGGCTCACGCCGGCCATGGACGGTCTCTTCACCGGATCCGCCTCGGATCGCCGCCGCTTCCTCGACCGGCTGATCGCCTGCATCGACCCGACCTATCGCGCCCTGCTCGGGCAATTCGAGCGGGCCATGCAGCAGCGCAACCGGCTGTTGGCGGACGACGTGCGCGACGGCGCCCGGTTCGCGGGCCTGGAGCGCATCATGGCCGATGCGGGCGTGGCCATTGCTGCGGCCCGCGCCGCCTCCGTCGCCGAGCTGTGCGCGGCGATCGAGGCGCGCCGCGAGGCCGGCAGCGGCGCGGCGTTCCCGTGGGCCGAGCTCGCCCTCATCGGCACGCTCGAGGCGGACCTGGCCGAACGCCCGGCGATCGAGGTGGAGGACGGCTATTTTGCCTCCCTTGGCCGGGATCGCGAGCGTGACCGCGCGGCCGGCCGCACGCTGGAAGGGCCGCACCGCTCCGATCTGGCCGTCGGCCACGGCCCCAAGGAGCTGCCCGCCAAAGTCTGCTCCACCGGCGAGCAGAAGGCACTGCTCGTCGGCGTGATGCTGGCCCATTGCGACCTCGTCGCGCGCCGCCGCGACGGCGCCGCGCCGCTCCTGCTGCTGGACGAGATCACCGCCCATCTCGACCCCATCCGACGGGCCGCGCTGTTCGACGAGATCGTCGCCCTGGGCAGCCAGGCCTGGATGTCGGGGACGGATCCGGATGCCTTTGCGGCGCTTGGCGACAGGGCCCAGTTCTGGCGCGTGGAGGAGGGTCGCCTCACCCCCCGTGCGTGACGCGGCTGCATGACGCTGGGCGAGCTTGTAAGCATTTGAAAAGACAAGCGCTTTTTGAGCGCCTCAGGGTGTCTTTTTGCGTGCGTCCGAGCCCACGCTGGTGTATTCTTCGCGCCTGCAAAATCCCCCCAAAGGACGACCCGAGAATGAGCGCAGAGCCCGCCCGAAAAACCAATGGCGCCGAGCGGTACGGAGCCGAGGCCATCAAGGTGCTGAAGGGCCTGGACGCCGTGCGCAAGCGTCCCGGGATGTATATCGGCGACACCGATGACGGCTCGGGCCTGCACCACATGGTCTACGAGGTGGTCGACAACGCCATCGACGAGGCGCTCGCCGGTTTCGCCGACGAGGTGGTCGTCACCCTGAACCCGGACGGCTCCTGCACCGTGCGCGACAACGGCCGCGGCATCCCGACCGACATCCATTCCGGGGAGGGTGTCTCGGCGGCCGAGGTGGTGATGACGCAGCTGCACGCCGGCGGCAAGTTCGGCGACGGCGCGGACGAGAACCCCTACAAGGTTTCGGGTGGCCTGCACGGAGTGGGCGTGTCGGTGGTCAACGCGCTTTCGACCGTGCTCGAGCTCAAGATCTGGCGCGAGGGCAAGGAGCACTTCGTGCGCTTCCGCAACGGCGTCACCGAGGCGCCGCTGAAGGTGATCGGCGATGCCGGCGGCAAGCGCGGTACCGAGGTCACCTTCTGGCCGAGCCTCGAGACCTTCCACAACGTCACCGAGTTCGACTACGCCACGCTGGAGCACCGCCTGCGCGAGCTCGCCTTCCTCAACTCGGGCGTGCGCGTGGTGCTGAAGGACGAGCGGCACGCCGACAAGCGGGCCGAGGAGATGCGCTACGAGGGCGGCCTCGCCGAGTTCGTGCGCTACATCGACCGCTCCAAGACCGCACTCATCGATGCGCCCGTCCTGTTGCGCGCGGAGAAGGACGGCATCGGCGTGGAGGTCGCGCTGTGGTGGAACGACGCCTATCACGAGCAGATGCTCTGCTTCACCAACAACATCCCCCAGCGCGACGGCGGCACGCATCTGGCAGGCTTCCGCGCCGCGCTGACCCGCATCATCAACAAGTACGCCGACGAGAGCGGCATCACCAAGAAGGAGAAGGTGGCGCTCACCGGCGAGGATGCGCGCGAAGGGCTCACCGCCGTGCTGTCGGTGAAGGTTGCGGACCCCAAGTTCTCCAGCCAGACCAAGGACAAGCTCGTTTCCTCCGAGGTGAAGCCGGTGGTCGAGAGCGTAGTCGGCGACCAGCTCTCCGCCTGGTTCGAGGAGCATCCCAAGGACGGCAAGACGATCCTCACCAAGGTGGTGGAGGCGGCGGCTGCCCGCGAGGCTGCGCGCAAGGCGCGCGAGCTCACCCGCCGCAAGGGCGCGCTCGACGTCAACTCGCTGCCCGGCAAGCTCGCCGAGTGCCAGGATCGCGACCCCGCCAACACCGAGATGTTCATCGTCGAGGGCGACAGCGCCGGCGGCTCCGCCAAGCAGGCCAGGAACCGGGAGTTCCAGGCCGTGCTGCCGATCCGCGGCAAGATCCTCAACGTGGAGCGCGCGCGCTTCGACAAGATGCTCTCCAGCCAGGAGATCGGCACGCTCATCACCGCGCTCGGCACCGGCATCGGCCGCGACGATTTCGATTTGTCGAAGCTGCGCTATCACAAGATCATCATCATGACGGATGCCGACGTCGACGGCGCCCACATCCGCACGCTGCTCCTGACCTTCTTCTACCGGCAGATGCCTGACCTGGTGGAGAAGGGCCATCTCTACATCGCCCAGCCGCCGCTCTACAAAGTCACCCGCGGCAAGTCGGAGACCTATCTCAAGGACCAGCGGGCGCTGGAGGACTATCTCATCAACGCCGGCCTCGAGGAGGCGACGCTGCAGCTCGGCTCCGGCGAGGCGCGCGCAGGGCGCGACCTGCACGACATCGTCGAGCAGGCCCGCGTCGTGGCCAAGGTGATCGAGGACGTGCATTCCCGCTACGCACGCTTCGTCGTCGAGCAGGCCGCCATCGCCGGCGCCTTCGACCCGAGCCTGCTGCAGTCGGCCGAGCGGGCCAACGCGGTGGCCGCGGCCACTGCCCGCCGCCTCGACGCGCTCGCCGAGGAGACGGAGCGCGGCTGGAGCGGGCGCATCGGCAACGAAGGCTTCGTGTTCCGGCGCGAGGTGCGCGGCGTGACCGAGGTGCACGTGCTCGACCGCGCCCTGCTGGGCTCGCTCGATGCCCGCCGCCTCAGGGAGCGCCACGCCCACCTCGAGGAGATTTACGGGCTGCCGGCGAAGCTCAAGCGCAAGGACGCCGAGACGCCCGTGTTCGGGCCGCGCTCGCTGCTCGACGCGGTCTACGAGGCCGGCCGCAAGGGCATCACCATGCAGCGCTACAAGGGCCTCGGCGAGATGAACCCCGAGCAGCTGTGGGAGACCACGCTCAACCGCGACGTGCGCACTCTCCTGCAGGTGAAGATCGGCGACCTCGGCGAGGCCGACGAGATCTTCTCCCGGCTCATGGGCGACATCGTCGAACCGCGACGCGAGTTCATCCAGGCCAACGCCCTGGCCGTGGCCAACCTCGACGTGTGATGCGAATGCCTGGCGCGACCACTTCGGCAACTGAAGTCACAAGCATCTCGTCGCATGGTCTGTGGCTGCTGACCGCTGAGGGAGAATTCTTCCTGGCATTCTCGGACTTCCCCTGGTTCCGCGCTGCTCCTGTCGGCCACATACTGAACGTCGAGGAGCCGACGGCCGGCCACTACTACTGGCCCGACCTCGACGTGGACCTGAGCCTGCAGATCATCCGCGATCCGGCCCGCTTTCCGCTCAAGGCGAAGGCGACCTGATTTCAACGGGCGGTGCAAGCCGCCAACGCCTGGCGGTCACGAACTCGACGTGTGATGCGGCGTAGGGTGCAATAGGCGTCAGCCGTATTGCACCGATGGGCCGGCGACCCGGCGCAATACGCTTCGCTCTTGCGCCCTACGCTTCAGTCTCACCGCGAGCTGAACGCCGTCGGGATGCGCACCGCCGACAGGTTGGCGTTGTTGATCAGCCAGACTCCGCCCATGGCGATCAGACCGGCGATGACCACCTGCGGCAGGGTTCTCACGAACGCCCCGAGCAGAGCGGCAAACGCCCCCAGCACGCGTTCGCTGGCTTCCCAAAGCTCCTTGGCGACCTTGTACAGGGCGAACACCACGGCCGCCAGCACGACCACCAGCAGCACCTGCTTCCACAGCGGCCAATTCTGCCACGGCGACTGGAGCACCTGCGTGATCTGACCCATGGACCACGTCCAGATCAGCTGAACGAAGCGGAAGATCGCAGCTATGCCCTGCTGCAGGAACTGGATCACCTGATTGACGATCTGCATGCGCGTCGGGCCTCCTTGCCAAGCTCGGGGCGTGACGCTCCCGCCGGCACGCACTGCCGCGGACGTCGCCCAAGCCTGAACGCCGCTTTAACCACTTGGGTTCCAGCACGCGTGCCGAGCCGCGACGGCTGGCAGCTCATGACAGGCCCTGGCCGGTGGGCACCGGCTTCTGTGCGCGACCGCGGATATCTGCTACGTTTGCAGGCAGCAGGCTCGAAAACGGCAACGATCGAAGCGATGCCCGGCGATTTCCTCAGGCGGCTGCCTCAGCTGACGATGGAACAGTTCCACGCCTTCCGCGACACGCGTCCGAAGGAGGAGAAGTGGGAGCTGATCGATGGTGTGCCCATGATGATGCCGCCTCCTACGCTGATGCATCAGCGTATCGCCGGAAATCTCGATCGCCTCATCAACACGCACCTGGAGAAGGTGAAGCCGAGTTGGCGATCCGACCGCGAGGTCGGCGTCTGGCTGAAGGGCGACGAGAAGTATAACCCCGAGCCTGACGTCACGGTCATCGACGCCGCCATCGCGCTCGGCCAGATCTACGTCGAGCGCTTCTACTTCGTGGCCGAGATCCTGTCGGAGAGCGACAAGCCGGCCGTGCTGGAGGCCAAGCTCGGCTACTACCAGACCCACGAGCACAATCACTGCGTCCTCTTCGTTCGCCAGGACAGGATCGGCGCCGAGCAGCACGACCGGCGCGCCGACGGCACCTGGCAGGCGCGGACGCTCACGCAGCCGGAGGCCGAGCTGGCGTTTCCCGCCGTCGGCGTCATCGGCCGCCTCGGCGACCTCTACAGATTCACGCCGCTCGATCCGTTCGTGCGCCATTGACATCGGTCGCGGCAGCGATCTGCCGTCGCAAGCAGGAGGGGGAGGCTCGGCCCATGGATTTCGGCATCGCAACCTCGTCGCGCGGGCCGGTCGGCGGCCGCGAGGGCTACCGCGCCGTCGCCGAGGCGGGAGACCGGCTCGGCTTCGGCTTCATCGGCGTCAACGATCACGTGGTGGTGCCGAGCGACATCGCCTCACGCTACCCCTACAGCGACTCCGGCGACTGGGCGGGCCGCATGGGCGGCGAGTGTCTCGACCAGCTCGCCACGCTGGCCTTCCTCGCCGGCCGCACGGAGCGGCTGCGGCTCCTGACCTCGGTGATGGTGGTGCCGCACCGCCAGCCGGTGCTGGCCGCCAAGATGCTCGCCACCATCGACGTGCTCTCCGCCGGCCGCCTCATCGTCGGCTGCGGGGCGGGCTGGATGAAAGAGGAGTTCGAGGCGCTGGGTGCGGCGCCCTTCGCCGAGCGCGGGCGCGCCACCGACGAGTATCTCGACGCCTTCAAGGCGCTGTGGACCGAGAGCGCGCCGCGCTACCAGGGCGGCCACGTGCGCTTCGACAACATCCTGTTCGCGCCGAAGCCAGCGCACAAGCCGCATCCCCCGCTCTGGATCGGCGGCGAGAGCCCGCAGGCCCTCAAGCGCGCGGTGCGGGTCGGCGACGGCTGGTATCCCGCCTCCAACAATCCCCAGCACCGCCTCGACACGCCCGAGCGATTGGGCAAGGCCGTAGCCGAGCTCAAGCGCGTCGCCGAGGCCGCCGGACGCGACCCTGCCAGCATCGATGTGGCCTATATCGTGCTCTGGCCCGTCGCGTGGAGCGCACAGACGACGGAAGCCGGCGCGCGACGCCTCTTCACCGGCCGCTCCGAGGACATGGCGCAGGACGCCGCTGCGCTCGCGCGCGTGGGCGTGCGCCACGTCGCGCTCACCTTCCAGACCGCGAGCATCCCGGAGACGCTCGAGCGCATGCAGCGCTTCGCCGAGGAGGTCATGCCGCTCGCGAAGTGACCGCGGCTCAGCTCGTCGCCGCCCGGCACTGCTCGTCGGCGGGGAGCGGGTCGCAGGCGCGGTCGCGCACGCATTTCTCGAGCGCCTCTTTCAACTCCGGCCGCCATACGCCGTCGATCTCGCCCTTGTAGAGGCGCGCCTCGGTGAGCCCGCACTGGTAGAGCTTGATCATGCGCGCGCCGCCGTACCAGATGGCCTTGTCGTAGTCCTGCAGCGCGCCGTGCGGATCGCCCAGCGACTGTCGGATGTGGGCACGTGTGTCGAGCGCGTGCGGGCTCGATGGACTGAGTTGCAGCGACTTCTCGACGTCGGGCAGGCCGGTCGACGGCTTGCCCCAGCGGAAATACGCCCACGCCCGGTTGTTCAGCGCCACCGCGAAGTCGGGCTTCATGGCGATCGCCGCATCGTAATCGCGCACGGCCGTGTCGTAGCGGCCTTTGAGGGAGAAGGCGAGCGCACGCATGGCATAGGCCAGGCTCAGATCGGCCACGCTGTTGTCGTGCCGCTCGATCAGCGCCGTGCAGCCCTCGATACGGCGCTCGATGTCCTCGCTGAAGCAATCCGTCGCCGAGTCGGCACGCGCCGGAGCCGCAAACCCTGCGGCCAGCGCGAGAGCGACGATGATGCCGAGCAAGCCCTTCATGCCGTCGATTCGTTGGCTGCGTTCAACCCGCGCCGGTCGCAGACACCCGCAGGCCGCGTGCCAGCCTCCTATCGCATGCCTCGGGCACCCGTGCCACCATAGCGTGCGCCAAGCCCTAGCGCACGAGGGCGCCCCGAATAAGGCGGCCCGGCCGATGTGACGCCCTAAGGCAATGACCCGGCAGCGTTTCCGCCACCATGCGTGCATTGCGGCCGTGCATGGATCCCGGCCTTGTCCCGCTCGTCCCCTTCGGGCACGAGCGGCGCCGGGATGACGTCGAGGTTTGACTACGCGCCCGATCCCAAGGGCGTCATCCCGGCACCGCTCGCAGGCAAAGCCTGCCGAGCGGGACAAGGCCGGGACCCATGCAGGGCACGGCGTTGTTGGAGCCCGCTACTTGAAATGCTTCGACAGCTTCAGGCCCTGGCCCTGGTAGCTGGATCCGAGTCCGGCGCCGTAGAGAACGTCGGGAACCTCCGCCAGCCGCTCGTACACGAGCCGGCCGATGATCTGGCCATCCTCCAGCACGAAGGGGATGTCCAGGCTGCGCACCTCGAGCACCGCCTTGGCACCGGCGGGCCGGCCCTCGATCTGCCCGAAGCCGGGATCGAAGAAGCCGGCGTAGTGAACGCGGAACTCGCCCATCATGGGGTCGAAGGGCGCCATCTCCGCCGCGTACTGGCTCGGCACCACCACCGCCTCCTTGGAGGCCAGGATGTAGAATTCGTGCGGATCGAGGATCAGCCGCCCCTGCTCCTCGTCGTAGATCTCTTCCCAGAACTTGCGCACCTCGTAGGCCCCGACCCGGTCCACGTCGACGACGCCGGCATAGCGCCTGGCCTTGTAGCCGATCAGCTTCTGGCGCGTCTGCGGCGTGAGGTCGACGCGCAGGTTGATGCCGTCGCGCACGGTGGGCTCGGCGTCGACCAGCGGGCTCTCCTTGTGCAGCCGCTTGATCTCGGCATCGGAGAGGAATCTGCGATCGCGCGCCTGGCGCGTCGTCCGCCGCACCAGGCGCAGCTGGTTGAGGCGCGAGCCCTGGCGCACCAGGATGCTGAAGCTGCGGGGCGATATCTCGATGTAGAGAGGGCCGCTGTACTCGGGCGGAACGTAGTCGAAGGAGTCCGTCCCGTCGGCGATCAGGCGCGTGAACACGTCGAGCCGGCCGGTGGAGCTCTTGGGGTTGGCGGTGGCCGACAGCGTCGAGCGCAGATCGAGCCGCTCCATCAGCGGCACGAGGTAGACGCACTCCGTCTCCAGCACCGCCCCCTTGCTGAGATCGATGACGTGCGACTGCATCGCCGCGAGCTTGCTCTCGACCGTGTTGCCCTTGCCCGGCAGGAAGCTCGCGCGGATGCGGTAGGCGATCGGCCCCAGCCGCAGATCGAGGCTCGCCGGCTGCACCTGGCCCGGATCGATGTCCGCCTCGCCGGCATGGATCTCCTTGCGCTCGATGAGGGCGTGAATGGCCTGGCTCGGCAGGACACCGGTGCGGGGACCGACGGAGCGGCGGGGCGGGTTCAAGGCATTCCACCTGGGGTCGTTCTCGAACAGGCTGGGCGACCGGGCCGTGAACATCATTGGCGACGATCCCTTTGGCGCAAGGGGCTCCGGGGCTGCGACTCAAGCAGCGTCACGCCCCTGCCGGACGCTTAGTGGATCGCTCATCCCTAGTCACGCTGGCCGTCCATGCTCCGCCATGCCCGGCGGGAGTTTAGAACAGGTTATCCCAAAGAAGTTGACTTGCGCCCGTCACAGAGCCGGTGCCCGCGGGCGGCCGGCTCCGGCGTCAGGCCCCGCGAATCGGCCATTGACGGGGTGCGCCCGGGCGCGCTATCTCCCGCGGCGGACCACGTGGTGATTTGGCCGGCCGGCTTGCAGCCACGCAAAAGAAATCGCTAAAAGGCCGTGCGCGAGCAATCCACACACTGCGCCCGGCTTCGAGGCTAAGCGGGTTTCGTTCGGCCGGCTTTTCGCCCCGGTTGCTGATCGTGACCCCGAGGGAGCGCGCAATGACGAACGATCCGGCAGACGCCAACGAGCAGGAGACCTGGGGCGCGGAGACGCGACTCGTGCACGGCGGCAGCCTGCGCTCCGCCTTCGCCGAGACCTCGGAGGCGCTCTTCCTCACCCAGAGCTACGTCTACGCCTCCGCCGAGCAGGCCGAGGAGCGCTTCAAGAGCGAAGGCGGCTTCATCTACAGCCGCTACGCCAACCCCACCGTCTCCATGTTCGAGGAGCGCATGCGCCTGCTGGAGGGCGCAGGGGCCGCGCGGGCCACGGCGACGGGCATGGCGGCCGTCACCTCCGCGCTCCTGTGCTTCCTCAAGGCCGGCGATCACGTGGTGGCGGCGCGCGCGCTGTTCGGCTCGTGCCGCTACGTGGTCGATGATCTCTGTCCGCGCTTCGGCATCGCCTCGACGCTGGTCGACGGCCGCGACATCAAGGCCTGGGAGCGCGCCGTGCGCCCCAACACCAAGGCCTTCTTCTTCGAGACGCCGGCCAACCCGACGCTCGACCTCGTCGATATCAAGGCCGTCGCCGAGCTCGCCCACGGCGCCGGCGCCCTGGTGGTGGTCGATAACGTGTTCGCCACGCCCGTGTTGCAGCGGCCGCTGACCCTCGGCGCCGACGTCGTCGTCTACTCCGCCACCAAGCACGTCGACGGCCAGGGCCGCTGCCTCGGCGGCGTCGTGCTGGGCTCGCAGGCCTACGTGAAGGATCACCTGCACAACTTCCTCAAGCATACCGGGCCCTCGCTCAGCCCGTTCAATGCCTGGGTGATGCTGAAGGGGCTGGAGACGCTGACGCTGCGCGTGCGCGCGCAGTGCGACGCCGCAGCCCGGATCGCCGACCACCTCGCCGCGCTGAAGGGCGTGACCCGCGTGCTCTTCTGCGGCCGCCCCGACCATCCGCAGGCCGCACTTGCCAAGCGGCAGATGCAGGGCCCCGGCCAGGTCGTCACCTTCGAGATCGCGGGCGGCAAGCCGGCGGCCTTCCGGTTCCTGAACGCGCTTCGGCTCATCAAGATCTCCAACAACCTCGGCGATGCCAAGAGCCTGATCACGCACCCGGCCACCACCACCCACCAGCGCCTCAAGCCCGAGGACCGCGCCGAGCTCGGGATTTCCGACGGCATGCTGCGGCTATCCGTCGGCCTCGAAACCCCCGCGGACCTCGCCGCCGACATTGACCGGGCGCTGGCAGCCTCTAGAATTGGCTGAAAGAAAAGTCCCTTCAGGGAAGAGCCGGGCGTCTCCGGGCACGTCGATGTACGAAGCCGTCACCCGTGGCATTCGCGTGCGCGCTGCCCCGCAATACCTCGAGGAGGAATCGTCTCCCGACGAGGGGAAGTTCTTCTGGGCCTACACCATCGAGATCATCAACGAGGGCAGCGAGACGGTGCAGCTGTGCTCGCGCCACTGGCGCATCACCGACAGCGAGGGCCGCAACGAGGAGGTGCGGGGGCCCGGCGTCGTCGGCCACATGCCGGTGCTGAAGCCCGGCCAGTCGTTCCGCTACACCTCGGGCTGTCCGCTCGAGACGCCGTCCGGCATCATGGTCGGCAGCTACAGCATGACGACGGAGGCGGGCGAGCAGTTCAGCGTGGCCATCCCCGCCTTCTCGCTCGACAGCCCGCACGCCAAGCGCAGCCTCAACTGAACTCGACCGAAGGACAGGGATGCACCCGAACGTGAGCACGGCGAAGGAGCTGCTGGCGCGGCTCGTCGCCTTCGACACCACCAGCGCCAAGACCAACATTCCCCTCATCGAGTTCGTCGAGGCCTACCTCGCAGGGCACGGCATCCCGAGCCGGCGCGTGCCGACGCCGGACGGTCTCAAGACCAGCCTGTTCGCCACCATCGGCAACGGCGAGGGCGGCGGCCTTGCGCTCTCCGGCCACACCGACGTGGTGCCGGTGGCCGGGCAGAATTGGGACACTGACCCCTTCACCCTCGTCGAGCGCGACGGCAAGCTCTACGGTCGCGGCAGCTGCGACATGAAGGGCTATCTCGCCTGCTGCCTCGCCATGGTGCCGGCCCTCAAGGCGCGCAAGCTCAAGGTGCCGTTCCATCTCGCCTTCTCCTACGACGAGGAGGTCGGCTGCCGGGGCGTGCGGCCGATGATCGGCGAGCTCGGCAAGACCCTGCCGCTGCCGCGCATGGTGTTCGTCGGCGAGCCGACCCGGATGAGCGTGGTCGACGCGCACAAGGGCCCCGTGCGCTGGCGCGTGGAGATCGCGGGCCGCGCGGCGCACTCCAGCATGCCGCACTACGGCGTCAATACGGTTGCCTGCGCCGGCCGGCTGATCGGCGAGCTGCTGCGCATGGAGGACGAGCTGAAGGCCGGCACGCGCGATTCGCGCTTCGACCCGCCGTGGACGACGCTGCAGGTGACGCAGATCGAGGGCGGCACCGCCTCCAACATCGTGCCGGCGGCCTGCTGGTTCGGCTGGGAGACCCGCGCGTTGCCGGGCTTCGATCCGTTCACGCTGCAGCGGCGGCTGGAGACCTTCGCGGCGGAGAGATGCCTGCCGGAGATGCGGCGCGTCGCTCCGGAGTCGGAGATCAAGATCCTGGTCATGAACCACGTCGCGGCCTACGCCGCCAACGAGGCTTCCGGCATCGTGCCGCTCACCTTGAAGCTCGCCGGGCAGAACGAGACGCTGGCCGTCTCCTACTGCACCGAGGCGGGGCTGTTCCAGGACGGCGGCGCCCCGGCCATCGTCTGCGGCCCCGGCGACATCTCCCAGGCCCACACGGTCAACGAGTTCATCGAGATCGAGGAGCTGGCGAAGTGCCTCGCCTTCCTCGGCCGCCTGGCGGATTGGGCGGAGGCGTAAGATCCACTTCGCGCTGCGAACCCCGTGCTGAACCTGTCGAAGCACGGAGACAGCGGCACGCCCTTCGACGAGCTCAGGGCGAGGGCGCGCATGCGGCGAGTTCGGACTCGGCTTCCGCACCATCAATTCCGCGCAGGGCCTTTCACACGCGGCAGCAGCAAGCGCCCGACACGCCTCAGCGTTCGGGATATGGGCAGGCGAGGGGAGTGGGGCGCGGACGCCTGGCTCGGTGGAAGGAAACGCGGCATCCGCGCTCCACTGCTGCAAGCCGGGCTTCCGGGCACGGTGGGCGGCGAGGCCATCTCCGCCCTCATCGTTCTTTCCCGGGGTCGCCCAATTGCGGCGCCGCCGACTTGCAGCCCTCGGGCTCGCACTGCAGGACGCGTCGACAGCGCCCCCTCGTTGAGCCGAGGCGCACACATTCTGTAACAGCCGTGCCTCCCGGGGATAATGTCGTGTAGGTTGAGTCAAGCGAAGCGCAGACCCGACGCCCGTCGAACGCGCTTCTTGTGTTGGGTCATCCCCCGGCCTTCGCCGCGGTCGACCCAACCTGCCAAATGGGGAGGCGGCCATGCTCGACCTGATCATCCTTGGCGGCGACGTGGTGACGCCGCAGGGCGTGGCCAAGTGCGACGTCGCCATCAAGGGCGAGACCATTGCCGCCGTCGCCGCCCCCGGCACGCTCGCCGCTTCCGATGCCGCCCGCGTCATCGATGCCGCGGGCAAGATCGTGATCCCGGGCGGCATCGATCCGCACGTGCACATGGCGCATCCCTTCATGACGCCCGACGGCCAGACGCTCTATACGCGCGGGCCCGACCGCGTCGGGCTGGCCGCGCTCCACGGCGGCACCACCACGCTCATCGACTTCGCCTACGTCACCGCGGAGCGCAGCGTCGCCCGCGCGATCGAGGCGCGCGATGCCGACTTCGCCCCCAGGAGCCCCTGCGACTGGGCCTACCACCTGATGCTGGCGAGCGAGCCGCCGCACACGCAGATGGACGAGCTGGCGGAGGCCATCCGCGCCGGCTATCCCACCGTCAAGATTTTCACCACCAACATCTGGCCGCACCGCACGGGCCGCATGATCGACTTCGGCGACATGTGGGAGGTGTTCAAGGTGCTGGCACGCGAGGGCGGGCTCGGCGTCATCCACGCCGAGGACAACGACATCGTCATGCACATGTACGCCAAGCTGATCCGCGAGGGCCGCGTCGGCTACGAGAACCTGGCCGAGGTGCACAACGCGCTCTCGGAAGACCTGAGCTTCCGCCGCGTGCTGCGGCTCGCCGAAAGCGTGCCCGGCACGGCGCTCTACATGATGCACGTATCGGCTGCCACCGGCGTCGCCGCCATCGGCGAGGCGCGCGCCAAGGGCCTGCCCGTCTACGGCGAGAGCCTGCACCAGTACATGCTGCACACGGCGGAAGACTACAAGCTGGAGAATGGGCAGATCTACCATACCTATCCTTCCCTCAAGTCGGCCGAGGACCAGGAGGCGCTGTGGGACGGCACACGCAACGGCGCCATCAACTGCGTCGCCACCGACGAGCTCTGCTGCACGCTGCGCGAGAAGACCATGGGCCGGCGCATCGACGACACCACCGGCGGCAACTCCGGCGTCGAGCCGCGTCTCGCCGTGATGTACACGGAGATGGTGGTGCGGCGCGGCTATTCGCTCTCCCGCTACGTCGACCTCGTCTCCACCAACGCCGCCAGGATCATGGGCCTCTATCCGCGCAAGGGCGCGATCGCGGCGGGCAGCGATGCCGACATCGCCATCCTCGACCCGACCCGGCGCGGCAAGGTGCGCAAGGAGGATCTGCACGAGACCGACTACACGCCCTGGGAGGGCCACGACATCTTCGCCTGGCCGGTCGTCACCATCCTGCGGGGCAGCGTGGTGGTCGAGAACGGCCGCTATGCGGGCCGCGAAGGCGCCGGCAAATACCTGAAGCGCAAGATCCCGGCGGAGATCATCGCCGGGCCGATGCTGTGAGCACAAGGCCCGCACATCGTCATTCCCGCGAGCGAAGCGAACGCGGGAATCCAACCGCGAGCGCTACCCTGAGGCTGGATTCCCGCTCTGCGCTTCGCTTGGCGGGAATGGCAATATGCGGCAGCGCTCCCCTCCCCATCATGCCGGAGGCATGTCTTCGACATGACGCGGGGAGGGGAACTCGCCGAGCAAGCTGCATGTGAGCCGATGCCTAACTTGGAGAGTGCCGTCGAAGCTCTGCTGGCGCAAAGCCTCGCAGCCTGGCGAGTTTCCGGCGCGGTGGAACGCGAGGCCGACGGCGCGCTGGTGGTAACCTTCGCCGGCAGAGAGCTGCGCATCCGGCGTGCGCCCGCCGACTTGCCGTTCCGCGGGCTGGTGGCCGAGGCCGGTCGCGAACGTGGCGCCGCCTCGGTCTCCGGACTGCTGCGCCACGTCAGAGCCGCCGTCGATCCCGGCTATCGCCCCGTCCGGCTGCGCATCGCTCCGCTGCCGCTCCTGCCGCCATGATCCCTGTCGCAACGTCATGCCGGCGGAGGCCGGCACCCCTGCACATCCCGGTTGTCGTCCTCACCGGCTTTCTCGGCAGCGGCAAGACCACGCTGCTGTCCCGCATGCTGCGGCATCCGGGCTTCTCGCGCACCGCCGTCATCATCAACGAGTTCGGCGAGGTTGGGCTCGACCACGACCTCGTCGAGACCAGCGAGGAGAGCCTCATCGAGCTGCAGACCGGCTGCCTCTGCTGCAGCATCCGCGGCGACCTCGCGCGCACGCTCGGCCGGCTCCTCGCGGCACGGGACCAGGGCCAGGTGAAGCCCTTCGAGCGCGTCATCATCGAGACCAGCGGGCTCGCCGACCCGGCACCGATCCTGCACGTGATCATGAGCGACGCCGGTCTCGCCCGACGCCTGGCGCTGGCCGGCGTGGTGACGACGGTCGATGCCGTCAACGGGCTGGCCACGCTCGATCGCTACCGGGAGTCCGTCAAGCAGGTGGCGGTGGCCGACCGGCTGGTGCTCACCAAGGGCGACCTCGCCTCCGAGGACGCGGCGCCTCTCGCCGCCCGGCTCGCCACGCTCAACCCGTCGGCGCCGTTGCTGCGCGCCGCCTTCGGCGCCATCGATCCGGAGCTGCTCTTCGACCTCACCGCCGACATTGTCTCCGGCCGGACGCCCGATGCGCGGGCCGGGCCCCACGTGGATGCGCAGCCGACGGACGCCGGCCCGCATGCCCATGGCCCGAGCCACGATGCCGGCGGCGGCCACGACGGCGACATCTCCTGCTTCGCCATCCTGCGCGAGGCCCCGCTGCCGGCGGTCGTGCTGACGCTGCTGCTCGAGGCGCTGGCGGAGCATTGCGGCGCCGACCTCCTGCGCCTCAAGGGCCTCGTCGACGTCGCCGAGAGCCCCGACCGTCCGGCCGTCATCCACGGCGTCCAGCACGTCTTCCACCCGCCGGCGTGGGCTGACCGCTGGCCCTCCGCCGACCGCCGCACGCGCCTCGTCTTCATCATGCGCGGCGTGCCGCAGGCGTGGGTGGAGGCATTGCTGGCGGCGATCGAGGCGGAGGTGGCAGAAGTGACCAACCGTAGGGCGCAATAGGCGAAGCCGCATTGCGCCGAGCAAGAGAAGCGATCGGCGCAATTCGGCTCCACCCATTACGGCCGCTCAGTGAATGGCGACCGGATTGATGATCGCCTGCACGGCCCCGGTGATGCGGGCGTGCCCGAGCACGAACATGAACTCCCAAGCCTTGTCCGCGACAAGCGGCCCCGTGTTCATGTTCTCCAGGATGTACACCCCGCTCCTGGGCAGCAGGATCTGATGGATCTCGAAGACGCCCACGCCCTTCTCGAAGGGGATCACCTCCAGTGCCCACTGGTCCGCGCCTATGGCGATTACCTCCTTGGACACCAGATACTCGGCGCCCTCCTTGCCGAGGCCGGGCTCGCCGGCCATGAACGCCTTGGGATCCTTGGAGGCCATGTCCTGCCATCCCGTGTGGAAGAGGACGACATCGCCTTTCTTGATCTGCAGGCCTTGCTTGGAAAGGGCGTCGTCGATCTCCTTCTTGTTGAACGCGGTGCCGGCCGGCACGGGGTTCTGGCCGGTGACGGCGGTCATGTCGAGCACGACGCCGCGCGTGACGAACGGCGGCACTTTCTCCAGGCCGAGCTTCTTGAGGCCGTCGGCGGCGGCGAACTCCAGGCCCTTGTTGCAGTTGTAGTAGACGTGATCGACCCCGATGTGGCCGAGGCCATCGATCTGCGAGCCGATGCCGACCCATCCATTGATGATGTCGTCGTTATAGGTGGTCTTGGTCGGGCCCAAGCCGCTGCCGCCGGTCTGTCCGGGTTGCAGGATGGTGATATTGAACGTGCGCGGCGGATAGGCCGGCGTCTTCGAGTTGGTCTCGACCCCCAACGGATACACCTTGCCCGTCTTCACGAGCTTGGCGGCGTCAAGCGCAAGCTGCGGGTTCAGGAGATTCGCAGCCCCCTTCTCGTCGGCGGGACCCCATTTCGACTTGCACCACTCGTCCTGGGCATAGGCCTCCGCGCCGGCAGAGACCATCAACGTGAGGCTCAGAGCCACGACCCGTCCTTGCATGGGTTTCCTCCTGTTGTTCTTGCGCCGCCACGGATTGTCATTGAGCACCGTATCTGCGGCGCCATGATGGCTGGCGGTCGACGGAGAGCACCGTAGGGCGCAATAGGCGAAGCCGTATTGCGCCGAGGCCGGCGCTATTGACTTCCTTTGAAATGTGCACCGACGTCGCGATGCCGCTCCAGTATGTTGACAATTTCCAACGTGTCGGAGACGTAGCGGAAGTAGATGACATAACTGCCGTGCGGAGTGCTCCTGAGGTCGGGAAGCAGCTCCGGCCGCACGCGGCCCAAGACCCCAGGCAGTGCCGCAAGCTGCTCACACTTCGCAACGAGGTCGTCTGTGAAGCGTCGTGCAGTTTCCGGACTCCCGCTCGAGTCCTGGACGTAATTGCCGATGTCGATAAGGTTGGATTGCGCCGCGTGGGTGAAGACGAGACGGCGCACTACGAGCCGTTCTCAGTGGGCGCCCTGGCGCCAAAGTGCGCCTTGAGATTTGCGCGCACCTCGTCGACACTGTACCGTCGGGGATCGGCGATCGAAGCGTGCAGGGTCTCCCGCAGCGCGGCCAGCCTGACGGTGTAGTCGATCGCCTCGTCAAGAGACGCGAAGTGCCCTTGTTGCACTTGCGCCTTGAGCCAAGCTTCGGACTCGGGTGACAGGTTGAGATTCATGGATGCAGATTATATGCGCGGAGGCAAACGGGGGAAGCGAAACTTACTCCCGGTGTAAGCCCTACTCCGCCAGCTCCTCCACCCAGGTCACGAACTCGCCCGCCTCCATCCGCTCCGGCGTGAAGGTGTTCACCTTCGCGTCCGGGTCCGGGTAGCCCAGCGCCATGCCGCAGACGATGGTCTCCTCGGGCGGGATGCGCAGGCGGCGCTGCAGCACGTCGTGGAACACGAGCCACGCCGCCTGCGGGCAGGTCTCCAGCCCGAAGGGCCGCGCGGCCACCATGATCGCCTCGAGGAACATGCCGTAGTCGAGCCACGAGCCCAGCTCCAGGTCGCGGTCGATGGTGAAGATCAGGCCGATGGGCGCGTCGAAGAAGCAGTAGTTGCGCGCGTGCTGGGCGTGCATCCGCTCCTTCTCGCCCCGGGCGATGCCGAGCGTGCCGTAGAGCCCCCAGCCGCACGCGCGCCGGCGCGCGAGATAAGGATCGCGCCATTTCTCCGGATAGTAGTTGTACTCCCGCTTGCTCACCTCGCCGCGGTCGTAGCGCCCGGTGAAGTCGCGGCAGATCTCGTCACGCACCGCGCCCTCGAGCACCCGCACCTTCCACGGCTGCACGTTGGAGCCCGAGGGCGCGCGGCCCGCGATCAGCAGGACGCGCTCGACGAGCTCGCGCGGCACGGGACGAGGCAGGAAAGCGCGGATGCTGCGGCGGCCGGTGATGGCCTCCTCGACGGTCATCATGTCGGGGTCCTGGGAAACAAGTGGAGCACTTGCCGCGGAACCATCGCACGGCCTAGTTTGATGATCGAGAAGTCCGCATCATCGCTCTGGGCTTGCTCGGGAAGCGGACTTCTCGATCTGAATCACACTAGCTCATTGACTCTAGCTAGTGTCCTTCAGATCGCGAAATTCGTTCCGAGCCTGCCACAGATGTAGACGAATTTCGCGATCAGGACACTAGTTTCCAGGGTCAATCACACCAGCCGGCCTCGACGCCGCGCCCCAGCGAGGAAACCTGCCCCATGCCCTTCGATCCCAATGCAGCCAATGTCGTCGTCGGCGTGGTGGGCACCGGCTCCATGGGCCGCGGCATCGTGCAGGTCTCGGCGCAGGGCGGCATGGGGGTCGTCGCCTACGACGAGAAGCCGGGTGCGGCCGACGCCGCCAAGGCCTACATCGCCAGGATGCTCGACGGCCTAGTGCAGAAGGGGCGCGTGCCGGCGGCCGACGCCAAGGCCGCGCTCGACCGCATCACGGTCGCCAAGAGCCTCGAGGAGGTCGCCAAGGCCAACATCATCGTCGAGGCGATCATCGAGCGGCTCGATGCCAAGCAGGCGCTGTTCGCCAGGCTCGACGAGCTGAGCGCTCCCGACACCGTCATCGCCTCCAACACCTCCTCGCTGCCCATCACCGCGATCGCCGCCAAGTGCAAGCGCCCGGAGCGCGTCGGCGGCATGCACTTCTTCAACCCGGTTCCCCTCATGCGCCTCGTCGAGGTGATTCCCGGCCTCAAGACCGCGCCGTGGGCAGTCGATGCCATGATGGCGATCGGGCGGCGCATGACGCGCGAGCCGGTGCTGTGCACCGACAGCCCCGCCTTCCTCGTCAACCACATCGGCCGCGCCTTCGTGCCCGAGGGCCAGCGCATCCTCACGGAGAACATCGCCAGCGCCGCCGAGATCGACCGCATCCTCACCGGCGCACCTGGCTTCAAGATGGGCCCCTTCACGCTGGCCGACATGGTGGGCATCGACGTGCAGCACGCGGTGATGGAATCGATCTACGCGCAGTTCTACGGCGAGCCGGCGTTCACGCCCTTCCCGCTCTCCGCGCTCAGGTCGGCGGGCGGGCTCTACGGCCAGAAGACGGGCGCCGGCTGGTTCGCGTACAAGGACGGCAAGAAGGTCGAGCCGCCGCTCCCCGCGCCGCCGGCTGCGCGACCCAAGTCGGTGTGGGTGCGCCCCAGCGAGCACCACCCCGACCTGCAAGCACCGCTGATCGATCTCTTCCGGCAGGCCGGCGCCACGCTCGAGACTGCCGCCAGGCCCAGCGCCGAGGCGCTGATCGTGCTGACGCCGATCGGCTGGGATCTGACCACGTCCGTGGTCGACCTGAAGCTCGATGCGAAGCGGACCGTCGCCGTCGACGTGCTGTTCGGCATGAAGGGCCCGCGCACGCTGATGGTCACGCCCGCCACCGACCCCGCCGTGCGCGATGCCGCCCACGGCCTGCTTGCGGCCGACGGCCAGCCGGTCGTCGTCATCAACGACAGCCCCGGCTTCGTGGCGCAGCGCGTGGTGGCGCAGATCGTCAACATCGCCTGTGGCGTCGCCCAGCGCGCGATCGCCACCCCGTCCGACATCGACAAGGGCACCAGGCTCGGCCTCGGCTATCCCTTCGGGCCGCTGGAGTGGGCCGACCGCATCGGCCCGGCGCGCATCCTCTTCATCCTCGAGCGCCTGCAGGCCTTCTACGGCGAGCCGCGCTACCGCCCGAGCCCCTGGCTCAAGCGCCGCGTCGCCCTCGGCCTGCCGCTCACCGCACCCGAGGGGCGGGGCTAGCCAGCCCGGGCGTGCACGCAATTAGGGCGCACAGCAGAACTGCCTCTCGCAGCTGACGGAGCGCTGTGGCGCAGCGAACGGTGAGTTCGGGCCAGTCCCCGACCTGCCATGGCTTCATCGATGGGTTTCTGGGCTAAGCGGCCCGTCTCAAGCCTGCGCAGCTCTAGGGACCAAAACCGTGGTCACGGGTTCAGTCAACCCTATACTTCCCGGAAGTCTGCTTCAGCCCGCCTGCTTCACCGCGTTCCATAGTTCGGTCACGGCGGGATCGTCGATGCCGACGCCTTTCAGGTCCTCAAACGTTTGGCGGACATAGTCGCGGTTGGTGCCGCTTCTGCCCGTCGCCTTGATCACCATTGCCGCCTTGTCCTTGAGCGTCACACGCTCGTCGAGCAGGTTTTTGCCGGTGTAGATATAGACAAAGGCAGGGACGCTTCTGCCGCCTTCAAGGGTGACAGGGAGCTCCACAGCCTCGCAGGCTTCCCGGTCATCCAGAGCATCGAGCATCGATTTCGCGGCTTCGCCGCCAGCAAAGCAAAAGGCGACGCCACGGCACGATGCATCCTTGGCTGCTTCGAGATTGAGGGTGAGGCCGGGGGCTTCCTTCGTGCCCCAATTCTTGACCGATTTCTTGTTGAAGGCGCGCCGGTAGCCGGGGAGATCGGCGGTTTTGCGCTCTGTACAGCCATATTCGGTCTCCCAGCCGTCGTACATCAGAGAGCCGTAGCCGAAGACCCAGATGTGTTCCGCAGCATTCTCACCATCGTCCAGATCGTCCGCCCCGATCTCGATGGCGCGCTCGACGAGCGCGTTATACTTGTCGCGCGCGATGCCGGTGTTGCCCGCCTCGTAAAGTTTTCTGATGACGTGATACGGATTGAGGATGAGGGCGTGCGAGAGCGGCCCGGCCTGACCCGGCCGCACACTTATGAAGCCGAGCTCATCGAGTTTGCGGATCTTCTCGGCCCATGTGCGCTCTGCGCGCTGGCCGGTGAAACCCGAGTGGAAGGCAAGCTCCCGGGACTTGCTCAGGCTGACGTACATCTCATCGTAGGCGCGGCACCAGAGCTCAAGATATGTCGAGGCTGCGGGCGCGCCCTTGGTCAGATCGTCGATGATGCCGAGGATGAGGGGCATGGTGCGCGGGATGGTAACAAAGCCATCGCTGCGCTTGCGGTGCCACAGCTGAGCCGGTTGGATTTCCGGCCAAAGCTTGCGCCGCAGCTCCATGATCTTCTTGATGTACTTGGTCGGGCGTCTGCTCATGGCGGTGCTTGTGGTAAGATGACTATCGAGTGAAGTCGGGGTGGGGTTTGGACCCCCACCCCTGATCGGCGGATTGCGGAACCGGTGCGGGTTTGGACGCCGCCCGGGCGGAACTCGGCAACGCGCCGGATGCACGGAATATCGCACGAAATACGATGAAATTCAAAGACTTAGAGCTTGCAGGCAGCAAACCAGCCTGATTTGGGGCGCAAACTCAACGTCTGAGTTGGCGGATTTCCGCGAGACCCGGATAGCGGGTTTGCGCAGACATTAGAAAATTCCCGGGTCGTACCAACGACTTAGCTCCCGATTGGTCGTGCTCATTGTGGTGCTGTGCTCATCGGGTGGTGCGGTGATCGCACGTGCTCGGGTGCGCAGAACGCGAACCAACCTGAACCGCGGCCACGGAGTGAGGGGTGCCGCGCGGAGCACGTGAACGTGCTCGAAGCCGCTATCATCAACCCAATCGGCGGCGCTGTTTGACAAAGGTTCTCGTTCGTGCCGCGGCAGCTGCGGGTCACAAACAGCCGAGCCTGCGAGCGCATGAGCACGACCTAAGTCCCTAAGAGCACAGACTGGATCGCTGCGATGGCGAAGGCTTCAGACCCGCGCCCTGGTGGCGTGCTCCGGCCAAGCCGACCGCCGCCTGCCGCGCACACCTCACACCTTGAACCAGAAGCCGATGATCGTGCCGATGGAGCCGAAGGCCCACTTCTCGCCGTCGGGCTTGTAACCGCCCGACAGGATGACGTAGAGGCAGGCCAGGAGAACGGTCACGCTTACCAACGGCGCCATCACGGTGCGGATGGTGTGGTCGATGTCCTCGAGCGATTTCAGCTTCTGACCCGCCGCTTCGACCTTGGCGGACTGCGCCGCAATCTGCTCGCGACGCTGGTCCAGTTCGCGTTTGACGGCCTCAGTCGGCGTATGCATCACGCGCGCAAGCTTGAGCTGCTCGAACTTCGTCTCCGGCCCGCAGATGAACGGGCCCCAGCAGCTCATGTCGGTCTTTGGAAGCCTGACATACTCCTCCGCGGTGTCTGCGACAGGCGCGTGGCTCTCCGCACCAGTCACAGTGGCAATGCGCTTGTCGTATTCCGCCTTGGCCCGATTGAAGGCCTCACGCTGTGCGGCGACGTTGGCGGCTGAGCTGCGGTAGTTGTACGAGATGACCGAGGCGACGGCGACCAGCACCAAAGTGACAATGCATAGCCACATGGGCCAATTCCTGAGGTGATATTGCATGGCTTTGCTCTATGCCTTGAAGAAACAATGGACCGATGCTGCCGCAGCCGCCGGGGCGGCACAAGACAAATGTGTGCGACCGTCGCTGCGGCCGAAGCGATGCAAGCCTGCGTTCAGCGCGCCGCCTCATCCGGCAAATGCTGCACCAACGCGGTCAGACCCGCCGCAGCCCGCATCTGCCCCACCTCCAGCCCGCGCCAGTTGGTGAGGCTGGAGGGTGGGCCGAGGGTAGCGACGTCGGGATGGAAGCGCGTCAGGAGTGCCACCGCCGCCGCCTCCGCACCCCGCTTGGCGCCGTCGTCGATCTTGAGGGCGAAGCCGAGGCCCTCCTCCGGCAGTGCGCCGCAAACCACCCCTTCCGCGCCGGCCTTCATGAGCACCTTGCCCGGCAGCCGCTCCATCACCGCCGTGTCGAGCCGGCCGGGGCCGGCGACGAGATCGGGATGCTCCCAGCACGCTTGCGCGATGCGCCGGCAGGCCGGCGCGTGCTCGGTCGTGACGTCCTGACCGGAGGCGAGGCGGATGAACGCCAGCGCCAGCGCCTCGAGCGGCATCGCCCAATTCGGCACCGAGCAGCCGTCGATGCCGCACACGTGCGGCATGATCCGCCAGCCCGTCATCTGCTCCAGCGCCCGGGCGATGCGCAGCTGGACCGGATGGTCGGGACGCCAGTAGCCGTCGGTGGGCTCGCGCATGTGCACGGCCGTCGCCAGCATGCCCGCGTGCTTGCCCGAGCAGTTGTGATGCAACGGGCTCGGCGCGGCGCCCGCCCGGATCATCGCGCGCGCGGTGGCGGCATCGAGCGGCTCGTGCACGCCGCACGCCAGTGCCGCGGCCGAAAGACCGGCACGCTGCAGCATCGCCGCCACCACGCTCGTGTGCGCCGGCGTGCCGGAGTGGGAGGCGCAGGCAAGCGCGATCTCCCTCGTGCCGAAGCCGAAGGCGTCGGCCGCGCCCGTCGCCAGGAACGGGATCGCCTGCAGCGGCTTGATCGCCGAGCGCGGAAAGACCGGGGCGGCGATGTCGCCGACGGACGCCGCCACCGAGCCGTCGGCGCGCACGACGGCAACCGCGCCGGCGTGCACGCTCTCGACGAGGGCACCGCGCGTCAGCTCGATCAGCACCGGGTTGCGCATCCACCACCTTGACCACGCTTGGCGATTGCTGCCGAAGCTTATCCCGGGTGCCCGGCGCGAAGACAACAATTCGCCGTCCCGCGCGGTCGGGTGCCCCCTCAATGAGCAAAATGGACCGAGGTGCCAGACCGCCCCGAGGCCCCTTGGAACGCATAGCCCCGAGCGCCCCCTGCGTGGATGCACATGCTGCAGTGCACGCGCCCAGCGCCGCCCAGCGCAGGGCCTTTACGCGCTTCAGACCCCGCGAGTTCTCCGATCGCGGCGCATGCGATAGGCTGGTCTGACGGGAATCGCCCAACGACAAGAAACTTCGATGAAATCGAAGGTCTCCGAGCACGGCCTCGACGGCGTCGAGATCTTCCACGATCTCGAGGACGCCGAGCGCGCGCGCCTCGCCGCCGAGCTCGAGACCCTGAACCTCAAGCGCGGCGACGTGCTGGTGCGCCAGGGCGAGACGGCGGACGCCCTCTACGTGGTCGTCACCGGGCGCTTCACCGTCACCGTGGAAGGACGGCGGCAGCCGATCGCGGAGCTGGGCCCCGGCCAGCCGGTGGGCGAGATCGCCTTCCTCGCCGGCGGCGTGCGCACCGCCACGGTCACGGCCCTGCGCGACAGCCTGGTGCTGCGGCTGGGGCGCGCGGAGTTCGAGGAGCTGTCGGCCAAGAGCCCTTCCATCCTGCGCACGCTGACTGTGACGCTGGCGCGGCGGGTGGCGGAGGCCAACGTCACACGCGCCCCGCCCCCCGATCCGCGGCCGCGCACCATCACGCTGATCCGCGCCGGTGGCAGCGAGCTGCCCGCCAGCTTCATCGTCGGCCTGACGCGCGTGTTCCGGCGCAGCAACCGCACCATGCTGGTATGGCCGGAGATGGCGCGCACCGTGCTGCCTTCGACGGTGCCCATCGACAGTACCGAGGCCACGCGCGCGCTCAACGCGCTCGAGGCGCAATACGACTACGTGCTGTTCGTCGCCGAGCCCGAGCTCACCCCGTGGTCGGAGAAGGCGATCCGGCAGGCCGACCTCGTGCTCGCGGTCGGCATGCACGGCGCGGACGAGCAGCCCAACGCACTGGAACGCCTGACCGCCGAGCTGCTGCCGCCGGACGCGCAGCGCCTCGTGCTGCTGCACGACACGCACGGGCCCATCTCCGGCACGGCGCGCTGGCTCGGCTGCCGCAGCATCGCCATGCACCATCATGTCGCCCTCGACAACGTGGCCGACGCCGAGCGCCTCTACCGCTTCATCAGCGGCACGGCGCTGGGGCTCGTGGCCTGCGGCGGCGGCGCCTACTGCGCGGCCCACATCGGCCTCTACAAGGCGCTGCTGGAAGTGGGCGTCAGGTTCGACATCATGGGCGGCACCTCCGGCGGCGGCGCCATGACGGCCGCCTTCGCCATGGGCGCCGACCCCGAAGAGGTCGACCGCGCCACGCACGATATCTTCGTCACCAACCGCGCCATGCGCCGCTATACTCTGCCGCGCTACAGCCTGCTCGACCACACCCACTACGACCGCCAGCTCGCCAACTACTACGCGGGCGTGGACATCGAGGACCTGTGGATCCCCTACTTCTGCGTCTCCACCAACCTGTCGAGCTACGACCTGCACCGCCACCGCCAGGGCGACCTGTGGGCCGCCGTGCGCGCCACTGGCTCGATCCCCGTGCTGCTGCCGCCCTACTACACCAAGGACGG
>Ga0070741_10004340_pt1 | contig 33195 bp, 29 predicted proteins | sample Coa_R1_4_FD_66440 | JGI IMG/M metagenome (GOLD analysis project Ga0070741, IMG submission 66440) | Surface soil microbial communities from Centralia Pennsylvania, which are recovering from an underground coalmine fire - Coalmine... | ecosystem: Environmental > Terrestrial > Soil > Unclassified ... | reverse complement strand
CAAATCCCACGCCCGTAACCGCCGCTGTTCTCGCCAATCTGTACGTTCTCTTTTGTTTCCCATCCTGCCATTTTATCCCATCCTGCCGCCCCTTTATTTCTTTTTGTTTGCGTCAGTAATTCATCGGGCGGCGCGAATGCCGATTGAAGCATTGAAACTAGTCCTGGGGCTGCTCGCCCTTGACGCTCAACCCACCATCGACGGTGTAATTGGCTCCGGTTACAAAGGACGCCTCGTCCGAGGCCAGGAACACAAACACGTTCGCCACTTCGTCAATTGTGCCTACCCGCCCGACGGGGTGCATCTCGTCAAACGCGCGGCGGATACGTTCCTGATCGCGCTGCGCCGCCACGAAGTTGTGCAGCATGGGCGAGTCAATGGTTCCGGGCGACACACTGTTGACTCGAATGCCCTCGGCTGCATAGTCGGTGGACATGGCGCGGGTCAGCGCCGCCAGCGCTCCCTTCGTTGCGGAATAGATGGCAATGCCCGGCAGGCCCAGTATACCTGTGATGGAGGACATATGAATAATTGAGCCGCTGCGCTGTTGGAGCATGATTGGAATCACTTCGCGGTCAACCAGGAATGCGCCGCGCAAATTAACGGCCACCGCCCGCTCGAAATCTTCCAGGCTGGTTTCGTGCACCTTACCCGCAGGCATGACCGCCGCGTTATTGACCGCTACGTTGATGGGGCCGAATTTATTCACCAGCGTCTCCACCGCCCATTGGACCTGATCGGGCTGGCACACATCGACGACGAGCGGCATGGCCTGCCCACCCTTTTCGCGGATCAGGTCAGCGGTCTCGTGGCACTTTTTCTCGTTAATGTCCAGGACGCCGACTTTTGCCCCCTCGGCGGCGAACCGGATAGCGATACCGCGCCCGATGCCGTCACCAGCGCCGGTGATGAGGGCTACTTTGTTCTGCAAGCGCATTATGTCCTCGATCTCCTTTTGGCCTCACCCCCGGCCCCTCTCCACTCTGGTGGAGAGGGGCGTTAGAATCCGGACTCTGTTGTGACCGGTTCCCCCTCTCTGTTTACGGAGAGGGGGCAGGGGGTGAGGTAAACATTTCAGCGGATTTCCTCGCGTTCCCAATGATCGCCCATGGCGCGCCGCCCGACGGCCAGGCCAGCGCCACCTGAGACCTGCCGCGTCAGGTCGGCGCGTTCCAGCATTTCCGGGCGCAGGTTGACGCCCAGGCCCGGCCCCTGCGGAACTGGGAATAACCCGTTTTCCAATGCCGGCCCGTAGTCCGATAACACGGAAAAGTAGGTGCGATAAAAAGCGCGCACCGACTCGACAAAAAACAGATTGGGGATGTGCGCGGCAATGTGCAAACAGGCCGCGTGGCAAAATGGCCCGGCCACGTTATGCAGCACCAGGGGCACGCCGAACGCCTCGGCCATCGCCGCGATCTTGCACGTCTCGGCAATGCCGCCGTTCCAGACCGGGTCAGTCATCACGATCTGCGAGACGTGCTTTTCGAGCCATTCCCGAAGCTGCCAGCGCGTCATGAGCAGTTCGGAGCCAATGACCGGGATCGGCGTGCGCTGCGAGAAAGCTTTGATCTCATCCGGGTTGGTGGCAGCAATCGGGTCTTCGATGAACATGACGTTATAGGGTTCGAGCGCCCGCGCGATCCGCTCAATGCTGAAACGGTTCCAGCGGAAGTGCGACTCAATGCCGATCTCCATCCGGTGGCCGACGGCCTCACGGATGCTGCGCACAGCGCCCAGCCCACGCTCCACCTCCTCCAACGAGATGTGCTGGCCCCAGGAGCGTTCCGAGAAGGGATCAAACGGCCAGATTTTCATGGCGCTGATGCCGTTCGCGAGCAGGCTTTGGGCCAGTTCGCCCGCGTGTTTGCCGCCCGCGTCGTGCCAGAGCGCGTAATCGGCGCTGTATGATCCGGCGCCGATGCAGGTGTTGTAGGTGGGGATGGCATCACGAATGCGCCCGCCGAGCAGATGATACAGCGGCGCGTTGTAATGCTTGCCCAGGATGTCCCACAGCGCGACTTCGAGCGCCGAAAGCGCCCGCAGTTCTGCACCCGCATAGCCGTGATACATGATGTTGTCGAAGACGAAGCGCCAGAGGCCTTCGATGTCGAGCGCGTCCTGGCCGAGCACCAGCGGCGCGATGGTGCCGTGCAGCGCCCCTTTCGAGCCGTGCACCTTATCGACGGTTTCCCCGACGCCAATGATCCCCTCGTCGGTATGGACGCGCACCACCAGCAAGCGAGGGTATTCAGCCCATTGCAGGCTTTCAATCGCCGTGATCTTCATAGCGGGTTCCCATCAAAAGCTCGCCCCAGAGACAGACCGAAGCGCAGGATAGGACAGTCATATCAGTTGTAGCTGTTGGTTTTTCTTCCCATTAACGCTATCTATTGCCCTATCACAGGCGCGACGGGCCATATCCACATATTTCTTTTCGATGTCGATCCCGATATAGCGCCTTCCCTCTTGAATGGCCGCCACAGCAGTTGTGCCACTGCCGATGAAGCAATCGAGCACAATATCATCCGGTTTTGTCAACAACTGAATGATGCGCCGGGGAAGTTCGAGTGGGAACTTAGCCTCGTGATCGTCGTTAGCACGTACCGACGGGATAGACCAGACAGCTCTGGATCCCCAATTCACCCATTCTTCCTGAGTCAACCGTTCTCGATCAACTAGCGTGATACCAGGCTTCCAAAAGATGTAGATGTACTCAAACTCGTCAACGGAGCGATATGAGTTGGAATGCCAGCGCGAATTCTCCCAGGCCGCATCTTTGACCCAGACACGCCTATCGTAGAGATAAAGACCTGCGGCCAATGCTAATTCCTCGATCAGCCCGCCGACTAACTTGACGCGCGTTTGTGTAGCGTACTTGCCGCCCCGAATGTTATTGCCCTTGAGCCGTCGATCAACAGTTTGTTCGCTGCAACCCAGCAGCTTGGCAATCTGGTAACGGTTGTAGCCAGGATGAGTGCGCATGGCTTCAAGCACCTGTTCCCTGGTAATATTAACCTTTTTCCTACTGGCATTTTCTGCCATGATCTTGGGCATATTGGGGTCTTTGAAACAGAGGATGTCAGCAATATTGATGACCAGGAATCCACCAGGTTGTAGGATCGGTTGGTGTTGGCAGATCACGTCTCGGAGGAGATGCTGCCAATCCTCGTAAGTCATGTGGACTTCATATTCTTTGCCGACATGGTATGGCGGTGACCACACACTGCAAGCAATTGAGTTGGGTTCAATGCGTTTGAGCATATCGCGGCTATCGCCCTGGACAATGCTATTGGGCTTGATATAGTCCACTTCTACTCCTCCCAGATTCCAGTACATCCCTGATCATACTGAATCCGTTGGACGCGCCAGCTCGCCTTTTGTTTCAGACTGGCAAAGGATACTCGAACGCGGAAATCTTCACCAAGTGTGGGCGCATTCCGTCCCGCCAACCAGATTGTATCATCTGGAGCCGGATTATAACGTTCTTGAAGTCTACCATTGGGCAGGCAAAAAACGGTTGCTTCGCGCAGATAGTGCAGATTGTTTCGGTCCTCGTATTTGAAATGCACAAAAGCAGTTGTCGTGAGGTATTGCCGGCCATCATAAATCGAAATCGGCGGTAATAGCCCACTCTCATCGACAGCCATGCCGGTACGAATATGGCGGATACGCAGCGACGTCTGCGACATCTGGATCGTGGCTGTGCGATTCTCCTTCTCAGCTTTTGAGTCGATAAAAAGCGCCTGTCTGACGATCCGATCTGGCAGGATGACGTAATCTTGCTCTCTTGTAGTCTACAGTACCAAAGATTCTCTGGGGAACATTGAATCCGGGCAAACGGTCAAGCAATTCGCGGGTAATGTCTTCTGCTACATCCTTCACGTCATCCGGAGACTTCAAGAAGACTTCGTAAGCATCCATGCCAAAATCGAGAACCGCTTGAAATATCCAGCGCAGCGTAAGTCTTTCGATTTGCTTCAGATCATCAAATGCCAGGGTTGAAACATCCTCAACGATGTGCATAGGGGTCTGACACTATCATTGGTCGAACTGGAACAACGAACAGCCGCCGTCGATCAGCAGCACCGTGCCCGTCATGTAGGACGTTTGCGGCGACGCGAGATAAACGACGGCCTGAGCGATCTCGACGGGCGTACCCGGGTCGCCGAGCGGGATCACCTTCGAGACGCGCGCGGCATAGAGCGGCTCCTCGACCAGTTGGCGGCCTGCCAGCCCCGCCTTGACAATCCCCGGTGCTACGGCATTGACGCGGATGCCGTAGACTGCCAGCTCGCGGGCCATCTGCTTCATCAGCATGTTCACACCCGCTTTAGATACGGTATACGGCGTAATCTCCGGCCAGGGGATGTCCGCCACCCAACTGGACGTGAAGATGATGCGGCCTTTGATCTTGCGGGCCACCATGCGCTGCGCTGCCACCTGTCCGACGTTGAAACTGCCTGTCAGATTAATGTCGATGTGGCGCTGCCATTTTTCCGGCGAGATCTCCAGGAAGGGTGCGGAGTCCACGATCCCGGCATTGGCACAGACAATATCCAGCGACCCGAAACGGCTGAGGATGTCGTCGGTAGCCGCCTCGACGGCGCTGCGGTCACGGATGTCCACCTGGGCGTAGTGAACCGGGTTGCCGGCGATCTTCACCCGCTCGATGCGCGGTCTGGCGTCCGCCTCCGATTTGATGTCCCAGATGACGACTGATGCGCCCGCCTGGGCCAGTTGAAGCGCCATTTCATTGCCGAGGTCGCCAGCGCCCCCGGTTACCAAAGTAATCTTTCCGTCTAGCACGTGATTGACTCTTTCTAAGTTTTTGCCATGCGGAGTTTTAGGATGTTGGGATTATGCGGCTTGCTTGGGAAGAACGCAAGTGGGCAAAACGAGCGCTGTCAACTGTCAACAGTTTTCTTTCATCGCCAGCCGGATGAGGTGTTGGCGAGCAGCGCTTCCACATCCTGGCGCGTGCACCAGGCCAGATCGCCCGAATAGGTCAGCTTAAGCGCGGCCAGCGCCTGCGCAAAGGCCAGGCTGTGCTCGACGTCGCCCGTTTCCAGGTACTTAACCAGGAAGCCCGCGCTGAAGGCATCGCCTGCGCCAATTTCATCGACGATCTGGACGGGGTGACACTCGCGCGTGTAGACGTTGCCCCCGCCACAGGCCGCGGCAGGTCGGTTGCCGTCCGTCACCAGGGCGATGTGGCTATCGAAGCGCGCCTGCAGTTGGCGAGCAACCTGTGCCGCGTCACCCGCCAACCCAAAGAGTGCCCGCGCTTCATCCGCGCCCGCGCGCAAAATGTGCACGCCCTGGATGAGCGGCGTCAGGTGGGCAGCGGCTTCGGCAGGCGACCAGAGCTTGGCGCGGTAGTTGAGGTCGAAGGAAAGTATCACGTTGCGCTGGCGGGCTACATCGACGGCGCGCTGAACGACGGCAGCGCAGGCCGGGCCAAGCGCGGGTGTGATCCCGGTCAGGTGTAGCGCGCGCGCCTGACCGATATAGTCCCAATCGACTTCATCGGTGGTGATGGCGGTAATGGCGGAGCCGGCCCGGTCATAGATCACGCGGTTGGCGCGGGGCGGGGCAGCGATCTCCAGGTAGTACGTGCCCATGCGGCCTTGCTGCGCCCAGACGACGCGAGAAGTATCCACGCCCTGCGAAGCGACAGTGTTACTCACCAGCCTGCCGAGGGGATTGTCCGGCAGGCGAGAAACCCACCCGGTGCTCAGACCCATGCGGCGGGCCGTGATGGCGACGTTGCTTTCTGCGCCCGCCACGTTAACGTCCAGGCGGGTAGCGCGTTCCAGCGCCCCACCGACAGGCGTGGAAAAGCGGAGCATCGACTCGCCCAGTGTGACCAGATCAGGCATGTCGAGCGGGACACTCCGGCAGATGCTGATTGGCGAGCAAGGCCATGCTAACTACCGGGAAACGAATTTAAGCTGCGTCATGATCGCATCGGCCAGGGGACGGAGTTTATCGACGTCCGCCGCCTTGCTCTGGAAGTTCACTTCATAGAAATTATTGGTATCGTCAAAGAAGATGTACTCGACACCAGAGCGACCCGTATCGGCGTTTTCCCATTCAAAGCGGTAGCCAGGGTGTTCACCCACCTTGAAATCGGCGTTGGTGGTGAATTTACGGGGCGTCAGGTCATCTTCCTGCACCTGCTTGGCAATTTCCGCCAGCGGCTTGCTCGGCGAAACGCCGCGCGTCCGGGAAGCTGTCCAGTTGAAGACGATCTGCCAGTCTTTCTGGCTGTTACTGAGTTGGATGATGTTCGCCTCAGAACGCTCGACCAGCCAGCCTTCGGGGTAAGCTGCGGCGAAATTTGTGCCGTAGACCGTTTTCACCAGCGGAGGCACGAGATCGGTGCTTTCCGCTTTCGGGAGGCTGTAGTAATAGGTCAACCCCAACACCACTGCCACGAAAATGGCGAAAATCGCCAGCAGGATGCTCCGGTTGCGGCGGCGGCGGGCAGTCCGCTGCTGGAAAGATTCGCCGCTGGCGGACGTGGCCCCGTTGCTGCCGGCACTGGCTCCATTCCCACTGACGCCAGCCAGGCCGGTATTGATGACGACAGGCCGCGTCGGGATTTTGAGGGGCGGGGCGTTTCGGAAACGCTCCGGCACAGGCTCGCCCATGATCATGCCGGACACTTCGTCAATCGTCACGTCTTCTTTGTGGAAATCGCCGACTTTGTGCCCATGACTGATAATGCTGAAGCGGTCAGCCACTTCAAAGACGTGGTAGATGTTGTGGGTGATGAAGATGACTGACAGGCCGCGACGCTTGGCTTCCAGAGTGTAATTCAGGACTTTGCGGGTCTCGCCAATTGACAGGGCCGACGTCGGCTCGTCGAGGATGAGCAGCTTCGTGCCAAAATGCACGGCGCGGCCAATGGCGATGGACTGGCGCTCACCGCCGGACAGCGTGCCGACTGGTTCGCCTGCGTTGCGCACCTGGATGCCAATATGGGCCAGCGCTTCGGTGGTGCGGGCGCGCATGGTGGCCTGATCCAGGATTTCCATAGGGCCGATGCGCCGGGTGGGTTCGCGGCCCAGGTAGAAGTTACGGTCAATGCTCATCAGCGGCACCAGGGCCAAGTCCTGATAAACCGTCTCGATACCCAGTTCTCGCGCGGCCTGGGGCGAGTCAATGTTGACGAGCCGCCCTTCAAAATAAATCTGGCCGCTGGTCGGTGGGTGAATGCCGGTCAGCACTTTGATCAGCGTTGATTTCCCGGCTCCGTTGTCTCCCAGTAAGCCAACAACCTCCTGGTAGCCAACGTCAAAATTGACGCCTTCGAGCGCCACAATATTGCCGAAGGTGCGGCCAATGTTCTCCATGTGAACCAGAGGCATTTCAGGCGCGTTCATGGTCATCTCTCATGCTTCTTCTTTGATGTTGGGCGCGGCCTGGGCCACCGGAGCCACCGGCGTGGGCCGCCTGCGGAAGCGCTCCAGGCTAAACAGCGTGTTGCCACCCCGCACACTGGTGTTCAGGATAACGGCGATGATCAGGATCACGCCAGTGGCGCCCTGGAAGAGTTCGGCAGGCACGCGCAGCAGCACCAGGCCAGTCCGCAGCATACCCGTGATCAGCACGCCGAGCACGGCCCCGATCACGCTGCCATAGCCACCGGACAAAAGCGCCCCGCCGATGACGGTGGCCGCGATGACTTCCAGTTCGAGGCCCTGCGCTTCCAGTGGGAACACGGAAAGTTCACGCCCCACCGCGATGACTCCTGCCACCGCACACAGCCCGCCAGAGATCACAAAATTGACAATCCGAATAGTATCTACCGGGACGCCCTGCGCCCGCGCCGCACCCGCATTGCCACCGGTTGCAAAGACTGCGTTCCCGTAGCGCGTATAGCGCAGCAACACAGTAAAGATCAGGGCAAGCAGCGCCCACCAGACGATACCCATCCGGGCGTTGGCATTCTGGATAAAGTCGAGCTGCCCATTGAGAAGATCGAAGAAACTCACCCGGACCAGCGTGTTCAGGTCTCGGAACTGGTGAAGCATCGGGTACGCCACGAAGCCAATGATCAGCAGGCCCCCGCCGACCAGCACAATGAGCATCACCAGTTTGCCCAACCTGCCGCTGGTGGCAGTCTGAAAGTCACGGATAGCACCGGGCACGAGCCGTGTACCAAGCCACAGGACGAAAAGAATGACGAGTGCACAGACAGCGATGATGACCACCGGGTGGAAATAGACCCAGGGCGGCTCGCTGAAATAATCGGCATAGCGCATGATCTTGCCGCCGCGAATGCCGGTCAGGGCAATGGCGCGGTACGCCTGGAGCGTACCCAGCGTGACGATGAAAGACGGGATGCGTGTCCAGACCAGGAGCAGGCCATTGATGAGGCCCATGAACAGGCCGACCAGAATGGCGACGACCATTGAGAGCGGCATAGGGACGTTAATGGATACTAATTGCAGGAACGTCAGCGCGCTCACCGCCAGGATCGAGCCAACAGACAGGTCAAATTCGCCTGAAATCATCAACACAGCCACGCCGATAGCCACGATGCCGCTCGTCACCTGTGTCGTGGGAATACCGGTTTGTGTGTCTACATCCAGGAAATGCGGCGCGGTCAGTGCAAAGAAGAGATAGACTGCCAGGAAACCAACCAGCGCGCCCGCTTCGGGGGTCCGGGCCAACCAGAGGCGGAGTGCTCTAATGGGAGATTCTTGCTTGTTCAAAGAGTGCAATTCCGTTTATCAAGCCGAAATGGCGATGAAATATAAGTGCATGAGGCGCAGGGTCTGTTTGCGCCCCACGCCTGGCGCTGTGGAACCCGCTGTCGAATAGTGGGTTCCACAGACGGTCTATTCACGACACCTTACGACTAGCGATAACCATCCTTCACCAGTTGGATGACCTTATCAACGTTGGTCTTGTCAACGTAGCTTGGGCCGGTCAGAATGTCGCCACCGGGCTGGATTTCGTAGTTGAGCTTGAGCCACAGCCATTCAATAGTGCCGAAGCCCTGGTAGTACGGCTGCTGATCAACGGTCTGAATGGTCAGGCCAGCCTTGATGTTGTCCAGGATCTCGTTGCCGAGGTCATGGTTGGTGTGGAAGAACTCACCAGGCTTGATCTTGGCATCGCGCGCCCAGATGTAGAAGCCAGTGGCCGGGTTCGGGCCGAGCGTGTTGATGGCCGTCACGTCGGGATTGGCCTTCATGTAGTCGGCGATGATCGCGCCTTCCTTATCGGCCTGCGGGTCACCCGGAATGGTATCGACCTTAACGCCTGCCGCCGTCATCACATCGGCATAGCCTTTGCAGCGCGCTTCCAGGGCAGTATGGCCGATGGTCTGGACAATGCACATGGCGTGCTTGATCGGCTTGCCGGCGGCCTTCGCGGCGCGCAAGGCCGCGCGGGCATTCGACTGCCCGGCGATAAATTCGCTCGTGCCCAGGTAGAACATCACCGGCAGACGCTTATCCGGGTCGGCAGCATTCGGGTCGTTGGTGTTGAGGATGAGGATCGGCACGCCCGCCGCCGCGAGTTTATTGACGTCATCGCGGATGATGTCCGGGTTCGGGGCGGTGATACCGACACCGTCTGGCTTGGCGGCAACGGCGTCATCCATGTACTTGACCATGCCTTGCACGTCGTCGTTGTTGGGGCTTAACCACTGGAAGTCAACACCGAAGAGCTTGGCGGCGTCAGTGGCGCCCTTGATCACGGTCACCCAGAAGGGATTACCGGGGCCACCGTGCGCTACAATGATGAGTTTGAGTTTCTTGGCCTGCGCATTGGTCTGGCCGACTACGCCCAGCGTCAGGCCAAAGACGACCAGCAGAGCGGCCAGGACACTAATAAAACGTTTGACGCGGCTGTTCATGTTTATTAAATCCTCTTTGCAAAAAGAAATCCACGGCGTGAACAAGGTACACTGGAATCGTTGGCGTACTGGTATGCTACACACCACCTCCTTGAGCTAATTCAAAACTCTCTTCCTGGAATGTCCAGAAAAAACACAGAACTGCCCAAATTTCGGTAATGAATATACAATGGTCTGCGGTGGAAGTCAACTCAGCCCACTGTTAAAACCATTGTCAAAAAAGACAACCATTTCAATGGGGTAACTATGCGTACCGTTTTCCGATCTGTTTTTAGGGGCATAAAGTCCATTCGCCAACGCTACGCGAGCACAAATCCGCGCACGAAGTTGCAAGTAGCGCTTGTGCTGGCCTTGATCGGCTTGCTGGCGTTCGGTCTGGGCCTCTACAACACCATCGATACCACCAACAAATTTAACGATCTGGACGCCATTCCGACGCCCGACGCCGAGACCGTGAAGCAGATGTCGCAGGCCGAACTGATGACGGTGGCCCAGGTAGGGATGGCTAAACGCGACCTTCTGGCGCGCCGCGCGCAAGCCTCGTCTCTGATCGGGGTAGGCGCTGCCCTGCTTGGGGTAGCCACGCTGATCTGGGTGAACATTCCCGATAAGGCTACACCAGCAACATCTCCTGCACCGAGTGCCACGTCGCCCGTAGAGGCGGGCGTAACCGTCGGGGCCGCAGAAGCGCAGGACAGCGGCGAATCGCAGACCAGCCCGCTCTGACCAGGGTTCGGGTCAGGCCGCCCCGGCGCGTGTCGTTCAGTATACCGCGTCGGTAGTGCGATGCGGCACAGCGTGCCTGCGCTTCGCGCCTACCCTTTTGCCAAACAAGTGGGCCAGCCTTTGGGGAAGGCTGGCCCAGACGAAGAGCAGAAGCAGAACCGGGAATTAGCGATACACTGAATCTTACTGGCTGCTTGAAGTGCCGCCCATCATGCTGCCAGTGTCCACTTCCTCGGCGCCGCTGACCGGCTCAACCGTGACCTGCTCGCCGATCTTGTCCAGCTTGACATCGAAGTTGAAATCGATGCTCACCGGCTTGGCCTCCGAGGAGTTCGTGACCAGGCTGGCGGTGGCCGCGTCCAGGTTGAGCGAGAGGTGCAGGCCAATGCCATGAGGCAGCTTGTCAGCCGTGCCGATGTAGCGGGTGATGCTGAATTTGAAATCCTTCAGGAACGCCTGAGCCATTGCGATCATCTGGTTGACCTGCTTATCGTCAACTTCTGCACCACCAGACTGGCTCTTGAGCATGGCCTTGAGGACCGGGGCAAACTCTTTGCTCTTGACCAGAGTCAGGATGTTCAGGTTGTAGGTGAAAACGGCGACAGTCTCATCACCGATCTTGATGTCGTCCTTGCGTTCTGCTGTGATGACGCCCGGAATGTTGGGCAGCTCGGAAAGCGCCTTTATCAATTCAGGATCGCTCAAGGCGGCCATAGCCGGATTGCTGCTTGCGCCGCCAAGCCCGCCGGCCCCGCTCATGCCGCTCATCATGCTGCCCAACATCGGGTTCTGCGCGATCTGCGAAATGGCTTTGGCGATGTTGACCTTCTTCCACTTACCCTGGGTCGCCGTGTCGCCCATGAAATACAGATCGCCATTGACGATGCGGAACTCGAAATTGCCCTGCTGCGTCTTGCCCTCGCTGGTCAGGCTGCCCTGAATGACGTTCGCCATCGTCAACGCGCCCGCGGCAGCCGCCGGATCGCCCGCGCCACCGCTCATCTTGGTTGTGTCAATGCTGAAGGGGCCTTTGCCCGTCAGCTTGAAATCAACGTTCTTGGCCGTGTCGCCCGTGTCGGCCTTCAGAGTAATGGTGTAGTCCATCTCGAAGGAAGACAACTTGCTCAGTGCAGCACTGTCTGCCGGTGTGTTAGCAAGCGAGCAGTCGTCGGCTTTCAGGCCAAAGCACATATCACCCTGGGCGCGCGCTGTCGTGGCTGGTAACGCGGCAACCACCAGCATTGCCACCATCACCAGCATAAAGCCGAGGCGGAATATGGTCTTCATACAGATTTCTCCTCTAGAAAGTTTGACAGGGTCTACAACTGTAATCCGATGGGACTTCTACTCTCGTCGTGCTTTGCCTGACGTTGACTGCCAACTGGACAGCCCAACCGCGCCAATTGTCGGTCTGGGGGTTCGAGCTACCTGGCCCGAAGCCCGACTTTCGCCAGGAATGTTGCGAGAAGGTTCTGCAGGTGACCGCCGGTCAGCCACTTCACGATCTCCTGCGCGACGCGGACGGCGATGGCTTCCGCCACCAGGCGCATGAACAGCGACAAACAGCCTGCCACGACCTGAGAATCCTGTCTCCCAACAATGGTAATTACGTTCCTCAGTGTAATAGAGTTTCGAGCAGTGCACAAGTTTTGACATAACAGATGTGGCCTGCCTAAACCCGCTTCCACGAGGAGCGCGACGCCCTCTAGAGTAAACCAGACGAGCGCTAAATTCCCATAAAAACGTCCAAAAAATTGTGTTAAGGCGCCGAACGAATGACACTGTTGGGGGTTATCGATCATGGGTAGCGTTGTCTCCTTTTGCAAAGAGAAACCACCATGACCACGCTGATCATTCTCAACCCCCACGCCGGCGGCGGGCGGGCCGGGCGGCTGTGGAGCAAGATCGAGCCACTGCTCTGGGAGCAGCTTGGCAAGCTGGTGGTGGCCGTGACCCAGCGCCCGGAGGAGGTGGCCGGGCATCTCGACAAAGCCAGGGCAGCGGGCCTGAACCGGGTGATCGCCATCGGCGGCGACGGCACCAACCATGCCCTGGTAAACGAGCTGGTGCGCTTGAACCGCGAAAATCCGGGCGAGCCGCCCATGACCTTCGGCAGCCTGCCCGTCGGCACAGGGCGGGACTGGGCACGCACCATCGGCATCCCGTTTAGCCCGGCGGCAGCCGTGCAGTGGATCAAAGCCGCTCACCCGGTACCGCTCGATCTGGGGCGGCTGGCAAGCGATGGGCAGGAGCGGCACTTCCTGAACATTGCCAGCGCCGGCATCGGCGGCGTCATCGCCAACCGTGTCAACCGCATCATAACGCGGCGGCCCTGGACGTTTTACAAAGCCACCGTGGAGACGTTGTTGAATTACCGCCCGCAGCGCATGAGCGTGCGGCTGGACGGCCAGGTCTGGTACGATGGCCCGGCTTACATCGTGGCCGTCGCCAACGGGCAGATGTTCGGTCATGGGATGCGTATTGCGCCGAATGCCGCCTACGACGATGGGCTGTTCGACGTGGTGCTGGTCGAAGGGATGCCCCGGCTGCGCATCCTATCCGCCCTGAACACCGTGTACAGCGGAGCGCACCTCAAGCGCTCTGACGTTCACTGCAAGCGCGCGCGGGTGGTTGAGGTCGAGAGTCACGAAGGGGCGCTCGGCCTGGAACTGGATGGCGAAAGCGCAGCGGGCCAGCACATGCGCTTTGAGGTCATGCCCCGGGCGTTGAACGTACTGGCCGGGGTCAAATGACCAATAACCAAGCCTGACAATCCTCAGACAGTCACGGCGGCGTCATTTTTCGTCCGTCGGGAGGTTCCGGCCTGAGAGTCTGGCATAGACCTGGGCCTCGTAGCCCAATTGATGCGGAGTGTACCAGCCAGGGCGCTCCATTCCATCCGGCAGATACTGCTGGTCTACCCACGCGCCGGGGTAGTCGTGCGGATATTTGTACTGCTCGCTATAGCTCTCACGTCCCTCGTGGCGGGCCTGCGCCGCGTTGCTGGTGGAGTCGCGCAGGTGGAGCGGAACCGGGCCTGGCCCGACTTCGTCCATGTGCGACAATGCTTTGAAGATCGCACCCGTCGAGTTGCTTTTGGGCGCCGTTGCGCAATACAGGCAAGCCTGTGACAGGAAGTAGGTTCCTTCCGGCATCCCAACTCGCTCGAAGGCATCGGCCAGGGCGTTAACGACCACAATCGCCTGGGGATCGGCTAACCCGATGTCTTCGCTGCACAGAATCAGCATCCGGCGGAAGAGGAAGCGCGGGTCTTCACCGGCGTGGAGCATCTTCGCCATCCAGTACAACGCCGCGTCCGGGTCGCTGCCGCGCAAGCTCTTGATGAAGGCGCTGATCGTGTCGTAGTGCTCTTCTGAGTCCCGGTCATAGCGGATGGCGCGCCGCTGGATGCTCTCCGCAGCGATGTCCAGGTCGATCCGGATCACCCCATCGTCTCCGGGAGGGGTCGTCAGGACAGCCAGTTCCAGGGCATTCAGGGCGCTTCTGGCGTCGCCGTGCGCCACGTCCACCCAATGCTCAAGCGCTTCAGCGCTGACCTGTAGCTTCAATGCACCATAACCACGTTCCGGGTCTTGAATGGCCTGCGACAGAACATGGCGAATATCCGCCTGAGCAAGCGGTTCCAGCCGGAAGACCCGCGAGCGGCTGATGAGCGGGCCGACCAGCGAGAAAAACGGATTCTCGGTGGTCGCGCCGACGAGCGTGATGGTGCCCGCTTCGATGTGCGGCAGGAGCGCTTCCTGTTGAGATCGGTTCCAGCGGTGTATCTCGTCGATGAAAAGCAGCGTCCGGATATTCTTCGGTCTGGCCTCGGCTTCATCGACGACATCGCGCAGCTCCTTGATGCCGTCCAGCACGGCGTTGAGTGTGACAAAGGCGGCTCTGGTCTCGTGGGCGATAATGTTGGCGATGGTGGTTTTGCCTGTTCCGGGCGGCCCCCACAGGATAATCGACGTGAGTTGATCGGCCTCGATGGCACGGCGTAGCAAACGTCCCTTGCCAACGATATGATCTTGCCCCACGAACTCGTCGAAGCGGCGTGGGCGCATTCTATCGGCAAGCGGCTCTTTGGGGCCTTTCAGACCAGCGGTCTCGTCTGAGAAGCTGAACAGATCGTCCTCATACTGACTCTGATTCTTGCGCCGCCTGCCCGGTAAGTTGGAAGCCATGTGTCCACCTCTCGACATTCACGGACTGTATTCTACCCGGATTACAGGGGGACTGTTTTGACACTTTGCCGATCAGTTGGCAGATCGGCCCGGCCCTGTTGATGGGTCTATGATTCACCTGTTATCTATGCGGTGAGGAACGGAAGCACATGATGGGCGACACTGCACCCCTGTTGCAGCGGCTGTTTTCTCTTGAGGGCAAAGCGGCTCTGATCACTGGGGCTACCGGAGGGATCGGCGGCACGCTGGCCGTTGCGCTCGGCCAGGCGGGCGCAACTGTCGGCGTACATGGGCGGGAGCAGAGCAAGGTGGAACAAACGTGCGCCGAGGTCGAGGCTGCCAGGGGCCTTGCCGTGCCGCTGCTGGCCGATCTGTCCGATGTGCAAGCCTGCCGTGACCTGATTGCCGGGGCAAACGCGGCAATGGGACGGCTCGACATTCTGATCAACAACGCCGGCACGAATCGCCGCAAGCCCATCAAAGACGTGACTCCGCAGGACTTTGAGTACATTACGGCGGTCAATCTGCGCAGTGTCTATTTTCTGAGCCAGGCCGCGCAGCCGATCATGCGCGAGCAGGGCGGCGGCAAGATCGTCCACATCGGTTCGGTCAACATCTTTTACGGCCTGGAGACGATTTCGGTATACGGCATGACCAAAGGGGCTGTGGCCCAACTGACCAAAGTCATGGCGGTAGAGTGGGCGAAGGACAACATCCAGGTCAACTGTGTGACGCCGGGCTTTGTCGTGACGCCGCTCTCGCAGTCGGTCTGGGCCGACGAATACAAGGCCAACTGGCTGCTCAACCGGATTCCGCTTCGCCGCCCCTGCGCACCCGACGAACTGGTGGGGGCGGTCCTGCTGCTGTGCTCTCAGGCATCCTCGTACATCACCGGACAGAATATCGTGGTGGACGGGGGATTCCTGGCCGGTGGGTCGTGGATAGCGGAGTGAAGTATGGCGAATAAAGGTCCATGTCATCTGTTTCGAGGTTTTAATTCTCAGACACTGCATCAACCGGAATCTACCGCGAATTCCACGCAGGAAGGCTGTTGTTAAGGTCGAGTTTTGAGCGTAAAATCGGTTATGAGAATCGAAGTTCTCAATACAAACGATTTTCATACCAATAATTGACGAAAACGTAACGTATGCTCGTCCCCTTTCCCGAAGGTCTGGAACAGGCGCACAACCCGGCAGCCGTGTATCTGGCCGGGTTGCCGAGCGCCCACAGCCAGCGCACGATGCGGGCTGCCCTTAACAACATCGCCGTTATCGACGGCGCTCGCCCCGATATTCGGCTGGTTGCGGATCGGCGCGGCAAGCCTACACGGCGCGATCTGACTTACCTGAGCTATAACTGGGCGGCGCTGCGTTTCCAGCACATCACCGCTATCCGGGCCAGGCTGACCGAACTGTACCAACCGGCCTCCGTCAATAAGATGCTGACTGCGCTGCGGGGCGTGCTGGCGGCGGCCTACGCGCTGGAAATGATCAGCGCCGAGGACTACCAGCGCGCTGTCAGGGTCAAGGGCGTCAAAGCCAAGCCCGGATCGCCGGGGCGCACGCTGAACAAGCGGGAGATCAAGGCGCTGGTGCGCGCCTGCAAAGCAGACGACTCGCCAGCCGGAGCCAGAGACCTGGCCCTGATCGCGGTGCTTTACATGGGCGGACTGCGGCCCTCTGAATTGGTGGCGGCGACCCTGGAAGATTACGAGCAGGCCAGCGGGCGACTTGTGGTGCGGCAGACGGAAGGGCGAAAGGCGCGCACGGTCTATGTGCAGGGGCGGGCCAAACTGGCCGTCGAAGTGTGGCTGATCACCCGTGACCTGTGGCCCGGACCGCTCTTTTGCACTATCAACAAGGCGGGCCGGTTAAGCGACCAGGGCCTGACAACGCAGGCGGTGTATAAACTGCTGAAGAAGCGCGGCGAACAGGCCGGAATCCGTGAATGCAGTGCCCATATACTGCGGCGAACCTGTATCGCCAATCTGCTCAAGAACGGCGTCGATCTGGTGACAGTGGCCCGGTTGGTGGGCCACAGCAGCGTATACACCACAGCGCGCTATGCTCAACCTTCGGAAGAGATGCTGCGCAAGGCAGTCGGTGTGCTGCGTTTCCCCTTCTGAGCGAGCCACGCGCCTGTGCGCTGGCACGAAAAACGCCCGGCGTGATCTCACCGGGCGTTTTGAAAGCGTTCGGTTGATAGGACGGGCAGCGAGGGACAGTCTACATGCCCATCATGAACGCGGCCTCGTCACTGGCGAGCCAATCCTGAATGGATTGGTCGATTGGCTGGGAGGGCGCGGAGACTTCAGTTCCAGTCGGCGTCTCATCGATGTGAGGAGCGGACTGCGTGCCAGTTGTCTCTCGTAGAGCGCGAGGCGGCGGAGCAACAGGGGCAAGGAATACCTTCGCTGGCTCATAGACATCTGCGATTTTGGGTTGAGTCGCCATCTCCGGTCCACCCTCTCCTTGATGATCTTCAGATGTAAACAGTGTAAAAAGAATCGCGTCTTTACAGTTTCCCAATCTTATAACAATCGTTTTCCCGAATGATCACCGCCTGTCAATAGCGGCGACACCTGGTGTAACGCTCACTGTTTGACGGCCCCGGAGGTCAGGCCACGTATCATCTGGCGGGAGAACAGGGCATAGATGATCAGCACAGGCAGCATGGCAAGGGTGAGCGCCGCCAGCAGCGCCGTCCAGTCCTTGAGGAACTGCCCGGTAAACATCTGCACGCCGAGCGTCACCGTGCGCGTTTCTTCCTGAGAGGCCAGAATGAGCGGGAACCACAGGTCATTCCAGGTGGGGATCATGGTGAAGACGGCCACCGATGCGATGCCGGGGCGGACGAGCGGCAGCACCAGCCGGAAGAAGATGTGATATTCGCTGGCCCCGTCCACGCGCGCGGCGTCTTTCAGTTCGCGCGGCAGATCGCGCATGAACTGGCTCAGGATGAAGATCGCCAGCGGAAGGTTCTGGGCGATGTAGATCAAGATCAGCGATTGCAGCGTTCCGGTCAGGCCAAGCGCTGTGCAGATTTTGATGATGCCCACCGTGCCGAGCCGGATCGGGATCATGATCCCGATGGACATATACAGGCCAAGCCAGCGGTTGCCGGGGAACTGGTATTCCGATAGGGCATAGGCGGCCATTGCCCCGAACAGGATCACCGCAACGATGGTGCTCACGGTCACGATCAGGCTGTTCTGCAAATAGAGGCCGGTGTTGGCCCGGTCTGGATTGAAGACAAGCTGGTAGCCCGACAGGCTGAACAGGTTGCCCAGTGGGAGCGCGTAGGGATGGGCGAAGATGTTTTTGCGCTCCTTGAACGAGTTGATGATGGTCAGCACAATCGGGAACATGGCGAGGAACGTGTAGAACAGCAAGATGGCGTGCGGCAGGGCGGAACCGATCAACAACCGGTTCAGTGTTTGCCAGATGTCGGATCGGCTTTTGGCTGGCTGCCCTTGCAGGGCGGTGATCTTGGTCGTCATATTGCCCCCTATTTGCCCCGTCGCCCTCTTAACCTTCCGTCCGCGCCAGGCGTCGCTGCAAGAAGAACAGATAGAACATCACGCCTGCCAGGATCACGACGAAGGTGGCGGCGGCAATGGCCGTTCCCATCGTCGGATTGCCGGGCTGCAACTGGACGCCGTAATAGGTGCGATAGAACAGCGTGCCCATGATGTCCGTCGCATAATTGGGAACGGCCTGCGGGCCTTGCGTCGTGTAGATCAGATCGAAGGCATTGAAGTTGCCCACAAAAGTGAGGACAGCGACAATACCAATTGTGGGCAAGACCAGCGGGAACTTGATGTTCCAGAAAACTTCCCAGGCCGATGCACCGTCCACGATGGCCGCTTCAATCAGTTCATCGGAGATTCCGATCAGGGCCGCGATAAACAGGATCATGGGCAGGCCGACCCATTGCCACACAGAGATCAACGAGAGGGCGATCAGCGCCGTTTTTTCGGAACCGAGCCAGGGTTGGACCAGATCGCCCAACCCAAGAAACTGCAAGAAGCTGTCGAAGATGCCCCACGTCGGGTTCAGGATCAGGCTCCAGATGAAGCCGATGATGACGACGGAGAGCGTGGTCGGCGTGAAAATGAGGGTGCGGTACAGGGCGCGGAAGCGCAGCCGGCGCGCCGTGAGCAGCGTCGCCAGCAGCAGCGCCAGGGGGTTCTGCACCAGCATATGGATCGAGAAGAAGACGAAGTTATTGCGCAGCGCGTTCCAGAAGCGAGGCGCCCAAAGCTCGCCGAAGAGCAGTTCATTAAAGTTTTGCAGGCCCACGAAGACCGGTTCAGGGCCGCGCTGGTCGAAGAAGCTCAGGCGCAGCGAGTCCAGCAGTGGATAGGCCATGAACAGGGTGTAAATGACCACTGCGGGTAACAAAAAGACGACGATATGAAAGGGGAAGGGCTTGCGCCGGTGGGGTGTAGCCTGCTGCATACCGCCTCGCTCAACTACTTATATCTGGCAGTGTCGCGCTTTTCTAAAATGATAAAACATTCTGTTGAAAGTTTCGCACAGCTATTTTTCAAAGGGTTGCTGACTCGCCTTGTAGTTGCTGACTCGTAGGGGCGGGCTACGGCCCGCCCCTGATCTGGAAGCCTTCCGCGAGAGCGACCAGCCGTTACGACTTGGCGGCGGGCTTGTACCACTTGTCCAGGTCGGCCTGGATGGCGTCACCGGCCTGCTGCGGCGTCAGCTTGCCTTGAAGCAGTTGCGAGGTCACGTTCCACAGATTGTTCTCGGTGGGGTGATCCGGGTTGGCACTCAGCTTCTGGTAGGACGAACGCAGGGCCGATTCACAGGTTCCACGCCAGCTCAGGAAGGTGTTCGCCAGCGGGTCGTCGAGCTTGATCTTGAAGTTGCCCAGCGGGAAGAAGCCCGGCAGGCCGCCGCCATAGAGCTGTGCGAACTTTTCAGTAGCGACGAATTCCAGGAACTTCTGAGCCGCCTCCGGATTCTTGCTCTTGGCATTGGCGCCCAAAGCGATGTCGAGCTGGTCGGAGATCACGCACTTGCCATTGGCGCTGGCCGGCGGCGGAGCCTTGAACGCGCCCATCTTGAAGTCAGCGTCCTTGTTGAAGCCCGCGATTTCCCACGACCCAGCGGGGAAGATGGCCGCTTTGCCACTGGTGAACAGGCCCTGGCTGTCGGTGTAGGAGATGGCCTCGTGGCCCTTCGGCAGGTAGGGCGCCCATTTGCTCAACGCTTCAAAGGCAGCCACAAAGCCCTTGTCGTTGTATTTGCGCGTTCCATCGATCAGACCCTTACGGCCAGCATCCCCACCCCAGAAGTTCGGGCCGATGTTGTCAAAGCCCATGCTGGTGGTCGTCCAGCCTTCTTTCGTCCCAATGGCAAGGGGCGTCATGCCATCTTTTTTGATGTTTTCCAGCAGGGTCAGGAACTCTTCATAGGTGGCCGGTTCCTTGAAACCCTTCTGGTCGAAGTAGTCTTTGTTGTAGATGAAGCCGTGCAGCACGGAAGCCATCGGCACGCAGTACGTCACTTTGCCATCTTCGGTTGTCCAGGCGATCTTGGCAAAGTCGCTGAAGTTTTCCATGCCCTTCAGCTTGGTGACGTCCGTCAGGTTGCCATCCTTGTAGAGTTGGAGGCCCGCATCAAACGGACGGCAGGTGATCAGGTCGCCCGCCGTACCACTCTTGAGCTTGGCGTTCAGGGCCGCATTGTAATCGGGCGGGTTGGTCGGCTGGAATTTCACATCGATGTCGGGGTTATCGGCCTTGAAAGCAGCGATGATCTGATCCCAGACGGCTTCGTCGCCGGTGCGCCAGCTTTCGATGACCAGCGTCACTTTTTGCTGCGCCTGGGCGGTGTACATCTGAACACCGAGCAGCACGATTGCCAGCACGAGGAACAAACGCAAAAGCCTCTTGTTCATTTCTGGAAAGTCCCTTTCTCTTTGACGAATCACATGACAAACCACGTTCTGAGGTACCTTCGTCTGAGCAGGTTGATCCGACTGGTCGTTGCGCTTGCCTTCACCTTCCTTTTCTGCCTACAGGCCCAATTCTCTTTCCAAAAGCAGGGCGCCCGCTCCGAGCAGGATGGAGCGTTCGTCCTGCTCGTTGGCAACGATTTCAACCCCTTCGGTCATGTACGGAAAAGCCCACGCCTTCACATTCTGCCGTACCTGGTTGAGAAACCTGTCGCCCAGGCCCACCATACTGCCCGTCAGCACAATCATTTGTGGGTTCAAGAGGTGGAGAATGATGATGATGGCCTGGCTGAGGTAGGTGGCGACAGACGTAACGAGTTCGGTGCATTGTGGGTCCCCGGCCTCGAGCGCCTGCCGAATATTGCTGATCGTCACGTCAGCGCCATCGCTGAGGCGCGCCAGGAGCGAAGCGGGATGGCTGCGCACAATGTCTTGCGCCCGCCTTTTCAGGCTCCAGCCACTGATGGCGGTTTCGAGACAGCCACGCCGCCCACAGAGACACAATGCGTTTAAGGTTGGAAAAGGCGTGTGCCCCAGCTCTCCGGCAGCAAAGGCATTGCCCTCCACCAGATGCCCTCCGGCCAGGATGCCGACGCCGATGCCGGAACCAACTTTCAGGACGACCAGGTCTTTCACATTCTGGGCTGTCCCGAAACGCGATTCCCCGATGGCGGCCAGGTTACTGTCGTTGCCCACGCATACCGGGACTTTGAAGCGATCCGCCAGTATTCTGGCAAGAGGAACGTTGACCCATTCGAGATAAGTGGCAAGCTGAATCACGCCTGCGCGCATGTCGATGACGCCCGGCGTGCCTACGGCAATGCCGAGCAAGGGACGCGTCGCTTTGGGCACAATCTCCGCGATCAGGTCGGACAGCGCGTCAACCAGCGCCATTGACGTTGCCCCGTTCATGGGCACTGAGCGTTGTTCCAGCACTTCCATCCGCAGATCGAGCAGGGCGGTGGTCAGGACGACATCGTTAATGGTGGCGGTAACGATCTGGTAGATGTCTTTGTTGAAGGTCAGCAACGTCGCCTTTTTGCCGACTCGATCTGTCTGCGTCTCGGGGCCGACTTCAACGACCAGGCCACGTTTGATGAGGTTCTGGGTTAGCTCTGTGACGGAGGGGCGCGAAAGATTCGTCAGTGCTGCCAGCCGCACCCGCGAGATGGCCGAGTGCGCATAGATTTCGCGCAGCAGCAGTGTTTCGTTATGTCGCTTCAAAGAGGCTGTGGTGGCTTTATTGCTGGTTGCGCTCGGAATCATCAAAAAGGCTCTCGTTGGATTTATTCGTAAACATTACGAACAAATTCACGATAGCATAGATCAGGCGGCGCTGTCAAGAGGTCGGAATTGGTGAAAACGCAGAAGGCCATCCCCAACCTGGGCGCGAAGGCCCGTGCCCAATGCCTACGAGGAGACTTCCTGCGGCCATTGCGCCAGCCACCGCTCGACCTGCGCTGCCGTCGGGATCGCCAGCCCGCCGTGTGCGGTGGTGCTCAATCCGCCGCAGATATTCCCGCAGCGCAGGCAGACTTCGAGGGAATCCCCGCGCAGGTAGCTGTAGAGAAAGCCGGCATTGAAGCAGTCGCCCGCGCCAGTCGTGTCGATCACATTGACCGGGATCGCCGGTTCTCGAATAATCTCATTGCCGCAGCGAGCGATGACGCCCTCTCCGCCGCACTTGATGACGACCACCGGCGTCAGTTCGGCCAGTTTCGCCAGTGCCGCTTCGACCTCGACCTCGCCGGTGAGCGCCAGCGCTTCGGCGGCATTCGGGGCAAAGATATTCACGGCGCGCAGCGCCTCGGCAATGCCCGGTGTCGCCAGCGTGACGTTGTGAGCCTGGCAGTCCATATAGATGAGCGCGCCGACCTCACGCGCTGCGGCAGCAACGTCGAATAACTTCTGACCCAGATACAGCCCCGACAGCAGGACACAACGCGGCCTGTACTGCCGGACAAGCGGCGCGAGGGGTGTCTCGATTGGCGGATCGCCAAAGGTGACAAAGGCACGTTCGTGCGGAAACGAGAGCGAGACCGTGATCAGGCGCAGCGGGCGCTCGTGCAGGCGGAACAGGCTGTCGTCGATCCCTTCGTGCCGACAGGCGTCGCGCACAAACTGGCTGAACAGATCGCTGCCAAAGTTGGCAGGCCAGGCCGTGCGCAGCCCCAGGCGATGCATCGCCAGCGCCGGGTAGAAGGCGCCGCCGGGCAGCATTTCAAAACCCGTGCCGACGACCTCCGCGCCGAGCCTGGGCATGTCCGGCAGCCCTGTGAAAATCAGATCGCAAAAATAGTCGCCCTCAAGCAGCACATCGTATGCAGGCGACTGGTCGGACCGGTCAGCAGGCGTCGTCATTGGCGTGTGCGGCCTACTGCCATTTCCCGATGTAGGGCGCGTGTGCCGCCAGGTACTGATCAACGAGCGTCTGTGCCAGCGAGTAGGACAGCACCAGCGGGTGAGCCATCAGCGCCATGACCGCTTTCTGGCGCGAGCGCTGCATGATCGCTTCCACCGTCAGCCGCTCATAGCGTTTGACGCTGCGCATCAGCAGTTCTTGCGCTTCGGGAATGTCGCCAATGGGCAAGGGGCGGATGCCGTCTCGATCCACGACGCAACTGACCTCCACCACGTCGCCCGGCCTCATGCAGTGGATCGCGCCCTCGTTGGGCACGTTCAGCCCGGTGTAGAGCGGATTGCCCGTCTCCAACGCTTCGATAATGCTCAGTGCGACGCCAGCGTAACCCTCGCCCACCTCGCCGTGCTTTGCCTCCGGTGCGCGTTCGTCCGCCTCCTCCGGCGTGGGCGCATCGGAGCGCGCGTAGTACATATAGGTCGAGCTGCGCCGCGCTTCGTAGCCGTAATAGGCTTTGAGAGCGGCGGCGGGGTCGCGCTCAACGCCGATACTTTTCAACTGCTTAAGCAAGTGCTGGTTCAACTCGCGGATTTCTTCGCCGCGTGTGCGTTCCTCCGCGCTGATCTTCTGGACGGCTTCGTCGGCATAGTGAAAGTAGTAGAGATATTCGTTCATCCACATGCCGACTTCCTGCACCAGTTCAGGATCAAAGACGTTCAGCATCGTGCCGCTCAGGAAGCCCGGATCGCGCAACAGCGGCCCCAGGAGGTCCTGGCCGTTGTGCGTGACCCGCCGCCCCCAGGATAGGTGATTGAGGCCGAACACCTCGGCACGCAGCGTTTTGCTGTCCAGGTTGAGCCAGCGCGCCACCGAAAACTGGGCCTCGTTGGCCGCATCGCAGATACCCACCGTCCGGTGGAAGCCGTTGTCGCGCAGGGCCTGCGTGACCAGCCCGGCGGGGTTGGTGAAGTTAAACATCCACGCGCCGGGGCTGACCTTTTCGAGCAGTTCCGCGTAACCAAGCACTGCCGGGATGCTGCGCAGCGCCATTGCAAAGCCGCCCGGCCCGGTGGTCTCCTGGCCGAGCACGCCGTGCCGCAGCGCGATCCGCTCGTCGAAGACGCGGCCCTCGTCGCCGCCGACCCGAATGGTTGTCACCACGTAACGCACGCCCTCAAAGGCTTCGCGGGCATCGGTGGTCGAGGTGATGCGCACAGGGCTGCCCACCGCCCGTGCCACCTCACGGCACAACGCGCCGAAGACGCTCAACTTGTCGGCGTCAATGTCCATCAGACAGATTTCGTCGAGACCGATTCGTTCGGCGCGCCGCAGGGCCGACGCCACAAACAGCGGCGCACGGACGCCGCCTCCGCCAATCAATGCGAGTTTCATACTTGATTTACTCTTCTATCGAACTCAGCCGCGCACAGCGCCGCTGGTCATCCCCCGGATGAACTGGCGCTGGAAGATCGTAAACAACACAACCATCGGCAGCGCCACGATGAGCGAGCCTGCGGCCTGCAACGTGACGCTGGCAGTACGCGAGTTACGGAAAAAGGCCAGCCCGACGGGCAGCGTCCGGTACTGATCGCTCGGCGCGAGCACCAGCACCAGCAGGAATTCGTTCCACGTCCAGACCGAAAGCAGCACGATCAGCGTCAGGACGGAGGGCATCACCAACGGTACCAGCACCTTTCGCAGCGAAGTCCAGGTGCCCGCGCCGTCGATGACCGCCGCCTCGACCAGTTCGGGCGGCACGGCCAGGAACGCAGCGCGCATCCAGAACACGCCAAAGGCAATGCTCAGGGCCGCCTGTGGCAAGATCAGCCCCCAGAAGTTGTTGATCATGCCGAAGGTGCGCAGCCGATAGTACAGCGGCACGATGGCGGCCTCGAACGGCACAGCCACGCCGATCAGGAACAGCAGGAACAAGGCACGCTGGCCGGGCGGCTTGAGCAGGCCGAAGGCGTAGCCACCCATCACCGAGAACACCACAGAGATCACAACGGTGGGTGCGACCACGATCAGGCTGTTGCGGAAGTACAGGCTGAACTTGCCACGCTCCCATGCCTCCGCGAAGTTGTCCAGCCGGAAGGCCGCCGGCAGGGAAAAGACACTGAGCGTCAGTTCTTTCTCGGTCTTGAAGGCCGTCAGGACGATGAGCAGCAGCGGCGCAAGGGCAATGGTCGTGCACAGGCCAAGCACCACGTAGGCCAGGATGGTGCGCGAGCGATAGCGGGGCTTCCAGATGTTCATCTCACCAATCCCCCATGACACGCCTGTGCAACCACAGCACGCTCGACGACAGCCCAACAATCAGCAGCGTGAGGACAACTGCAATCGCCGCGCCGTAGCCGACCTGCGTTTCGATGAAGGCCACCTGGTAAAGCTGGAAGGCGATCACGTAGGTTTCCTTGCCGGGGCCGCCCTGAGTGGTCACGAAGATCAGCCCGAACAGGCGCAGCGCCTCGATCATGGTGATCACCAGGGCCACGCCAAGCTCGTTGCGGATGCCAGGCAGCGTCACCACCATAAACTGGCGAAACTCGTTTGCCCCGTCGATCTCCGCCGCATCAAACAGATCAGTGTCGATGCGCTGCACGCCAGCCAGGAAAAGCACCAGGCACAACCCGTAGGTCATCCAGGTGACGATCAGCCCGATCACCGGGCGGGCCAGGTCGAAATCACCGAGCCAGGGCCGCGAGGACAGCCCAAAGGCACGCAGGATTTCGGCTACGGGGCCAAAAGCCGGGTTCAAAATCCACGTCCACACCACACCGACGACGGTGATGGGGATGATCTGCGGCAGGAAGAGCGCCGTCTGGAAGAACGTCATGCCGGGCAGCCGGCGGCGGGTCAGCAGCGACGTGACGACGAGCGCAATGAGGATGGGCAAAACGCTGCTGAAGATGATGAAATACAGGTTATGGGCCAGCGCCGTCAGAAAAGCCGGGTCCTGGAGCATACTGGCGTAGTTGTCCAGGCCCACGTACACGGGCGGGTTCAGCCCATCCCACTGCGTAAAGCTGGCGCGCAGCGTATCCGCCATCGGCAGCAAGGCAAAAACCCCGTAGACGATCAGGGCAGGCAACAGGTAGAAATAGCCGGTAGACCAGTGCAGCCAGGGCAAACCGGCGCGCAGCCGCCGCTGGCCGCGCGCCCTGTGTGCTGGCTGTGCTACCGGGATCGGGCGAGACTGCTCGATCTCGCGGGCCATGGGGGTTACTTCCGCGAGGCGAGATAGTCGGCGTAGACCTTCTGCATACGCGCCGTGAATTCCTTTGGCGTGATGCGCTGCGCGAATAGCTCCTGCGTGCCCGCGCCGAGTTCTTCAAACAGCTTGGGCGCTGCCCAGTCGATATAGTGGCCGACGGCGTTGCGCGCGTTGGCATCGTTGTAAACGTCGATCATGTCTTTGAGCAGCGGGTCGATCTTAACATCCTTGCTGATGGCTCTGGCCGGAAGCTGCCCGATAGAGGCGATCTGATCGGCTACCTCCTGTGAGACCAGGTAGTTGATGTATTCGGCGGCCAGGTCAGGGTTCTTGCTGCTCTTGCTGATGCCGAAGGGAATGCCCGGCCCGCCGATGGTCATGCCCGGTTTGCCGCCAAAGCCCGGCACAGCAAAGAAGCCATAATCGCCGGGTTTGCCCGCCTCGATGACCTGGGCCGCGTACCAGTTGCCGCTCAACATCATGGCTGCCTTGTCGGGGACGAAGGTCTTGGGCAGATCATCACTGTTGATGCCCTCATAGCCGGGAGTGTAGTAACCGGCTTTGGCCCAGTTCTGGGCGATGGCTGCTGCTTCCTGGTTCTCCGGGATGTCGAACGAGACATTGTTACGGCCAAAGATGAAATCGTCCATCCACTGCCGCGTGACCTTCAGGTGCTGGATAGTGCTGAATACGTGGAAGCCGGGGATGGCATTGCCACTGGTCGCCATTGCCAGCGGCACGACTCCTTTGTCTTTCAGGGTCTTGAGCAGCGATTCAAAGTCCTCAAAGGTCTTGGGGACTTCAACGCCGTTGTCTTTGAAGATTTTCTTATTCCAGTAGACGCCGACGATCTCAGCCGACACTGATACACCAAAAAGGTGGCCTGTGCCGAACTCGACCTGATCGGTGAAACGGTTGCGGGCCAGCAAGCCTTCGGAGAACAGCTTGTCCCATCCGTACTTCTTGGCATAGTCGTCCAGCGGCAGCAGCAGACCGGCCTTGACCAGGCGGCCCATCGACGTTTGCCCCTGGTTGACCTGGGCCACATCCGGCGCGTCAGGCTGGGTCATCGCCAGCGGCAGCGTGTTCATCAGGTCGTCCAGCGTGTAGCGCGAGCGCTCGATCTTGACACCAGGATGCGCCTTCTCGAAGTTGGCGTTGATCGTGTCGAACAGATCGCCGTATGGCCCTGTTTCCTGATCCCACACCACTAACTTCTGGCTCTCCTGGACGGCACTAATTTTCAGGTTGGGCAGTGCTGCGGTACAGGCCATGACCGCGATCAGCATGAACAAAAGCATCGAACGGCTAAAGCGCTTCATAATTTTGTCCCTCCAAAGGGAAATCTCTACTTGTATAGAAGCCACACTCCATAGTGTAAGCTACCCACGCCACTTGAGCAATCCGGTGATCTACGAATGCAGGCTGGGCGGGGTGAGCGCGTGAGGCAAACCCAGGATGCCCTGGCTGCCCATCATGACAAACCAGTGCGAGACCCGCGCCAGATAGTCCATCGGGTAAGGTCGATCATTCTCCAGCCACCAGAGGATCATGCCCATGAAGCTGGCGGCGATCTGGCTGGCTAACACGTCGAGCGGGACATTGAGCGTCTCGGCTTGCACATCTTTACGAATGGCCGAGATGGCCGAGATGGCGGCCTCGGCAATGTACTGGCGCAGCCGCCGCTCTACGAGCGCCCCAACTGGCCCGCCCAGAAGCGTCCGGTAGAGCTGAAAGTTTTCGTCCAGATAGCGATACAGGAGCAGGATCGGGGCCGTCCCGTTCGGGTCGCTGGCACTCTCCAGCGAAATCTCGGGAAGATGCTGGCTCAATTCCTCGTACAGACCTTCCAGGCAGTCCAGCAGCAGTTCCTCTTTGTCCCGGTAGTGCCGGTAAAAGGTGATGCGCGCCGTGTCGGCCCGATCCGTGATGTCCTGAACGGTGATCTCTTCGTAGGGCTTTTGCAGCACGAGTTCCAGAAAGGCGCTTCTGAGCCAGCGGCGCGTTCGGGCAGCACGCCTGTCTTGAGACTCCATGAGGATGCTCCTGAAAACTGTTACAAATGTAACAAAAGTAACGCCGACTGGCAATTCCCAATTGACTTTGATGCACCTGGTACGTTATGTTACACAACGTATATCTGACCGATACCGTCCGGGTGGCAGGCGATACACCTGGATTGTGAAGCGATGCAGCCAGCCCGTGTACGGCTTTCCCACGCAGTGGACTGCCGATGCAGGCCACAACGGCGACCAGAGAAGTCGATATGTTCCTGCCAGATCGTCGATGGACAAAAGTCATCAATGACCTGTGGCTCTACAAAGCGCGCACCATTGTCGTTATCACGGCAGTAGCGCTTGGCGTCACCGGGATCGGTCTGGTCAGCACGACATTGACCGTGCTCGTGGAAAACTACGTGATGCAGTATTGGGCCGCCAACCCCGCGCAAGCACGGCTCAATCTTAGCCCGTTTGGGGAGAGCACCCTGCGACAGGTGCAGCATCTGCCGGAGGTAATGGCCGCCGACGCCCGGCACGTAATCAACGCCCAGATCGAACTGGCGGGCAAAAACCCGTATCCACTGATGCTGCAAGCCATCCCGAATTTCGAGTCGATGACGGTTGACACGTTGAAATTTATGCCCGGCGCACAGGTTCGCCCACCCAAAGGCAGCCTGTTGTTGGAACGTTCCGTCCTGAACAACCAGGATGTTCGCCAGGGTGATACGGTCAGGGTGCGGATGCCCGACGGCAAGCAGCACCAATTGACGGTTGCCGGGTTTGTATTCGACAGTGTCCAGATTCCCACGCCGATCAGTTCGCAGCTATACGGGTACATCACGTTTGAGACAGCGTTCTGGCTGGAACAGGACGAAAAGGGCGTTTTTACCCCCATCCTGAACCAGCGCTATGATCGACTGCTGGTCGTTACGCAGGCAGGCACTTACGACAAAGCTGGCATCGAAGCCCAGGTCTATCGGCTGAAAGAGGACCTTGCACGGTTCACGCCGAGTGCGCCAACCGTCCTGGGCTACACCATCCCGCCGCCGGGCAAACCCACATTGCAGGACAATCTGAATTCGATGCGGATTGTGCTGGAGGTAGCCGGGGTCACGTCGCTGGCCCTGAGTGGCTTCCTGGTCGTTAACATTATGACGGCGCTCATTGCCCAGCAGATGAAGCAAATCGGGATTCTGAAAGCCATTGGTGGGCGTGCCCACCAGATCGTCGAGCTTTATCTGGTCATGGCGATGTTTCTGGGGGGTGTGGCCTTCGTGATGGCCGTCCCGCTCGGCCTGTTGGGGGCCTACGGCGTCACTCGCTTCATCGCCAGAATCGTGAATATCGACGTTCTACGCTTCTACCTGCCCTGGTCCACGCTTGGCTTGCAAGCCGCCGCGTCGCTGCTCGTGCCGCTGGCGGCGACCTTCATTCCGGCCTGGCGCGGGACACGGATCACGGCCCGCGAATCAATGGCAAGTAACGGCGCCAGCCCCACATTTCGGGGTGGCTTGCTTGGCAGACTGGGTGGCCCATTCGGGGCAGGCAATACGCCGATCCTCCTTTCCGTTCGCAACGTCTTCAGGCAGAAGTTGCGCCTGGTGCTGACCCTGGTCGCGTTGAGCATCGGAGGCAGCACCTTTATCGCCGTGATCGGGACGCACGCTTCGTTGAATGCGGCCTTCGACACCATCAAGGCTGAGAACAACTACGACATTCAGATTCGCTACCAGCTTGACAAAGACACGCTGCCCGGCGAGGTCGAAAAGGCCATTCGGGCCGTTCCGGGCGTTGTGGCTGTGGAGACCTGGAAGACAGCATCCATCCGGCGTGTGTTTGATGATGGAACACAGAGCGGTTCTGTGCCAATTATCGGCATTCCGCCTGAAACGCCAATGCTCCATCCGAACCCGCTGGCGGGGCGCTGGCTGGCCCCGGACGGACGCGACACGCTGTACGTCAATTTCGATGCCCTGGAAGTGCTAGGTACGGATGCCCTGGATAGGCCGATCCAGATCGAAATCAACGGGGACAAGGAATGGTGGCAGGTGGTCGGCGTGGGGAGCCGCACCCTGAACCCGGTAGGTTACATCCGCCTTGAGGATTTCGAGCGCCTTTATAAGATTTTCCCTCCGCAGCGCCTGGTCATCATCCAGACGCAGTGGACGGATCGTCAGTACGTTGAGGGCATTGAAGCGCAAATAATGGAGCGCTTCGCCGCCAAGAAGTGGAAGGTCGATAGCTCCATTACCCTGAGCCGGAATATCGGCTCGGCCTTCAGTCAGATCAACAACGTCATCTACATCCTGCTCGGCACGGCAGCGCTGATTGCGGCGGTGGGCGGCCTGGGGCTGGCGAATACGCTGGAACTGAGTGTGATGGAACGTACCCGCGAGATCGGCGTTTTGCGATCCCTGGGTGCGCGGAACCACGTGATCCGGCAGATGGTGATCACAGAGAGCATCACCATCTGTCTGATCAGTTCGGTCATCGCCGCCGTTCTCTCCAATCCGATTGGCAGGCTGCTGTGTGACCTGATCGGGAATGCGCTGCTGGCGCGCAAGCTAACTTACGAGTTTTCGTCTGTGGGGTTGCTGCTGTGGATGATCCTGATCAGCACTTTGAGTTTGCTGGCGAGCCTGGCCCCGGCCCAGAGCGCGATCAAGCTCACAGTACGCGATACGTTGGCCTATGAATGATGCGCTATGAGTGAACTGTTTATCGACATCCGCAATCTGGTCAAAATCTACAAGACACCTGCCGGCGAATTCCCGGCCTTGAAGGGCGTGAGCCTGACTATTGATCGGGGCGAATTTGTTGCCATTACGGGCAAATCGGGCAGCGGCAAATCGACCCTGCTGAACACGTTTACGGGCATCGACCACCCGACCTCTGGCGAAGTCTATATTGGGGGCGAGGCGCTGCACCGCTACGGCGAGGAGCAGATGGCGATCTGGCGGGGGCGCAACCTGGGAATCATCTTCCAGTTCTTCCAGTTGCTGCCCACCTTGAGCGTGATCGAGAACGTACTGATTGCGATGGACCTCAATCACGTGATCAAGCGGAACCAGCGGCGCGAACGGGCCATGTATTTGCTGGAGCTGATGGGATTGGACGACAAAGCCCACAAAATGCCGAGCGCGCTCTCTGGTGGGGAGCAGCAGCGGGTGGCGATTGCCCGCGCGCTGGCAAACGACCCGCCGCTGATCGTGGCCGACGAGCCAACCGGCAACCTCGACAGCAGCACAGCTGAAGCGATTTTCGACCTGTTCAAGAGCCTGGTTTCCGAAGGCAAAACGCTGATCATGGTCACGCACGACAACGACCTGGCGAAACGTGCAGACCGCAACATTGTCATTTCAGACGGCCAGATCGTGAGTCAGGGTGAGCGCCTCCGCCAGGAACTTGTGTTGGCTGCCCTGTCTGATCGGAGCATTGTGCCGCCGGCTGTGCGGCTGAAAGACGAAGCCCACCCGCAGCGCTAGGAGATGGTGCGCACAGCGCTGGCTTTTACGTAAAGAACCGGGCGAACCAGGAACTGACGCCGCTCTGCCGGGCGCTGACGACAATTGAGGTAGGCCCACAGTTGCGCGCAATTCTGGCAACCTTGCTGTTCCGGCGGATCCGTCCGCGCCAATCGCGGTGGGACGTGCCGACCACCAGCAGATCGTAATCGCTTGCCTCCTGGACAATGGCCTGGACGGAATCCGCACTCACCGTGACGTGGCGTTCCAGCGCCACGTCGTCCTCGATTTGAACTTCACGCAAAATCTCCGCCAGAAACGCCTGTCCATACGTTTCCGGGTCGGCCTGCCTCGGAGAAACGACGTGCAGCAGGCGCAATTCGGCGTGGAAAGCGCGGGCCAGATCGTGCGCGAGGGGCAGCGCGACTTTGATGTTGGGGCCGCCAGCCGTCGCCAGCAAAATGCGGTGAACTTTGGGCAGGCCGCGATCATGGATAACCGCCACGTCGCAGGTCGCTTCGTTGAGCACCGGGTCAAGGATCGTGCCCATGACGGCTTCCGGGTTGCGCGTCCAACCCCGCCAGCCGATCATGATCAGTTGGCAGTGCTGGCGTTCCACCGTGTGAACGATGGTGCTGCCAACGTCCGCCGTGCGTTGCAGGAGCAGGCGCATAGGGGCCGGGTCGCCGATGCCCGGCTTGTAATGCTGCAATTTTTCGTTGAGCAGTTCGCTGGCCGCCGGGTCAGCGGCGACGTTGAGCGCGACAACCTCGCCGTGCCGCACGCCCGCCAGCGCCGATGCCAGATCGAGCAAGGTTTCGCTTTTTTCTGCGCCAGCCAGCGGCACGAGGACACGGAATTCCCGTTTGCTCAGGGCCGCAACCTTGTCCGGCTCTGCTCCCTGTAATTTTGCGAGGTAGGCCGGGTTGAAAAGCTCTGCGTCAAACTCGACGGTATAGCCGCACAGGTTGCACACAAAGCTGATCGGCAAGACGTGAATCGGAGTCACCGTCCCTGCTTCGCCTTCGGCGAATTCGTAGAACTCATCGCGGCGCGCGCCTTGAAACTGCAACGTCCCCTTGCACAGCGGGCAAGGCAGTTCAAAGTCGTTCAGGCGGTCATCCCAGCGTGCGCTGACCAGTTCGGCCTGCCGCTTATACCATTCTTCCGCCTGTACCGCCTCGACCAGTGATCGGGCGCGCTCCTTATCATTCAGCTTTTCAGCCATAGGTAATTTAGCGCAAGAGGACTGTCGCGTTGACGCGACAGCAGCGGAATTGCGCATCTCTCCTTTGTGTGCTAGCATCGACCTCATCGATTGCCCTTACGGGCATGGTCACAACGTCCTTGACCAACTTCAAGTTTGGCGGCTGTGCAGGGTAGTCCTGT
>Ga0070741_10004339_pt1 | contig 33199 bp, 27 predicted proteins | sample Coa_R1_4_FD_66440 | JGI IMG/M metagenome (GOLD analysis project Ga0070741, IMG submission 66440) | Surface soil microbial communities from Centralia Pennsylvania, which are recovering from an underground coalmine fire - Coalmine... | ecosystem: Environmental > Terrestrial > Soil > Unclassified ... | reverse complement strand
TCGACGCCGCCGAGCTCTTCGACGTCCGGCCGGTGGTCGAGGAGGCGGCACGCTTCTTCTACGGCAACCGCGACTATTCGAACCTGCCCAGGAAGCACAAGTACACCATCGCTGCGTGCCCCGTGCAGTGCAACGCTCCCGAGATTCACGACGTGGCGCTCGTGGGCGTCGTCCGAGACGGGCGGCCCGGCTTTGGCCTGCGGGTCGGCGGCGGGATGTCGAACACGCCCCGGATCTCGCGGGATCTCGGCGTCTTCGTACCGCTCGAGGCGGCGATCGACGTGCTGCGGGCCGTCACCGACGTGTGGCAGAACGACCTGCGCTACCGCCTGTCGCGGGCCAAGGCCCGGATCAAGTTCCTGGTGGACGACGACGGACCCGAGCGGGTGCGCGCGCGCGTGGAGGAGCGGCTGGGTCGGGCGCTCGAGGACGGTGCCGCCCCCGAGCCCGCCGGGAGCGGCGATCACCTGGGCATCCAACCGCAGCGACAGGAAGGTTTCGTCTCCGTGGGCGTCCCGGTTCCCGTCGGCCGGATCACGGGTCGCCAGCTCGAGGAGCTCGCCGACCTCCTCGAGGAGCTCGGGTCGGACGCGCGGTTCACGCGGCAGCAGAACCTCATCGTAGGGTTCGTTCCGACGGAGCGGCTCGAGGTGCTTCGCGGGCGGCTCGCCCAGATCGGCATGTCCCTCGATCGCCCCGCGGTCTACGGCCGTTCGGTCGCGTGCACGGCCCACCGCTTCTGCAACTACTCGGTCGCGGAGACCAAGGAGAAGCTGGAGGAGGTGCTCGAGCACCTCTCGGCACGCCTCGGCCCCGAGGCGTTCGGGGACCTGACGATCCACATGGACGGGTGCCCGCACGCGTGCGCGCAGCACTGGATCGGGCAGATCGGGCTGCAGGGGACGACGGCGCCCTCGCCCGACGGCACGGCGCGGGTAGAGGCCTACGACCTCACGGTCGGCGGTCGGCTCGGGCGCGGCGCGTCGGTCGGGCGCCAGCTCCTCCGTCGGATCCCCACCGGCGAGCTCGAGGAGGTTCTCGAGCGACTCCTCGGTGCCTGGGTCGCGGAGCGGGCGGAGCGGCCGGTCGGGTTCGCGGAGTTCTGCGACGCGCGAACCGACGAGGAGCTCGCCGCGATCGCCCGCGGGGAGCAGGTATCGGGGGCCGCTGCAGGCCCGGCAGAGGAGGGCTCCGAGAGCGTCGTGGTACAGGTGCCCGGGCCACTCCTTCGGCTCGTGTCGGGTGCCGATCGGCTCGAGGTCCGGGCGGCGACCGTGGGGGAGGCGCTCGCGACGGTCGCGGCCGCTCACCCGGCCTTCGGGCAAGCGGTGCTGCCGGGCGGCGCGCTTGGAGAGGCCTTCCTCGTGTTCCTGGGCGAGGAGGACGTCCGGGAACTGGGCGGGCTGGAGGCACCCCTGCGCCCCGGCGACCGCCTCACGGTCGTGGTGGCCATGTCCGGCGGAGCGGCGTAAGGGGGTGGCCGAGGTCGTGGAGATGCGGGTGAGCGCCGAGGCGAGCGGCCGGGTGGTCTTCGACGAGCTCGAGATCGGTGAGATCGCGGTCCGACTCGACGGCGAGGAGCCCAAGGAGGTGATCGGCTGGGGACTGGAGACCTTCGGCGACCGCGTGGCGGTGGTCACCGGGATGCAGGCGGAGGGGATGGCGGTGCTTGACATGGCGGCGCGGATCCGCCCGGACGTGCGGGCGATCACGGTCGACACCGGACGTCTGCCGCCGGCAACGGTCGCCTTCATCGACGTGGTGCGCGCACGGTATCCCCGCGTCGAGCTCGAGGTCCTTCGCCCGGACCCCGTCGAGGTCGGCACGATGGTCCGGCGGCACGGCCCCGACCTGTTCCGGGCCTCGGTGCCGTTCCGGCTCCTTTGCTGCCACGTGCGCAAGGTGCGGCCGCTCGTTCGCGCCCTGCAAGGACTCGACGCCTGGTTCACCGGCCTTCGCCGTGAGCAGTGGGCCTCGCGCGCGGCGATCAAGAAGGTGGAGCTCGACCACGACCACGGCGGGATCGTCAAGGTGAACCCGCTGGCCGACTGGACGAAGGAAGAGGTCTGGGACTACCTGCGGGGCGAAGAGGTCCCGGTGCATCCGCTCTACGACCTGGGCTACACGAGCATCGGGTGCGACCCCTGCACGCGGCCGATCGCGCCCGGCGAGGACGATCGTGCCGGACGCTGGTGGTGGGAGCAGGGGGCGCCCAAGGAATGCGGCATCCACTGCCCGATCGAGACGGGCGGCTTCGAGCACGAGGCCGAGGCGATCCTGCGCGAGGCGCACGGCGCTTCGGGGGGCGGGGCGTGAGCGGGGGCGTCCCCCCGACCCCGCGCGCGAGCGGGGGCAACCTCTTGCCCGAACCCGGGCAGGGGGTGGTGGAGCTCTCGGCCGATGAGCGCGAGATCGTGGCGCTGGTCCTCGACGCGTATGCGGCCGCCGTCCCCGGCGAGCTGCGCTCGCGGTACACGAGCCTCGCGAGCGCCGCCCGCGCCGGCGGCGTCCCGCCTGAGGAGGTGAGCGCTCTCGAGCGCGTGCTCGAGCTCGCGTTGCAGACCGGTAAGGCACGTGAGCTCGGGCGGGCCGAGGCGGAGCGAGTGCTCATCGCCGTCCTGCGGCGCTTGCCGTCCGGGCTGGCCCTCGTTCACGCGCTCGACGGCGTGAACGGCGCCCTGTCGTCGCTCGCCGGCAGGAGGTTGCGCTCGGTCCGGGCCTCGATGCGCCTGCCGGGGCGGTACTCGCTCACCCTCGAGGTCGAGGGGGTGAGCCTCACCCTGGGTCTCGGACCCGAGGGCCTGAGCGTCGAGAGTCTGACGGCGGGGTGAGCCTCGTGCCGTTCGCGTACCCGGTGCTGCTCGATCTCGGCGGGCGGCGCTGCGTCGTCGTCGGGGAGCGCGCCGTGCGCGAGGGCAAGGTCGAGGCGTTGCTCGAGGCGGGCGCGCAGGACGTGCTCGTCCTCGCCGAGGGTCCGCCGGCACATCTGGAGGCGCTTGCGCGGCGCGGGGTTCGAGTGCGCCGGCGCGAATGGGCGCCCGGGGATCTCGACGGCGCGTTCCTCGTGGTCGGCTGGTCCCCGCGCGAGCGCGACCGCGAGCGGCTGGCCGCCGAGGCCAAGGCCCGCGGGGCGCTCGTCAACGTGATCGACGACGTCGGCCGCTGCGACTTCGCGAGCCCAGCCGTGGTCCGGCGCGGCCAGCTCGTCCTGGCGGTCGGCACGGGCGGCTCGTCGCCCGCGCTCGCGCGCAAGCTCCGTGAGGAGATCGAGCGCCGGTTCGGGTCTCACTGGGCCGAGCTGGTGGACGTGCTCGGGGAGGTTCGCACGCGAACGCTCCCGCTGCTGCCGGACCTGTCCGAGCGCTCTCGCCGATGGGCCGAGGCGCTCGACCTCGAGGAGGCGGAGCGGCTCGTGCGCGAGGGGCGGACCCCAGAGCTTCGCGAGCTGCTCCTGCGGCGGCTCTGCGGTGTGGGGGCGGGGCCGTGACCGGTCGGGTCGTCCTCGTCGGCGCGGGCCCGGGGGACCCCGGCCTGCTCACCCTGAGAGGCGCCGAGGCGCTCCGCGGAGCGGACGCCGTGATCTACGACCGGCTCGTGTCGAGCTCGCTGCTCGACCTCGCCCCTCCGCAGGCCGAGCGGATCTTCGTCGGCAAGGTGCCCGGCGTCCCGCACCCGTCGCAGGAGGAGATCGACCGCCTGCTCGTGGACCGGGCGCGGCGGGGAGCGACGGTGGTTCGCCTGAAAGGAGGGGATCCGTTCGTGTTCGGGCGAGGGGGGGAGGAGGTCCTCGCGTGCGCGCGGGCCGGGGTGCCGGTCGAGGTGGTGCCCGGGGTGACCTCGGTGGTCGCCGCTCCGGCAGCTGCCGGCATCCCCGTGACGCACCGCGGCGTCGCCCGCAGCTTCGCGGCCGTCACGGCGAGCACGGCCGACGGGCGGAAACCGGATTGGGGGGGGCTCGCTGAGTCGGCAGACACCATCGTCGTGTTGATGGCTGCCGGCAAGCTCGAGGAGGTCTGCCGATCGCTCGTCTGCGCCGGACGGCCGGGGTCGGAGCCCGCGGCCATCGTCCAGGAGGCGACGACTCCCCGGCAGCGCGAGGTGGTGGGGACGCTCGAATCGCTCCCTGCTTTGGCGCGCGCCGCTGCGATCGGCTCGCCCGCGACCCTCGTCGTCGGGCAGGTCGTCCGGCTCCGCTCGTCGATCGCGCCCGAGGGTCACCAGCGTGAGGGGGGTCCCCGCCGATCCGCGGACCGGCCACGGCCTGGACGGGCGAAGCTTCTGCGGTAGTCCTGGGGGGCATTACCGCCGCCGGGAGGAGTCTCTCTGCTCCCGCCCAGGGTCATGCGACGTCAGGTTTGCGGACGTGACGAGCCCCGCGCCCTCGCCGGCCGGGCGTCGCCGTCGTCCCGCTCGACGAACAGGCTGGGTCTTGCCGTGGAGGAACCGCTCCTGAACACCGAACCTCGACGCGGTGGGATCGGATGAAGGCCTCGACCAGATCGAGGCTCGCCGTTCGGCGCGACTCCGGGAAGGCATCGAAGTCCCGCTCCTCACGCAGTCGGCGCAGGGTCTCCACGAAGGTGGTCCTGGCGAGGCTGGGGCCCCGCACCCCCACGGGCACCTCATGGTCCTGCCCGGAGCGTCCGAGTGAAGGGGACGCCAAGAGAGCTGGAGCGCCGATGTCCGCTCCCAAGCTCGCGGGGATGCTTGCGAACCCGTTCTAGCTGAGCGTAGGTGGAGTGGGGAGCCATCCGGCACGAGGGCCAGCGCCTGAAGGCTCGTCCGTCCGTGCGCCGACGCTTCAACGATGATGTTCTCGAAGGCGTTTACGTGAAGGACCGGAGTCGTCCGGGCGGAGTCCTCCGAGGTCCTCGCGCCCCTCTTCTCTCGCCGGAGCTCGAATACGCCCCGGGAAGTAGTCCCAACGGGATTTGAACCCGTGTCTCCACCTTGAGAGGGTGGTGTCCTGGGCCGCTAGACGATGGGACCGTGGGGCCCGCCCGGAGCCGGGCGGAAGTGTAGCAAGCGGCATTGGCTCAGGCTGGCGCCGTGGAGCGCGCGTACGGGATGGTCGCCTCATCCACGACGTGATCGCGCCGGGCGAACCCCTCCCGCTGTCGGCCGACGAGGCCTGATATCGTTCGCGCCCGGATGGGGACGCGCCGCCTGACGAGAATGCTTCGCCGATCCCTCGTGCCGCCGATTCGGCTCCTCGCGGTGCTCGCCCTCGTCGCCTCGGCGTGCGCCCCCTCCTCGGCCGCCGAGCGCGTGAGCCCACTTCCGCCCGGGTTCGCGCGCATCCAGCACGTGGTCTTCATCGTTCAGGAGAACCGTTCGTTCGACCACTACTTCGGCACCTTCCCCGGCGCCGACGGCATTCCGATGCGAAACGGCGTTCCCACGGTCTGCGTTCCCGACCCCGTGCTTCACCGCTGCGTCCGACCATTTCATGAGTCCGCGCTCGTGAACCAGGGCGGCCCGCACACCCAGCTCCACTCCGAGATCGACGTGGACGGCGGGCGGATGGATGGGTTCGTCCGCTCGCTGGTGGAGAACTCGAACAACCGGTGCGCCGACACGCGCCGTCCCGCGGACTGCCACGGCACGCTCGGCCCGCAGGGTCAGCCCGACGTCATGGGGTGGCACGATGCGCGAGAGATCCCCAACTACTGGGCGTATGCGGAGCACTTCGTGCTCCAGGATCACATGTTCGCGCCCACCGACTCGTGGACGCTTCCCTCCCACCTGTTCCTCGTCTCCGGCTGGGCAGCCTCGTGTCGGGGCCCCTGGAAGCCGATGAGCTGCACCTCCGACCTTCGGCTCAAGGACGTCCTGGACCGTCAGCGCGCGGGCGAGCATCCCCCGATCTACGCGTGGACCGACATCACCTACCTCCTCCACCGCTTCGGCGTGAGCTGGGCCTACTACGCGGGCGAGAACCTCTGCGGGCCCGAGGTGCCCTCGCGGCTCTGCAACGAGGAGGGCGCGACGGCCGCGCAGAACCCGCTGCCGTCCTTCAGCGACGTCCATCAAACCCGGCAGCTCGGGAACATCCAGACCCACGCCGACTTCTTCCGGGCGGTCGCCGACGGCACGCTGCCGCAGGTGTCGTGGGTCGTCCCCGGGCGCGGTGGTATCAGCGAGCACCCCGGCACGCAGGCGCCCATCACGAAGGGGCAGGCCTGGGTCACGCGGGTCGTGAACGCGATCGCTCAAAGCGACCTGTGGACCTCCACCGCAATCTTTCTCACATGGGACGACTGGGGCGGCTTCTACGACCACGTGCCTCCGACCCCCGTGGACGAGAACGGCTACGGGATCCGCGTCCCGGGTCTGCTGATCAGCGCGTGGGCCAGGCCCGGCATGATCGACCACCAGACGCTCTCGTTCGACGCCTACCTGAAGTTTCTCGAGGACCTGTTCCTCGGCGGCCAGCGGCTGGACCCGGCGACCGACGGACGTCCGGACTCGCGTCCCGACGTGCGCGAGGAGGCACCCGAGCTCGGCGACCTCATGGCCGAGTTCGACTTCTCGCAGCAGCCGCTGCCGCCGCTCATCCTTCCGCTGCACCCGAGGCCGGGTCCCGCCTCGATTCCCGGTACCTGACCGGCCGCCGCCCGGCGACCACGTGCCGGGCGCGCGAGAGGCGTCAATCGCTCGAGGTTCCGGTTGGCGAGCCGGCCGACCGGCGCCCCGTAGGGGGCCCGGAGGCGGCACGTGCCACGAACCGTCCTCTGCCCGCGAGCCCCGCCGCGGGCTCGCCCCCCAGGGCCACGACCTCCCCGCGCGAGATCGTCGCCGCCGGCCATCCCCTGACGAGGAGATCGGCGTAGGGACTGTGGTCGGACCGCATGTGAAGCGAGCGGGCGTCCAGGCGTTTGGTCGCCTCGGGGTCGAACAGGACGATGTCGGCGTCCATGCCGGGTGCGAGCCCCCCCTTGCGCTCGCCGAGCCCGAACAGCCCCGCCGGCCCCGTCGAGCACACCTCGACCCATCGCTCCGGGGTGAGGCGTCCCTCACGCACGCCCTGGTAGATGAGTGACAGGCGGGTCTCGACCCCGGGCAGCCCTCCGGGGATCTCGGGGAAGCTCGACCAGCGCTCGGCCCCGGCTCGCGTCCCTCGACGCCGGTCGGCGGTCGTGAACGGACAGTGGTCGGTCGAGACCGCCTGGATCTCTTCCGAGGCGAGGGCGTCCCAGAGCGCCTCGCGGTCCGCGGCCTCGCGGAGCGGCGGGACGCACACGAAGCCGGCCGCCTCCTCCGGCGGACCCTGGAGGCGATCCAGGGTGAGGAACAGGTACTGGGGGCACGTCTCGGCCAGCACGCGGGCGCCGACTCGTCGCGCCTCGCGCACGGCCTCGAGGCCGGCCGTGCTCGAAAGGTGCACCACGTACAGCGGGGCGCCGACCTCGCGCGCGAGGGATGCCGCCGTACGGACGGCTGCCGCCTCGATCTCGGGCGGCCTGGCGAGGTGCAGCGCCGAGGGGTCGGTGTGCCCGGCCGCGAGGAGCTCTGCCGTCCGGCGGTCCGCCTCGTGGCCGTCCTCGGCGTGGACGCACACGAGCACGCCTCGGGCCTTCGCGGCGACGAGGGCCCGGCGCAGCGTCGACTCATCGACCATCAGGCGCTCCGGGTAGGCGAGGTAGAGCTTCACGCTCGTCACGCCCTCCGAGACGAACCACGCGAACCGGGCCTCGGCCTCGGCGGGGTCCTCCGGCACCTCCGTGACGGTCAGATGAAAGCCGCAGTCGATCGCGGCCCTTCCGCGTGCCTTCTCGTGCCAGGCTCGGAGGGCCTCGTCGGGGGGTTCCCGCCCGGCGCCCGCGAAGTCGATCACACACGTGGTGCCGCCGCACGCTGCGGCGATCGTGCCGCTTTCGAAGTCGTCGGCCGACCTCACGGCGCCGACCGGCAAGTCGAAGTGTGTGTGGACGTCGATCGCGCCGGGGACGACGAGGGCGCCGCCCGCGTCGAGCACCTCCGCTCCGCTCGCGTCGAGGTCGGGACCGACCTCCGCGATGCGCTCGCCGTCGATTCGAACGTCGGCGGCACGGCTTCCGGTCGCTTCGACGATCCTTCCACCGCGCACGACCAGCACCCGAGCCTCCTTCGCCGCCGCCGCCTATTATCGGTGGTTGAACGGGGGTGAAACGCTGGAGCTTCACCGAGAGCTCGTGGACGACTCGGTCGTCGCTCGGACCGCCCGCCGGTTCGCGGACGCAGGGATCGAGCTGCCGACGTTTTCCGAGCTCGCCGATCCCTCGAAGATCCCCGAGCGGATTCGCTCCGCGCTGAAGGCTATCGATCCCGACGCCCCGCACCCTCTCAACCTGTTCCGCGTGCACTGGTTCAACGGGGACGACCGCCGAACGCAGGTCGACGTCCCCGAGCACGTGGTCCTTCCACCCGAGCTGACCGGGGTTGAGGCGCGCATCGTGGTCGGGTTGGGCGACCGGTTCCCGCTGATCGGCGCCCACAAGGTGCTCGCCGCCTACGGGTGCCTGGTCCCGAGGATCGTCACGGGCGCGTTCGACCCGGAGCGGCACCGGGCCGTCTGGCCGTCGACCGGCAACTACTGCCGGGGCGGGGTCGCGATCTCCAGGATCATGGGCTGCCGCGGGGTCGCCGTCCTTCCCGAGGGCATGAGCCGCGAGCGGTTCGCCTGGCTCGAGCGCTGGGTGGCCGACCCCGGCGATATCGTTCGGACCCCCGGGGTCGAGAGCAACGTGAAGGAGATCTACGACGAGTGCGCCCGTCTGGCTGCGGACCCGACCAACGCCATCGTGAACCAGTTCTCCGAGTTCGGGAACCACCTGGTCCACTACCTGTGCACCGGGACGGCGCTCGAGCGCGTCGTCGAGTCGCTCCGCGAGCGCGAGCCGAACCTCCGGCTTCGCGCGTTCGTGTCGGCGACCGGGTCGGCCGGCACGATCGGCGCCGGGGACTACCTGAAGGACCGGTACGGGTCGCTCACGGTGGCCGCGGAGGCGCTCGAGTGCCCAACGATGTTGAAGAACGGCTTCGGCGAGCACAACATCCAGGGGATCGGGGACAAGCACATCCCGCTCATCCACAACGTCATGAACACCGACCTCGTGGTTGACGTCTCCGACCGCGACACCGACCGGTTGAACGTGCTGTTCAACACCGAGGTCGGGCGCCGGTACCTGACGGACCGCCGCCGGGTCCCTCCCAGGGTCGTCGACCGCCTGTCGTCGTTCGGACTGTCGAGCATCTGCAACGCGCTCGCGGCGATCAAGGCGGCCAAGCATCTCGGACTCGGCGCGGCGGACGTGATCGTCACGGTCGCGACCGACGGGGCGCCCATGTACGCCACCGAGCGCGACAAGGTGCTCGCGCGGGAGTTCGCAGACGGCTTCGACGAGGTCGCCGCGGCCGAGACGTTCGGTCGCTCGCTGCTCGGGATCGGCACCGACAACCTGCTCGAGCTCTCGCAGCGGGAGCGTGAGCGGGTGTTCAACCTCGGCTACTACACCTGGGTGGAGCAGCAGGGGGTCTCGATCGAGGACTTCGAGGCTCGCAGGTCCCAGTCGTTCTGGCGTGAGCTGCGCGAGCTGATCGGTGTGTGGGACGCAATGATCGAGGACTTCAACGCCCGCTCGGGCGGGTCGGGGGGTCCATGACCGGGCCGGCCACGACCGTCGTCTGCGGCGGCTGCGGCTGGAGCGCTCCGCCCGAGGAGGCGCTCCCGTTCCGGTGTGCGAATGCGCGGCACGGTGACGACGTCGATCACGTGATGGTCCGGGAGCTGGATCCCGAGCACGTGGCCTTCCCCGACGGGGACCATCCGAATCCCTTCGTCCGCTACCGGGAGCTGTTCCACTGGTATCACCTCGGGCTGGCGCACGGGCTGTCCGACGCGGACCACGTCACGCTCGTGGAGGAGCTCGATCGGGGGGTCGAGCGCGTGGACGGCCGAGGGTTCGTCGTGACCCCGTTTGTCCCCAGCCCCGGGCTCTCCGAGGCCGTCGGCTGCGAGGTGTGGGTGAAGGACGAGACCGGGAACGTCTCGGGATCGCACAAGGCGCGCCACCTCATGGGGCTGATGGTCCACCTGCTGGTGGTCGAGCGTGTTGGCCTCACTCCCGATGTGGGCGCGGACCTCGCCATCGCGAGCTGCGGCAACGCGGCGCTCGCCGCGGCGGTGGTGGCGGCGGCGGCTGGTCGGGCCCTTCGGGTGTTCGTCCCCACGTGGGCGGACCCCGGTGTGCTCGCGCGTCTGGAGGAGCTCGGCGCCAAGATCACCGTGTGCCCGCGCGAGGAGGGCGTGCCCGGCGACCCCACCTATCACGCGCTCCGGCGTGCGCTGGAGGAGGGGGCGCTGCCGTTCACCTGCCAGGGCCCGGACAACGGGCTGACGATCGAGGCGGGCGAGACGATCGGATACGAGATGGTCTCCGAGCTCGCGCGCGACGGCGGCGGCCTGGATCGGTTGGTCGTTCAGGTCGGCGGCGGAGCGCTCGCGAGCTCGTGCATCCGCGCCTTCGAGGACGCGGCACTGCTCGAGGTGCCCGTCGCGCTGCCGCGGATCCACGCGGTGCAGACGGTCGGCGTTCACCCGCTCGAGCGCGCCTATCGCGGCGTGCGTCGGCGGATCGGTCGCGAGGTCACGCCCTCAGGGGTCGTGGCTGCGATGGCGTACGCGCGCACCCACCGCTCGGAGTTCATGTGGCCGTGGGAGGAGGAGCCGAGGAGCATCGCCCACGGCATCCTGGACGACGAGACCTACGACTGGGCGGCGGTCGTCGCGGGGATGCTCGCGACGGACGGGTCGCCGGTGCTGGTGTCCGAGGAGACCCTGACCCAGGCCAACGAGCTCGCGCGCGAGGCCACCGGGATCGACGTCGACCCGACGGGTTCGGCGGGTCTCGCGGGCTTGCTCGAGCTCTCGCGGCGCGGCGAGATCGGGCGCGAGGAGCGGGTTGCCGTGCTGTTCACCGGCGTTCGGAGGTGAAGGGGGCCCGCACGCTCGCCGGTGGGCGAACGAGACGAGGGAGGAAGGCATGAGGAGCTTCGCAGGGCGGGACATCCTCTCGCTCAAGGACTTCGAACGCGAGGAGTACTTCCGCGTGTTCGAGGTGTGCGACCGGCTTGCCCCGATCGCCAAGGAGCGGCGCAACACGGACCTCCTCAAGGACAAGACCCTGCTGACCGCGTTCTACCAGCCGAGCACGCGCACCCGAATGGCCACCGAGGCGGCCATGCACCGGCTCGGCGGGCACGTGCTCGGGTTCGCAGACGCCAAGATGACCAGAGCGGGGGACTTCTATCAAGAGTCGATCAAGGACACCGTCCACATGCTGGAGTTCTACGCCGACGTGATCGCGATGCGGCACTTTCAGCAGGGCGCCCCGGCGGAGGCGGCTCGGTGGGCCTCCGTGCCGGTGATCAACTGCGGCGACGGTTGGGGCGAGCACCCCACCCAGGTGCTCACCGATCTCTACACCACGTGGAAGGAAAAGGGCACGATCGACGGGCTCACGTTCCTGCTCGTCGGCGACATGCGCATGCGCACGATGCATTCGATCCTGTACGCGTTCTCGCAGTTCGACGTCCAGTCGTTCGTGGTGTCCCCGCCCGACATGTCGCTCCTGCCGGAGTTCAGGGCTGAGCTTGACGAGCGAAACGTCGTCGTCCACGAGGTGGAGTCCGTCGAGATGTGCATCGCCGAGGCGGACGTCATCTACATGGAGCCCGTCGTTCAGGCCGACTACACGAAGGGCCGGGACGAGCGTGCCGGCGAGCTCCCCACCACGCCCGAGGCGTACCGGGTCACGCGTCGGTTGCTCCGCGACCGGGCCAAGAGCGACGCGATCATCCTGCACTCGCTGCCGAGGATGGACGAGCTGCCGACCGACGTCGACGACACGCGCCACGCCCGTTACTGGATCGAGGCGTTCAACGGCGTGGTGATGCGCATGGCGCTTCTCGCGCTGGTGCTGGGGGCGGTCGAGTAGCGAGGAGGCTCCGTGGACTTCACCCTCAACGGATCGCGGCTCTCGGTCGAGGTCCGGCCGCGGCAGAGCCTCCTTGAGCTCCTCCGCGACCAGCTGGGGGTCACGACCGTCAAGGACGGCTGCGCGCCGGAGGGCTCGTGCGGCGCGTGCACCGTGCTCGTCGACGGCAAGGCCGTCGTCTCCTGCGCTCAGCCGGCGGAGCGGGCGGCCGGCAGGCGGGTGGTCACCCAGGAGGGGCTCTCGGAGGAGGAGCGCGAGCGTTGGGCGGACTGCTTCGTGGCGAGCGGCGCGTCGCAATGCGGGTTCTGCTCGCCGGGCATCGTCCTGAAGTGCGAGGCGCTTCTCGCGAGGAACCCGACGCCGACCCGGGAGGAGATCGCCCGCGCGCTCGCCGGGAACCTCTGCCGGTGCACTGGATACGTGAAGATCCTCGACGCCGTGCAGCTCATGGCCGGCGTTCGGCGCGGCGAGCCGCTCCCGCACATCGACCGCAGCGGGCGCGTGGGCTCGCGGACCGCGCGGTACCAGGGCCGTGAGCTCGCGCTCGGTGAGAAGCCGTACGTGAACGACATGCGTCCCGCGGGGCTGCTCCACGGCGCGATCCGCTTCTCCGACCACCCACGCGCGCGGGTGGTCGCGATCGACACGTCGAGGGCGCTGACCCATCCCGGGGTCGTGGCGGTCCTGACCGCATCGGACGTCCCGGGAGACCGCTTCCAGGGGCTCATCACCCCCGACTGGCCCCAGCTCGTCGCCGAAGGCGAGGTTACGGCCTACGTGGGCGACGTGCTTGCCGTGGTCGCGGCGGAGACGCGCGCCGCCGCCCGCGAGGCGGCCGCGCTCATCGAGGTCCACGACGAGGTGCTCGAGCCGGTGACCGATCCGTTCGGCGCCCTCGCCGAGGGAGCGCCGCGCGTCCACGAGGGCCGGGACAACCTGCTCTCCACCTCGATCGTGAGGCGAGGCGACGTCGATGCGGCGCTCGCCGAGGCCCCGCACGTGATCACCGAGACCTTCCGCACGCAGTTCATCGAGCACGCGTTCCTCGAGCCGGAGTCGGCGCTCGCCGAGCCGACGGAGGACGGCGTCCACGTCTTCTCGCAGGGGCAGGGCGTCTGGGAGGACCGCAGGCAGATCGCCTCGTTCCTCGGACTGCCCGAGGAGCGCGTCCGCGTCACCCAGGTCGCGAACGGCGGCGCGTTCGGCGCCAAGGAGGACCTGAACGTCCAGTGCCACGCGGCGCTGATCGCGCTGGCGACGGGCCGGCCGGCGCTGATCACGCTCTCGCGGGCCGAGAGCCTCCGCTTCCACCCCAAGCGCCACCCGCTCACGATGGAGTACACGGTCGGCTGCGACGAGCAGGGACGCCTGCTGGGCATCCGCGCACGGATCGTCGGGGACACCGGCGCCTACGCGAGCGTCGGCGACAAGGTGCTGGAGCGTGCGGCCGGCCACGCGTGCGGACCCTACCGGTTTCCGGCCGTCGACGTCGAGGCGCGTGCCGTCTACACGAACAACCCCCCCTGCGGCGCCATGCGCGGGTTCGGCGTCAACCAAGTCGCCTTCGCGATCGAGGGCATGATCGACCGCCTGGCCGAGCGGGTGGGCATCGACGGGTGGGAGATGCGCTGGCGGAACGCGCTCGAGGCCGGAGACACGTTCGGGACCGGCCAGGTGCTCGGGCCGGGGGTGGGTATCAAGGCATGCCTCGAGGCCGTCCGCGACGTCTATCGCTCTGCGCGCTTCGCGGGGATCGGCTGCGGCGTCAAGAACACTGGTATCGGCAACGGCCTGCTCGAGCTCGGGCGCGCGATCCTGCGGCCCGAGGCCGACGGCAGCGTGACGTTGTTCCACTCCTGGACCGAGATGGGGCAAGGGGCGAACACCGCCCTCCAGCAGATCGCCTGCGAGGAGCTCGGGCTCACGGCGGACCGGGTCCACGTGGTGGTGGACACGATCAAGGAGCTCGACACCGGCCAGACCACGGCCTCGCGCTCGACCGTTCTCGGCGGCCGGGCGATCCAGGAGGCCGCCCGCCGGCTCCGCGAGAAGCTCGACGGCCGTCGCCTGGAGGATCTCGCCGGCGAGGAGTTCTACGGCGAGGTCGTGATCGACTGGACGACCAAGCCCGGCCAGGACGTGCCGAACCCCGTCACGCACTTCGCCTATGGGTGGGCGGCGCAGGTGGCGATCCTGGACGACGACGGTCGTATCGCCAAGGTGATCGCGGCGCACGACGTGGGCCGGGCGATCAACCCGACGCTGCTCGAGGGTCAGATCGAGGGCGCGGTCCACATGGGGCTCGGGTTCGCGCTCACGGAGGAGTACGTCGTCGAGCGCGGCGTTCCCACGACCACGACCCTGAAGTCCCTGGGGATCGTGCCCCCCACCACGATGCCCGAGGTCGAGTGCATCCTCGTCGAGGTGCCGCAGCCGGAGGGGCCCTACGGGGCCAAGGGCGTGGGCGAGATCGGTCTCGTGCCGACCGCCGCGGCCGTCGCCGGCGCGCTGCACGCTCACGACGGCCGTTGGAGGAATCGTCTGCCGATGCGGGATTCGGCGGCGGCGGCCGCCCTCGTGCCACGACGAGCGACGGCGGGGCGCGGGTAGCCGTGGACCTGGTCCTCGCCGGCGGGAGCGTCGTGACCTCGCTCGACCATCCGACGGTTGTGGAGGGGGACGTCGTGGTGCGAGGCGGGCGGGTCGTCGCCGTGCGTGGCCGGGGAGCGACCGATGGCCGGGGAGCGACCGAGGGCCGGGGAGCGACCGATGGCCGGGGAGCGACCGAGGGCCGGGGAGCGACCGATGGCCGGGGAGCGACCGATGGCGCCGAACAGATCGACTGCGCGGGGTGCGTGGTCGTCCCGGGCAACGTGTGCGCGCACCACCACCTGTATTCGGCGCTCGCGCGGGGGATGCCCTACCGCCTCGAGCCGCCTGAGGACTTCGTCCAGGTTCTCCAGCGGGTGTGGTGGCGGCTCGACCGGGCGCTCGACGCAGAGACCGTGTGGGCCTCGGCCGCGTCCGGGGCCGCCGAGGCGCTGCTCGCCGGCACCACGACGATCGTCGACCACCACTCCTCGCCGAGCGCCGTCGAGGGATCTCTCGACGCGCTCGCCGAAGCGCTGGCCGGGCTCGGTGCGCGCTCGATCCTGTGCTACGAGGTCACGGACCGCGACGGCGCCGACCGAGCGGCGGCCGGCCTGGAGGAATCCCAACGGTTCCTGAAGGAGGGCCAGCAGCCCGACCTCGTCCGAGCGATGGTCGGTGCGCACGCCTCGTTCACGCTGTCCGAGACGACCTTGGCAGCGTGCGTTTCGCTGGCGGAGACCTTCGACGCCGGGATCCACATCCACGTGGCCGAGGACGCGGCCGACGAACGCGACTCCGTGGCGCGCTTCGGCCGGCGCGTGGTCGAGCGTCTGGCCGATGCGGGGGCGCTCACCGAGCGCTCGCTCCTCGCGCACTGCGTGCATCTGGACGGGCGCGAGATCGAGCTCGTCCTGCGCGGCGGTGCCTGGGTGGCACACAACCCGCGCTCGAACATGAACAACCGTGTGGGGCGTGCCCCGGCCGTGGACCTCGGCGCGCGCGTGACGCTCGGCACCGACGGCATCGACGGCGACATGTTCGCCGAGTCCCGAGCCGCGTACTGGCGGGGTCGCGAGCACGATCCCCGGATCACGCCCGAGTGGGTGCTCGCGCGCCTGGCCGCGTCCGCTCGGTTCGCCGGCGAGCGCTTCGGCGAGCCGGGGCTCGGGCGGATCGAGCCGGGCGCGCCGGCGGACCTGGTCGTGCTCGAGTACGACCCGCCGACCCCGCTCACGGCCGAGAGCCTGGGCGGGCACTGGATGTTCGGCCTGTCGGCCCGCAACGTGCGCGACGTCGTCGTGAACGGCTCGGTGGTGGTGCGCGACCGGTGCCTGGTCCGCGTGGACGAGCGCGAGCTGCGTGCCCGCTCCCGCGAGCTCGCCGAGCGCCTGTGGGCTCGGCTGGACGGGCTTCGCCCTCACCCCTTCGAGCCGGCAGGAGGTGCCTGATGCCGGTGTCCTCCGAGGGGCGGGTCGCGCTCTACCTTCAGGACAAGCACCCGATCCGCGAGGCGATCGAGTACGTCCGCTACGCGGAGGAGCGCGGGTTCGAGGCCGTGTGGCAGGCCGAGAGCCGGCTCGTCCGAGAGGCCACCGTTCCCATGGCCGCCTTCGCAGCGACGACGAGCCGGATCAAGGTCGGCTCCGGTGTCGTGAACACCTGGACCCGCAACGTCGGGCTCCTCGCCGCCACGTTCGTGACGCTCGACGACCTTGCTCCCGGGCGGGTGATGCTGGGTCTCGGCGCGTGGTGGGAGCCGCTCGCCTCGAAGGTTGGGGTCGACCGGCGCAAGCCGCTCACGGCGATGCGCGAGACCGTCGAGGTGGTTCGCCGGCTGCTCGCGATGGAGCGGGTCACCTTCCACGGCGAGTTCGTGAACGTCACCGACATCGAGATCGACATCGTGCACGGCGATCGCTCGCCCCGACGCGTGCCGATCTACGTCGGGGCGACCGGGATGCGCATGATGGAGCTCGCCGGAGAGATCGGCGACGGCGTCCTGCTCAACTACCTCGTGGGGCCGACGTACGACGCGACGGCGCTCGAGCACCTCGCCGCGGGGGCCGCGCGGGCGGGCCGGACGATCGACGAGATCGACCGCCCGCAGCTGGTGGTCTGCTCGCTCGACGAGGATCGAGACCTGGCGCTGGATCGCGCGCGGGAGCTCGTCACGCAGTACCTCGGTCAGCAGCCCCACATCATGAGGGCGAGCGGCGTGGATCCCTCGCTCGTGGACGAGATCGGCAAGGTCCTCACCTGGCCGGCCACCGAGGAGGAGATCCGGCGCGCGATGGCGCTCGTGCCCGACGAGGTCGTGCAGGCGATCACCGCGTCGGGCACCCCGGACGAGTGTCGGGCGAAGGTCCGCGAGTACGTCGCGGCCGGGTGCACGTGTCCGATCCTGTATCCGCTGGGAGACGACGTGCGCGCGATGATCGACGCGTTCGCCGGCGGGAGGTTCTGAATGGAGATCCTGATCCCGAGGACGCTCGAGGAGGCGCTCGCGTTGAAGGCCTCGACGCCCGAGGCGGTTCCGATCGCCGGGGGAACCGATCTCATGGTCGAGATCAACTTCGACCATCTTCGCCCCGACGTCGTGATGGACCTGACCCGCGTATCGGAGCTCGCGACCTGGCGACAGGACGGCGACCGGGTCTTCGTCGGCGCGGGGATGACGTATGCGCGCCTCCTTCGCGAGCTTCCGCAGATGCGCGCGCTGGCCGAGGCCTCGCGGTCCGTCGGATCGCCGCAGATCCGAAACCGCGGCACGCTCGGCGGCAACCTCGGCACCGCCTCCCCCGCCGGCGATTCGCTGCCGGTCCTGGCGGCGCACGAGGCCGAGGTCGTGGTGGCCTCGGCCGCTCGCGGCGAGCGCTCCGTTCCGTGGGACGCGTTCCTCGTCGGGGTGAAGCGGACCTCGATCATGCCCGACGAGCTGATCCTCGGCGCCCGGTGGCGGGTGCTGGGCGGACCCCAATCGTTCTCGAAGGTGGGCACCCGCAACGCGATGGTCATCGCGGTCGTGAGCCTGTGCTTCGCGCTGGATCCGCAGACCCGAACCGCTCGGGTCGCGCTCGGCTCGGTGGCTCCGACGGTCGTTCGGGCGCCGGAGGCCGAGGCGTTCCTGGCCGCGGCCTTCGAGGGTGCCGGGGCCTGGGATGATCCAGCGGCCGTGCTTGCGAACGACGCGGTCGAGGGCTTCGCGGAGCGGGTGGCGGCCGCGGCGCGGCCGATCGACGACGTTCGCGGATCCGCCGCCTACCGGCGCCACGCGGTGCGCGTGCTCGCGCGGCGCGCGCTCACGTGGGCGATGGGTGAGCGCGCGACCGAGGCGATGGCCTCGTGAGGAGGGCTCGATGCTGATCCGCGTGCACGTGAACGGCGAGTGGCGCGAGGCCGATGTCTGGCCGGGCTCGAGCCTACTGTTCGCGCTCCGCGAGGAGCTCGGCCTTGCCGGCTCGAAGAACGCCTGCGAGCAGGGGGAGTGCGGGTCGTGCACGGTCTGGCTGGACGGCGAGCTGGTCTGCTCGTGCCTGGTGCTGGCGGCGCAGGCCCACGAGCGGACGGTGCGCACCGTGGAGTCGCTCTCGGCGGGCGACCGGCTCCATCCCGTGCAGGAGGCGTTCATCGAGGCGGGAGCGGTGCAGTGCGGGTTCTGCACGCCCGGTCTCGTGGTCGCGGTGACCGACCTTCTCGAGCGCGACCCGTCGCCGGACGAGCTCGCGATCCGCGAGGCGCTCGCCGGCAACCTCTGCCGGTGCACCGGGTACGCCAAGATCATCGACGCGGTGCGCCTCGCGGCCGAGCGCCGGCGGGAGGGCTCGTGGTGACCCGGCTGCTCATCGACTCGTGCGAGGTGGTCGTCACGATGAACGACGCCGGGGCCGAGATCACCGGCGGGTCCATCCTGATCCAGGACGGCCGGATCGCGTGGGTGGGGACCGGTGAAGCTCCCGATGGGGGCGCCGGCGCCGAGCGGATCGACGGGCGCGGGTGCGTGGCCCTTCCGGGGCTCGTGAACACCCACCACCACCTCTATCAGACGATGACGCGCGGCCGCGCTCAGGGGCGCGGACTGTTCGACTGGCTGGTCGAGCTCTACCCCGTGTGGGCCCGCCTGGACGAGGAGTGGGTACGCGTGGCGGCGCGCGTGGCGCTCGCCGAGCTTGCTCTCTCGGGCTGTTCGACGACGACGGACCACCACTACGTCTTCCCGCCGGGCCGAGGAGATCTCCTCGCCGCCGAGGTCGACGCGGCGCGCGAGATCGGTCTACGTTTCCATCCGTGCCGCGGGTCGATGGACCTCGGGCGCTCGTCGGGGGGTCTCCCGCCCGACGAGCTGGTGGAGGACACCGATGCAGCGCTCACGCGCAGCGAGGAGGACGCGGCCCGATTCCACGACCCTTCCCCGTCCTCGATGCTGCGCATCGCGATCGCTCCCTGCTCGCCCTTCTCGGTGAGCGAGCGGCTCATGACCGAGTCCGCGAGCCTGGCCCGGCGACTCGGGGTACGGCTCCATACCCACATCGCGGAGACGCTCGACGAGGAACGCCACTGCCGCGAGCGGTTCGGGCGCGGTCCGCTCGAGCAGCTCGATGAGTGGGGCTGGCTCGGCCCGGACGTGTGGCTCGCCCATTGCGTGCACCTCGGCGAGAAGGACGTCCGGCGGGTGGCGGAGACCGGCACCGGCGTCGCGTGGTGCCCGAGCTCGAACCTGCGCCTCGGCTCGGGGATCGCGCCGGCGCGGGCGCTCCTCGACGAGGGCGCACCGGTCGGCCTCGGCGTTGACGGGTCGGCTTCGAACGACTCCGGGAACCTCCTCGCCGAGGCCCGCCAGGCGATGCTCGTCGCCCGTGCGGGCGGCGACGCGGGTGCCCTGTCGCCGCGGGAGGCCCTTCGGGCGGCCACGCGGGGGGGAGCGCGGTGCCTCGGACGGGACGAGATCGGCTTGCTCCGGCCGGGAGCGCGCGCCGACGTCGCGCTGTTTGCCGTGGACGACCTCGCCCACGCGGGCTTCGAAGCGGACCCTGTGGCCGGGCTCGTCCTCGCAGCCCCGGCGCGGGTGCGGCACCTGCTGGTGGAGGGGCGACGTGTGGTGCGCGACCATCGTCTGGTACACGCCGACGAGGACGCGATCGCCCGGGAGGGCCACCGCGTGGCCCGACGGATCGCCGCGGAGGCCGGATGAGCACGCAGGTTCGGGAGCGAGTCCGGGGGATCGTCGGTGAGAGCGCGCGCCGGATCGACGGTGTGCCGAAGGTCAAGGGCACCTTCGCCTACGGAAGCGACCTGTGGCACGAACGCATGCTCTGGGGCGCGACGCTCCGCAGCCCGCATCCGCACGCGAGGATCCGCAGGATCGAGATCGCGGGCGCGGTTGCGTCGCCCGGAGTTCACGCAGTGCTCACCGCCGACGACGTTCCCGGGAAGAAGACCTACGGTCTGGAGTTCGCCGATACGCCGGTGCTTGCGTGGGATCGGGTGCTGCACGCGGGTCAGCCGGTCGCGATCGTGGCCGCCGAGACCCCCGAGCTCGCCCGGCGCGCCGTCGCGCGGATCGCGGTCGACTACGAGGTCCTTCCGGCCGTCACCGACATGGAGCGGGCGCTCGATCCGGACGCGCCCAGGCTCCACGAGTGGGGGAACGTTCTGCGGCACGTGAGGATCGAGCACGGCGACCCGAACGCCGATGCCGACATCTGGGTGGAGGGCTACTACGAGACGGCGATGCAGGACCAGGCTCCGCTCGGGCCGGAGGCCGGGCTCGCGATCCCGGCCGAGGACGGCGGGGTCGACCTCATCGTCTCGACGCAGTGGCTGCACGTCGACCGCCAGCAGATCGCCCCGTGTCTCGGCCTTCCGGAGGAGAAGGTTCGCCTGACGCTTGCCGGCGTAGGCGGGGCGTTCGGATCCCGCGAGGATCTCCACATGCAGATCCACGCGTGCATGCTCGCCTTGTACACGGGGCGTCCCGTGAAGATGTCCTACGACCGGCGCGAGTCGTTCCTCGCGCACGTGCACCGGCACCCGTCGCGCATCTGGATGCGGACGGGTGCGTCTCGTGACGGCAGGCTCGTGAACGTCCGCGCCCGCGTGCTGATCGACGGCGGGGCGTTCGCGTCGTCGTCGCCGGCCGTGATCGGCAACGCCACGACCTTCGCCGCCGGGCCCTACGAGGTTCCGAACGCGCTCATCGAGGGGACGGCCGTCTACACGAACAATCCGCCGTGCGGGGCGATGCGGGGGTTCGGGGCACCGCAGGTGTGCTTCGCGCACGAGGCGCAGATGGACCGTCTGGCACGCGAGCTCGGGATCGACCCGATCGAGCTCCGTCTGATGAACGCAGTCCGCACCGGCTCGGTCCTTCCGACCGGGCAGGTCGTTCGCGGAAGTGCGCCGGTGCGCGAGGTGATCGAGCTCGCGCGGTCGGCGCCCCTCCCGCCGGAACCCGAGCCCCCGCTCGTTCGCGACCCGATGACGTTTCCCGGAGGCGCCGGCAACGTCGGCCGCGGAGAGTCGCTGAAGCGGGGCGTGGGGTTTGCCGTGGGCTACAAGAACATCGCGTACAGCGAGGGGTTCGACGATTTCCACGAGGCCCGCGTCACCCTGATGGCGGGTCCCGAAGGTCCCGTCGTCGAGATCCACAGCGCGGGGGTCGAGTGCGGTCAGGGATTCTCGACGGTGCTCGCCCAGGTCGCGCGGACCGAGCTCGGGATCGATCGGGTGACGCTTCATGCCGCGGACACCCAGCTCGACTCGGCCGGGTCGACCTCGGCCTCCCGCCAGACCTTCATGGGAGGCGGCGCCGTCCAGCTCGCCTGCTCGGCGGTTCGCGAGGAGCTCTTCGCCCGCGCACGCGAGCACCTCCGGGTCGAGGGAGCGCTCTCGCTGGGCGATGGGTGGGTGCTTGCGGACGGGGTCCCGATGGTGGAGGTTGTCGACCTGCTGGACGCGCCCATCTCGGCGACGCGAGCGTTCCACCACCGGCCCACCGGTCGACTCGACGAGAAGGGACAGGGCGACGTGCACGTCATGTTCGCGTTCGCGGCCCAGCGGGCGGTGGTCGAGGTGGACGTGGATCTCGGGCTGGTGCGCGTGATCCAGGTGGTGTCGGTCATCGACGCGGGACGCGCCGTCAACCCGCAAGCCGTGGAGGGGCAGAGCGAGGGCGGAACCGCCCAGGGGCTCGGGCTCGCCGTCATGGAGGAGCTCCAGCTCCGCGACGGGGTGATCGCCAACCCCTCGTTCACCGATTACCTGATCCCGACGATTCTCGATATGCCGACGGTGCGGACGGAGGTGGTCGAGGTGCCGGAGCCGGGCGTCCCCTACGGCGCCAAGGGCGTTGGGGAGCACGCGACCATCGTCTCGACCGCGGCGATCGTTGCGGCGATCCGCGATGCGACCGGGCGGGTGCTGAACCGCGCGCCGGTCCGCCCCGACGACATCGTGGGGCTTCGCCCGCCGGCCGCGTCCGTCTCCTGGCCGCCTGCTCCCCACGTCCCCGGCCAGGAACCGCTCCCCGCCTACCACGGGGTGGCGCCCGGCCAGAGCGCGTTGAAGAAGTCCTCCTGACCCGGGGCTGCCGGAGGTCCCTCCGGGAACGGGCCCTCGGTCGGGGGTCGGGCACGAGGCTCCCAGGCACACTGGGGGTGGCCGCGCCGCGAGACCGCCGCCCGGCCGGACCGCCCGAGGGCGGGTCGGTCGCGGCATCGACCGAGCTTCGGAGGAGAACGCGTGAGCATGCGCGCCGGGCGACGGCTCTCACGGTTCGCGATCGTGATCGTCATCGCGATCGTGATCGTCCTCACGTCCTGACCGGGCAACGCTCGATTCGACCCAGGGGCTGTTGCTCCCACGGCCCCACAGCGCGCGGGCGCGGTAGCCTGCATGGCGCTCGGCCTGCACGGCCCGGCGCGAGGTGAGGAGGTGGTCACGATCGACCGCGCATCGCTCAAGGGACGCGACTACATCGAGACGCTGGACTGGACGACCGAGGAGATCGACGAGGCGCTGGCGCTCGCCGCGGAGCTGAAAGCGAAGTTCCGTGCCGGGGAGCCGCACCGGCTGCTCCCGGACAAGACGCTCTTCATGCTGTTCCTCGACAAGTCGACGCGGACGAGGAACGCGTTCGAGGCCGGCATGACCCAGCTCGGGGGGCACGCGCACTACCTCGATGCCGACAAGACGCAGGTGGCCCACGGCGAAAGCCCCAAGGACATGGGCATCATCCTGTCCCGCTACGGACACGGCCTGGCGATCCGCCACGACCTGGTCCCGGGGGAGGGAAACGCCTACATGCGCGAGGTCGCCCGCTGGGCCGAGATCCCGGTCATCAACCTCCAGTGCGACGTCGATCACCCCACGCAGACACTGGCCGACCTGATGACGCTTCGCGAGCATCGGGGGCAGGACCTCCGAGGGTTGCGGGTCGCCGTGTCGTGGGCGTACGCGCCCTCGTACGCAAAGCCGTTGTCGGTGCCTCAGGGGCTGCTCACGCTGCTGCCGAGGTTCGGCATCGACGTTGTGCTCGCGCATCCCCCGGGCTTCGACCTCATGCCGGACGTGCGGGAGCGCGCAGAGCAGGCCGCGACCGCGGGGGGCGGCACGATCACCCACATCGACGACATGGACGCGGCCTTCGAGGGCGCCGACGTCGTCTACCCGAAGTCCTGGGGGAGGCTGGACGTGTTCACGGACGAGAAGGCTGCCCTCGCCCACGCGGCGAAGTACCGGGACTGGATCTGCGACGCGAGGCGGATGTCGCTCGCGAAGGACGACTCGCTCTACATGCACTGTCTGCCGGCGGACCGAGGAACCGAGGTCACCGACGAGGTGATCGACGGGCCTCACTCTGTCGTCTACGACGAGGCCGAGAATCGGCTCCACACCGGAAAGGCGCTCATGGCGCTCACGATGGCCTGAGCTACGGCACGACGAAACGGTCGACGGTCACCAGCGTCCCGCGCGCCGAGCTCCGCGATGCGCCGAGGGCGACGATCCGCAAGGTGTGCACGGCGTCGGCCAGACCGCCGATGTGGCGACGCACGTCGTACGTGAGCGTCGGGGCGTACTCGTCCACCGTCCGGACGAGTCGGCCGTCGACGAACACGCGCGCCCGGCCACGGTCCGGCCCACCGACCGAGTACCAGTCGACGCCGGTGCCGCGGAATCGGACGGACACGCTCGCACCCGCTAGGTCGCTCTCGGCGTAGCTCCCACCAGAGGCGCGGCCGGTCCGAACCGGGCGCCAGGAGGCGGTGACGCCGGGCGTCGGGAACAGCCCGGCGCCGGTCCGGAAGGCGTCGACCGCGACCTCGGTACCGACCGCCGACGGCGCTCCTCGGCCCTGCGCGGCGATCGCGATCGTGTGCGGTCCGGGGCCGAGGCCCGAGAACGTATGAGCGACCCCGAAGCGCGGCGTCGGCGCGTACTGGTCGAACGTTCCCCGGAACCGCCCGTCTACCGAGACCGAGGCGATGCCCTGGGACGGCCCGGCGACCGTGTACCAGGTGACCGAGCTGCCCGTGAACGCGAATGCCACCTTCGCGCCGGCCAGGTGCTCGACCAGGTAGGAGCCGCCGATCGCCGATGGGCTCCGGACGCTCGGCCAGCCGAACCGCACGGCGCGGCTCGCCTGCTCGACGGCGCCGGGAGCGTCGAAGGCCTGCTCGGTCGTCGGAGCCGGGTTACCGCCCCGGTCGACCACGGGCGCGGGGGCCCCCGGTGGGTCGACGACGGCCGTGTAGTGCTGGCCGAGCACGAGGGGGGCGGCCGGCCGGAGGACGACCCGGACCACGTTCCCCGTCGCGCAGTCGACGCTCGCGCCCTTTGGCGAGACGCAGGCAAGGGCCGCCGGGAGGTTGGCGCCCGACTGGCCTCCGCGGAGCACCATGTTGTCTGCGTTCACCCCATGCACGATCTCGTCGAAGGTCGCCGTGACGGACCCGGTGAGCGAGCTCGGCGCGGCGATCGTCACGGAAGGCGGCGTGTCGTCGATGAAGGTGGCCGTGACGGACTGTGCCTCGTCCATCGTCACGACGCAGGGGCCGGTCCCGGCGCAGGCGCCGCTCCAGCCGGCGAATTCCATCCCGGAGTCGGGCGTGGCCGTGAGCGTCACCGATGTGCCTGATGCGAACGCACCCGTGCAGATGGACCCGCAGTCGATGCCGGCGGGAGCGCTGGTCACGCGCCCGGTCCCCACCCCGGCGAGCGTGACCGAGAGCTGGTAGCCGAACGTTGCGGTGACCGTTCGGTCGGCATCCATCGTGACAACGCACGGCCCGGTCCCGGAGCATGAGCCGCCCCATCCGATGAACACCGCTCCCGGGCTCGGCGTCGGCGTCAGGGTGACCCCAGCCCCCGGGTCGAACAGCGACGAGCACGTCGTCCCGCACGATATCGGCCCGGGCACGCTTGCAACGGCGCCCTGCGGCGTGGCGAGCGAGACCGTGAGCCTGTGAACGGTCACGGCCCCGAGGTCCGTGCCGTTGAACCAGTCCGCATCGACGCACCCCGAGATGCCCGGAACCTTCTTGCAGTCGGTCCACTGCCAGAACGTCCACCCGTGCCCGCCCCAGTCCGCCGCCGGAACGTCTGGGGAGGCGACGAACCAGTGCGCGATCCACTCTCGGTACCCAGCGTCCGCAAACGCCGAGGTGTCGTCCATGTTCGTCCGCCAAAAGTGCGGTCCCGAGTAGATCATCGGCATCACGTTGGTGCGCGCGGTGACCTCCTGCAGCCACGCGAAGGTCCACGCGATGAGCTCGGCGGGGCCGAGGCCGCCCGTCCGCTCGAGGTCGAGCACGGGGATGATGTTGCCCGAGTCGATTCCCGCGACGTCGACGAAGTGGTCGGCCTCCAGGATCGGATCGTTCGGCCCCGGACCGGGGTTCGCGAAGTGATACGCGGTCACGACGAGCCCCGCAGCGAGCGCTCCCGCCCGGTAGGCCGCGTAGTTCGGGTCGTCGAAGGTCCTCCCCTCGGTCGCCTTCATGAAGACGAAGCGAACGCCCGAGCTTGCCACCTTCGCCCAGTCGATGTCGTTCTGCCAGTGGGAGACGTCGATACCGGGAAGGGTGTTCGGCGGTTGCTGCATGCGGGTGGGAACGAGGGAGCGGCGCCCGCCTGCCGAGGCCCAGCCGTCTCTCGGCCCCGCCGACGCGGCCGGGGCCGAGAGGGCGAGGATCGCGACGAGCGACGCCGCGACCGCGACGGTTCTCGGTCCGTGCTTCGAGATGGTGTCGGTCCTTTCGCGGACGTCGATCAGGACAACGTCTCCCCGAGACGAGGGTTGCCCCGAGACGCTCCTCGTCACCCGACTCGCTGGCCCGCCTGGATTCGAACCAGGACTAACTGATCCAGAGTCAGTCGGGCTACCGTTACCCCACGGGCCAACGACCGGCCGCCGGCCGGGCCGTTCGATGCTATCAGGCCGCCTGTGGGACCAGGGGGACGGCCCGGATCGCCGGAGGAACGCCTGGCCGAAACGAGCGCAGCACTCGCAGGAAGTCCGGCTCCTCCGCGGACCAGGTACCGGGCGGAAAGATCGCCGCGACGATGTAGCCGGTCCGCCCGTCGCCGAGCGAGAACGCAGCCGCGATGCTGGCCGTGGTCTGGCCTCCCCGATGGATGTCCGCGACGACCAGGCGCCCGGGGGCGCCGCCGACCTGCGCGGCTCGCTCCGTCTGCACGTCGATCCCCGGGTTGCCCGTTAGGAAGTACACGACCATCGCGGGCAGGTCGCGGAAGCTGTCGGTCGTGACGACCAGCGCTTCGTAGACGGTTCGGTCCGATTGCACGGGCTGCCCGCCGAGGCCGGTCCCGAACGCGTCGGAGGGCGAAGGGCTGGGCTGCGGCGGGGCGGAGATCACGCCTCCGAGCACTCCCGGTCCGCCCGCGGCGGGCTGGGGCGAGGTTACGGTGACGTCGTTCGTCGCGGGAAGGTCGGTCGTGAACAGGCCGTTCGGGTCGTAGTAGCGGGCGAGCTCGCGAGCGTGTCCGCCCGAGCAACCGGACAGCGCGAGGAGCGCCACGACGGCCAGCCCCCAGCGTGCCATCGGCGTATGGTGTCATGAGGATCTCGAATTGACCAGGCACCCTCGAGGTCGTTACGTTGCAGACACCGGCCGAGGGAGGCGAGGAGTCATGAACAAGAGCGGCCTCATCGCCGAGGTGGCCAAGCGCACCGGCGCCAGCAAGGCGGAGATCGGTCGTGCGGTGGACGCGATCATGGACGTGATCCGGGAGACGGTCGCACGAGGCGACCGCGTTTCGTTGGTCGGGTTCGGAACCTTCGAACGCAAGCGCCGGAACCGCCGCATCGCGCGCAACCCGCGCAAGCCGGAGACGCCGATCGTCGTGCCGGCCCGCGATCTGCCGTGGTTCACGGCCGGCAAGGAGTTTCGGGAGATGATCGCCGCCAAGCGGCGCCGGACCGCCGCCCGGCCATCGCGAAGCCGCTAGTCGAAGGTTACGAGGCGGAGGGTCCGCGCCAGCTTGCGGCCGCCCTCCTCGACCAGGTCGAACTTCACGCGCTGGCCGATGCGGAGGGATCGCACACCCGCGCCCTCGAGCGAGGTGGCATCGATATGGACCTCGGTGTGGTCCTCCATGAGCAGAGAGCCCTCCCTGCGCTCGTCGTCGAACTCCTTGATCGTCCCCTGGGGCATCGGTCCCTCCTACGCGTGAGCCCGCAGCCGCACGGCGAGGTCCATCTCCAGGCACACGTCGCGCGTCCGGCCGCGCCGGCCGGTCTCGAGCAGCGTGAGGATATCGTCCGGCGCGTCGAGGTCGAACGACAGCTCCGGCCGCTCGATCACCGAGACGGGCAGACCCCGCTCGGCCGCGAGCTCGACGTGGCGGCGGAAGGAGTCCGGTCCGAACCTTGCCGGGATGGCCCGCGGCGGCCGCCGGAGCAGGAAGCTCGTGCCGGCGCCGTCCCCGGAGCGCGCGAGCACGACCGGCCCCAAGGTTCGGAGCGCTGCACGGAGCACGTCGGTCGTGACCATGGTGACGTCTCCGGGCAGCACGGCGAGCGCGTCCGCCCCGCGCTCCAGGGCGAGGCGCTCCGCCTGCCGGATCGCCGCGAGCAGCGAGGATCGGGACTCCGGCAGCGGGAACGCGCCGCGGCGGACGGCGATCTCGAGCACCGCCTCGTCGGGAGAGACCACCCAGGTCTCCCACCCGGGGACCTCAAGGGCCGCGTCCAGCACGTCCTCCAGCATCGCGAGCGTCAGCACGCCGCGTTCGAGCGGGGTAAGCTCGCGCGCGAGACGCGACTTCGCGCGCGAGAGCGACTTGACGGGGATGAGCACGACGCGCATCACCCAAGGCTAGCGCGACGGGGTCCGTCGAAGGGTGTTCGTCACCGCCGGGACGAGCGGAGGCCCGAGCGCTTCCCCCCGGCAGAGGCATCGAAAGGAGCCGCCCGTGACCACGTTCGCGATCGCCGTCTCTCCATCGCGGGTGCGTTCGAGCTCGCTCTACCGGCTGGCCCTGGCTCTGGCCGGCAGCTGGCTCGTCGCCGGGCTCGCGCAGCTTCAGATCAAGCTCCCCTTCACGCCCGTGCCGATCACCGGGCAGACGCTCGGCGTGCTGCTGGTGGGCTCCGCCCTGGGCCCGGGGCTGGGGGCGCTCTCGATGGGTCTCTACCTGGCCGAGGGGGCCCTCGGGCTCCCCGTGTTCGCCGGGGCGAGCGGCGGTCTCGAGCTGCTTCGGGGGGCGTCCGCCACCGGCGGCTACCTGTGGGGGTTCGTCGTTGCGGCCGGCGTCGTCGGGTGGCTCGCGCGTCGCGGCTGGGACCGCGACCTGCGGGGAGCGATCGCATCGATGTTCGTCGGCGAGGTCGTCTTGTACGCGATCGCGATCCCATGGCTGATGCAGGCCCTCGGCGTCTCGTTGTCCAGAGCGCTCGAGCTCGGGCTGGCCCCCTTCGTCGTGGGGGACACGCTGAAGCTCTTGCTGGCCGCCGGTCTTCTGCCGACGGCCTGGAGAGCGGTGCGTCGCACGTAGCCACGCATACAATCCGCGCGGCGGAGGGAGGACGCGCCCGTGGAGCCCTGGTACGCGATCGTGAGGAACGCGCTCGTGCCGCCGCTCCGGTTGTGGTTCACGTGGCGGCTCGAGGGTCTGGAGCGGATCCCTCCCGAGGGTCCGCTCATCGTGGCGGGCAACCACCTCTCGTACCTCGACCCGCTTGCACACGGGATCTTCGTCGACCGCGCCGGCCGGCGCCCCCGGTTCCTCGCCAAGCAGGAGCTCTTCGACAATCCCCTCCTGCGCACCGTTCTGCTCGGGTGCGGACAGATCCCGGTACGGCGCGGGACGGGCGACCGGACCCCCCTCCTGGAGGCGGCCAGGGCAATCGAGGCGGGCCAGGTGGTCGTCATCTACCCGGAGGGAACGAGCGTCACCGACCGACCGGACTTCTCGCCGATGCGCGGCAAGACCGGCGCCGTGCGGCTGAGCGCGGCCACCGGGGTGCCGATCCTCCCGGTCGCCACGTGGGGGGGCCAGTACGTCTGGAGAAGGGACACGCGAGTTCGCCTCGCCTTCGGCAGACCGGTGTGGCTCGTCGCGGGCGCCCCCATCCCGCCGCCGGCGCCCCGAGCGCTCGAGGAGGATCCCGAGGCCGCCCGCCGGCTGACGGACGAGCTGATGGCGGAGCTCACCGCGCTCGTGGCGGACCTGCGCGCCCGGTACCCCAAGCGGTGGGCCTGACGGTACGCTTGGCCGCATGAGCCGAGGGCGACCGAAGGGCTTCGCGACGCGCGCGATCCACTTCCGGCCGCCCCCGATCGACCAGCAGACGCCGAGCGTCCCGATCTTCCAGACCTCGACCTTCCGGTTCGCGACCTCGCAGGACTACGCGGACACGATCTCCTTTCGCCGGCCCGGCTACACGTACACGCGAGGCTATGGGAACCCGACCCTCCTCGCGTTCGAGCAGGCGATGGCCGAGCTCGAGGGGACGGAGTCGGCCTTCTCGTTCGCCTCGGGGATGGCTGCCGTGCACACCGTGGTGACCGCCGTCGCCGGCTCCGGCGACCGCGTGGTCGCGAGCTCGGAGCTGTACGGGGGTACCTACTCGCTGTTCCACAGCGTGCTGCCGCGATACGGGATCGAGGTCGAGCTCGTCGACCCGCACGACCTCGAGGGCGTCCGACGGGCGCTGCCGGGTGCCGCCCTGTTCTACGTGGAGACCATCGCCAACCCGAACGTGTCGGTCGCCGATCTCGAGGTCCTGGGTCGCGCCTGCGCCGAGGCCCGCGTGCCGGCGTGCGTCGACAACACCTTCGCATCGCCCTACCTGTGCAACCCCGCGCGCTGGGGGTTCGAGTACGTGCTGCATTCGGCGACCAAGTACATCGGCGGCCATCACGACCTCACGGCGGGTGTCGTGTGCACCAGCGAGGAGGGCATGCGGCGGCTGCGCCAGACCGCGATCGAGACCGGCGGCACGATGGCACCACTCGAGGCCTGGCTGGCGCTGCGCGGCCTGATGACGCTCGAGCTTCGGATGGAGCGGCACTCGGCGAGCGGGCTTGCCGTGGCGCGCTTCCTCGAGGGCCACCCGAAGGTCGAGCGGGTCCACTATCCCGGACTCGCGTCACACCCGCAGCACGGGGTGGCGAAGCGGTTGCTGCCCAAGGGATGCGGTGGAATGCTTGCGTTCGAGGTTGCCGGCGGTGTCGAGGCCGGGATGCGGTTCTGCGATGCTCTCGAGATCGCGTGGGTGGCGACGAGCCTTGGTGGGACCCACACCTTGGTCGGGCACGCGGCCTCGACCACGCACCGGCAGATGGATCCGCAGGCCAGGCGAGCGGCCGGCATCACCGACGGGCTCGTCCGCGTGAGCGTGGGCTTGGAGGATGTCGAGGACCTGCTCGAGGACTTCGACCGTGCTCTGGAGAAGGCGTGAAGCGACGGATCGTCGTCCTGTTCGGCGGCCGCTCGGCGGAGCACGAGGTCTCGTGCGTCTCGGCGCGCTCCGTCCTTGACGCCCTCGACCCCCAGCGCTACGAGGCGATCCCGATCGGCGTGACCAAGGAGGGGCGGTGGCACCTGATCGAGGGGGGCCCGCCGGTCCTGCCGGCGGGCCCGAGCCCTCTGCCGCAGGTCGCCGCCGGGTCCGGACCCGAGGTCGTTTTGGACCAGGGGCCCGAGGCGCGTGCGCTGGTCGCGCCCGACGGGTCCAGGACCGAGATCGACGTGGTCTTCCCGGTCATGCACGGACCATTCGGGGAGGACGGGTCGATCCAGGGCTTCCTCGAGATGGCCGGGGTTCCGTACGTGGGCGCCGGGGTGTTGGCCTCGGCGGTCGGGATGGACAAGGCGGTGCAGAAGGTCCTGTTCCGCGCCGCCGGCCTTCCGGTCGTCGAGCACGAGGTCGTGCACGAGCGCGAGTGGGAGGAGGACCCCGAGGGGGTCGAGGCCCGCGCCGAGCACCTCGGCTACCCGCTCTTCGCCAAGCCGGCCACCCTCGGATCGAGCGTCGGCGTCACCAAGGTGCACGAGGCGGCGGAGCTGCGGGAGGCGCTCGGGGAGACGTTCCGCTACGGACGCAAGTCCCTGCTCGAGCGGAGTGTGGAGGGCGCGCGAGAGATCGAGGTGGCCGTCCTCGGCAACGACGACCCGGTCGCCTCGGTCGCCGGCGAGATCGTGCCGCGGCACGAGTTCTACGACTACGAGGCCAAGTACATCGACGAGGAGGGGGCGGAGCTCCTGATCCCTGCACCGATCGACGCCGAGACCCTGGAGGAGGTGCAGCGGCTGGCGATCGCCGCGTTCCGCGCGATCGATTGCGCGGGCATGGCGCGGGTCGACTTCTTCCTGGCGCCGGGTCGTCGGGTGCTGGTGAACGAGGTGAACACGATCCCCGGGTTCACGAGCATCTCGATGTACCCCAAGCTCTGGGAGGCGTCGGGCCTGCCGTACCCGCAGCTCATCGACCGGCTCGTGGAGCTTGCGATCGAGCGGCACGAGCAGGAGCGCAAACGCGGCTCCTCGCTCTGAGCGTTGACGGGCGCTCTCGAGCGATATCTTCGGAGGGCCGACCAAGGAGGGAAGGATGGCGAACGAGCGCGCATCGGCGGACGAGATCGGCGACGGAGGGGCGGCGGAGCTCCTCGAACGTCATCGGAGGGTGTTGCCGTCCTGGCAGCTCCTGTACTACGAGCGGCCGATCGAGCTCGTGCGCGGCGAGGGCACGCGGGTGTGGGACGGAGCCGGGCGCGAGTACCTCGACTTCTTCGGGGGCATCGTCACGACCATCTCGGGCCACCTCATGCGCCGGATGGTCGACGCCCTGACGGAACAGATCCATCGGGGCATCACCCATACGTCGACGCTCTATTTGATCCGTCCCCAGATCGAGCTGGCCGAGCGCCTGACGTCCCTCGCCCCGATCGACGGCGCGACGAAGGCCTTCTTCGTGAGCTCGGGAACCGAGGCGATCGAGACCGCGCTGCTGCTCGCGACGTCCTGGCGGCGCTCCAACGAGATCGTCGCGCTCCGCAACTCCTATCACGGCCGTTCGTTCGGTGCCGTGGGCATCACCGGCAACAAGAGCTGGGCGGCCACCTCCTTCACCCCACTCAAGGTGTCGCACGCGATCGAGCCCTACTGCTATCGGTGCCCGCTCAAGCTCTCGTACCCACAGTGTGGGATCGCCTGCGCCGAAGACCTTCGCAACGTCATCGAGACCACCACGACGGGCCGCCCGGCCGCCATGATCGCCGAGCCGATCCAGGGGGTGGGGGGCTTCGTCACGCCTCCGCAGGAGTACTTCCAGATCGTGAAGGGCATCCTCGACGAGTTCGGCATCCCGTTCGTGGCCGACGAGGTCCAGACGGGGTTCGGCCGCACCGGCGAGGCCTTCTGGGGCATCGAGTCGTACGGCGTTCGGCCCGATGCGATCGTGTGCGCCAAGGGCCTTGGCAACGGGCTCGCGATCGGCGCGGTGGTCGGCAGGGAGGACATGGTCGAGTCCATCGAGGCGAACTCGATCTCCACGTTCGGCGGGAACCCGATAGCAACGACGGGGGCGCTCGCGAACCTCGACTTCATCCGAGACGGCGACCTGCAGCAGAACGCCTACAAGGTCGGGAGCTTCCTCATGCGGGGCCTGAAGGATCTCGAGGAGCGCTACGAGATCGTGGGCGAAGTCCGGGGCAAGGGCCTGATGGTGGGGGTCGAGATCGTAACCGACGGCACGTCGAAGCGGCCCGATCCGGCCGCCGCCGCCCGGGTGATGGAGGAGGCGAGGGAGCGCGGCCTGCTGGTCGGCAAGGGCGGCCTCTACGGCAACGTGCTGCGGCTGTCGCCGCCGCTGACCGTCACCGAGGAAGACGCCGGCCGGGCGGTGGAGACGCTCGACGAGGCGTTCGCCGGGGCGGCCGGCTCGTAGCCGCTGGCGCGCTCGTAGCCGCTGGCGCGTCGGGCGCGGCGCATGAGTGGGTATCGACGGCGCTACAGGTGAACGACCGGGCAGGTGAGCGTGCGGGTGATGCCCTCGACGGCCTGGATCCTGGCCACCACGAGCTTGCCGAGCTCGTCGACGTTCTTGGCCTCGGCCCGGACGATGACGTCGTAGGGACCCGTGACGTCCTCCGCCTCGGTCACGCCGG